>Ga0126342_10000378_pt1 | contig 46318 bp, 42 predicted proteins | sample Cyp1metagenome_FD_92528 | JGI IMG/M metagenome (GOLD analysis project Ga0126342, IMG submission 92528) | Coral microbial communities from Lord Howe Island, Old Settlement Bay, Australia - Cyphastrea 1 metagenome | ecosystem: Host-associated > Invertebrates > Cnidaria > Coral ...
ATCTATCTCTATCTATCTCTATCTATCTCTATCTATCTCTATCTATCTCTATCTATCTCTATCTATCTCTATCTATCTCTATCTATCTCTATCTATCTCTATCTATCTATCTATCTATCTCTCCATCTATATCTATATCTATATCTATCTATATCTCTATCTATCTATCTGTCTATCTAAATCTGTCTATATCTATCTATATCTATCTATATCTATCTAACTTTCTATCTATCTATATAAATCTATCTATCTATCTATCTACCTACCTATCTATCTATCTATCTATCTGTCTTTTTGTCTGTCTATCTGCAAGCTTGAAAACGCAGCTATTTTGCGACACTTCCTCAATGTCAAAAACGAAACAATTCTGCGAGGCTTCCTCAATGATTTGACAACATCAAAAACGAAACAAGTCTGCGAGACTTCCTCAATTTTCGAAGTTGGCAACATCAAAACGAAGCAAATCTGCGAGACTTCCTTCAAAAATGGAAAGTTGAGTGCAGAGCTGACGGCCTCGTGCCAATGCGTTTTGCGTTTTTTCCACTCCACCTGTCTAAAGTACTGTGCTTGCCAGGAAAAAGTGATGCCAGGTCATACGGAGTGCTGCACCTGTCACGCAAAATCATCTTAGCAAACCTGAAGACCTGATGCTTCAAAATGCAACCCTTCTCAGGAAATCAGCGCCCTAACCTCAATGCCTCTTGCACGGTGCCTGCCACGGAAAATGCATCTTTGCAGATCCTCTTCAAATGTCCCACGCCTACCATCGTTTTTGGAAATGCCACAAAACCCTGACGTTTTGCTCGCTTTTGACAAGGTGCACAATCCCTTGCGCTTGCCACGCAAAACAACATCTGAACGTCCAAAAGTGGCGCGAACATGTAATGTTTTGTACAGTTTGACTTTGAAATGTGCTTCGCGCCACAACAGCGTGCATTTTATCGACGTCGCAACTTCTAAAAGTGCTCCGGAGCTGCGGTGTTTTGTACATTTTCACTTGGGAATGTGCTTTGCGCCACAACGGCGTGCACCTTTTTGACATCTCAACTTCCAAAAGTGGTCCGGACCTGGTGTGTTTTGTACATTTCGACTTCGAAATGTGATTTGGCCAGCTGGCTCCGCACCTGCCGCTTTAGCGAGCCTACTTTTCGACCCTCCGGAGCCACAAATCATTGGAAAAACACAGTGTTTCGCGACTTTGCTACCTTTTCGCGCACCTGGACCTTCTTTCTTCAAAGACTTTCTCCTTTTTGATCTTCTTTCTTCTTCTCTTCCCCTCTCTTCTTTGACTCTTACCACCTCTGCTTTTCATCTGTCCATATTGTCGAAACTTTGACTTCTAAACTTCCTTCGAGTATTCCTTCTATATACAATTTAGCCTTGAAATTACCTAACGTATACCTTTAGTATACCTTTAATATATCGCATTAAATGTACAAGCTTTTTGTGTGTTTGGTTTCGTTTTCTGTCTTGGCTTTGGCTTCACATTAGGGTCCCAAATCGTTTGAATTTATTTTTCAGAGATAGAAGTTTAAGGAGAAATCCCAGGAATATAAATTAGCTATAAATTTGGAGCCCTGTATTGCTTGAGTTTATTAGGGGTTTATTGGGGGTTTATCTATGATTTATGGCAATTTAATGGTGATTTATTGGGGTTTATCTGGAAGATCATCAAGTTTAACGATAGAAAATTGAATGGCTAGCAAATCAAACGCAAGATTTAGCAGCCAGGCAGTCACAAAGCAGCAGCCTTTGTCGCTGTCTTGCTCACAAGATTCTCAGATTGAAACCTTGGTGGTGAAACCGATTATTTCCGCTTCACCGAATCCGCTGCATTTGCAGTGATTCTTGCCAAGTACCCAGGGGTCGCAACGTTCGAGGTGTCTAGACCTAAGCAACGAACAAAATTAGAATTTGGAAAACATCAGATTCAATGCGCACACAAACATCCAGCCCTCCAAACCTCCATTGCCGCTGTTAGTCAAGGAACATTTCAGAGTCGACTTTTTAGATTCAGACTTGAGTTGAGACTTTTTTTCGGCCTTCTCTTTCGGATTCTCTTTGCCCTTAGTTGTCTTGTCCTTCGCTTTGACTTTGGCTTTTTTGACTTTGGCTTTCGAGCCTGACGCCTTACGTTTCTTGCCCTGCTTCTTGTTTGAAGAAGAGGACGACGAGGATGAGTCTGAAGCCGACTTAGGGACTGCACTTGAACATGGAGACAAATCAGAAACATCTAAATTCATATCCCCCTCGCTCTCAGCAGCATCCCCTTCAACGCCTTTACTGGGGGAAGGTGCTCTCTTTCCCCGCTTGCGCGTCGAAGGAGCTTTTGCATCTGCCTCACCCCTAGCTTCCTTCAAGTCACTCAGCTCTTCAGCGGTGGCCATGTGGGAACCAGGCTCTTTCCCTACCTTGTCCAATGCGTCCTGCATCTGCTGCCTGGAAGGTTTTCCAGTGACGTCCTTGGACTCAGGTTGGGAGGAGAGTAAAAATTTATCCATTAGTAGCCACTTGCAAACCCTGAGGGGAACTTGTATGGTAATTCATACCAAAGTAACGTGGCCCTGCTTTTTGTGCTGAGCCCACAGAAATTTGACAACGTGTTCCAACGCGTCGAGCTGTGACACGTTGCTGCTGCGGGCACCTTCATACTTCTTTGAAGTGGTGAAGTGGGTTTTCACTCGATCCCCTGGACGTTTCTTGTTTGCCTGCGCTTTTGCGATGTCTGCCTCTGGTCTGGGATAGTAGCCTTCAAATGCGGATGCTGACACCTGCCAGCACAAGCAAATTTTTGGACCTGGAGGTTTCAAGTCTTTCACTACCACAGGTGTAGAAGCCTCTGCAGCATTTCGCTCCTTGCCAACCCTTGAAATCACAAGGTCAGATCGCCAAGCATCATCCACTTTTGCCTTGAGATCTGAAAATAGCTTTGCATCGTCATCCCCGTCCAGAAAGAAGTGTCAGCACATCATGCAAAATCTCCGTTTTCAAAAGGGATGACTTTCGTGTAGATGTCGACAGCAGCCTGTTCAGCATGGCTTCTTGCTGCTCTTCAGTTGTGTCCGAGAAGAGGTCCTGTATCAGAGACATCCTGGGCTCATTTGCGCTTTCCCAGAAAGAAAAACGAAACCCACAACCCAAGGCCAAAAAGCAGATTTGGCTCAAAAACTGTGGGCAGAAACCTAGGCCACAAACATGTCGCAAACATTTGCAAACCAACAGCAAGGGTCGCCACTGACTTGGTGCCAAGTCTAGTCTCCTTGTAACGCTTCACCTGTGTCTTTGTAGCAAGCGCAAGTCGACGCATGAATTTGTCGTCAACCAACTCCAAAGATCCATGCAGCAGGAAGAATTTGGCAAGCGCAGCATTCGGGCCAGCCCTGCGTAGAAGCAAGCCAGGGGATCCACTTTTGTGGACATACCGCGGGCCTTGGAACTAAGACCCAGGACAAACACTTGCAGGTAAGCCGGTAAGCCCCCAATAAATATTTGGTCTTGGAATGGCCGGGTGCTAATACCAACCAAGCTAACAAACACGCAAAGCCAAGATTTTGGTCAAGGAACAAACTTCTACAGGGACCCCTTCAAAGCAATCTCCATCGCCAGTCTTGCTGATGGTGGTGAGGCACACATACCGAAGCTTGTCCCTATCCTCTTCCACATTCCTTGCCGCCTGCGACACCTCATAAACACCTTCTTGTACTTCTTGCACTTCCCAAAGGATTGCTGCAGCACAGTGAAACCCAAGGGACACATAGATGTTCCCAGAAGTCAGAAGATCATGGCTCTTGTCTTGAAAGACTTGCCCCAGTTGCAAACAGGCGCCGCACCATGTCCCAGAAGCATTGGCAAAACCAAACTTGCTGAGGTGTCGCAAGGCTACCATGCATGCAACACTCCTCCAATCTGCCTCCTGCGATGCAGGCTTGAAGGACGCATGGCCAGATGGTGATTCGACAGGCTTCGCTTCCAAAAGACCTAGGCAGAAGCACATGGAGCAAACCAAGCAATCACAAAGTTACCTGCAAGAATGTCCTAAAAGCTGCACAGAAAGTAAGAAAACCAACCCAAACACAAGGGAAGTTTCCAGTTGTTTCAGAGTTGACTTCTTGGGCAACTTGGGAAACAACAGATGACGGGTGTGTCCTGAAGTGACGGGGCAGAAACACTTTCGCTCTCTGTCTAGAGGTTGAATAGAAGCTCTTGCTCAGCATGTCACCCGGCTGCACGCGCAGCAACGGAAATTCCGTGGTCTCCCATCGAATGCTCAGCAAATGGTGCAGAAAAAGTCTCTCTGGCGATGCTTGCTTGAAGGGATTTGCGTTTGAATTCTTGCAAAGGTTTGAAAGGCTTCCAATCACATCTTCCAAGCACTCCTTTGTCGAGAACATCGTGTCAAACAGGAAGAAGATGTGTGAGTAAATCGAATTGATGTTCCACTGAAAGGCCCGGGCGTGACACCAAAGTTCCTCAAAGCTACAGTGTACCAAAATTTCAGACTGTAGAGAACTGGTAACTTAAAAAATGCCCTGTCTATATTGCATGGGGAAATCTCAACATGTGAATGAATCTAGCTGAAATTCTTGCACTAGGGTCAACCGGTGCACCCACAGGTTGTCGAAAAGGAGCTGCAGCCCCTGCGCATGCGAAGCCAAGGATCAAATAGCATGAAGCCGACTTTTCAGTCAGACAAAGACCGGATAATGAAACACACCGAGCAAAAAGCTGGAAACAAGCAAGCTGAAATCTTCAACACCACTAAAGGTACAGCAAGCTCGTAAGCGGATGGGAGTGCAGGAAAAAACACATCATCACATCCAAACATACAAAGTATTTTTCGACACGCTAACAGGAGCATTCCTAAATGACCTTGCCTCATCTCCAGTCTGACCTAGCACTTCCCAAGCTTGTGCTACAATCTCCGCATCAGATCTCATCTGCTTGAAGCCATGCGAAGCTAATTGTGGAGACCTGTGAAGTAATGAAGCCCACTGGTGAGGAGGCAGCTGGCAGTACATAGACATGTTCCATGCACGCTGGCTAGCTGCACCCACAAGCAAGTCAAAAAAGGTCTGGCAGTAGGCCGCATCTGGTTGTTCAAGTAAGCTCCCAAACTGCAAGCGAGCCATTGCCTTCGCATCCCCAAGCATTGTCAAAGTGGCAGCCACTGTGCTTGCCCACTCGCCGCATGCCCAAGAGGCCTGAAGTTGACGCACGTCTTCTCTGGTCTTGGCAAGCTCCAGCAATTCCAAATGCTCATCCCGCATAGGCACTTGCGAAAAAAAGATCCTGAGCGACAGCGAGAAAACTGATCATTTTGTTCTTACTAGCCATTTGATTGCGGCCGAAGATGCTCCCCCTTAGAATCATGGATTGACAAGACCATGGCCCCTGACATATCAAGACCGACCAAGCTGCTGGAAAGCAAAATGCTTGATTCCTGCATCCTTTAGGACAGAATGGACCACATCAATTGTACCCTTCTTTTTCTGCATTTCCTCCAAGGCTTTCATGAACTCATCTTGCTTCTTCCTGGATGTCCCCAGCCCACTCTGAACCACCGGCGCTTCAGCCTAGGGCCAAGCAGGGCCACGAGGCAAAAGACTTCTACGGAAAGGGAACCTGCACCATGACTATGACTATCCTCTGAAAGAAAACCTCAGCCCCAAAACTTCCCACAACCAAAAGCAAAACTGAGTGCAAGCCCAATTTGAAGCTTGCTGCAAAACTGTGACAAAGGAACAGCCTCAGAAAGACCCCTATCATCAGTGTTCCCATCGCACCGCGAGCGAAAGTCTAAGACCTTGCGAAAGAGAGTCCAAAACCGGCACCATTTGCTGAAGCGAAAGTTCCATGCAAAGAAACGAGATAGGACGACCTGACATGACATTGCAGGGCAGGAGCTATTGAGCATTTTGTCGCCATAAGGTTAACCCTTGGAATTGGTGTCATGCTTGTATCTGTCTCGGTATTGCCATTTTGCTATGCTTGCCCCCGTTGTCAACTAAAATGTGCCAGGTAACCTCTGTAGGACGCAAAAAAGAAGTCAGGTTGGCCATGAGTGCATCGTAGACATTCTCAGCGGAAGCTGACTCTGCAAAACCCAGGTCCAGCTTCATCTCGTCCAAGTCGCGACAGAACCTTAGAATTTCAATAGAATTATAAGTTTATCAGCTCCCACTTTTTTGATCGCATAAATCCCATACCTATTTTTGCACGAATGATAATAAATTTATTCATGGAAAAAATGCTAGGTTGCAACCTGATGGCTCTTCTGTATTCGGGCCATGGAGTGCCATGTAGGTGTAACATGCGTTCCCAAGCTCACGTTGGAAATCGTAAGACCCAAAAGGTTTTTGGGCACTGTTCATGGCGAGTTTTGTAGCTGCAACAGCTCCTGAACTCTCCAACACTTTCAGCGGCGAAAGAGGTCCAGATCAGTTAGGCTACAATTATTTAGTATGGCAAGCTTTGGATCACACACCCCTCTAAAGATTTAAAAAATCAATCTTCATATCGATGAAAGTACTGAAGTTTAGGATAGACCAAGCCAGCACCCAGAAACACCCGTCCCCAAATCTGCAGCTTCTTGGGTGCAGCAATGCTGTCGTTTTGCAGACGGTGGTGCTCATCTCTTTTGAGCAACACCCTCAAGCCGAGCTGGTATTGCAGACGGTTGAGCCATTTGATCCTCAAAAACCGGAAGCAAATGGCCGGGGTCAAGTCCTGTTTCCTCATTTTTTGTTTACTTCCATGTGTTTGTTAATAAAATGTGGAGGAGAAGATGAAGGAAACCAGGTGAAACATAGTAGAATGAATTTCTGAACAAAGGATCTGTTTGGGTTCTTGGTCAGCAGTGGGAATTAGAACTGGCAATGAAAGAAGATCATTCAGTTCTCGTCTTTCTGGCAGGGTCCCAGTCGACGGTTTGAACCGGTCAAGTTCGACTGCATGCCTCATAGCATTTGCTAATTGGGCCACGCAGTAGGCCTCTTGCCTTTTCCATGCTCTGCTCATCTTACGAAGTTTCCCCAAGCTCCCTTCAGGGATCAAATTATTTGCTTCCATAGCCTCCAGGGAGGAACGGTAAATAAATACCTCTTTTGCATGAACCATGGCGCCAAAAAACAAACACAATTTTTAACATCAGAACTAGATACAGCAAAAGTATCTAGCTTCTAGCCACTACTAGCCAACTTGATACATTGCGTGCTCATAAGTGTGCATGATGTACTTGTGACTAACCCAATGTTGTTTGGAACAACCCACCGCCGCTCTCTCCAACAGCAGAAACTCCTCAGAATAAACTGCAATGGCTGCTGGATCGTCCTCGAACAAAGCATCCGATGTGAGCTCAGTTTTTTCACATACCTGCGCTGGGGTGGTAGTGACAAGATATGACCTTAACATTTTCTACCTGTTACGAAAAGACTGGTTGCACAGGAAATCACAACAAATTTTTCTTGGGGTGTTACCCTACAGATGCTCGAGTAAGAGCCATGGCGTTTGGCAGATCGAACTTTGGCTGGTGCAGCACTGTCTTGCCACTTCCACGGATGGTGCACTCCGCTGATGCCAGTCTCTCTGCGGAATGAATCAAAATGAGAGACAAATCAGCAACGTGAAGAGAACAGGGGCTTGAAGAACATATCACATTTGTGGGTTTTGGTCATACATGTTCCAGACAAATAATGGTAAATAGTGGTAACCTTTTTTGAAGTTACACATCAACACGTAAGCCCATTCCATAATTCTCCTGCGAACTGGTTAGCCCCTTTTTTTGGATCCCAAATGGACCACCTTGAACGGTATGCATGCAAGTGTAACCAACATATATACCCAAACTTTCTTCGTGCATATTCCCCTAAGACTTGAGGGTTTGGAAACGCCGAGTTTCAAAACCATATGTACAGATAGATAGATAGATAAGTGGATAATAGATAGATACTTATTGAATAAAATTATATACACATATATCATATAGATGTTTACAAATCTCATGTCCCAAAACCGCAACATTGTAACCAATCCACACCTTTGTTTCAAATTTGGTTCAATGAATCAAGGGTGTCCCATATTCCAGTGTTCCCAATGCAAAGTTGAAGTAAGGCAAAACATCCCTTTTTGGTAACGTTGAGGGGTCAACCAGTTCGAAGCACCATGGGCCATTCACCAAGGCTGTTTCTACTTTCGAGGCACTGTACCTGTGGAACCAAAGCCACCTTTCCTTGAAAATCCGATGTCTCAGTTAAGAATAAAGGCTGGAGTGTGGTCCTGGGTTTGACGTTTTGGCTTTGTTTCCACTATGGTGCTAAAGCATGGTAGTGCACCGCTGCTGAATTGAATTTCAGGCTGCGCCCAACATGGAGCAGGCAATGGCTATGTCAGGACTGACCGGCTGGTGCCCATTATACTTGCAGGGGCCCCTTAAATAGAATCCAAACATTTTTTTTTTCAAATCTGGAATAAATTGGGGGTCTAAGTAGGTCAAACTTGCCAATTCCACAGAGCCTGCATGTTGCCCCTCACTTCCTTTTGGGGGCTGGTGCTTTCTTGGGCGCAGCTGGCAATGCAATGGTCAATGCTGGTGCTTTCGGCAGCATTGGTGCTGGCGATACAGCCGGTGTGGGAGCCGTTGCTGACTTGGGATCAGGTGCAGAGGGTGCCCCAGCATCTGGAACAACAAGCGTTGCAGGTGCAGGCGCTGGCTCAGGCGTCAGCGCAGGTGCTGGCTCAGGCGTCAGCGCAGGTGTTGGCGCAGGCGTAGCCGGCACAGCAACAGGAGCAATCGGCGCCACTGCCTTGGGTTCGGCCGGCGTCACAGCCTCCACCAATGCTGTGGGTGGCTCGGCAGGAGGCGCAGGAGCACTCATCATGCTTGCACCCGGATCATGTGCCACTGCCACATCCTGAAGTTGCAGGAGGAAAGATTTTAGTTTTTTATGTAGAATTTACCTGGGATTTATGTGGGGTTTAAGATTACTTGGGGTTTATGTGGGATTTAACAGGATTTATCTGGGGTTTATCTGGGGTTTATCTAGAATTTAATTTCCTGGTGCTTGGCCCATAGGCACGGTGGGATTTAGGGGTTCCCAGTTTTATCCCAAATTATGGCAAATTTAACCCAAATTTAATAGGTTTTAAGAGATTTTAATGGGGTAGATCCAGGCTCCTCATTCCCCAAAAAGGAGTTTTTGATGACCATGTGGGCACCTGTGTTTTCAGATTCTGACAGTGCCCCCCCCAGCCTCTTCCAGAGTTGGTTGGGAATCTCCGGCCTGTCGAGCTGGGAGCTACTAGCTTCATTAGGTAAAATTGGAAAAGTCGAAACCCAAAAGTAGTAGTAAGGTGCCTCTGCAGTGTTTGAAAAGGCCGATTCGCCAGAAGCCTGTCTGTCGAAGAACTTGATAACAGTGTTTGAGTGTCTCATCTAAATTGGTTCAACTCATTGACTGGCCATTCGTTTTGTAGAGCAAATAAAGCGATTCTTTAGTTTCACAGATGCTGCATCCCAAAAAAACCTCAAATCAAAAAATGCATTCAAGCAACATTCACGCGGAGTTTTTTTGCCGGCGGCGGCACAGCAGGAGCGACAGCAGCAGCAGCTCTCGCGGCATTGGTGGCACGCCTTTGCTGCTCGAAGGCCTGCGCAACCTGGGACAGAGTAGGTGCAGTTGTTTTTCAACATGTTAGATATCAAAATGGGTCCATGCAGTCCATGCATGCAACTTCACCTAGAAAATACCGATGTTAAATGAGATCTTTGCTAGTGAATCTTCATGTCTCCCAGAATGTGTGCCTACCAATCCCCAAATGAAGTGGTGGCTAGTAGCAGTGATAATGGTCCCCAAGCTGATGCTCGAGACTGCTTCAATACCGGTAGATGGGCTCTTTTGCATCTCATAATCCATCTGTGGATTGGGTGGGAGCATGGCAGTTGATGCAGGGTCAGCAATCTTGCCAAGTACAGCATTCCCATCTGGCAAATAAAACACGTGATGCGAATAGCGAACTCGGACAGAGGATGCGAGGCTGAGAGCGTCTGCCTCCTCGTCACCCTTAGTTTCCAGATGTTTCAAGTATTACAGTATCACCATGCTTCGGTCAGACCAGCTTCTTCAATGCATTCAAACATGTGACATGTTTAGTGGGCGCAAATGTGCACCATAAACCATGCGTGCTTCAGCTAAAAACGCATCGATACCTTCAATAAAACAGTTCAATGCTACTAGCATTTGTTGTTTGACTAGGTGCCGGCGCACTTGTCACCGAACCGGCCCCTGGAACTGATGCTCCCGGGCTTGCCACGAGTGCAAGTGCAGGCTGGGTCTGGGGGGGCACTGGGGGTGCCACACTTGGGGCCTTGGCAGGAGCCTCCCCAGTCAAACCCTCTGTCTCTGGCTCCTCGCTGCTAGCCACAAACATACTTGTCATGGTGATAGGCTGAACCGTGACATAGTCTTCGATCCAAATGCTGTCAACCCCATTGGTTGCATATGGTTTTTTCGTCCTTAGTGTACAACGGCAACCCCGCTACCAAGATTCTTAAAAAGATTCATGATGGTATAGTAGACCAAAGATAGAGTAAGATCCACATGTCAGGAAACATGTACTTGTTGAGGGTCTAACTACTACAGCCATGCTTCGACCAATCCAACATGACCTGACAGACCCATGGCGAGAAAGAGCGGGGCAAATACTTGTGCTCCACCCCATTCGACACAGCCTGCAAGCCATCCTGGGTGTTGTAGACTTGCAAGGCCGAAAGCGCATTCTGCCGTTCGGCGCGAGCTTGGCGAACAAAGTCCAGCACTTGACGGCTGCTGTCTCAGCGCAACAGGGTAGCCCACATGAATGGAAGGGTGGAGAAACAGTAGAAACAAAATTGCAACTGCTACAGTATTTACTGTAGTAAGTTAGTATTGACTGGTCCCAAATCTTTGCATGCTGTATCATGCTGTATCCATGTTTCATCCCAGGCGCAGTTACTTGGAATCTCTGCGTCGGAAATGCGCCGGGCATGCTCGTCGATCAGGCCATCACGGTATTGGACGCCTGAATTGGAATCAGGATACCACATAAATCAAATTACTTCATGACATTCATATGTTCAGCTCATTTGTAATGAACATCCGGTCTCCCAGCATGTCCCTGGTGAAAAAAACTTCAAGAAATTGAGTTTGAGACGTTGGTTCTCACTGCTGCGTGGACGGGCAAAGGGATCGATGTCCAGCAAGAATGCAATGATTTCCTCACTTCAAGGATTGATACCCACTCCCAAAACCATGTAAACAAAATGTGGGGGGAGTCAATTTTAGAAAAGGGTGTCTGCATATGTGTGCATGTGTGTGCAACCTAGTCTCCGTGGCATCTTCATTACTGACACCTTGCAGCATTGGATCTGTCCACTGCCCAGGGTTGGAATGGTGCAGAACATGGATCTTGTCCTTCAAGTTGAAATCATAGAGGTCCTTAGCATTCAGCACTTCCGAAGTCGGAGTCCTGACTCGGCGGGTCGCGTTCGGAACTGCAGGCTGGCCCCCAACCTGGTTACGAGCAGCCGCTTTCGGCGCAGCCGCAGGCGCATTCCGAAGAGAAGAAGGTCTACCTCAACATTTTGTGAGTGAAAGTTTCCTAAACCACAATTCAGGAACCCAGCTCAAAACAAAATGGACATATCTCAATGGTTGAAGCAGCATGAAGCTAGGACCCCTTCTTTTCACAACTCTTTCGTGTTGAATGTTGATATTGAAACTGGACTGTCTCTAAATAGGGGAGCCCCAAACTTTGCATGTGTCAATTAACATATATGACTTTGTGGCATTATTTTGACACATTACCAAATTAAACTAAGGGACGGCCCTGTTGCCCCGGTGCCGGTACCATCTGCTGCAACTGATCCGCGGGGGGAACTGGTGGCCTGGGTGCTCCACCAGGAGCAGCTAAGCCAACTGGAGCGCGCACCATCTGCAAAGGTGGCGCTGGGGCTGCTGGGCTGGCAAAAGACACTCGCGGAGCAGGGGCAGCATGAGGGTGAGTAAAGCCGGGTGGTGGTGGTGCCGACATGATCCACCACAACGCACAGAGACTAAGCTAGTCTGCTCCTCCCACACGTGCTTGAGTCGCTGAAGATTGACAGTCCAATCGCGTACACCAAATCATTTTTAGTTTTGAAACATCAAAGACCAATTCAATCCAGGTTCCTTCTCAACAACGGCAATTCCAAATGTTAAGCCGTCTACATGCGTCCATAGTTTGTTTAGCGTTTGCAGGCTGTCATCCTTTTAGCGCTTATGTCATGTCACATCGTCCATGCTGTGGTCTTTGCACTATGGCTTGGTGGTACTACAAAGCAACAAACAACCCATAGCCACACCAACCTGTGCCACGTGCATTGAATTGCCTAAGGCACGAAGTGAGTCAAAGTAGGTCAAGCCAGGGACAAATGTTTCGTATTGAGCAACCCCCGCAGACTGTGCTGCCAGCGGATAACTTGGGTAACCCATAGACAAATACATTTCTTTGAGCAGCAGGTGACGGTTGTGAAAAATGGCTATGTACAAGCCACTGCTCCTTCGAATTGTTGGTAGCCTTCCTGATTTGCATGACCATGTGCACCAACCTGTTGATTTCTTGGTGCCCGCAGGGTTATCCCCGATATGGCAAACTAGGTCGCATGGAGGGCATTTTGCACCTTCATCTAAAAATAAATACTTCTCAGCATAGACCTGGGCCCTTTTGATCTCTGCGGGCAAGTAGCAGGAGAAAGCGTCAGTCATGGCAACCTTCCGTGCATCCGCCAGGTGATGCAGATCCTCCTCTATGTGGCAAGGGTTTGACAAAGCCATAAGGGAGCGCGGCCTAGGCGATTGGAAGGAGGGCAGCAAGAAAAGTAAAACAAACAGACTCCATAAGAATGCGGCCCTTGCTGCAAGGCTGACTTAAATATCGGCAGGGCATTTTTGAATCTCACTCGGACATCGAAACTTTAGCCAAACAATTTGCATGAATCTAAACCTATCCAAACGATTTGTAAGCCCATCAGCTTAGGTTGTGACCTCAAACAGTGTTCGCGCTGGCAAAGATGCGAAGTATACTGCAGCAATTGCATCGGGTCGAAGCATAGACTTGCATTTCGATTACGCACACCTCCCATATACAGCCTGGGGGCACAGCTGCAACGGCTGAATGGGCCTCGTAACGAGGAGAAATTTATTTGGATTTTATATTCCGTAAACATGTTTAAGAATTGCCGGTGTTTCGCGAAAGTCTGCAAACATCAAAGGAACAGAATCACTTTAAATTAAACCCTTTCCTTGTTCTGTTGATGCAGTGAAAACCAACATCCGAAGGGGTCATGTGCACAGCCAGGGGCCAAGAATAGTCTGGCCCAAATGCATCCATTACCACATAACCTGGCAACTCCTTTACACATTCCAGCCCTGCTGCAGGTGTCATCAGACTGGATGACTTGGCACCAAATGCCAGGAGTGGCGGAAGCTGTGGACCGGCAAGTTGCTTTCTCAACCCACTTGAAGAGAAATCTTGACATGGGGTGCCTCCTACCCTTCCAGAAGCACCAGTTTGGAATGGACACATCATATCATGTTGGAGGCAATACCCATGTGTCTGTCTAGGCGCAACATTCCACAAAAGGTTTAACTTGTCTTCATACTCAGGTTGATCCATGAATCTTCGGTGCCAAGTAGGCCCTTCCCCGAAAATCTCCATAATGTCCGTAAACAAGTGCGCTGTGGGCGGGAGTCTATGAAGCAGAGCTGTCTGCATTTTGCCGTTGATTTCCTTGGCTGGGCATGGCTGATTGTTTGAGCATGTCTGGCAAGGAGACATTTTTGTGGGAACCCCAAAAAAATCAGGAGAACAACAATGTTATGACAGATGTACTTGTGTTCAGGGTTCGCATGCGCTGAGAGGATGGATTCTGGTTTTGTACCCATGTGCCAAGAATGCTGAACCCAAGCACTGAGCAGCAACCTCCCAACCGCTGGCCCCGCCACTGAATTCCGTATCTGTGCCTGGCCCTTGAAGGAGCAGCGATCGCTCAATGTTGCAGGCAGCCAAGCTCTGCTCCGCTGCAAGCCGCACAGCTTTTGCCCACCCGAAGGACTCTGCAATAGCAAGCGGGTCCGACATTTGACATTACATTGCAAACTGGCATACAGCTAGCTATGAGCACTCATACTTGAGAAATTGAGCCACTAAACATATGATTCATAGAGAGATTTGTCATACATTTTCCGAGTAAATGATACAAAATGCCAGCATTGCGAAGTCAAACAGTCTAGAAGCAAGGCTTGGGGGGCAAACCTGCAGTGGGAGCACTGCCCCAAGTTGGCGGTCAGGAGACCAGCAAGCTCCAAACAAAGTCTTCAATGGAGTTGGCTGCCCAGCGTCCACAAATACCTACCCGAACAAAACTTGACTCAAAAGAAACCTTCTATTGATGTGATTCCATTTTTGATGACAATAGGACAATAGGACATCACGGTTGAATCGAGAAATCCTGCCTGGAAGTACTTGGCTTCGTGGAATTCCAGCCCAAGGCGGTGTAAGTAGCAAGCCAAATGGTCCTTTCAAGACGTGATTCAGTGTCAATGATATGACTATTTGACTGTTTAAAGGCAGAGCCAAAAAAAAATTGAACTTCAGCATCCTTGGACACCCCAACCCCCACCAGCTTTGAACCCAGGCCTCAAGACATGATGCAGCACTTCCGCGTGAATGCCCGCTTGCTTCGCAGGCATCTTCCAGTGTTTTTTTTGGCCCATATAAACTGAAAACAAGATGGCCTCTTTCAAACTTCTGTCCATGGGCGCACCCTGTGACCCAGGAAATTCTTTTTTCATTTCTATGGCACTTCGCCCATACTGACCAATACACTTTTCCATGCTCTCAACACAGAAATCCAAAATGCGTCCGAGGAGATTTTGTGAATCCTCTGAATTCGTCATGTGCCAATGGCATACTAGGGCCACCACAAATTCCCCAAAGGATAAGCGTTCAGCCTCAGTTGCTCACATAGTTTGCAGTTGTTCAGGTATGACCCAAACTCAGAGGAAGAAAATTATGCAGGCGTTTGGAAACGTATATAGCTAGGGGCCAGGGGTGCTTTTCTGTTTGATCGAAAAAATAAAACTTGGCATATGTGAGCGTAGCCCAGTCTAGCAACCTGCGTGGAAGTAAACACCCTTACGCTTTGCTCCCTGCGCCCATCATTGGCCATGAAAGTGGCCAACCATGTCTGCCAGGATTGCCACCACCAGCTATTTCTCAGCGGCGCCGAACTCACATCGTCAAAGATCAGCGTGCCTTCAACAACAGGCACATGCACCTGCAGGGAAGCATGCTGCGACAGTGTCTTGGCACTCAAACGAATCATGCCAGGGTTGTTCCATGGGTAAAAGGTGAATGATATTGAATGAGTTTTTTTTCTCATACAGGCCTGTAGAATCACAATCGATTCGATTGCGATTGTGCCAGTGCTTAGAGGGTGCAACCAGTCACGCAAACATAGTTGAGCCCTGGGCGCCCGGGGGCCAGTTGGCAGCAAGAAAGCGTGAAGCTAGATTTTGGGTATGAGGGATAAAATTCAAAAACAATCCAAAACACAAGTTCTTCTTGTTACATGTGAGGCACAGGGTTCTGTCACTATCCGCCTTCCTTCCTTTTGCATTCTTCGAAAGCTCAACAGTGACCCAATCCAAAAGTTGTACGGCTAGGCTTCCGGTTGGCACAACAGTCTCCTGAATGTTTTCAGACAGAGTGATGCTGGGCACCAAGGCATCTGAGTACCGTCCCTTGCGAATGCTCGTTTCGGAGCAAACCTGGGGTGCGACGCTGGAAAAACAAGTGCGTCAATGTGCAGCTGAAAAGCTAGAGGTGTTAACCCCTGGGGTTTTGAAAGTAAAAGGTTATCTCACCAATGCCTCGCTACTACCCAGGCCACTGGATAGTTTCTTGCTGGATACAGAGTGCCATGCAACCGCTGCAATCGGCTAAGAGCACTGTCCAAACTCTTCAGGTACTGCCTCTGATGAATCACTGTGAGGGCTAGAATTGGCATCAAAAAAGGGATGCCAAATTTGGTGGGCAAATGGCAAAATTCAAAGGTAAATAGGACAGGAGATTTAAATAAAAAACAAGTGGCTGATTTGGTGTACGTCCCATGATCTTTGCATAGAAAGGCTGCACACACCATAGCAGCAAAGCTTGTGAACCTTGTTTCAGCACTCTGTACACTTTTGCTAACGGGAGGGCCCCTACTGGGCCATGGTAGATTGGCCAGACAGTTGTCATGGCGCACTTTGAGCAACAATGTGACCGGCGATGGTCCTGACAACATGAGCACACCTGCGGAAAGTTGAAACCACGACACATCAGCCGAATGTGATGGGATTGACCAGCAAACAATTCCAAATTATATGGTGTTTATCAAGGTTTTATCCAGAATTTACTCAGGTTTTATCATTAGTTTTGTCCCAGTTTACCAAGATTTATGTTCAATTTATTTTCCTGTGTTTTTTCCTTGGAAGATCTTCTCTGAATTTTTAACTTTTCGTTTCGTTTGGTTTCTTAAGTTTTTTGTGCTTTCTCCAAGGCCCGCAAGACCAAAAAAGATTGCAATCCATCAGGCTAAGTCGACTGAGTCCACCCTCCAGGACACATCGGAGATTTGAGATTTTTCTGACTTCGGGTAATTCCATTGATAAGTGAACAAATGATATATATGGAACCCCCAGGGACTTGGACTCCAAACCTGTTGAGGACAAAAACCACTAATCTTGGGGGTTTAGATAACAATACGTATATATTTATTGAAAGAAGTTAAAAAGTCAAACAGCAGAGACGAGAAGAAGAAAGAACATCAGAGAAGAGAAAGAGTAAGAAGAAACACAATCAAGGCGCACGAAAAGGTAGAAAAGTCGTGAAGCATCGTGTTTTTTCAATGTTTTGTGGCCCCGGAAGGTCGGAAAGTAGGCTCGTTAAAGCGGCGGGTACAGAGCCAGTTGGCCGGATGGGACATGAAAAATTCCACGCCGTTGTGGCGCGAAGCACATTTCCAAAGTCAACATGTACAGCACAAAGCACCTTATGCGCGGACCACTTTTGGAAGTTGAGATGTTCAAAATGTGCATGCCGTTGTGGCACGAAGCGCATTTCGAAGTTAAATGTGAAAAATCGGAGGTTCGAATGTAGAAAAAGTGCAAGCCGTTGTGGCGCGAAGCACATTTCGAAGTCAAAATAGTAAAACACCACATGTTCAGTCAACTTTAAACGTTCAACCGCACCACACGACACAACAACGACAACAACAAAAACAACAACTACAGCTACAACAACAACAACAACAATACAACTACTACGACAACTACGACTACAAGAGCTAAAACCAACAACAACTACTAGAACAACAAAAACAGTTACAGCCACAGCCAGAGCCAAAACTACAACAGCAAGAACAACAACAAGTACTACAAGTACTACAAGTACTACAAGTACTACAACAACTACAACTACAACAACAACTCCACTTCAACTACAACTCCACTACAACTACAACTTGACTACAACTACAACTCCACTACGCTACACTCCACTTTACCACGCTATATTACAACTACACTACACTACAGCTACAACAACAACAACACCAACGACACCTACAACAACAACTACTACAACTACTACAGCTACAGCTACAACTGCAACATTGCAACTACAACAACATCAACCACAGCTGCAGCGACAACTACACTACAATACAACTACAGCTACAACTACAACAATACAACTACTACGACAACTACGACTAGAAGAGCTAAAGCCAACAGCAACTACTAGAACAACAAAAACAATTACAGCCACAACTACAGCCAAAACTACAACAGCAAGAACAACAACAACTACTACAACTACTACAACTACAACAACAACTCCACTTCAACTATAACTCCACTACAACTACAACTCCACTACAACTACAACTCCACTACACTACACTCCACTTTACCACGCTACATTACAACTACACTACAGCTACAACAACAACACCAACGACACCAACTACAACAACTACTACAACTACTACAGCTACAGCTACAACTGCAACATTGCAACTACAACAACATCAACCACAGCTGCAGCGATAAATACACTACAATACAACTACAGCTACAACTACAACCCCACTGCACTACACTACATGCCACTTCACCACACTTCACCACCACTACACTACACTGCAGTCACAACAGTACAACTGCAACTACACTACAATACGACAACAACAACAACTACTACAACTGTAACTACAAAACATTGCACTACCCTACACCACACTACATCCCGCAGTTGTGGTTGAAGTGACCACGGCAACCATTCCAAAAAGCACAACTCCAACCACCTTTCGGTCCATCAGTGGATTCGCTCTGCCATCCATGCATCACAACAACACACTTCTCCTATAGTGTCCTATTTTTGAAACTTCCGCCAGTGCCTTGTGCGGTACTACTGGTGTAATAAAACAATAAATTAAATACATAATAAGTAAATAAGTAAAAATTAAAAAATAGATGCGTACACATAGTGTTACATAATCGAAGGAAGTTTAGAAGTCAAACTTCCGACAATATGGACGGATGAAAACTCAGAGGTGGGAAGAGTCAGAGAAGAGAAGAGAAGAAGAGAGAAGATTAGAGAAGAGAAAGAGTCAGAAGAAAGAAGATGCAGGTGTGCGGAAAGGTCGAAAAGTCGAGCATCACTGTGCTTTTCCACTGGTTTGTGGCTCCGGAGGGTCGAAAATTAGGCTCGCTAAAACGGCGTGTGCGGAGCCATCTGGGGAGATGAAAGATGAAAAGTTGCACGCCGTTGTGGCACGAAGCACATTTCCAAGTCAACATGTACAGTACAAAGCACCTCATGCGCGGACCCCTTTTGGAAGTTGTGGTGCGAAGCACATTTTGTTGTGGCGCGCAGAATTGCTTCATTTTCATGTTGTCAACTTCGAAAATTGAGGAAGGCTCGCAGAATAGCTTTGTTTTCAAACTTGCAGAAAGACAGCTAGATAGATAGATACGTAGATAGATAGATAGATAGGTAGACAGATAGATAGATAGACAGATAGATAGTTAGATAGGCAACTACAACTACAACCACGCCACACTACCACTACAACTGCAACTATACTACGCTACAATACACTACTTACACTACACTACCCTAATCACACTACACTACACCAATTACACTACACTACACTAATTACAGTACACTACACTAATTAGATCTGCAGCACGTCCGCTACGCCCACCAGGTACTTCACTATATACGCATTCATATAAGGTTTTTGCAGGGTTTCTTTAGGGTTCATTTAGGGTTTCTTTAAGGTTAATTTCGGGTTTTCCCTAGGGTTTTTGTAGGTTCTCTATGGTTTATGTAAAAAGTGTTGAAAACAGCGATTGTGGGACAGCCGAAACTCTGCAGAGGGTCATCAATCACGTCCCGCACGAAGCGACGTGAGGGACATCATGTTATAACATCTTAACACAGTGGAAGGCCACAAAGTACTGTCAAGGTCAGCAAAGATGAGGTTCCTGACAATCATCCCAAAAGAGTTGCGGGCATAGCGCAAGTGCCGGCCGTAATTATACTACAATTATAACTACAACTACAACTACTGTTGCTACTACAGCTACCAGCTACATTTACAACTACACTACACCACACTAATTACATGACTGACCCTACACTGCACTCGACTACAATTACAGCTACAACTTCACTACACATCACTACGCTACACTAATTACACTACACAACAACCAACTCCAACTACACTCCATTACGCTACACTATATTAATTACACTACGCCACATTATTTTCACTACGTTACGCTACGCTACACTACACTAACTACAACGGCAACTACAGCTACAAGTGCGCTACTTTACACTACACTACACTACACCAGACTACACTACACTAGACTACACTACAGCACACTACACTACGGCACATTGCACTACATTCATTACACCACACCACAACTACAACTGCAACTACACTACACTGGTTACACTACACACAACTACAACTTCACTACACTACAACTACACTACAACTACAACTACAGCTGCACTACGCCACACTACATCCAGCAGTTGTGGCCACAACCATTGCAACCACTCCAAAAAACACAACTCCAACCACCTTTCGGTCCATCAGTGGATTCGCTCTGCCATCCATGCATCACAACAACACACTTCTCCTATAGTGTCCTATCTTTGAAACTTCCGCCACCGCCTTGTGCGGTACTACTGAACATAATACAGATATGTTTAAAATTTGTAACTTCACCACCTGGGTCTGGTCGCGATGCAGCTGCGTGGCTTGTGCGAAAGAGTCGCAAAGGTGCTGGTGCAAAGGAACTCCTAAGGTGGCCGTGATTTCCACACGGAAACCCTGACGGGGGAGGGGTCAAAGAGAAAAAGAACATGAAGATTAACACAGAATACATTCTCAAAGATCCTTTTTGGGTGGTTTTTGGTGTAGCATGTAGAGCAACATCAACAAACACGCAGTGGTGGGCATGCAAAGCAACGAAAAAAGACAATCGCTACCTGAGTAGGAGGATGATTGACTGAAGCCAGACCATAAAAATACCTAAACAACAACGCAAGATCAAATACCTTTCCTGGCCAGTCTCACTTTATGTGTGTGAAAAAGAATCGGTTTGTCCAAACCTCCTCTGTATGTCAAAATCCACAGATCTCTATGTGTATCGTCAAGGAACTCAACCATGCAATAATGTCAAACGATGAACGAGTTGCACTCAGTATTCTGTTATGATTTGTAAATGCTCTTTTCAAACATTTTTTTGGGATTTTTCTCAGGGATCAAGGCTCAACTATCCCCACTCAGCCAATTTCAGGGCTTTGATTCTCCCAGCTGTCGGTGCTAGTGGCATTGGCGGTGTCTCCAATAGACAAGTCATAGTGATTCATCTCACAAGCAAGACTCAAATAGCTGAAACATAGTTTCGCCTTACGCTCTTGTTGGGGCTCATTTTCCTAGACATGAGGAATGAGATTTACGGGAGCCATCCAGACCCAAACCTGGACTCTGAGATTTTGTTTCGCATTGTTTCCAATGACATGGCACCAAAACCAACAACAGCTTGGGAATATTTGGGAATGCCGCAGCCGATCCCCAAAACATGAAAGCCATTGGGGATCATTATCGCAAATAAGGTTGGAAAAATGAATGAAACAACCAAGCAGATTCAGTTGGTTGATGATATACCCATACTATACTCACTATTCGTTGGGTCAAATCCCCATTTTTCCGGCGTGGACCCAGCTGCGATGACTTCTCGAAGGCAAGTTGCTCAAACACTTTGCACTTCTCCAGGGCTTCAGCTGACCCATGTCTCAGGTTTGATCGGGGATAAGAATCATGGAGATTTCATCAGGATTCAATGGATTCAATGGGGGTATCGTCAAAAAAGCGCTGTGGCTTTGTCTAAAAAGTTCCATACCACATTTTATGGCAATTTTAAGTGGGAAAATGGCATATCAAACTGCTGGATGGAATGGGGTATGTCGTTGACTCACAGTAATCCACGGAATGATTGTTCTTTTGGGTTCAAACTTCCATGCTCCACTGTGGACTATCTTGGCCATATTTCAAGGTTGTCACTTTCAAGATTAGCACAGCCAAACTTCAAGATTAGCAGTGTTTCAAGGTAAACATCTAAGTTGGACATTTCACCGTCTAGTTTCTTTTTTCGAAACTGTACTGAAATTTGTTGAGAACACGATGTACCACGACCAATTGGGTCTTATTCAAATGGTTCCTCACATCTTTTGGCCTCGTGCGAGCCTTCCAAGAAAGCCTTCAGTTTTTGGTTGGTTTTCCTTGGTTCTCCTTGTGGGGTCTATGCGTCAGAGTTGTAAATTGCTGGACTCCAAGCATTTGATATCGGAGTGAGTAGACTACCACTGGGGTAAACAAAATCAAAAGATATAAACAATTTGAATATCCTGAGCGTGGCTTTGTGGTTACCGCGTATTTTGACCCCTTAAACGGAGTTTGGACCATTTTCAGAAAACGTTCGCTGGACTTTGCGGAAATTGCATTGCACCATCACCCAACGAGTGCGACCCTGTCATCCAAGGTCGCTGCGTTTCTCCAACTCGCAACTTTTGACGACTGAAAATTCACAGCCGAGCAGCACGTCCACCCCCAGAAGAGATCGTGACCCATCGCATTCGCTAAAGAGGTCCTCACAAATTTTCAGATGATCGTCGAAACCTGTGGCGCGACAACGAGATAAGTGGCCAAGGCAATCAAATGCAATGACCATATTGCCTACAGGTTCAAACATCTCCACAGGATGAAACAAAAGCTGTGCCTGTGTAGAATGATACTCAAGAGCACAAGGTAAAGGGCCCAAGCAAAATCACTTCGCAGTTGCTTATGTATTCAGGATGAGTGCGCAGAAAATGAAACAACTGACACGAACCGAACTACAACCCTTCATTTTTTAAGTCGAGGACTTTAGAGGTGGTGTAGGACCAGTGTGGGATCAACTCGAGTTTCAAGGCCAGAGCCCCCACGACTTCCATCTGGCGCGGGCCTCGAAAGTCTCGATACAACTCCGTGGCCGTGAAAAGAATCTCGCCATCCTTGCCACGATACGCATTGCTGGGTGTAGCAGGATCATTCAGCACATTCACTAAAGGTATCTAAAGGTATCTCATGGTACAGGGGATTGGGGGGACCGTGCATGGAGAGGGTGGCAAGGCCTTGGTGATGTGAAAATCTTGGTGCTTGAGTCAGGCAAACAGCCCATGTGTCATGCAGGAAGCTTTGGTGTCTACCCCTGCGAACACTGTGGTTCGCCAGTGGGATTGAAGCCGCCAATTAAGCTATGTTCTGAAATCACTGGGGACTGCCTCATCTTGGGGACTCCACGTGTTCAAATCCTGGGCGAAAACTAGGTCCATCTAGGTCCACCTAGGTCCCTTAAACCCAATTTCCGGATTTGGGGTCTTGATATCGTGAGAGCACACGAACCCAAATCTTTCATCCCACTCAGGTCTCATCCGTCAAGCTGAGCGCTGTCCCTCCATATCCTGCTGACCAAGATGCTTCTCCATGAGAGAAACTCCACTGGTAGTGCCTTGGTGTCAAAAACTTATCTTGAGCACCAAAGCCATTAACGATTCCCTTTGCGTACCAATGTAACAAAACCCCACTTGCAAATGGAGCTTATCTTCGCCATGAGCTTCTACTTTTGAGGAAGGGTTTCTACACAGCTATTTGGAACTTTCTGCCCGGGAACTTCCCTTGGTTTTTCCCAAAAGGATCAAGTGCCACGGTGCAAGGACCCACGCCGCTCCTTTTCCCGAATTCGCTCGTAGTGTCGCCTCCTTGGAGGAACGACCACCAGAAACAATCAGACATTTTTCACTTGCGGACTTTACATGACTTTACCAGGTTTTATCAAGTTTCATCTTCTTGCCAGTGGGGTATGGCATGGTTGGAACAAGCCGATCCATGCTGCCCAACTTTTGTAAAAAACATGCGACTGCCGAGGCGGGTTCATGCAAGCCCACCCAGGTTATTTTGGCATTGGTTTATTTGGCAAATGATATTGAATGCACATATATAGCATATTGGGCAAAACATAGGATAAGGACAAATTAAGGTATACGGTATAATTGTATACACGGATGCTGGCAAAACTGCTGTCACCAACAAGATTCCCAATGTCTCGGAGACGTGGCAATTCCGACCGCGGAGCTGAGTAGCCTTGGGCAGGACAGGCATCTTAACAGCTCCATTCCGTGATGGGAATCCCATTCATATGCATTCCTTGATTCATCCGAGTCATCCGATTCATCTGGCTTTTCAGTGAAGAAATGAAGACGATATAGATTCATATAGATATAGGTTGATCCGGTATGATCCGGTTGGGTCATTCCTTGCCAGCCAGCTGCACGATGCCGATGCCCCTGGTATGAAATAACCCCTCGAAATCTAGCCATGTAGAAATGTAGAAATGTAGATACTGTACCAAGATTTGTGCAAATGTGACTCGCCGAAGGCCCATCCCTTCCATGAGGTTTTCGTCTTCAGGATCCCCTTTGTGGCTGCGTATGTCCTCTTGCCTTTATATTTCTTCAATTTCTTCACAATATGAGTCCTCTAGTGAGTTATCTTCAACTTGACTTGCCATCCTCTTTCTGAGTTTTTGCATCCAACTTTGTCACCTTTGTTGGTTTCACATTTTGATACCCCGGCCCTCAGGGCTCCGTTGCTTCCAGAGCCATGTCACTTGCGACGACGAAGAGTGGATCAGAGTCCTGACATTGTGGTGGTTGAGCTTGGCCAGATCAGTTTTGTAGATGTTACAACAGTTCTATGAGGGAACATACCCACACAATCTGACCTAGCTGATGATGGTGAGCCTATGCAAGCTGAATATCTTGGGGAGTGGTAGGAATTGAAGGAATATAGAACAAAACAAACGGCAGTCCAACAACCAGACATGACACAATCTTGAATGTCTACAACAGACTCAGCAAAATTTCCATGACCAGCCCACCCAACGAATCGTTGGGACATGTTCTGGTTCCATCCTTGTGAGCATCAACTGTAGCAATCCGCGCCATTCCCATCTCAAATGATCAAATCAGATTCAAATCTCAAACGTTTGATTTTGGGCTCAGTCAAGATTCTTCGGTCAAGGACCAGTCGCTGGCGTTCCAGCCAAGATCGACCCCACCTGAGTCGCTTGGGATTGGCGGCAAATCGAAAATCAGCATGCACTGTAGAATTGCCACTGTGGTGCCAATTTTCCCCATCTATTTCCATATTTCCGGTCTTTCCCTGGTTCAATCTCGCAAATCTCCACGGTGAAATGGTTCAACCGGTGTCCTCAAGTCCCATCGAGGCACTGAAGGTGCTGCCGCCTTCGTTGTAGCGGCCGCTGCCAAAGACCACGGCTTCCAGGGACTGCGACGGGGCGAAGAGTTCCCATTGGAGGCATGGCACTTTGCTCCTGGCGATAACTTGGTGAAATTGCTAACGACGTGCTAATTTTGTTGCTTCAAGCTTCTGTTCTTGGATTCATCTTTGGTCCATGTTCTTTAAGGCATGGTACTGAAATTTCCGAAAAACAAGCGCTTTGCTTCTAGATAAGGCGGTGCCGCAGCCTATCAGAGCATCAACCGACGCCTGGGCCCCTGTGGGGTGAATCAAATCGTCAATCGCCAGCCATATACAACTGAAATTTTGACATGACCATTGAAATTTCTCCATGAAAGATGATCTACCGATAAAAATGAAGCTTCCTAGTAACGGGATCAGAAGCCAGGATCAGAAGCCAGGCGAAAGGCAGGACAGCGAGATCGCAGAACAGGTCTTTTCGATTGATAGTGTGTACATCCTAAAGCCTGGCATAGGATCAATATCTACCCAAACACCCATATGCAGAATCCACCATATCAAAAGCCAGATACAATAAAAACAATGATAATGAATAAAAAACAATGATAATAATAAGAATATCCAACATATCAACATCAACAAATCATAACATAACCATTCAAAAATATTATTTATATTCATAACCAATATAACCCCATCGTTGGTATTTCATGAGTTTCATGGTACTTTTTGATGGAAAGATTCGGAAAGTGATGGCTCCTTCTCGGGCGTAGCATCGATGGTGAAGTCCTGGGCCGCTCGGGCTTTACCATAACGATCCATAACGGCAATGGGTCGAAAGTTCACACGCAAACCAGGAAAAACACAAACAACACAAAAAAAAGCATCAGCTTGTGACTTCTATTCTACTTTATGCTTGTAAATTGTGGAGCGCAACTTTCGAAAGTCTTTCTAAAAGGCTTTTGGGAACCGCAAAGGACAAGTTCATGAGTTGCTTGGTACAACATAGCCATGACTAGATCATGGGTAAGAAAGAAAGATGGCGAACAGGTGGAACCAGAATCCAGCAAGGTATATCGTTGTAAGGAACATCGTCATGACTCCATTAGCCCACCATCCCAATAAGATGGCTCATTTCACTCAAACCAGTGTGGTTTGAACATCGGTCACCCCCAAAATCTGGCAGATGGAAGCCCGCCATCTGATGTCACGTGGACCCTAAATTTCCTTTTCAAAGAGGCAGGCTATTCTTGTATTCCCTCTCCCTCAACCCATAACTCTGCAGGATGTGATATTTCATGACATTTCATGACATTTCATGATCTTCCTGAATCTTCCCCATTTTTTGCCACGGCACTTAGAAGGTTTCAAAAAAAGCTCCACGACCATCAGCTGGTCAGACCTTGAGCTGCTCAAGCGGAGGACTGCTCAACAGGTTACCCGGATTATCCTGCCATCAACTTCCACGGTGTCCAGATGTTCAATGGGGATTTTGAGGTGGCTAGGTGGCTAGGTGGCTAGGTCTAATTGCGTTCTACCACGAATCAACAAGACCATATTGGACATTCACGCAAATTGAAGCGCAAGGGCTTTTCCAACTCCAACTGTCATGAATTCCATTTTGAACTTCGTGTCTGAGAGCCAGGGTTCGTTCGCTTGATTTCTTATTGAGGCCTGCCATTCAGAATACTTAGCAACGAAAGCTTTCAAGAAATCGTCCAGAAGGAGTTACAGGTGACTCATTGCAGGCAATTATTCGGGCTTAGCACCCTCTTGACAGTCACTGGCCGCGAACTGCACACACACACACAAGACACTGGTCATAGGATCAGAAACCATCCAAGACTTTGGGGTTGATAAAGGTTGATAGCTTTGACCCACAACCATGGTTAAAATCCCATTGGTGCTGCTCAAATCCTGTTTGCAATTCATCACCCGTTTGATCGATACGCCGGAGACAAGCCACCCCTCACAGATAAAGACCAAGTTGTTGTGGTCACCGATGGGTCCCTTCTGCTCTCGTGCTGTGCTTTGCCATTTCTCCTGTGGATCAAATGATGTGTCTATGGGTCCAATCCTGGAACCCGGCCATCCCAAACAGAGGCTGGTCCATGTTGGAAAGGGCTACGGGTAGGTAACTAACTAATACAGGCGAATGCGACAAAACAACCTGTGATAAGTGATTTGGGTGCGTACCCGTTTAGCCAGGATATGCTGGTTATCAACCATGCTTTCAACTTGGAAGGTCTGCCGGATACTCCATGTATGATTTGCCCCTTGTACCCTCGCCATACCTGAGCTTGAGTTGCAAACCAGTACCAGTCCCCCACACAAGGCATCAAGATGCTCTGGCATACAGTGCTTGAAGGGATAAGCGGAGAACAGATCTGTTGATCCTTCTACACTTCAAACAATACATCCACATGAACTCTGACCAAAGTTGTATAACAAAACAGTTCCTGTTCAACCTGAATGTTTGCTGTCTTTTGTGAGCCCTCCAAAGATATTTTAGTTCGTAGGGTTTCAATCATTGGAATGGGTTCAAACATGTTTTTTTAGGCACATTTCATTGTTTTAGAACGAGAGCATCAATGCTGGCTTTGAGCTTTGCCTGACTATCACTGGATCATCAAATCCCAGGTTGTAGTTATATAAATCTTTTATGTATGTATACTATGTATGTAAATGTATCTATATGTATATGTGTATGTATATGTGTATGTATATGTATACGTATACGTATATGTAAATGTATATGTATATCTATATGTAAATGTATATGTCTATGTATATGTATATGTATACGTATATGTATATGTATATCTATATGTAAATGTATATGTCTATGTATATGTATATCTATATGTAAATGTATATGTCTATGTATATGTATATGTATACGTATATGTATATGTCTATGTATATGTAAATGTATATGTCTATGTATATGTAAATGTATATGTCTATGTATATGTATATCTAAATGTATATGTATATCTAAATGTATATGTATATGTACAAAGATGACTCTACACACACACATTTCCTGGATTCCCAGCGTTCCCCAATACTGCCAAAGCTCCAAAGCTGAGGCCTAGAGCTGGAAGCCATCAGGATTCAGCGGTTTAAAACCAATTGAGATGTCCAGCCGAAATGGGGATTTTACAATCGGGATGAAACAAATGAATGATGCATGGACATGGACTTGTCGAACAACCAATTTATGGGGAGATATTGGGAAAACAGATGGGAGATAATCTACCTGATGGGTTGATCTGGGTTGGTCTCAAAACGGGGCATTTGCCTCCAAAATATTGCATTTCATCTATATGTATGGGGTACATGGGTTTGGACCCATTTTAATGGGAACTTTCAGCAGTTAAAACTAGGGATTTCATCCAGACCCTACAGCCAGTCTTTAAGGGCATCAAAAACTCAACAGGTTCCATGGTCGCCATGGTGAACTCACCAAACTATGCTGATTGCCCCTCCAAAAGTACCATATATATATATTTCTACAAATATACTGCGGCCTTATGTTTCAGGGTTGACCAGGGTTATTAGCCACCACTTAGCCACCACGGCTCCCCCAAGGCTTTTGGCAGAAACTCCCTGCCTAGGGAAAATCTTTGGGGCCGCTAACTCATTCGTGGTTTCAACACCGAAAAATGTGAGCCCGCCCATTGCGATGATCATCCCACATTTTTTGTTTGAAAACCACATAATCCAATATGACTGAAACCGGCAAGCAGGTTCAGTTGGTTCATATATCATTATATATCCATACCATAGCCCATTTCTTGATGGTGAAATCATCAACATTTTCTATATGGGACTATAATAGTTAACAAATGGGATTATGATAGTTAATATCAATAATAGATATAATCCTATTCGTTACTGATTTTTCCATCATTTCCATGTCATCCAAGTCCCAAACTAAACTCTCCACCTCGAAGCTTCGCCGGTAAATGATCGCAGCAGGTGCTTCCATCGAAGGGCCCATGCGACGAAAAAAAAAAGGCGTTGCTTTCGCAAAGAGGCTGGAAACAGCAAAACAAATCCTTCAGAAAAGTGAAGCATTGTATGTTGAACATGACGACTTGATATAAACGTCAGCGGGCAATCCACGCCAAAACCTCAATGACTCGGGCTCTTAAAGCTTGCCAGGGCTTGAGCCAGCAACTTGCTGTGGTTTTGGGATTTCTGACCTCAGGGTGTTTTTGCTCATCAGAATAGGGATTAAACATTATTAAAAGGAAGGCTGAAAACTGTGAGGACAGGTCTGTTGTGACACTCTGGTGAGACTCGTCGAAGAGTTTTCAAGGTTCTGAGTCAGTCTTCCGATTTGACGAAGAACTTGGAGGGGATCTCCCCAGTCCAATTACTACCCGAAAACTACCATCTTTTCATTGGTGCTTCGGGTCTCGTTCTTTCCCCCAGTTCCAGAAGTTGGGTAAGCACAATCATAAACATAATGATTTCGGGATTAAGAGAATTGAAAGTCAATCAATGAGCTCGGTGGTTTCAACTGAATCAGAATATAATACAACACATTAGCCAATGAGCCCATGGTCATCCCAGTTTGAGGCTCGAAAAATTCACGTTTGAAACCAGTCGACAGTCGGAAAATTGGTGCCTGCCACCAGGGACTTTGCCTGGAGGTACACAGGGTAGTACGCACGGCCGCCTTATGCCGGCCAGAGCCAGATCTTGGGATCCCTCGCCACGGCTGAGTTTCACTGGAAAGGGTAAGAAGTGGCTTTGCAGGGAAATGATCAACGTTCAAGACACATCTAGACACTAGATATTACTAGTTTCTTCTGAAAAACTCACAGTTGTTAGACTGGCTGGGAATACCAACCGCTAAAAACCCGTTCTGGTGTGACAAACTGCTTGGACTGCACAGTCTTCGGAGCTTTTTTGCACGGACTCTGCACCAGGTATCCAACAACTACCCTTTAACGAAGGGCACTTGGACCAGTTATCCACAAGCGTAGTCCCCGACCAGCATAGATATCCAACCCGGAAGAGAGTATGTCCCCATTTGGGTTTGTCGAACGATGGGCCACCCGGAAAGTCGTCTACAGTTGATTGTCACTTCCCATTCACATGGCTTTAAATCATTTTAAATCAGGGTATCCAGGGTACCCTATTTCACCCCTCCCATGATCTAAGACTTTGACACATCTTCACCTGGCATGGTGAATCCACCACCACTGTGGCTCAGGGAACTCACCGTGAGTTGACCCATGTCTCATGCTCCTCGTGCTCATAGTTTCAATCCCTGCATGACATCTCTTTGGGGGCTTACGCCATCAAATTGTTGACCGACTAGACTACATTGATGCTCTTGTGAAATCTCCCAGTTTAAACGCATCAAAATAAACCGTCCAGGTGTGCTCGGGCAAATTGGCTCACTGTTCGATCCAGGTTTTCCCTTCTGAGCCAAGAAGTAGACCAAAACTCAAGGGTATAGACAGAAGTACCAAAGTCTGTCTGTTGAAAATGAACCGCTTGTACTTTGGACGTGAAGCATCGTTATCAACAAACTACTCCGGAAAATGACAGGAGACTCCATGCCATGAACTTGAGATGCATCGCTTCAAGATTGTCAAACTTCAAGTCTATCTCTGCTCAGCATCTCCACAGCCAGAACCAGAATGATCTGGTCTTGGATCAACCATGTCATCCACACATGGCCGATTTTAGATGCCCTACAAAAATATAGCAGGGTGCATGCATACATATATATATATAGCCCCATTTCTGGCACTTACATTATCGGACTGTAGCAGTCTCGCTGTCATGATCCCCCGCAAATTCCACATTTATGGCACAAAATCGAATGATTTGACTGCTCAGTCATTTTTTCGCAACGACTTGGATTATGTCCATGCCTGGCTCCTCTGCAATTCGTCGAAGAGGGTGGACTGCTCGACCTGGTGTGGTTGGGACCAGGAAACGCCAGTGATCATTGATGATAAGAAGTCCACCCAAATGTCTGACTCTGACTGTGCGACTGTCTAGTCATTGAGGAACGTGGACATGAACATCCCTGTCTCACTCTTGTCAATTCTAAATCTTGGAAAATAAAGGAGTAGTAAATGGTTTCTTTGTCAGGATTGGTCACTATGCCTCAGCGATTTCTAGAGTAAATATTCCCAATCATCAAGAAAATCGCGAGAAATAGCCTCAAGCCATCTAAAGCCATCTAAAACCGTCAAAAAACGTCAAATTCATCCGAATATCAGATTGTTCATTGTATATCTATATTTTGTATTTATGACATACGTATATACTATATCATATATATATACACCTGTACATTCAAAGTCATCATATTCTCACTCGTTTTTGCTGCTTTTTCAGGCGGGTGAGCCTGTGGAGTGGCGTCCACTCAGCCTGCGATTCGCTGCATGTTTTTCGTGAATGACAAATCATGATTTCTATGGGTTCATAGGTGGTTGAGATGCACTGATTCCAATGAACTTTCTTTTCATATCTTTCGCGTTAGTTCGTCAGATTTCACCATTCAAGTGGGGTTCATCCCTTAAGCGTCTGTATCTTACTGCGACTTTCAGTCTCCAGTATGACAAAAACTATAAGAAACCTATTCAACCACCACAAATTCAACTGAACTCCATAAATTACTCCAGTCGTACCATCAATGGGGATCAACATTTGAAATACCAATGGAACCATAAAATTGCAACTTTCTGAGCAGAAACCATCCAGGAATTGGGTTGCACATTTTGAGCCATACCCAGGGTTGAACGTCATTGGAATGGAGATATTAAGCCGCTAAATCCAGAAACTGGGTACAGAATTAATTTCCAGAAAGTTTTTAACCACCAACAATGGGGGTTTAAAATTGGGACAAGAGTCAGGAATTATGGTTGCTGTTTGAGCCACCCCACTTTGGAAATCCTCATTAGGCTGTGATGGACCGTAGAATGTAAAATTGGCAAGCCAATTCTTTCGGTGCGAAATGTTGTCTGGCTTGAAATATGAAAAATCATAGGCAAAATTTGTGTTCTCCCGGGTAAATGATCTAGAATATTGGTTTACATATTACATAGATCAAAACCCAAGGTTTCCCCTTCGGAAAATGATCTAGATCTGGGCTCAGAATAATTCACTAACCTGAAATGTTGGGCCATTAACACTTCATTAACACTTCATTAATCCAGGGTTCGGTTGCAGTGATCCACTGGATCCAGGATGGCCCACCTGTCTCGCTCGCGGCCATGCTCCTGGCATGGACGATGTGGATCGAACGATGGATCAACGGTGTAACGTTAATAGTACATTGATAGTATTTATGTATTTATTGTATGTATTTAATTTATATTTATGTATGTATATGATTTTGTATGTATTTATATATATATTTTTTTCTTTACATGTATTCATGGTTGTTAATGGTAACCAATGGTAAAACTTATGATGTATCATCGTACCCTTGTAACCAATGAAAAAGCTGTTTGAACGCTCCAAATAAGTTTATGTCTTCGGCACAGAGATAACAGGAACGACTCAAATCCAAACAAAGTCTGCGATCCTTGTGAAATCTTGACACACACACACAGCCATAAGGGAACCTGAAGTTGGGCATCTTTAAGGCTATGGTTGAGCAATAAAAATATCTTTCTAGCTGCGATAACCAGCAGGTAGCATGACAATTACGGACCACAGGGGATCCTAGCGGAAGTCATCATCAAAATCTGCAAGGTCATGCTTGAAGCAAGACATCATCACCTTTCCTTTAATCTATGCTGATGCAAGCCTTGTATCCAATTTACACAGGGACAGTAGACACCTGTTTCACCCCGGTTTCATTCTATAACAGCTCATCACCCCTGGAAGAATAGTCAAACGAGAAGTGCCCCAAAACCCTTTGTCATCCCCTTCTACTGAGGTTGTGCTGGCTGGTCGACAGCGATTCCTATACAGGATTAGAAGGATCCCGCGTCCAGCTAGTATCACCGCACCAGCAACCGTCAACCATCAACCATTGATCATGGATCATGTGCCAACCTTCTGTGGTGAATACCGTTTCCAAAAACAGCACCACTTGTCCTCTCGGAAGAACTCCCGGATGGTGGTCGCAGTCCGCACACTGCGAGCAACGGCTGGTGTCCATTGAAGTTGAATTTTGCTCTGGCTTTTCTAGTATCATCTAGCCCTCAAGGCAACAATCACAAGAGGTCAAGGCAATCGCCAGGAATCAAGTTTGAGTACTAATCTGTCCCCCCTCATATAGAATACGCCCAATAAGGACAGCCGAAATGAATAGATTCATTATTAAACCAAGGTATTCTAGGGGCTATATAACACCATGGGGAAGGGATTAGCTGTGACAACATAGATCTCACAGGCAGCGGTGGCGGTGCCTTGCTTTGCAGGTTTGGTCCCGTCCCCACCACAAGATTTATTCCCCAGCTACCTGATCGCAGGGAACATTACCTCCCCCAAATGTGACCAGAATATCTCTCGCCTTGAGGTGTCTGAGTAGGTCGAAGCCTCCTCCTTGCAAAGTCACAATCCGTCGGGACCGTCAGGCAGCTGCGCTTGGGGAGATGTTGAAGTTGCACGCTGCATGTTTTATATCGTTCTATGATGTTTTATGATGTTCTATGTGCACAAGCGTGCTGTAAACACTGTAACCGCTGTGAACACTGTGAACATGGCAGCATCTGGCACCATTTTCGTTAGATGCAGCTCACATCGGTTCATGGATAAGGGGGGCCCATCAAGGCTATAATCACACTGTCAGCTCACTTTGATTGCAAAGTCAACATGTGTAACATGTCTGTCAGCTCTGTCCCATTCTGTTCCATTCTGTTTCCTATTTGTTTCCTATTTGTTCTTCCAGGTCTATCTGAAATCATATAGAAATGCCAATTGTACACGTTTGCAGTTAAAATTTTCCCTTTCTTGATAGTTGATATCCTCAATCCTTTGGAAATTCTTTGAAGGGTCAAAGGTAGGCGTTCTTCTGAAAGGCTTTGTTCCGAACTAAGAAACCGCAATTCTCACTATTTCTCATTTACTGATATCTTTCACATTGAAATGATCCAAATGGCGATTTCGAGACCCAGAAATATGGGGACAGCACCCCTCCACCTGATGTCCCAGCAAGGCTTTGGTCGGGACTTGCCAGTGCCTGGGATCAGAGCTATCTCAAATCTCAAGATATGTCAGCTAGATCGTATCCCAGCTTTTTATCATATAGATGTATATAGTTTGTCCTTTATTTCTTCACCGTTTCATCAAAAGGTGATGCAACGTGGAACCCAGGGTGAACTTGCGATGGAGAAACATTACCAGCTGACAGGATGTTAAACTAGTATCAGGATGATTGTCTCTATAGCCCTCTCCTAGCCATACTCTCGATCCTCGCCTTGCAAAGACACTTGAAGAATCTGAAGAACATGAGAACTACAACCCTGGAACAGTACCTGCATACCTGCTTCCGGGCTTTTATCTACAGTGGACCTGACAGTATCCTCAAACAGATCACTGATATCGCCAACGAGATACTCGCCATCCATCCGAATTGGGTTTCACTTCCAGTCATATGTTTGTGAAGGCACCAGCTTTCCATCTGACTCCATTTGGGTAATCGGACTTGGAGGGTTCCACACTGGAGCGGCCTCAAATGGAAATGGGCCGAGATTTTGAAAGCACGCCTCAATGGATTGATTCTGGCACAAATCTTTGTTGAGGATTGTTGAGGTGATTCTCAACAGGCAGTAGAAGTGAAAGCTTCACGAAATTTCTCAATATCTTCTGAACCCTTTGGCATGCTACAAACTACTTTCTCAACAACTTGGACGCCCTAAAGGGTCCTAAAGGCCTGGTTAAAACATCTTAAAAACAGCAGGTTTTCACACCTTCAAACAGCTGAGTCCTCGACCCGTTGAGGCCTACCAGGGAAGCGATGCACCCAAGTGATGATGGGCGATGATGGGTGTCAAAGATTTTGTAGGCATGGTTTTTGGGTATCATATGGTACCATTCTCAACAATCCTGTTGGGGATAGCAATCACTGAGCTAAGAACCATATGAAAATCTGAGAGCAAACTAATTATGAGATTGGAGGAATTAAGTCCTTTTCAAAAGTTTTTTGTGGTAAACAGGTAAACCCAATCATAACACTCCAATTTAAGGATGGTTTTGACAACGCATTTCTGGCAAAATTCCGGATCGTTGAATGTTAGGTTTACCATGATTATGCCAGTAATCATCAAGTCATCATCCTATCATGGTTGGTGGTTGACCTACCCCTCTGAAAAATATGAACGTCAAATGGGATCATTATTCCCAATATATGGAAAAATCACCACCAACCGGTCACCAACCAGTATCAAATGGGATCATTATTCCCAATATATGGAAAAATAACATAAAATCACCACCAACCGTTGTATCATGGTGGGTTATCTGTTCGGATTTCGATTCACCATTGTGACTTTTGTTTTTGGTCCGGAAGCCAACCGCCACGAAGCGGTAACCTCAGAGACACCAGTGCTGGGCCGTTCTTTTGCGGCTCCTGACAGGGGACAAATGGTAGAGAAGTAGGGTGGAATCTAAAGAACACAAAACAAGCACAACATGAACGCAACATGGATAGTCATATAAGACATCATAAAACAAGCTGTAGCATGGACACAGTCACAAGGATGAAAGCAAGCTGTTTCGGCATAAACCAGCCACAAGTTCGTGTACGTCTGAGGACTGTGTCGAGCTGCCATGTAGATAGAAGCTACATGAAGCTACAGTATCTTACACATAGATAGGAGCTAAATCTGAATAGCCATTTGCAGAGAATCAGTTTCCATATATCCTTGTCAGTGATGGTCACATGCGCAAACTTCTTTACTATGACATGCTATGATACAGTCTTGAACTTCATAGCCAGGCAAAAAAAGGCTTTGAATAGGAATCGGCATTTATGAATGCGCAAACAACAAGTAACCCGGAATAGGGTAACATTGGTGGAACAGTAACTCCCAATCAAAGCCTTCCCCTTGTGAACGAACACACCCTCGGTGATGGATCGATTCATTTTGGGTTGTATTTAACACGGTTTATTATTCAGGGATTATTCAGGGGATGAATTATACATCCACATGTATCTGGTATTCTTATGACTTGTGGTCTAGCAGGTTCATTTTTTTTTATGGATTGTTGTATACAGCTTTTTGGCTGATTAACCCCTTGGACTATGAATCATTATGATTGGGGTATTGTTAGGGGACGGGACTGCCTTTTCCTCATCCTGACCTGTCGGTCACTGCTCCTGATCTTTGAGACGGCAGCGATGCCGATGCGGCACTGGCAGAAGGGGTGACATTAGCCTAGGCGTAGCAGTGTCCTTTGTGTTTCCATGCACCGTGGATACATGATAGATCATGGTAGATCATGGTAGCATATTGGTAGCATGGTAGTCAACAAACCTGACCACCTTAAGCGCCTTAGCGCCTTACCTGGTGGATGTCCTAGCTGGGTTTCCCCCACCGATGCACGAGATGCACGAGATGCAGAAGCGCGAGAGCTTTGGGACTGGGTGCTGAGCGATGTGAGAGGTGCTGTTGTGGAATCGGAATATCAACCAATATCAACCAGTGAGAATTTTGTAGGTTAGATGCATGGCCTGCTAATACCCTGCCAAAGCTGACACTTTTAATCAGTGGGAAAAGAGAGAGAGTGCCTGTTTGCAATCTGGGATAACTTTGGAAAAACTGGGAATGAGATTCCAAGCTGGTACTACTGGTACATCTTCTTTTCATTTCTTTTCTACCGAATTCTATCGCCAAATGGCAACGGAGTCTCCTTCCAGTTCCTTTGCCAAACCCCCCAAGGCGATCCGAATCTGAGGGACTGAGGGACCCAACAAAGGCCACAGATCTTTCCAAAGGTTCGGAGCCCATGGCAGCCTTTGCCGTTGGAAATGTTGCCCAGAGATCCAAAAACATTGATGTAATTCATTGCACTATCAAATATGTCATTAAAGTATCTACATCAACAACTTGGGGGCTACTTGTGATATTGCCAACTGGGATGTTTCTGGGACACTATCAAATTTGGAAAGAGGCAGAAAAAGCCAGGGTGTGGCATCTCAGCAAGATGGACATCAAATCACAGCCAGGAGAAAACTCCTGTCAGCACTGAAAACCCCCGGCCTTGCCAAGTGTCGATGTTCGCGGGAGAGGCAATCACAGTGGCAGTTTCACAATCCAAGTAAAGAAGCTAGTACTACGACCTGTTTGATTCTGCCCCGCAACTAAGCTTTGATCTGACTAGTTGGACGATATGACTTCTGAAACGGAGAGGAGTGCACTGTTAAAACCTTTCCACTTTGCTGACTCAATGAACAACACCATGTCCTTTCGTGGAAGGCTCTAGGTATGTAATCTATTGGAATTAGAGCAAGAATTGGCAACATGAGCCAATATGATTGTATCACAGGCTGTGGGCAGTAGGCCTGGCAACCTGAAGGGCTTGTTATTCAGCTGCAGGTAGAGTTCATTAATTTGGAAGAATGGCATGAGAAATGTGTGCAAATATTGTGTTTGTTTACAAATTACTAATAGCGACAATATTGCGTGTGTGTGCGTGAGTGCGTGCGCGTATCTGATTGCATCTTAATTTCTCCATTAAAAATGACTCGCAGAATTCGCTGACCTTGGCATAATGGTATCGCCAACAAAAAACTTTGCACTTGAACACCATCAGTGCAAGCTTCAGACACTGCATCCTTGAGAGATACAATCCCAAACCCGCGTGGACAAACTGACTTGGAAACTGACAGCATTTTCCTGTTTTCCTATCCGAATTTGGGGCAATGACCGGAGCTAACTTCCCACCTTTGCAGCGCGCGCAACAGGTTTTGGTCGTTTTTTGATCCAGCGCTCCACTCCCCCAGAGCCATGGATCGTCCCCAAAGTGCAGCCCCATGACCTGATCACGGGAAGCGTTCCGGGTCAGCATGTTCTGGAGTCATTTTGCTTCGAAACTTGAGAACCCTAGGTGCACTTCTGAAATTCGGCATGGACAAAAGCCACTTTGACTACAGGACTTCAGGACCCTGGGAAACAGCACCCCCAAGCCCTGCCTTCAGCCTCAGACCTCTCTGGCATGGTGGACACAGCCGTTGGCCGCGGCCGTTTGAAGAATCAAACCTGATTCGGATTCCCCTAAAGCTACAAATCAACAAGGGATCACAGTTTGGCTCTGGGCTGGATTGGGTTGGACATTGCAATTGGCCACTGGATACACTGCGACAACACCAGGGTTCCATCATTCCTTCACCCATGTCCATGAGTGTATTCATATGTATTCACGGAATTTCACGGATATGATCCACTGAAGAATGTTTCAGCATGCTTACACCCGTCACTAGCCATCACTAGCCCTGGTGTCTCCGGCGCCAGTGCGTCCCCCCCGCGATCCATGCTGTGCCAAGGAGCTGAAAATGGGATGCGTCGCAAGAAAGCTCTCGGTGCCGAAGATCACCAAATGCCGCCGCGCGCGGGACCTTGGCAGGACATCAATGGGTGGACAGCAATACTCTCAAGGTGGCTCCAGAAATGAGGGAAATGGCAGGAAATGGCAATGTTATAATATTGGGGTGGGTGGAATGTGGGTGTTCAACCAGTGGATTCTGGGGCAATGGGTACCGTATGTATCTTTAGACAAACTCAGATGATGTGACCAGGAATCTGTAGTTCTGCAGTTCCATCCCTTTGCCAAGACTTGAAATGGGCGGAGATTGGGGCACCGAAGTTGCGCAGTTTCAGCCACACCCAAGAATGTCCAACTGAAGCCATGGAAGGCCATTCCCGATCTGCTCTTAATTTAGGAATGCCGTGCTTTATCCCAGCTGGCTGGGCCAAGAAAATGGTCAAAGGCATGAACAAGGAGAGAAATCGATCAGGGTCCAGGGTGGAGAAACTCGTCACGACTGAGGGCCCCAGCATGGCCACATTGAGCCGCTTGGGGCAACAGGAGAAAGTGCCGTCAAGCTGAGGGGTGGAGCCTGGGACTGCCGAAATCCATGAGAGGATCGACAGGGATGCATGATGTGCAGCTGCAATGTAATGTACGTAATTATATATGAGATATGACATGTATGTATATATCATTATATACCAAATAATACGTATATATATAACATATATTACATATAATATATCATTATATCTCAAATAGAGTCTTGCATATAATAATGTAAAATATCAATAATCTGTGGACATATTTGTATCTAAAATGGGCACTCTGCTTTCGCTAAAACATCTAAAGCTTGCTCAGCTGTTGCTCTCCTGACCAGATACAGGGGTGGTTCACGGCACTTGGCTCGGTTGCAAATGGAGCACAGCTTGTAATCCCAGGCCAGACTATGAATCGGTGTGCCCCTATCACAGCAAAATCAACAAATCCAGTTTCAAACCGTTCTGGGATGTTTGGCAATTGAACAAGGGATAAATGATCAACCCAGCAGATCTCTGGTGCCGCTTTTCTGAGGTCACTGGACTAAAAACGGATCAGCTGACCATGTCTTGCATGAAGCTTCACCGGGCTGCAAAATCCCAGGATGAGCTACATATTTTCCAAGATTCTAAACAAATATGCATCCAACAATCCACCAGCCTGTGGCTGCACTAACCTTGCATCTTAAGAATACTATGGACAGTGCGATTCGATATAGACACTCGATTTGCTCAAGTGGTTCGAAGTGTCAAGACCCTTCCTTCTTGCTCATGATTGTCATCTATTGTGAAAGTGGTTGGTCACCTCTCGATGTGGTGTCAATGACCACATCCCCACACCCCAGGATGTCGAGATACGGCCGCAACACAAGGCCACCACTTCTCGTTCACCACCTGGCACAAAACGGATGATTTCAGTGGGTGATGTTAGGCTAATGAGGCTGGGGCCCACAAAAATACGATGCCACAGATTGCCTGTAAATCTGAGATGAGTCACATTGAGTCATTACTTTTGGGGTGACTCATTGAGATTCCAACAGGATTTTTTCCTGCTCCATGTTCAAAAAACGTCCTGCCTTGAAAGGAATCCACCGTGGCAAAGTCCACACCATGAGTGCCACCTGCGGAAAACCGAACTTTGGCATTTTTTTCTGGCTTTATGAACAATCTACCAGTACCAAATTCCAGCAACCAAGTAGGCACCCACCACTTGTTCGTGGTCATTCCATTTCCGTTGTTACAGTACTGAAAAATATACTTTCCGCGAGCCATTGGATTTCCATCACCAATTGCACCTGCTCTTGCCGCAGCGGCACATGCTTCTGCATGGGGTCGGTACAAGCAAATCACTCCAAAGTCCTGACATTGGCAACGCATTTCGAAATAGGAAGAAACGCAACCCGACGATGGGGTGAAGTTGGCATGTGGTTTTAGAGATTTCTGATAGTGCACATGACTAAGCATCAGAGCTGGGTAGAAATTCGATGTACTCACTGATGCTTTCTATCGAAGAGTGTGAAACACATAATTTAAATAACATGGTAAACCTTAAAAAAACCATCCCCAAAATCATCAACCAAATCTGCTTGCCTTCTCTGAACATCTGTCGGACTGTGCACATATTGGTGAGACCTTCCTCGATATCACTTAGACGAAACGGTTGACATCCAGCTGGGTTGGTCAATAACATGTGTTAAATGTTTACTCACAATCATACTAGCAGCATCATCAATATATTTTGATTATATATTCTGGGATTAATTCTTCCCTTCACCAAATAGCGTCAGTGAATCCACCGGAAATCCCTGAAATCATCAGGCGACGTTTCAGTCCATTTGTGGATGATCTATGATGATCTTGGATATCCAGCAGAGAAGTTTATTTTGAGCTGTGTGTTATGTTCTCTCAATCAGCGTCTTGCGGACCTTGGCCTTCAACGGCGCATTTCGCCGCACTCGCTGCAGCCAGGCAGCACAAAGTTGAGCCTCTAAAGCGACTGCAGCGACTGGTTGATGTGTTGGGATCCTGCAGTTTTTCAGGGAGTACCATTCCGAATATTCCAATTTTGTAGAGCTTGCCCGGAAAAGTTAAGAATTAACACATCAAAATTGAGAATGAAATCTATGGAAGTGGGGATGTAACCGTTGCCCCAAAAGGTACAGTATACCTTGTATATCCCAAATTGTTGCCAATTCAAATGGCAAAGCGGATGATAATCCATGGGAAGTAGCCGATTTTGAGATTCATATTGGACACCTAGGTTGGGAATACGATAAGGCTGAAATCTACATGAGGATTTTTCATCCAGGGACCTCACAGCTCCAGCTTTTTCCCAGCCCAGTTGGTCTCTGTTCAACGCTTCGACGTCGGTCAATAACGTCAGCCACGATTGAAGGTGCGGTTTTTGATGGCTGTGATGGCTTAAGAAATTTACTGGTTGGTGGTTTTGACCATCTTGAAAAATATGAAAGTCAATGGGAAGGATTATCCCATATATTGCGGAAAATAAAAATGTTCCAAACCACCAACCAGCTTAAAGTTTTTGCTCCGGGCATCGATCGTTTTGATCTTTGACTCTTGGACCATGGTGCTTCTCACGCCATTCGCCGTTCTGCGCTGTGTCATTTCGCATTTCTGTGCCTGTCCAGTCAAAACCCCTGGGTCATCCCTGATTCACTAGCGGAGGGTGAAGCTGGGGACTCCTAGCAGAACAGGAACGACGTTCATGGGTTTCCTTGGTTCTTGATTCTTGCGATTGGAATTTGCAACGCTATCCAAGCTCAAAATCCAAGTGCAGCACGCTTTGCTTGAAGAGGAAGATCCCTTAAAATTGAAATATCATCTTCCAAGTTTCCTCCTGAAGGTAGCAGTTTGCATGTAATTTTATTCATTTTTGGCAATTTCAGGGTAGCACTGTGTATCAACAAAGCCACACCGACTTTGCCGCCCAAATGCTGCACCACCAAACCCACGATGAAGGCACTCACCATGGAAATCAAGGAGGCCAAAGTGGACATTTTGCATTCGAAGTAGTCCTTGAATCCAGCGACTGGAAAGTCAAAGAATTTACATGATTATATATGTTTGTGACACGACGATCTTTGATGCTCAGTGATAGGATCCATCAGTATCAGCTATATACATATCTATATACTCTGACTTCTAGGCAAAATGTAGTAGCTACTTTCTGGAGCTGGAAAGGTCTTGAGTAGGAAGCTGTCATCACAAAGCCCAAGAGGCATAAGGTCCTGGTTCAGGGTAGCTATCAGCCCTTTTATCCTTTTGATGTGGTTTCAGTTCTAAGTGACTTAGCACCATCCACACCCCGGCAGGTGTCCAAGAGTATGCCACGCAAGGCGATTTCGAAGCCATAAGCACCCAGGACTGCTGTCAGGAGAATGAAGACATCATCCTGGCAAGTTGCAGTATCAGCAGGTATTGCAGTTTCAGAATGTTCTGGAATAATAGGTGTTTCACCAACAACCCACGTAGAGTACTATACAATAGACTATAGGCATCTACAGGCTATGTTAGTTGACTTCAAGGAACTTGTGGCAACTTGTGGCAAGAGCGCAACTGTTCTATCATCTCTGGAGTGGGAAGCGATCTTTGAACGGAAAACATGTGCCGTCAGTGTTTCGAAGTGCGTCTCCGAACCATGACTCTCTCGTCTCCAATTGATTCGGTCAACTGCTGTAGCGTGTGTCTAGCTCATGTCGTCCAAGGCACTTTGAGTTTGTGGGCCAGGTATCCGAAGATGATGGCTGCAAGAATCGCGATGATGAAGTAATACTTTTCCTTCTCTGTGTCTGCTTGGTCAAGGTGGGACCATGAAGCCACAAAGGTTCATTGTCTTGATTCTGATACCTTTGTGATACTAAAAAGCATGACTGTTTAGAGTAGAGCCACACTCATCTTCAACTATTCAGAGAGTCGGGGTATCTCTACACCAGAAACTGAAAGATCTTGCACCCCAGTGATGCTGATATCGAAAGTTTGGACCTAAAAAATATGCCGAATTGGCGCGGTCTAAAAAGTCACCAGCTACCATGTGGATGCCATATGCCTCAAACAACAGTACATTTGCCTTTATGGCAGCGGCTACAAAGGCATACTCTCATCCCAAGACTTCGAATCGCCAAGGCGCCATAAACACATTCGATTCCAACTGTGGAGAAGCCGTGAGCAGAATGGCCTGCCAATCTGCAGAATCTGCAGAATCCCACCCAGCCCTTCGCGAAACACGCGTTGCTGCCTGGATCTGATAGGACAGGATGGCCCCGAACAAGGCCCCGGGCACTATGATGGCGACCTCACATCATCTCCGGACACATTCCTAATACATTCCTAATACATTCACATGAGCAAATCCAAAGCATGCACGTGTTCCAAACGTATTGGCAACTCATGTCTCTCTTTGCGGAAAAGGAGACACATTTCAGGGACGTGCTCATGCACCTATGGAATCAGTGGCTTAGCTTCACTTTCACATTCAGCAACCATCAACACAAGGTGGCCAAACCAAGAACCTTCTGGCAAGAGCAGTCGTGACATTGCCGGACAAACATCTGCAGAAAAACAGGTTTTTCTGGAGTTTCTATAGAGGCCATCATTCCAGCGCATCCCTAGACAGTTTGGGATTCCTCGCTGCCCAGAAGCCTCCAAGAAACAAAGGGCCGCTCCAGCTGCAATAAGGGACACCTGAAGGAATCACCATTTTTGATGCCAAAACCATCAAAAAGGCCACCATTCTGAATGGTTGGACCAGGTTGAACAATATTAAACTGTTAAACTCCCATATTTGCATTCTGATGGTTTCCCCCATGTTTAACAATGTTAAATTTGTTTCACCATCAACTGTTGAAGCCCCATCGATGGTGAAACAAATTCTGCCGATCCTTCTAGGGATTCATGGGATTCCTGCCGAGGATTGAGCACTCTGCCAAGCTGCAATAATTCCCACCCAAACAGGTGCAGAACACGAGTGATGTAGGACCTGCCTCAGTGTCCAACCAGGTCAAACTGATACAGTTCTGGAGGATTCCCGACCAAAACTCACTAAACTCTAGACATCTTTAAACAGCCTCAGATAATCTAATCCATTTCTTGATTTGCAGGCAGTCACATAGGAATTTAATGCCACGCCACCATAAGAACTCAAAGGTTAGGAAGAATGTGGCCAGGATCACACTGGTCAGCACCACGATGTTGACCAAGCGATGTCCAGCGAGTAGCACCAGAAGACTTCCACAAAGAAGTAAAATCATGGGAAAACCCAGATATTTGTTGAGGTTCCTTTGGGCGAGAGTTTTTGGCGAATTTTGGGGATCAGCGGAATCAAAAAGATGCTGCTTTGCTCGATGAAATTGGGTAGTCTCCATTCACCATGGTAGAACTGTTATCAACTATCTGCAACTCATGTCCCAAAGCAGGATGTCGGAATTTGGCCTAGTTGTGGCTGGAAAACTCCAGCATGCATGGGAACATCTGGAAGACTTTGCCTGGAAGATACAATATGGGTATGAGTCAAAACCCTGGTAGCCTGGATACTCATAGCAAAATAAGAGGTTGTTGTGGATTTTCATCCCCCTAAGTGGCAAAATCAGAGGATTTGATCCATACCCGCATCAAACTGCACAAGATTCTGTCCCTTGGACTCTTTCAGGCCTTTCAGAACCTCGTTGAACCGGTGGCAATCACTACGACTGGCCGCTTAGAGCTTAGAGAAACAAGCTGGGCATGTGGAAAGAAGTGAACAACTTGACACTGAGAATGGGCAGGACTGACCAGAAGAGAAACCACAAAAACACATTCTGAAATGCTTTGACTGTCAGGTGGTAACCCGTCTTTCAAAATTACTTGCGTGCATTGTCAAACTACGAGTGATGTCTCCATGGCTGTTTGGAAAGGGCAAACTGATGGGTAGTTCTTCCGGATCCTCAGTTTTGACATACTCAGCCTAGTGGAATCTAACATGCGCACTTCTTCTGCCATGCTTTTTTTACTTAGGAGTTAGGCTGAACCCACCCAACGCGCACATGCAAAGAAAACCATCCAGGCATTCACTAGGCATTCAGCCCCTTCCTGCATTTTTCTGGGACCCCAAAGCCTCGGAGATCAACTCGAAATAAAGAACTGTTTTTGACTTGGGACATACTCGCATCGTGAATGGAAGTTCAAAAATCATTGAACAATCATTTCAAACCACAAGGGCCACAAGGGTCACGGCCACATCTCCCCGATTCTCCGATTCTCCCCGTTCCGGTGCCTTCTCCAAATCTTCCGCCATGCACTGCGACCCTGCGGTCGCATCCAGGGCTATGGGCACTATGGGCTCCACGGATTTCTGAAGGAAGGAGGTGGCGCCCAAACATTCGTCATCCGTCACGTGCTCAGCTAAGCAGCTTCTAAGCCTCACATATAACACCAGGTCCTGATAGATAAGTGGGAGTCAAGAACTTGTTAAGCAAGTACCACTTAATTCAGGGATTTGTCGATTGTTCTTTTGGGCAGGGAGAAAAGTAAATGTTGTGAAAACATCAGATGGGGCAACCCACTCAGATCCACATGTCAAAGATTTTTAGACGTATCAAGCCTTGGAAGATGAATCATCGTGATCATAGTTTTGCCATTATGACTACCCGGCACTACCCAGCAAGAAAGCGGGACATATGCTGAGAAATGATAGATGCTGAGGGTTTGGATACAAAAAGAATGCGTGCGAAAGGGATCTCTGCAAATACTGAAGTACCTACTAACTGAAGTCAAACGCAACCAGTCCAGCTATCCAGCAATCTTTGCCCTAAAGGTGAGTGAAGAGCAAATTACACAATGTGTGGTATTCCCTCAGTACTCCTCATCTTGCCAAACATCCCAAAACCATCTACGAATCGTATATTTGTACCTGACAGATAAGTCAATCCTTGTGGCACAAAGCCTTTCGATATATCGACCTGACAAGTGACAAGAAAAATAAGACCAAAGGCCATGACATCAGTCACGGCCGCGCGCCCTTGGCGACGCGTTTTTCAACCGTTTCGGAATCGGATCAGCTGCCGCGGTACAGGGATTGATCCAGCGGCTAGGACGGCATTTCTTAACAGCGACAGATTGCACCCACGACAGCTTGGGTGAATGCCCATTTTCAACCTACATAAATAGCCTCCATGCTCAGACTGTAGACCCTAAATTTGAACATGGAACCCGCATACCAAATATATGTATATATAATCAAAGGAAGTTTAGAAGTCAAACTTCCGACAATATGGACAGATGAAAAGCAGAGCAGGGCAGAGGCAGAGAGAAGAGGAAGATTAGAAGAGAGAAGATCAGAAGAGAAAGAGTA
>Ga0126342_10000379_pt1 | contig 46297 bp, 38 predicted proteins | sample Cyp1metagenome_FD_92528 | JGI IMG/M metagenome (GOLD analysis project Ga0126342, IMG submission 92528) | Coral microbial communities from Lord Howe Island, Old Settlement Bay, Australia - Cyphastrea 1 metagenome | ecosystem: Host-associated > Invertebrates > Cnidaria > Coral ...
ATTATATTTATATTATACTATTTTAAATTATATTATATTATATTATAATACATTATGTTATATTATACTATATTATATTAGTATTAATTTTAAATTATCTTACATTATATTGATATTATTTTATTATATGAATTCATATTATATTTTATTATATGAATTTATATTATATTATATTATATTATATTATATTAATATCATACGACATTTTTCAATAATTTTATTATATTATATCATATTAGTATTAATATTATATTTTATTATATTATATTATATTAGTATTAATATTATATTATATTTTATTTATATTACATTACATTACATTACATTATATTATATTATATTATATTATATTATATATGGCCAGGACGGGTGCTGCTCGGGGAAGTGCGTTTTGACTTTGCAAGGCTAGTGTTTCATGCACTCTTGGATGTCGCCGGAATGGCCGAATGGCTGACGAGATTTGTTTCCTCAACACAAAACCCTAAACACTAAATCCTGAACCCTCAAACCTAAATCTGGCATGAAACCCTAAATAAGCCTTGAAAGTAAGTAACATCTCATTAAAACAGCGGTAAAAACCCTAGAACCCTGAATGTAAACCTAGATAAACCCCAAACAAACCCCACAGAGTTGGTGACATGAGAAACTTCTGGGCGGCACCCCCGGCCTGGGGGTATGTAATATATATATATATATATATAATATGGGGATGGGTCAAAACCCTATCCCCCTGGTGAACATCAAAATAGCTGGTAAATGGATGTTCATTCCCCTAAAAATGATATTAATAGGTATTGATCCATACCCATATGGTTGTTTCAAAAAATACATCAACATCGTCAATGCGTTAAACTTCTTTACCTTTTCAGTGACCACCATCCCCATTCCCGTGTTTTTAATACGCTTCCCAGGGTCCTTTCTTGATGGGGAAGTCTGAGCATGAATGGATATGAATGGCGCCATGGTGCCATGGGGTACCGGAACGTGTGTCGTCATGATTTGTCATGTCACAACTAAGGTACTTCGTATCTTTCCTTCTTGTGGCAACTTGAATGCAATGCCAGATGCATGCCAGATGGGAGATCATCACAGTGTGTGAGTTATCGGCAGTTTGTAATTTAATTACATAGATTGGTTCCTTTTTATTGGTAAGAGTATGGTTGATAATTACCACTGGAGTTTGGGAACTGTTCACAGGCCGTGGTTTTTTACTCTTGGGGACTCAATCATTGGTCTCCAACCGGTGAAAACATGTTTTTAGTCGTCCAGGAGCTAGCGGGAACTAGCGACTTTCGACGTATGTTTTAAAAGAAAATCACCATCCTTCAGTTATGGTCCATTAATTCCATTTATGTGCTAAATATTTATGTGAAAACTAATCAATTCAATGGATTTAAATGGATTTATCAAACTGTTATCAATTCAATTACCATTGATTCCATTTATGTGCTAAATCCAATAATAAACATTGATAAACCACCCCCAATGTTATCATTTTTATGAATTGTAGATATCATCCCCAAACGCCAGTTGTTGACGGCATTGGCTTTACCACACCACAATACGCAAATTTCATGTCTTGCTATACCTTGGTTGACTTCTTGGTCCAACCTGTTTTTTTTTTTTTAAAAAAAAAACGGGTTCCCAGTGGCCAGGTGGAAACGAATGTTGACAGTTCCACTGCTTGAGGTCGGAAATCTCAGCTTCTCGTTCGGTGGCAGCCTCAGCTTGCGGAACAGACTCCAGACCTTGAAAAAACAAACGATTTGTGGTGTCTGAACATGTTTTTTTGCCATCTATATACGGATACGTTAATAGGATAATAGGGAAAATGATGGGAAAAACCATGAAATTTGGAGGTATCATATTTTCAGATAAGCCCACATGGTCCGAGATATATAATTTGATATGAAGCATTGTAGACATGTACTATGGTGCATTCGTTTGGTGAAATTTGGTGGTGTTTGAACTAATCCCTTCTTCCTATTACTAGACCTCCCCAAGTAACAAAAACTACCCCAGATTGTTCGTTTTGGGAAATTTCAGATTGGCCAATTTGATTTTAATTGATCCCCTTTAGAAAACAAATTAAGAATCAAGGTCCAATTTGAAGGCTCTACACCCTTGATAATAGAAGCTAGTTAACCCTGGGTGTTTTTTTAACAGGTTCTTTTTTTTGATTTGTTTAAATTCGTATCCGTTTAATATTAGGGTGAAGGGATTGGTCCAATCTATTTGGGCAAAAGTGTCTGTCTATTAGTTGCAAATTTGCAGATAGGTACTTCTGACATTCTATGACAACTGATCTGCAGTCAGGTAGACACTTGCTTGTAGAAATCAGTTGGAAATTCCAAAAAAAACGGGGTACCACAAAATCCATTGGTTTGATCATCATTTTCCACATGAAAATGCCGGTTGGTTGCCCTGCCAAAGTGATGGTTGATCAGGTTGATCATCATTTTTCCCATTAAAATCACATAACATCACCAAGTTTGGTGCTCCCAATCCCGTATGAAACATGACCAAGAATTTGGATGACAACGTTGGGGTCAGGACCTCACTGGTTTGAGGTTCAGGACGAACCGATGCGCCCACACACTTGGCAGTGCTGGGTGTTGTTCTGCTGCTGGCAGCATCACTGATGGATGTCTTGGCTGTAAACGCACAGCAGAGGACCGACCAGCACCATGTCGTCACAGACCTGATGCCATGAGAATTTACCCCAGAGGGACAACAGATGCGGCTCATTAACATTCATCAACTACATTTAACTGTTAAATGCGACATGTCTCGAGCATCATGGAGCCAAGGCGATGAGACACGAATGCAGCCAAGACCTAGTGACATTTCAGAAGTTTTCAGAACATGTTTAATCGGAAAGAAGCACAGCCTTGAAACTTTGGGTGTTGTTTTTACTTGAGAAAGACGTGGTTTTTTGATACTGATAAAATAAGCCGCCCTGATTGAAGATCATATATGGTCCATTTTGAAGAGGCCCTGAATCTTGGAAAAACACCGCTTTTTTCGCCATGGGAGGATGATGCAAAAAGATATGGTGTCGCCAATGTCATTGATGTTGTCGCTTGGCTTTTTTTTCGGACTGGATGCATGGATTCCTGGATGGTGGATGCCGTTGGGGTGCTTTGAGTCAATTGGTTTCAGATGTATATCCCATGACGGATCCATGGTGCTGGTATAAATCCATAGAAATAGTGGATATTCCCATTAAAAATGGTGATTTTCCATAGTTATGTTAAATTACCAGAGGGTATAGCACGTTGTAATACAGTATATTGTACTATATGACAGTATATGTGATATATTTAATGTTTAATATGACATTAGATAGACCCTCTTGGGAAAACAAATCACAGTGAGATCATGGGGATAAAACCCATGGTGATCTGGTGATTTCTATCGGATCCCCAAAAAGAACTTTCCGGGCGCGCGCTCGCCCCAGTGAAATGAATAGAAACCAAAGATTCATCCGGGCGGTGAGCTCAGTTGCAAGTTGGTTTATAACCCCCATGAATACTATATTACTATAGTCATATCAAGTCATATCACGATATATCACCCATTTTTATCACCCATTTTCCATGGTGAAGCAAGTTATGCCAACTTAGTACTTAGCTAACACAGATTCTATGGGTGAAATCCCCGTGTTGCTAGGTGGCATCACCTTTTTTGGGGGGGCCAATAACCTAGTTGCCCCCCCCCTCGGACTTGTTGATGGCCGCTGAGGCGTCAAAACTTCATTGGTCTCGTGGGCTGTTCGATCTTGGCTTTGCACCTGGGCTGTTTGATCAGCATGCCCAGTTAGGTATGGGTCAAAATTAGGTACCCCAAAATTATGGATGGTTAATACTAAACTAGATATTCACATCTGTGGCCCCCTAGGTCTTCCATTTTGACCCACATCCAGTTGACCAATTGTGATGCTTATTCTTCATGCAAAAAGAATCTTCGAGTAATTAGATAGAATATGGAGATGATGAATTCCTCGCTAAAATGTGAATATGTCACATGTTTGAACATCCCAGAATTTGTCTACTTCAGGATGACAATATATATATATACACAATAAGCTAAGATAAGATAGGATAACATGTGATAAGACAGGATAAGGTAAGATAAGATAGGATAAGATAGGATAGATATCTATTTGTTTGTCTATCTATCTTTCTATCTATCGATCTACCTATCTATCTATTTAATTCTATTTATCTATCCTATCTTATCCTATCTTATCTTACCTTATCCTGTCTTATCACATGTTATCCTATCTTATCTTAGCTTATCTATCTACCCACCTATCTATTATGCACATCATGCTAGACATGATTAATGAGATTTTTCGGCAACAACAAGAACATGTGTATTGACCTTCAAAAGTAAGCATATTACTTGACACAACCCTAAACAATGGTTGGCTCATGGTTATTTGACTGGGAGCATGGTGATTTAAGCACCAACAAATATGAGATCAGACATGATGCTTCTTATGTTGTGAATATACAGGTAACGTACTGTTTTTTTTCCCCACGGAGTATGGCATATCCACAACCTCGGTTTTTTGCCTCAACCCCTCAAGCTGATCTCGGCTGAGGATTGTCTTTGCATCGAGCGAGGAAAGCCTCACCAATGATTGGCAACAAGTACTATGGTGCATGTTTTCTGTTGGCTGCTTGGCAATTGCTACTTGGGGTATACTATACCTAGATCCTCATAGATCCTCTACCTAGCCACAAAAATTGAGGTTTGTTAACTCATAATTCGAAAACAGGGTTTGGTAAATGTCCCGTTTTGGGGATGTTGAAGATTCACCTTCAAGTAACTGTTGGAGATTCTATCTATAATAGTTGGGGGATGTTCAATTAGGACATTTACCAACCCCTGTTTTAATACCTTTCCCATTTGAATTTCTGGTTGGTGTTTGGAGGGTCTAGGTCCCGATATGGCCTTGGAATGGTTTGAAGGGAGAGAGGTGGTAAGAGAGGGCCAAGAATGTCAAATGTCAACCCCAGACATGATTGGTATTAGTCAAGTATTATACTAATCATAATACCATCTGGGACTGTTGATTGGTATTAGTTTTGATTTACGAATCCGAATGCTAATAATGTCCAAGTTTGAATGTCAACCCCAGAGTAGTAAATCACTGGATTGTTTAATTGAAGGGATACCGTTTTAATAGCAAGTTTGGGAGTACTCCCAATTCACAAACAGGGAGGTAATTAATCTGAGGTTGAAAGTTACTAGTTAGAGTCTAAAACCAAAGACCTGCGGTTTTTCAGTATAACGCTGACTCATTGATGACTTCCAGATATTCGAAGTTCCAAAATTGGCCTTGCTTTGTCTATTTCTTATATTTTCATATACCCTCTGGTTATTTAACATAGCCATGGAAAATCACCATTTTTAATAGGTAAACCATCTATAAATGGGCCATTTCCCATGGCTATGTTAAATAACCAGAGGGTATTTTCCCCATTAGTGAGGTACACCATCCCCCGTTGGGATTTAGAAATGGCTAATCGTCCGGTGCTGACGATTCCCTGTTGCTGATACGTTAATGTTTTCCGATGGTTCCTCCTACATGGAAGTGGAAGATTATATATATATGATGATCAAAAGTTGGGTGTGAGTTTCTAGTGTGTTGATCAGATACCCTCTAGCAATTTAACATAACATACCTATATATTATATGGAAAATTCAACATGTTGCCAGGTAAATCATCGAAGTATCTTAATCGTCCAGGGCTTTCAGTTCGCTCCGCGTTTTTTATGTCTCCACTGGGCCTGGATTTGTTTGGGCGTTCTGATGGAGTTTGAAAAAATCGAGACTGGATGAGGCATTCACTTTTCGACATATATATTGTTTTTTTCATTCATCATGGAAAATAATTCATGGAAAACATATATATATATATATATATTTATATATATAGATCTTCATCATGTTTCATCATGTCCTTTTTTTGTGGATCAACTAAAACGATCTGACCCATAGGAATCTTCACCATGGATCATGGATCCCCTTCTTGATCGCCCTCTCCCCGGATCGCTAGGTCTCTGCACCGGAATGTCTGCCTGGGCAAACACTCATCTCGTGAATGAAGCGGGATCCGTTGGCCAGGCCTTGGATGTTCGAACTGGAAACGGCGAGACGTGAGGATGAGTTGATGATTTGATTGTTGTTGTAATGAGTGCATGAAAATGATATTGATTATTGGTGATGATTATTTTTGAGGATTATTGATGTGTAATGAGTTGATGATTATTGTTATTTGTTATCATATGTATATCATATGATCGCTGTACTTACCAATCATTCTTACTACTATCACTACTATCACTACTATCACTACTATCACTACTATCACTACTATCACTACTATCATATCACCAGCAACTGAACATCGACATGATCATGGCCATAGAGTTTGGATCAGCGGGATGCAACCAGTCGATGGGGAGTGTGATGGCCACGTTTTGCAGAGCTTCGCGCCTGGGCCAGGCGCGGATTTCAAGTTTTCGCAAGCTGGCTACGTTGATCCTGTCATACATCCTGCCGGAGCCTCACAAAGACATCTGGCTAGGGAGGGGTATAGCCGGTATAGCCATTAAACATGCTCCAAAACATTAAAAAAAAACCAGAATGGTGGTCATATTTTCGGGGGATGACCATCCATGACTGGGACATTTGAATTTCGAAACCTAGTCTCGAATCTGATGCCGCTTTGATTTCTTTGCAATCCATAGACTGATGAGACGATTCTAACAATCCCACATCTTGAGAAGTCGATAATTTTTGAGGACATATTGCAGTTGGTGGTTTGAAACGTTGAAATTCCTGAATGGCGAGGTCATGGGCAGTCTTGTTTGAAGACTATTTGAAGTTAGAGCTACAGTAGAAATAGCAGGAACACCTCAGACTTCATTTTGGAGGTATTTCACAGCATTCCGACGTGCTATGTGTTTATATACACCAATTTTGAAGAGTTGCATCAAGAACTTCTCATCACAACCTGCACATCTATTTGCGTGCTGCTTTTGAATACTTATTACCCTCTGGTACTCAAACGCTGCAATGGAAATTCTCCATTTGTAGATAATTTTCCTAATGACATGCCAATTTTTTTGGGATTTCTCGTTGCCACGTTTGATTACACTTTGCTGGAGGGTGTGTTGGATTCTATGCTGAACCATCCGGTGACGATGACAATGACATGGACCAATACTGCCGGTGTCTGAAAATCTGGTACCACAAACTCCCCAGGTTTAAATCCCTCAATTCTGCCCATGAACATTGGCAGAAAAATTGGCAGAAATAACAAAATATGTGGTGAAGCCCATGAACTCAGACAAACTCATGTGCTTGGGATGTGTCTGCTGTCAGCTCAAGCTCTCGGAAATCCGTTGGAAATCCCTTCCCGTCCGAGGTTTCCGAAACCTTTCGATCGGTGGCGCGGGGTCTGCATTGCTATGGTCGACCGGGGCTCAGTTGGGCGCAGCCAAGCACGGTTTTTGATGGTTAGGACCAGGATAAGAAGGGCATCCAAAAGTTTGGATCCTTTCAGGATCTTTCAGGTTATTCAGGCTATATCAGGTTGCAGTAGTCAATGATTGCAATTCAACCTGCGAGGCAAAATTGATGTTTTTTGCATTCTTCAGATTCTTGGACCCCGGACATGTGTCGAGATTGTCTATTTCTATGGTTTATTATACATGCCTGTATTTTGGATCATGATTCATTTCCACTGCCGTTCCAATCCAACATAGCAATCGATACTGTAGGTTTGTGGCAGTCTTCAAGCACATGCTACTTCGAACATGGAAAGTTCAATGTTTCTAGAGTGTTTGCTGGAAGTTCCCCATGGATTTCCCATATTGTTTTATTCTTGTCATATACTCATGGGTCTTTCCCAATGTTATGAAGATTCCAGTAAACTTACCTCGAGAACAGCATTGCTACACGATCAATTCCTAGGGTTACCCAATTTTTAAAATATTCTTTTTGTATGTCAGACCTCAGGGTTTATCCTCCAGTCATCAAACGTGGCGAAAATCATGGAAAATCCCTCATTGATGATGTCTTTCTCATTGATTACCGAAGGGTATCCCCATTGAAGTCTTCAAGATTCCCAGTGCCCAGGTAGTGAGTCTAGGACTTCTCCATTCGCTGAATCGGAGGGCCAAGGAGCTGTTGGCCACAGGAAATCCATATGGGTTTGACCATGTTGAAAACCAGCAATTTGTTGCAGGGGTTTCCTGTATATCAATGTTCCCTGAAAAACAATGGAAACATCCCAATTAACATTGTTACCCAGTTGTACAGTTCCTGATGTGATTATCCACTGTTTTTCCATGTTTTTCCATTGGATTAGCCCACTTCCTTGAATGGCGAAGGCTAGTCCCTTCGCCCCGAAACTAGCATGATTGGAGACCCCTAAAAAAAGCAGGAACTCAACCTGAAAAAATCAGCCCCGCATGCCTGCATGGCAAGAAATTCACTGGCCCGCATGGTATCGCATGGTGCTTTGATCGATACACCAAAGCGGGTAACAATGGATTGATAGGAATCTCTACAGCTATGGTATTACCCATGACGGATCCATGGTGCTGCTATATATGGTAACATGGATCCCATCAATATACCCCCAATGTTAGCATTAATATACCAGCACCGTGGATCCTATGCGTTATGGGAGCAGCTAAATATGATACTTGTCAGACATGACATGTCCTGATGGATTAGACCCCAACGTGTTGTTTGTTTGTTGATGATGGTCTTAGCACCAAAAGAAGCCCAGATGTTGACTCAAGCATGATGACTATTGATTCGGTAGGCCTTTCAAGTTAAATCAAAACTAATAGTTGGGACTAGTTGCATGCACTCTGCACAAAACCAAGCTAGATTTTGAACAACCAAGGCTCCCAGAAGTCTTCATTGACCTATATACTTATTATACAATATATCTTAATACTGCAAGTAAACGCTGCATTCTCAATCGCGCACACAATCGTGAAGGTGTTGGGAATGGCTCAAAATTACATACAGAATATATGGATGATTATAGAATATATGGATGATTAAAAAAAGATGCAAGAACAATGTGGGTCCATTTTAGTAATTACCGTTGAATCATCCTACTTTCGATCCGTTAACCCATCTGTTGTTTCGACGCCTCGCAAGGACACGCCCAAGAATGCGTCGGCCGCAAACGACCAGGCAAGGAAACGTGTACTTGACTTACTTGTGATCTTGTGCTTAGTAGGGAATGAGGGAATGATCCACTGGCTAACTATGAACAAAAATCCCATTCCCCCATTCCCATCCATTCCCTACTAAGCACCAGTAAGTTGAAGCAACGCCTGATTTTTTTTCACCAATGATTTGCATTGGTCCATTTTTGTTGGATGATGTATCCTCATTCCTTTATGTGGGGTGTCCTAAAATCTAGGATCTCCAAGGGTTTCAATACTAACATTGGCTAACATTTGGATGATTTGGGGATACCCCCATGACAAAACGGAAACCTCCGAGGATGTCCTTTTTGTGGTGCTGAAAATTTGTACATCCGTACCTCATGGTTGCAACATTTAAGATCTGGAGAATGCCATCGACCTCACACGACCCATCAATGATAAGCAACTAGATTGAACAACACGCTTAATTAACTGTTTTCAAATATATATTATATACTATTGACATATTGCACCTTCAGTCATTATTATGTCGATCTGTTATAGTTGATTCAACATCCCAATATAATCCCAGTACTCCAATTCATTGTTACATATCCCAATTTGAGGCATGATTCCGTATTGATTCGCCTGCTCCGCAGCTGAGACTCGATCTCTTGTCCCAGCTTTTTGTAGGCGAAGATCGTGCCTCTCAACAACTCTCAGCTACCGATGCAGGAAAGCGAAGGGTGGTGGTATTGTTGTTGGGACATTGGGATGTTTCAGCAACTAAAATTAGGAGATGAAGCAAGATGCAAGAAGCATGTGTAAATGTGGCCATTGTAAGCCACAAAGATTGGGAAGATGATCTCCCTTGATTGCAGGACCCAAAGAGCAGCACACTTGAACCGCCCGCATCCTTCATGGATATCCATGATGTTTGTGTCTACCCTCCGGCAAAGATGATAAAGATGGCAATGGAAAATCTGTAGATGATCGTCCCAGTAAAACCTCTATTTTATAGCTATAGAGGGGAATGTTCCATGGAATTTTCCATTGCCATGTTCGACTACCGGAGTGCATGTGGAACACCAGCGCCAGATGATCCAATTCAAGGTTGGAAGTGGTTGGAACATGGCCATAGACTACTTGGGAGTGCAGTTGAGGCTATAAATGAGTAACAACCACATGATCTCCGGGCTATATATGGAATATCCACAGTTTTATATAGGTTATAAACCACTTGCGAACTGCGACGCGCATACAAGTATTCCTTTCAGAATCCTTGAGATATAATTGGATCAACAATCACTCATTCCTTCAGGAAGATATATTTGCACCATGGATAGTATGAGAGTATGACTTATGAGCCAATGAGAACGATCTCCCTGGCTGAGCTCACCATTTCACCATTTCTAGGCTGGGAAGTTCAACTCATTGTCCTACAGAAACTCATGGAGTTCCATGTTCTTATGATGTTTAACCACATGGCACATTTTTCATTGCCCACAAATCCCACTTAGCTGGGGATTTGTGGGCATATCTGAAAATTTGCCACAACCCAATGCTTCTCCAACAGAATTGCAATTTTTATGGATATCATGTTGAGACAAACCCATTGACATGTTGAATGTGGGATGTTTTTTTTGCAGCACAATTCCCACTTTGAATATGTGGGTCTCGTAGATCCACTTGCTTCCGGCATGCCGTAGGCCGACTCCTCCTTTTTTGGGCCCCAAAATGAACAAATCCAACAATACTAAACCAGGGTTGCCATCATCATCATTTTCCCAATCAATTTATAGCCCAACATGTTCATCATTAGCCTCTAGTTTTTTCAACTGTGGCAATTGACAATTATTCAGAATTAAATTTACTTAACGATGATTTTCCCATCAGAACACCCTCCGAATCTATGTCTGGTGGATTTCCCACCTTTCATAACAACGCGTCTCTGAATGGGGTATCCCAGCCAGACCAGGACATCGACTTGGAAGCCGCCATCAGCGGCCAGGACTCCGTTAAAATTGGTGCCAAGTGTCCGGATCACCGGCTGGGTTTAGTGGCTACGAATTGGATCGAAGTAGTATGAATCTAATGAGTTTGATTCTGCATTCATATAATTTTGTCTATATATACTGTATATATATATAGTACGAATATTCCGATTGAATCTGGGTAATATAGTTAAGACTGGGGAAAAACATGTTGTGCAATACATCGCTGTGAAATCCTATGTAGTATGATGGTAGTTATTGACTGACTGGACTCTGACGAACCTGGAGGACAAGCCGAAGAATGCTGCCCTGAACAACCAGGCAGGGAAGTCTTTTTCATTCATTCATCCAATATCCAACATATTCCCAAACAGTCCGAGGAATGGATTACTTCTTCAGCCACCAAGCCTCAGGATGTCTAGAAACAAGAACTGTTTGTTGGATGCCCCAATGGTGATCCCGGTTGAAACAGATGACGAGGATGAGGTCAATAGCTATTTTCCTGGATGGCTACCTCGGGTCTTTGTTCTGACTAGCCATATTTGAAATTATGATTTCTTAGCCCGAAAGAGATATATAGAACAAAAACATGTTTTGAAACATTTCAAATATGGATATGTTTTTTTTTGTAAAAAATGACTCATAGCCATGTTTTTTATTTTATCTATCTCCATGATATGCTTAATGATGCCCTGATCGCCTGATGTAGGACTCGATCGGTGGTAACACCCTGACCGCAAGCTCGCCATATTGGGGGGATCTAATATGCATTTGTATATACCCTCTGGTAAACTAACAGTTTGCTATTGAAAATGACCATAATGACCATAGAAATCGTTGATTTATCCACTAAAGATGGTGATTTTCCATAGTGTTTTGTTAGTTTATCAGAGGGTATACACATTTAGATTGAAATGGATGTGATAGTGTTATTGGTTATTTCACACATTGTGAATGTGACAGTACGAATCAACTTCGATAAACCTGTTCGTTTTTCGCAATGTCATTTTTGCCAGCCAATACAAGGATTGATGAGTGAAATCCCAGCCATAAAAATGGTAGGTCATTGGGGATGGTTCTGATTGATCTAAGCTGAGGTGAAGATAGTGCCTTTGAACGGAAACTCTCAATTGCCCATCAAGGACTGGGGTGACTGACGTGGACACTGACGTGGGGGAGCCGGGAGTGACCCATGCATTTTTGTAGGGTTAGGATTAAACAGGACCAACCCAGGAATATATGAATTCTCAACCACTGACTATATATGAGATGCAATGAGATGCAGATCCAAGTATCAGAGGCAACGGAGGCAGAAGGGGATGACACAGCACTGCTGGTTTGTTTGGAATTTCGGAATTTCCTGCCGATTCCTGCTTGGGCTTGGGGGTGCAGTTCCAGTTGCAGGTATAGATATATGCAGGTTTCCTAAAATGGGGATACCTTCAGTCATCATCCATTTATAGATGGATTTTCCATTGAAATAATCCATCCAGCTCTTGGGGTACCACCATTTATGGAAACCCCCATATATGGATAGTCCATGAACTGGAAACCACCATGAAGACCATTCATGGCATTTTCCAATAATCCAGATTCATCCAGTGTGGATGTTCCCCATTTTTTTGGGTGGCAGATTTACATCTATTTACAGCAAATAACTGTGAATTTGACGCCGTCAAACTGATTTGGATGACACGCACAAATCGAGAAGCCCCTTGCCAGGTTGAAGTACACCTTCGTGCTGTTCGCTGCCGTTGGATCAACTTGGCCAACAGGGCCCTTGAGCAATGCCCCCTTCAAAACTAAGTGTGGGACTTTGGGTGCCTGCATTCTGTTTCCCCGAAAGGACATCCAACTGAGGCGAAAGATGCCTTTACTGTCGCGAGTCAACTGATCGCTTCCACACCATCAAGTGGAAAGGTCCTGCTGTTGTGGTCGCAGTTCAAATTGACCCTGACACTGACAATGTTGACACCTACTGGCTTGCTCATGGAACAGTGCTGATTAGAGCTGGAAAACATCATGTGAAACGTTTGGTTGATGCAGAAGGTCGAATGTCTTCACCTGTGGACGCCATGCGTCAAGTACGACAGCGACGAGTCGTCCGACTGATTGACCTGCACAAAACAAACAAAAGGTCAATTGATGAGCTAGATGAAGATGATGCTGACCTTGACTTGGACGACAGCCGCAAACAGCGCAAACATGGCAGTCCTCCACATCAACTTCAACTCCATGACCCAGCTCCACCAGAATCTCCAATACCGATTGCTGATGATGCTGCAACGGAACCCGACGTGGAGATCTTGGACAGCCCAGCAGAAGTCGATGAGTTCCATGACGCAATCGAACAAATGGATCGCCAAATCGATCAACTCGAACAACCTCCTGACTCTCCATATTCCTATGCTCCAACAACTCCTGCCGAGACAGTGATTGCCGACAATGATGCGCCCAACAACAACGACGACAACAACAGCAATGATGCCAACACCACTGCAGTTCCGCCGAACGAGATGCCGGCAGATGAAGATCTTCCTCCTGTTCCAAGCGATGATTCTGAAGTTGAAGATGGTCCACCCGTGGCAGTTAACACTTTGCCTGCCAGCGGAAATGACCAGCCAGCTGCAGCAGTTAACACTTTGCCTGCTGACAATGGCAACAACGGCTCCCAACAAAGACGCCGCAACATGGATCAAGGAGAGATGGCTTGGCTCAGAAATTTCCAGCGTCAGAGAAGACCCTTGGATGAGCCAAAGAATGACTCTGAGCAGAAACGCCAAAGGATCTTCAACAGTGTCGAAGTTGGTTTCTACAGTTCCAATGGTGAGCACAACCAGTTTGCGGGTGACATCTTGCCTGACGGCTGGACCTATGATGAAGTCTCCAACTCCTGTGTCCTTGGCAAGACCCAAGACTTTTGGTCAGTTGAAGAAGGTTTCCTGGTTCGAAATCATGTCATTGCACGTGACCCCTCATGGAGATCAACTGCCGATGCCATCAAAGATGTCCCCATTAAGTTGGGAGAGCCCTGAAAATCACCAAGCCTGAAGGTGCCTCAACTATGATGATTGACTCTGTTTCTGTTGCTGCTGCCGAGCGAAAGATCAGCAAAGATGGTTTCTTTGGGAAAACGTTGTTTCCACTCACCAAAGAAGCTGCCCAAAAGCTCAAGATGCCATACATAAATCCCAAGAAGAAGATCAGTAAGTCCACTTCCGGCTCCATGGAAAACTCACCCTCTGAAGTCTGGATGGCTGCAACTCACCCTTTGAAAAAGAAGAAGGACAACGAGGCAGATTTGAAAGAATCCCGCATGACAGTTGAAGACCGCCTCGCCTTCATGACTGCAAAGAAGGCCGAGCTGCAATCAATTTTTGAGAATGGAGTTTGGCAACTTGAACTTGAGCCTGAGAAAGCATCAGAAAGCCGCATTTTGAAAGCACGTTATTTTCTCAAATGGGCAGATGATGGTAAAGGTGGCACAAAAGCCAAAGCTAGACTTGTGCTACAGGGATACTCTGATCCCGACCTGCTGTCTGGCAGCCTTGAGCCAAGCTCTCCAACTTTGAGCAGAACGTCAAGACAAGTGCTGCTGTCCATTGGTGTCTTGAATCAATGGGTGTTTTTGATAGTTTTTGTGTGCCGATGTGGCTACAGCCTTTTGCAAGGAGACAATCAATCCCGCGAACTATGGTGCAAACTCCCTAGAGATGCCTGCACTCTCCTGAACATCAAGCCCAACTCCTTGATGCGCCTCCTGAAGCCCATCTATGGCCAGGCAGATGCTCCAAGAGCCTGGTACCAAGTCGCCCGAAGACGACTGGAGGAAGTTGGATTCACCCAGCACAAGCTGGATGGTTGCTTGTTCAGACTGCATGATGCTGAAGGATGTTTATGTTGCTTGGTTGGATTACACGTAGATGACTTGCTGATTAGTGGCAACCCTCAAAGCGAGTGCTACAATACAGCCAAGAAGTTGCTGCGTGAAAAGTTCAATTTCAAGCACTAGACTCATATCAACGAACGTGAGAAGCTTGATTTTTGTGGATGTTCATTTGTGAAAACCTCCTATGGCTATCAACTTGGACAGCCTGACTACTTTAGCAAGATCAAGCCCATCACCATCGACCCGAAGGGTCGAGACTCTGCAATGGCCACACAGAATGAGGTTAGTGCTCTCCGAGCAGTGCTTGGTGCACTTCGATGGCCCGGCACTCAAACTGCACCTCAGCTTGGTGCAACAGTTTCTCTCCTCAGTGGTCAGATCACAGCTGCTACAACAGAAGACTTGCGTGATGCAAACAAAGCTCTGAAGTTTTCCAAGATGAACTCCAATTTCGTCCTCTTGGTCAAATTTCAGATATGGTTTTGGTTGCAATGAGCGATGCCTCTTGGGGAATTCGACGTGAAGGCCACAGCCAAGGTGGTTACCCTACATCATTTTGGATTGGAGAAGTTTTCGTTTGCCCAGGGTATCCCGAAGCTCTTTGAACGCTGAATCTCAAGCCTGCGTAGCTGCGATGGATAGTTTGGAATATACCCGAACACTGATCCAAGGATGTCTCAATGCTGACTACACTTTGCAGTCTCCTGGTGAATGGGTGATCAGCAAAACAGCTTTAGTGGTTGATGCAAAAGCTCTGTCCGATTCAATTCGTGCAGAAATTCCGCACATTTCAGGTGACAAACGAACCAAGATTGAGGTGATGATTGTGAAAAAAAAAGATGCAAGAGTGCCAAGCACTTTTGCGATGGGTTTCAAGTGAAGCACAGTATGCTGATGGTATGACAAAACCCTCAGCACGTCAGTTGCTCACTGACCGCCTTCGAACACACATGTTCAAATTGCAAGCAGATGCAGATGAAGATTTCGTTGCCGCAAAGAAGAAAACTCAACAGCAAAGAGAAGCAAATGCCCGCAAGTTTGCCTTCTCAAAAGCTGCTAGCAAGGTAGGTGGTTTAGCCCATTTGATCTTCATCTTCCACGTCATGCCTGTGACAGGTTCCTCCTTCGATGCCTCATGGTGCGATGATGCCTCATGGTCGTCAGATGCGATGCGACTCCTGGTGACTATGGTGATGTCTGTCCTCACTGCTTGTTTCTGCGTTTGGATGCTGCTTGGTTTTCCGAAAGTTTTCCAACATGCAGAACCAAAGCGTCTGGCTCCACGCCGTGCAATGCGCGACAACAGTGCGCAATGCGAGATGGAGTATGAGGAGATGTCACACATGTCCTACCAGCTCCACATCGAGAAGGAAGACAAAGCAAGGTTGGAAGATAGCTTCAAAATGGAGATCGAAACTCTGGAAAGCTATGCGCAGGTGATGAAAGATACAAGCGAAACAAACAAGGAGGATGCTGAAAAGTTCTGACGTGAACGCAAAACTCTGACACCACGACTTCAAGATGTTGAACTCTCATTGACCGCAAAGATTCAAGAAGTGATTGAACTGGAACGCCAGATTTACCAAGTTCAAGACTCACTGGATCGAGCCAACCAGGCCAATTGCCAATATGCGCGAGCTCCACGACCACGAGCTGGCGTTTCGAAGAGAGGTCTACGCTCTCCACAAGGCAAACCGCTTCCACCTCTTCGATGACTGCGAGATTCTCATGCAAGCACGCCCAGTGACCATGTATGTCTGCAAAGAATGCGAAGAGAGAAGGACGCGCGAGAATGCTGAGATGGACAACTATCAGCACAGCTGGCGCTGAGTGGACTGGAATAATTCCCACTCAGAATGGATGGACTGGAACTTTTCCCATCCAAGCCTATTGGATGGACTGGAACATTTCCCATCCTAAACCTTACAACAGTTTGCAAAATACAGTTTTACATATGCCCGGCAGTCTGGAATTTTCCTGCCGAAGCAATGAAATGCAATTTTTCCATGTGCAATGGGCGGCAGAAACTTTTCAAGCCGACAACTACTGGCTGATTTGATTTGCTGCTGCCTGGAATGAGCAATTGGTTGCAAGCGATGGTGCTTGTTTTTGACCCAACTCTCTTTTCCCAATGTGAATTTGACGCCGTCAAACTGATTTGGATGACACGCACAAATCGAGAAGCCCCTTGCCAGGTTGAACTACACCTTCGTGCTGTTCGCTGCCGTTGGATCAACTTGGCCAACAGGGCCCTTGAGCAATGCCCCCGTCAAAATTAAGTGTGGGACTTTGGGTGCCTGCATTCTGTTTCCCCGAAAAGACATCCAATTTAGAGTGTGGTTTGTCTGTTGGTTTGGTGTTTTCACTGAACTCTTCATAATAACCTTATAACCTATAACATTCATATAAACCATAGTTCTGGGGTTCCCAACTTGTGCAGGTGAACTCACCATTAGTTATACTCATTCATAACCCTAGTCCACATTTGAAGTAGGATAACAACATCCATTGCACCTCCAGTCTGTTCCCATGAAATCACCATTTTTGTAGTTCAACCACCAACTTCCCATTAATTCTCCATTAATACCTAATTAATTCCACATAAAATCCCATTAAATTCCCATGAAATCACCAAGGGTTTTGTATCCTACCAACCTCTCCTCATGCCATTCCCAACGAACATGGCAAGTCGCAGGACGTCGATCTGGAAAGCTATGGCCAGGAGGGGCCCGTCATCCGTTCATGTTGGTCATGGTGCCTGGTTTCTTGGGGATTCAATGGTGATTTGCTGGGATATAAACCAACTCAATCTGGATGTTTCCTGAAAAGTGCGGGTCTCAAATCATTCAAAATTCGACCATTTGAGGATTGAAACCTATGGTTTTGGGGATCCGTTTTTAGAAACCAAGTGGGAATATAATATCAGATGTAATAAATATAGCGATGTTCATGGATATATTATATATGATATATTAAGATATATTAAGATATCTTATTATTATTGATTTTATTATGATATATTAAGATATCTTGACACCGTACACATACACAATATGCCCCATAGTTTAGATAAGTTGGTGACATAAGTGAAGTATAGCAGTTTAGGCTCAAAAAAGGTGATGGCCCCATTGCCCCACTGTTCATGTAAGTAAATCACCTGAAACACAGTTAACCTTAAAACATCTTAAAACTATGGTTTAGATTAGGAAATTTAGGAAAAAACCTGAACGGTTGGATTTCACCTAACCTGATCTTAAGGACATAAACATGTACGAAGTCCGCAGGACCGCGATCTCGAAGCAACGCCATTGATTGCGAGCAGCGGCCCTCTGCCTCGCTGCGGCTCTGGAGGCTCTGAGTCGGACACAACGAGTCCTGACAGCATCGATGGCAGCGATAGCAGCGATAGTCAGGACGAAAAGAATGACTTGGGAATGGGTGATGGTGGTAAGCTGCCATGATCATGATGATATATGATGACAAAGACACCTTGTTTATGATCGTGTGGTGAACGAAATTTAACGGTTCTTGCTACGCGATTGCATGCTGAAAAAAATGATGAAAAGAGATGAAAAGTGAATGTTCCACTTGCAAGGGTTGTGCTTTTGCATCAGTGGCAGCTTGCCAAACAGGCAAAGCAACTCATTCTCGCGACAAAATGTATCATGCGGCTGTGCTAGGTAGATGCCATCCAATTCAAACGATGACCCAGGAGCATCGTGACATTCCAAACCATCATATATGTGTATATATTTGTCATTTCACCAACGCTGTCTGTGCCTCGGACATTACTTTCTCACTTGTATCCAAAGATGCTCCAAAAAACGAGTGGTCATATCATATCTGTATATCGTATCTACTTCTGGCGCCTTTGCGCCACAGTTTTCGATGCAAATCAGCGCAAACCTTAAAGCAAGTAGAGGAAAACCCAAGTTCCTGGCTCCCCTGAACAGTGTCATTTAGACCTGCGCAGGGTTGGAGTGTGCCAACTTTTCTCCATATTGTTCGGCTGCCCCAAGAACATGTGTTTATCTGAAAAACATGAGTTTCTTTGGGCAAGTCGGGGATAGACAATTTGAAAAAGACGTTCTTATATGGGGTGTTGTGGCCGCATGGCAGCCGAATTCGAGCTATCTCTGTTTTTTTTGCAGAAGGGAAATGGCAAGAACGTTTCCCCAGCTCTGTATTTCAATTGCAGAGCGCTCCAAAAAAGTCCGATTTGACCGATGTTCATCCTTGCCTGCAGACACAATGTTGCTATCAACTTTAAGCATTTGGTGCCCAGATGTGGCATGGTTATGGTCCAAAGTGGGCTGTCTTTGCATTCATGTTTCTATAATTTTCTATATCTAAATTGGGTGTGTCTGAAACTACGGTATATACCCTCAAGACTAGCAATTTCAATTGGAATAATCATGATGATCCATCAACATTCGGGGCACCGTACCTTTTCAGAAAACCCCTTTTTGTGACCAGATGTGGAAAAACAATCGACAAGCCCAACAACTTAAGGATTCATGAACCCATTTGCGAGCTGGTGTCTTTTAGTTGAAGAATACCTGGAGTCAGCTTGGTGTGGTGTTCCCGACGGATTTTTACCCAGCAATATTGCATTGTGCACTGACAGAGCCACGACCAGAAACTAGCTTGGACGAGACCTAACACACTACACCATGTGAAAAAACCTGACCGACATTGCTGCGTAACAACAGGCCAATTACATGATATTACATGTACCATTTTAGTTGCAACATTTGGGTATTGAATGTTTGCAGACTAGTTGATTGCCCACGTTCTGCGAGATGGAGGGAATAGAAGGACTGACTGGTGAAAACTGAAAACTTGCTTCTTTTTTTTTCGCCCGGTGTGTGTGTGTGTTTTAGCTACTACCGAGGGAATATCATAGACCTACTGCATACATCTTAGAATCCTTTGAATACATATATAATATAATATATTTATATAATAAATAATATATAATATATAATATATAATATTTAATATATAATATATAATATATAAAATAAACATATATATATATATATAATATATTATTTAAAATTTAATATAAAATATATTGTATATAATGTAATATATAACATATAAAATATAATTTATAATATATGGTATTTAATATATAATATCAAATATGATATGATATGTTATGATATTACATAATATAACATAATATAATATAATATAATATGATAAAATATAGAATTATATATATATTGGGTCTGGCCCATTGTCTGTAACAGCTTTCACAAGCTAGAGCACGATTTTTGCACGGAGGGGAACACCAAAGAGCACGAGCTAGAGCACGATTTTTGCACAGAGGAGAACACCAAAGAGCACGATCTAGAGCACGATTTTTGCACGGAGGGGAACACCAAAACAGCACGATTCAGAGCACAATTTTTGCACGAAAGAAAATGGGAAAAATGGAAGAATTTCCCTGTGCTCCTTTTGAAGAGGTTTTCATAGGAAATCCATTTTCCGGCTGTTACAGAGGTTAGGCTACACCCAATATATATATATACACATATACAATATTTGTTTATACAACCAATATATATATATATATATATTATATTTTACTATATTATATTATATTTTACTATATTATATTATATTTTATTATATTATATTATATTATGTTATGTTATATTATATTTCAATATATTAGAATATATTATATTATATCATATTATATTATACTACATTATATTATATATTATTTTATTATATTATATTATATTACATTATATCATATTATATTATATTACGTTATATTACGTTATATTAAATTATATTATATTTTATTTTATTAAATCATATTATATAATATTATATATATGTTATATCTATTGTAACATGTATATGTATATATATAAATTTCTATATTTTTGTTTTTATTTTTAATTATATATTATGTTGGGAACATTATATGTTATATATAATATAATGCAATATTATATATCATTTATTTATTTTACGTGTATTATGTCAGAACTCAAATTTGTCCGATCTTTTTCACAAGCATCTAAGATTGACAATCATTAATGAAATAATGACTAAATCTGGCGGTCACAGTGTTTCTTGTAGTCTTGGGTCATTTATATTTTGACCCTGTTTAACCCATGCCGGTTTTGAATATGTCGAATCATCTAATCTCCAACCTTGAAACCAAATTTGCTATGATTTGCTGCAACACTGTAGGCTGAACTCAAGGTATAGGCGGCTTGTTGCGCCAGTTGCCAGGAGAGAAAAGTAAGCCTCCCATGCCAGCATGGCTTTTGGTGTTTTTCAGCAACATGTTCTTCGGTTGCGCAGGCGTCTTGGGGTAAAACGGCGATTTAAGCGGATGGGGGTAGGTCTTTGGTGTGCCGGATTTAAGCGGTTGAATGTCCCAATAATCATTGCCATAAGTGCGTGTTCCTCGGTGTTTGGGATACTTCTCAGTGTTGAAACCGATGTTTTCCTACATGCTTTGGGGGTGTGGCGGCGGCGCCACTGCCAGGTTTCTCCATTGTGTTGCCAACCCTTTGGCCATACTTGCGAGAGATGAATGCCAGCACCCGATTTCTGGCTGCGGTCATTGCAGCTTACAGCGTGGGTGAAGGCTGTGGAGGCGCCTGGGCGACTGGTTCACCTCGGGTGCTCATTGCCGTTTGCCCTGTAAGCCTCCACATGTAAGCATTGGAAATAGTAACAATTCAAGCACTCCCACGTGGAGTTTTTTTGAAGGTCGCTTTTGAGTGGTTGGGGGTCAGAAAAAAAAATCACAACGGTAAGCGACCCTGAGCCAGTATTGAGCTAAAATAGAGCCTACAAGAATACTACTCCAAAAAAAATATGACAGAAATTTACCATAGTTTATTGCTATTTTGGAGGATGTATGTGTCTTTTCTATGTGTTTTGAGCCTTGCTATACAAAACCATAGATCAATAAATTTAACACTTGGAACCAACGTTTGTGTCTCCCAGGTTTTTTTTGTCCCCAGCATCCCCTGGTGTCACTGAAGTTGTTCCACAAGTTGTTCCCAGCAATCGGCGCGTCCTGACAGGATGGCTCAGCGGTTGTTTGTACAGCAGATTTCCGAGACAGCCGAAGCTACTGCTACAAGGCGGGATGGCGCTCGGAGTGCTCTCAGCCTTCTTTTACGTTCCTCGGCTGCCTCGGCGAAGCCGCTGCGTTCTGACTTCCCGTGGAGGATGATCATCATAATTATTCATTGATGTTCATGATTCATATTTATTCATTATGATTGTAGCTATTACTGTATTAATATTAAGATAATCAGTATGTGATTGTTTGTTTCCGGTATTATTGCTGTTTTTTTAATATTAATGATGAAATTGATACTACTTTAATGTCTTTAGTGTGCTTAGATAGATACATGCAAATGTTTTATTAGACAGGAAGAGAGAGAGAGAGAGAGGAAGAGAGAGAATAGAGAGAGAGAGAGAGTTTCAAGTGAAATGGGAGTGTGTTTGGCAGTTGCTGTTTGTCACATGTGAGGCGATTGCAAGAAATTTGGGTCCTGCTGCCCCGTACATCGTATTGATTGCGCGCTTCTTTTCCGGCTTTGACAATGGTACGCGTCAGGCGTGTTTCATGAACTTGCTGGAGCTAACTGGTGCCTGGATCCGCATGTAGGACAGATACATGCCAGCATGGCAGGCGTCCCGGAACTAAATAGAGGTTTGAACTGGTTTTAATGGGACAATGTTGCGCGTTTTACATGTGTGTATACTTGATATACTTGTACGATTTGAGATTGTCCCCCCTCTTGTCGGCCGAACAGAGGAAAAGCATCTGGAGTTTGTGACATGCTCGCACAGGTCACACGCGCACATTCATGGGGTTCACGTTCACATTCAAACTTTAGGCCGCTTGTGCCCAATATATCCCAATATGTCAGTTCGAGAGTGATGCTGATAGTCCTTTGCATGTCTCTTTGACATTAAAATCCTTTATATACATGAAGAAATGATACTCGTATTCTGATATCTTGTTGCTGGCAATTCTGTATCATTTCATGTTCCATCCAATGTTGTTCCCGGTTTGGATTACAAGGGTTGGAACTACTGTGGGTAAACCACTAAGAAACCATCCCACAAATCACCATAAATAGGTGGTATAAACCATTCCCAAATGGGTGGTTCATTGTTTTACCCACATTACTGTGAAAGATTATGAAAATGGGTAACCATCCGCAAAAATCCCTTTGGAAAACCAGAGATCGACGCCTTGAAGTGGACGCAAAAACGTATGACGACCCTCATGTTTGCCTCTTTATCAAATAATCTCTGTGGTTTTCACTGTGTTTTTATTACCCATGTGTGTTGATGATTTTTTGTTTATTGGATTCTTTCCAAAGCTTATCATGACCTTGTGGCTGCCACTGTGAAAACATTATTTTCTGATGCGTTCTGGAGTATTTGCCATGCACACTTGAAGGCATCCGTCAAAATCAACGCCAACAAACATCTTTCCAACAATACAATTTCTTAAAACATCCTCAAACAGTTTAATCATATTCATGCATTATTTTTCAATAGAAAATATGTATCTAATCTCTATGTAACATGTATCATATGTATTCATATGTATATATATATACATAATACATCCGCGTGATTGTGTGTGTATGGCTATGATATAATACATCGGTGTCATTATATCAGGAGAGATCAGGTCCCAAAGGGAGCGGCCGAAGGTTTGCCAGAAATGTTTGCGCTGATGATGGGAATGGTAGCTATATGTATATAGATAAGAACTTACGTATGAGATTCATATGAGTGGGAATAAGAAATATATAGAAATATGAGTATATAGGTAGAATACCTACATTTCACAAAATCCTCAGTACAGTAGTAACTTGATCATCTGTTCAGGACGACTATACCCTAAATACATAGACAAGACTCCAATGGGACACACGACGTAGGCCTCGTCTACATGGATAATATTGAATCAATGAAGTAATGACAGACTAGATTTCAGAAAATGTCTCCCAAAAAAAATCGCAACCCCCCTGATGGATAGCACCTTCTCCAGACATATTTGGATTATTTTTGGTGATTTGTCTGGTGATTTTTACCTGAAAACCCAAGAAAAATCACCGGCCAGACCATCGAGCAGACCTTCGTGGCCACGAAAATTCCACCGCAACATCAGACCACCTGCTCCTCGCGCCTGGCCAGTTGTGCCATCACAGGACCACGGTGGGCGTCGAAAACCGATGTGTGTAGTTTGAGATGTTTGCAGAAAAGAAACACGGAGATTTACCATATCATAACTAATAACTATAATCTAACAATATATACATAATTATATATATATATATTATAATATGTATAATGTGTATATATACATAAGAAGGATGGGTAGCTGGACAAGTACCAAAAGATGGGTCTATGACCTTACTAGCAATCAAAGTGGAAATATATGAACATATTAGGTATTTCCGGTACATTTCTCGACGCGGTGTTGCAAACTGAAGGCTCAAATGATTGCTGTTCTTGGTTTGTTCTTCGAATACATAGCAAGCAGTTTTCCTACGTTTTCATTTCTGCGCGAGTTTTCAGGACTTTGCAAATTCTTGGCATATCATTGAACAGGCCACTCCCTTCAAATCGTAGAGGAAACTCGCCCATATGCCTTTCAAAGCAACAGGTTGATGTCGCCGGTTGATTCATCAGGCATTATGATGGCCCGGCCCTTGGGGCACCGCTCCAAGCGATCAACATGCAGATCTGGGGGTTCGGCATTGATGGCAACAACAGTCCAGGCTTGGTGCTTTTGGTGGTCACTCAGCAAAACCATGGGTGGACGATTCTGATGGAAGACTGGGGTCTGGACAGTCGCCAAAGGATCAGGTTTGAGCATGGCCACGGAGTTTTTTAGATGTGTTTTTATTGTGTTTTTCATGTACCCTAGCCACCGAAGACTGATTTTTTGAGTCCGTGATTTTTGACCCTAGGTTTGCATCTCCAACCTGCTGGTCACGTCGTATTTCTTCAATGTGACAGGCTGAGCGGATTGGCGGCCAGTGCGGGATTGTGTGTGCATACCTCATGATGTTGCTACGAGTTGTTTGAAGTTGGCAAATGTCACCATAAGTGATTGGGAGATCACAACGGAAAACCACAAACATGGAAAACTTTAACTTTTGTGGGAACTTCCCTAACCTTGTGACCCAACATGGCTTTCTATTTTCCAAGATGGGCCATGGAATGGGTGATCAAACAAATCGGTGCCCAAAGATGGGTGGTTGCGCAGCAAAACTGACCAGCATTTTGTGCAAAACATGAGTTGGTCTAATAAATTGGTTAGCTGTTGGGTTTATGGGGGATAAGTGTACATAAAACTCTATAGACTTAATGAGGTTTATACAACATTTTTTCACTGAAGGGGCCCACCAAAAGTGATTGGGCCATCGCCGATGGCCCACAGGTCGGTCCTACTCCACTCAAGCGTCTGCGTGTGACACGGACGTTGAAAAACCCAACATGAAAGGTTTGATTGTGCCTTGCTTCAGAAGAATTGCTGAGGGAACATTTTTCGACCGGAAAGCCTCATATGTGGCTGGGTTTCCTATGGGTTTCTTATATTTGTTCTCAAAAAAATCAATCCATTGATTATGATTTGCAGTGTTTTTCATGGGTCGCAAGATGGATATTGGGTGAAAATCCTAACTGAAGTAGCTACAGAGGGTTGTGACCTCTTACAACTGGGATATATACTAGTAAGATATACCGATGATATACCGATATGTCGATATATCCCAGCCCTGGGAACATCCAAGTACTGGATGACTACCCCCGATGATCAACAAACTCATGGTGTCAAGGCGATAGAAGCTTGATATTAAAACCAGTTCCAAGTTCGGTGACATCAGTCCAATTTCGCTTACAGTCTACATGCTGAGGATACCAGGATATCACGACATGACATCGGTACAACTGGGACTTTAGAGTCTGCAGATATCCCAACATGAATCCTGAATGGTGAAATATGTGTACTATCATCCAGAGTTGTTGGGCTTAGACTAAGAATCTTTGGCCAGCACCTACATTTAACTTTGACCTGATAAACTACTCCTACCAACAAATCCTTGGATGCTATGGCATCGCTGCTTGTTTTTACCATCCGAGCTGAGCACCACTTCAAAGTCTTGCCCACGGTGGCTTACGGATCAAAAGCAAACTTTATTCCAACATTAGACACCTTTGGATTCCAATAAGTAGATGTTTTTAAAAATTGGCAATTCTTTGAATCACATGCGTTCAAATGCTATAAACAATCCACACATCTTAAAACCAGATTAGGGAACAATTATGAATAGTTACTAATTGTTTCAATTGATAAATTAACTAAACTAATATTAATTAATATACTATAATACGGTAATACGTTTCAATAATTACTTATTATATAATATATTAATTATAATTACTAATATTATTTGTTTAGCGGATCAATTGATTTATTACCAAGACTCAGCCAGATGCGCTATCAAAACTTCGGCAAGTTCAGGGGATTCTGGGTTGACCATAGACCATGGAAATTCCATGGTATCTTGCCTGTTAATATCATGTTAAGATGGTAAGGTTGGATAAGGTTGGAAGGATGCATCACGCGGATTTACGCTGACTTACTATCAGCCCTGCCATATGATGTACATCATCGTAAATGGTATGAGTCATGGAATCATAGAATATAAAGTTTTGCAACTGTTTATGATTTACTACTAAGAATCATCCAAATATTGTCTCACAAAACCATACACAAACCATGGACTGTTGATTAATTCTTCCCAGGTTTTTTGCCATGGAATCATAGAATATCATACAATGTAAATGTTAGTTTTGCTTATTTAACAGTTCGCCATGGTTTTTCGATGGCCCTAATCGAAATAGATGCTTTACCTATTAACTTCATCAGCATTTATCACCATAAATCACCAAAAAATGTCACCATCACATCACCATTAAATTGCCATTCGAAGCTCCCACGTCCGTTGCCGTTGCGTTGCGTTGCGTTGCGTTGTTCCCCACAAAGTGGGCCCCCAAACGATAGCTAAGTTGGTTTATAACTGCAATGTCACTATGGTTTATGGTACCTATAACTATAGTTAATGGGGTTTATAAACCATCTTATAACTGGATAACTATAGTATTCATGGGGTTTATAAACCAACAAACATCACTGGGGGGCCCCACATTGCAGGTTTGCTACATGGTCTTCTTCGGGGTGAATCTGAATATGGCTTCACTGGAGACCATTACACCCGTGGTGGCACAGAGGTGGCTTCGGGTGGCACAGTGGCGGCGCCGTGGTTGGGGAAGATGTGGTATCTTTTAGGGGCCCCTTAAGCAAGTCCAAGTATATACTATACTATAATAATATGATATATATATATACATATTTATATGACTGTCTAGTCTTTGGCAGGCCTGGGTGGACAGGAGTCATTTCTTGGTGGTTGAATAAGGCAAAGCGCATACCCAATGCATTAATCCTGTAAGTGATACAGGTTGGAAGACAAGTCGAGCAAGGCAGAAAGAAAAAGAAGCGATCGCATGCGGAGTTAGTCTGGGTTAGGGGACCGAACCTATGATGTATTGTATTCCAACCTTTAAGACGTGTGTGTGTATATATATATATATATGTACATACCAGGCATAATGTGATACATATATATATATATCCCTTTAACACTAAATCTATTTAAATATTTGAATAAACATACATGACGTGTATATGGTATATAAGTTATATACCGTATATACTACAGAGAGGCGACAGTTTGTCACTTTAGAACCCATGATTGATCATGCCCTGTAGCAAGCCCGCACCCTATACCTATCAGTAGACATAATAACCCCCAAATATGCTACGCCACCATTTTAGACAGAGAGGGGTACTGGAGTGGTTTGGATATTTCGGGTTGAGTAAATCAGCTGATCTGATTTCGTTGAAGATTTGGAGCTTGACGTTAGGGCAGATGCACGGCCAGATATTCCTCACAAGTCTGTGACCTGACATGTACAATAGACGACACTATCTAGTGCTTCTCGTCCATCTGGTCCACAAGTCTCCTTTCATCTAGATGGGGATATCTTGGCATATGGAAACGGCTCAGCAGTTCCCGCGGCAAATCGGCCAGCATCGTAGCCAGGCTCTATGGTTGGGGACCCTGTCTTGATCCATCCACTTGCAGTTTCTATGTGACTTGGCAGCAGGCAGCACTGTGGCACTGTGGCACCACCTTCCAGCAGATTGACATGTGAAGTGCCATGTGTGGCAAGTACCATGATCATGATCGTTATCATGATCATGATCATGATTCCTCTCCTCATCCTCATCCTCATCCTCATCATTCTTACCACCATCATGATCATCATGATCATCATCATCGTCATCATCGTCATCATCATCATCATCGTCATCGTCATCATCATCATCATCATCATCGTCGTCGTCGTCATTCTCATCATCATCACCATCATCACCATCATAATCATCATCATCATCATCATCGTCCTCGTCCTCGTCCTCATTCTCATCCTCATTCTCATCCTCCTCGTCATCCTCATCATTTTTGTTGTCGCCGCCGCCACCACCACCATCATCATCGTCATCACCATCAATGATCATCAATGATCATCAATGATCAATCATCAACTATCTATCATTTGTCAATGCCTGCCCATTCGTTCAATTTACTTGTTGGGTGGAATAGTTGAAGTGCCAGGTGGAAGGAGAAATTCAGGGTCCTCATGTGTCTTCATGTAGTTTCAAGATTGTGTACCCCCAGTTCAATAGGAAATACAGCCATTTCTTGGAGCCCAAAGACCTTAAATACATCATAATCATATATATATATATAAATAAATATATAATCATAATACATCGAAGTGCGACCAATTCTGTGAGTCTATTGCTGCAATTTCCTCATAGCCTGGCCATGAACCCCCCATCGTGACCAACGCTTCGTTGAGCCCCGCGCCAGATATCGCAAACCTACACCAACGCCCTCCTCACTGCTGGCGGTCTTCTGAGTTTGGCCACCAGTTGATTCATCGCTGGGGCTGGTCCCAACATAGTTGTTCATATTTGGGTTCATGATATCGCCCCCAATTCGTATAGGCCTTAATTCATGCTGATATTTGGAAGTGATAACCAATGAAATCTCCGGTTTCAAGGGGTTACAACAATCAGTTACAGAAACTGCTCAAAATTTGGACTGGTTGAGTACCGTGAAAGGACCATCTTGGACCTAGAAACTTCAGCCTCAGGGACTTTACCATCGTGAGAACAGGTGATCACTGGTCGTTTCGAATGTGTTTTGCCATGGTTTTCCTTTTTCCGGTTCCTATCCTCTTCAAAGTCGGATGATGATCCAAATCGACGATTTCATTTAGGTCGAAAAGACGGCGATGAGGGAAACAAATCACATATTTTGGATAACACCACGACATACCTATGATTTTGAGCATTGCTAGGAGAAGGATTAAATGATTAAGACCATGATTGGTGGGCATTGGTCGATATGATGAGTCCAGCTGTGAAAAGATCAGGCGTTTTTCAACCAGAGGATGAACAACCTCTTGATGACTGGAGGGATTCATGGATCAATAGGTCAATTTCACAAGTTTTTTGTTCCACTGGTAAAATTGTCCTTCTGAGGCCAATTTTTGTAGGGGAACTACTGTTTTTTGTCCTTCTGAATGGTAAGTCACCCTATTTTGGGGTGCCCAAGTCTGACCAATTCCATCCAATCTTGGTCTAGTATTGGATTTGTACATTGTTGATAGCCATATGCGGGTATCTGATACTATAGTGCTAAGGTCTCATTTCTACTAGATTTGACAAATCAAGTTTGTTCCTGGTCAGGTTTTCTGGAAACATCCATGTTCCGCTTGCTGTGCTTGATGTTCATTGATGTTCCACCCACTTCTGGGCACAATCAGGTTTGGTCGAAAAAAAGGCGCCTCCAAATTTGATGCCAAACAATATATCTGGTTGGTGGTTTGGAACATGTTTTATTTTTCCATATATTGGGAATAATCATCCCAACTGACTAACATTTCAGAGGGGTTGAAACCACCAACCAGATAATGTGTAGATATATATATATATATTATATTTAATTATATGTTCTGTCATCTCCATCTAAAAAAACTGAAAATCCCCTGAAATGTCCCAACCACCTCAGGCTATGGGAGTTCTGATGTCTTTCTGTGGTGGGAAGATCTACAAGCGAGAAATCTGGGCCATCAGTTGGAGTTTGCTGGTCTCAGAGCTTCGACTGCAGTATTCAGGTGTCCTTAAGGAACTCGAAGCAACCCAGAATTGGCTGAATCTGATGATGAATCCAGTGAATGATTTGGTCCCAGGAACTCAATTTTTGATAAAACTCGGATGTTCCCTTTGCTATTCTGATTCGCAGATGATCTGAACATTTTTTCCAGAGAATTTTGGGCAGGTGTTCCATCAAGGAACATGGATTGGGATATCAACTCCATAGGAATTAAACAGTAGTTTCATATATGATATATATATATATATATATTTCATGTAGTTTCATAGGAATACCATAGAATTTGGTGACCTTGGCAGCCATCTTGGCAGCCAGAACGTTCCATTGAGACTCCACCTGCTGTCGAGGTAGCCATCAACGTGGGCAACATGGATTTGGGCGGACATCTGCCAGCCATTCGCTTCGTGTCGGACTATCTTCTGGGGGTCCCTGCCTGAATGTGATGTCAACATATGTCAACTATATGCAGCGATAATCGTGATATGCGATATGCGATGGGTTGATGGTGGTTAACAACCCAAAGAATTTTTAGATGGATACGGCATGTCAATGAAACATGAAAAAGTGACATGTCAAAAAAACAGTTTGGGACACAGTCACTCGCCCAACATCAATCAAAAAATGCGTCCACCCAAAGCTTCATTGAAATGATCAGCAATGGTGGACCCATCGCCTTCAGCGAGGCGTTTTTTGGCTCCCTGGCGAGGGGACCCGGGATTGCACTCATGAGCCAAATCATTGGTCCGCAGCCACAAGCAGTTGCTGGGTCTAAGGGTAGTGGGTGGTGCCTCCCCAGTGATGTTTGTTGGTTTATAAACCCCATTAACTGTAGTTATAAGTATAATAAACCATAGTTATTGGACTTATAAACCAACTTAGCTATCTAGGGGGACCCACGCTGGGAAAATATGATGGGGATTCCATGGTATTCCTATGAAACACTACTGCGAATCATGGGCTAATGAGATAAACCATCTACAACTGGTGCAGGATTTTGCAACCATCCACAGCATGATGACTGGTTGGTGGTTTGGAACATTTTTTATGTTTCCTAATATATTGGGAAAAATCATCATCCCAACTGACGTTCATATTTTTCAGAGGGGTAGGTATACCACCACCACCACCAACCAGATGAGGATGGAGTCATGGTATGTCATAGTGATGCTAGTGCTGTTGGGTATGCTTTTGGTGATGGCATCCCACCGATGAAGCTTCTCCATCTCCAGTTGGGGATGGCTTGAAACATGTCAAAAGCATTCAACATCTATAGTCAGTATACAAAACATATACAATCATATAGCATGATACTGATACATATATATATATATATTATATGATATATATGTTAGTATATATATATATATGATATATGATATAATATACATGTTAGTATATCTATATATATTATGATATATAGCATATGTCGATATGCTGTGAATTGGTGTGATCATACTATAATCATGTTACTATAATCATACTACAATCATACTTTTTTCAATCCCATAGACGCGCACGGCGCATTTTGCCGTTTGGCCGATTCGCCAAGGCTTATATGGGCGTGCTCTTTGTGGTTGGTGCAATTCCTCGAGTTTTTGGCCCCTTTCTGTTTGTTGCACCTGGGCGGAATGGTGGGGCCAATGTCGTCCCTGGATTTCGACCGGATCTTGGGGAAATGGATGATACCCCCTGGTAAATTACAAAAAAGACCCTCAAAAAATGACCAATTTCTAGTGGAAAGTAGTCTTCCAACCCCTATCTGGCAGGGTCTATCTTAATTTACTGGAGGGTAACATCAATGCTAACCGTTAGTGGATGGGGACCGGCATAGAGTTCTTATTGGATGGTAAAGCCGGATCAGCTTCGATTTTTTTTGGGGGATGTTACCCTCTGGTAATGACTAACATAGCTATCACCATTTTTAAAAGGTAAACCATCTATTTCTATGGTTCATTTTCCATAGCTATGTTAGTTTACCAGAGGGTAGAATATATTCAAATAGCACGTAGCTTCACGGTCCTGACCCCAAGATGTTGAGGATTGTTGAGGCGCTCGTGGACTTGTAGCCGCAGACACCGTTACTACGGGCCATGTTTGGGGTAAATGCTTGGTAAACATATGTACCATACATCCAACATTTGGAATTCAATAGAATTGTATCTTTGAACCACTGCAGTCTTCAATCTAGATAATCTAAGGTGCAAGCTCGGTTGAAGCAATCCAAAAGTTTGTTGGCTGTCACTTGCAACTCTATCCTGTCAGTGTTGTTGACGACTACATCTCCATTCAATTCCATTCAATTGATCGATCAAACCTCACGATTTGGGTCACAGAAATGGATAAAACATGATCACACAGAATTGTTCACCCAGAATTGTCATCAGGCCACACATAGGACAAAAACTCAGGGTCAATCCTTTTGCAACCCAACTGGATATTCCATCGATCCAGGATCCCCGGGATTCGGATGACATGATGACATCCCCCAGTGCCAGGAGCTCTTGGAGGTGCCAAAAGCCTTGTACTTTGCGGACTACCTGCAGGTCTATGAGGCCGGTTTTTTTATTCCAGCTGGGGTGAAGTTCAGTGGACAATCATGGGGATGATCGGATTCAGCGTTGGAGGTTAGGGGTTAGGCTAGATGAATCAATGAGTTTGGTCCATGGTGGATTTCGCTGAATATGGCCAAGTTAGGATGACAAATGATGTATCTGCAGATTTTTTGGGTACTCTATTTTCAGACAAAGCCAAATAGAATCCGCAGCTACAAATGAACATTGATGATCTTGCAGAGTATGTAAGATATTCAAAGATTCGCGAATGTGGGTGGTGGATGGAAGGGGGTCCGGAGGCATGAAACATTGGAATTGACGATTAAGGTTTAAAATGGTCTAATATGGTTTAAAGTTAGTAAAGCAATAAAAAACCACCAATATTTTGATAGTTTATACCAGCCATTTATGACCATTTGTGATAAAATTGGAGATGGTCTACTATTGCTTTACTAACATTGATATGGTTTGATCATTTAAAAACGATTAGGATGGGAATAACATGGCGGGAGAAACCAAGTTTGAAAAGAATGGCTGGTGATGTCTCTATTGATGATGGAGGAATATGAATCAATATGTATGACTCAGACCATGTTGTACCACCACCCCAGCTAGAAACGGAATATTTAACTAGGATAGTGATAAATGATCAAGACTTTGTTTAGTCGTTTTTGTCACTACGACAAACACATGATAAATGAGTAAAACTATATACCATCTGGATCCATTTGGTTATGACTAACATAGCCATGGAAAGATCCACCATTTTAAAGTTCGGTAAACCATCTATTTCTATGGGCCATCTATACCATGGCTATGTTAGTCATAACCAGAGGGTAGTACCGTATAGTTCTTGTTCCTTGAATCTGTGGGGTTTGGATCCTTCGAAACCACTAGCAGTGCACATGGCTTGAAATATTGAATGATTTCTATTCACCATAAATATAGCATGAATATTAATTATTAAGTGATTTGGGAACAATGCTACTAAAGGGAAGATTTCTACTCATAATGGACCCACAAAAAAACTGCCCTGCCAGTCGCGACAGTGAAGAATCCAACTCTTTGGACCCATGGTGCTGCTATATTAGTGGTGCTCCATGGATCCCATCAACAAAAACCCCCAATCAATGTTAGCATTAATCTACCAGCACCAGCCGGTAAGTCATGGGATTTATCGTATCCATTTTTTTGTGGCAAAAACCCACATGTGTCACGTTTGTGATGTACATGTGCTATATGTCACAAAGGAGCTGTGTAAAGTAGCCACCTGTCCCAGCCACTCCTGATGTTCCCGTGGAGTTTGTTCTATCTTGATCTATACTGCATCCTCATACTTAATGTCAACCCCGGATTAATAAACCATGGTTTATTATTTAGGGGGTATTCCCCCAATAGTCATGATTTGATACTTAAATGGTACCCTCCCAATTAAACAGCCTAGGGGTTTATTAATCCAGGGTTGACATTATTGCGTGTTTGCTTATGTACTCTTTTGACCAGGAAGGTCATTCACTTGATTCGCTCCTGGCAGTTCCAAGCGTGACAGGGTCAGATTCCACGCACTTGGCTTCTTTATGGATGTCAAGCAGCCGCTTGCTACAAGAAATATGTTCGACTAGCTGTTTCAATTGGGCTTGCAACTGGATCATGGTGCCATAGTAACTTTCAAGGATAACTAGGAATTGACTATTTGGATCCATCTATGAATGTTTGACCAGATTTTTTGGGCTGGGGATAGTAGCAACTTTGGCTAGGCTGCAGGAGATTTGCCGCCCGCATTGATTTTCGAGTTAATGTTAGTAAAAACTTAGTAAAACAATGTCATAAAAAACGCATATACAATAATGGTTGGAATCCCATCTATAAGAATGGTAAAATTGGGGATGATGGATCCTATTGCTTTACTAACTTTAGGGCAAGACCCTGTGGTTTGCCCGGAAGGTTAGAACGGTGTCCAGACATTATCCTTCGACATGCTCAAACACCTGCACAGGGCCAGTGTTTTGGTATTTTCCACCCTAAATTCAAGACCCTAAAACCTTAAACCCTGAAATTCTAAAACCCTAAACCTAAACTCTGAAACTCCAAACCCTGAAAACTCTGAATCCTAAACCAGAAAACACTGCGCAAACACAGTATGTTCTGCAATCTCTCTTTTCATGTTCGACAACAGGGCATCCTCAATGTTGTGCGGGCAAACCACAGGGTCTATGTGTAACATTAGTTGGGGATATTGGGGGCACTTCCTCATCATGGTGGAGAACTAGTTCCTGGCAGGATCCTTGCGGCTCCTTGTTGCTATCCTGGCTCAACTTTATGTCACGTTGGATGAAATTTATTGAAATGTTTTGTGAAAATCTCCTCTTTCTTTTCTTGGCACCATTCATTTAGACTGATACTTGTAATGAATGATACCCTCTGGTAATTTAACATAGCTATTGAAATTGACCATTTATAGTGAGTTTTTCCATTAAGAATGGCCATTTCCATAGCTATGTTAAATTACCAGGGGGTATGTGATTTGTCAACATCAATCCAGGCAGGTCTTATCTCATTCTTCACCTCAGACGGAGGCCGTTTTTTGAACCACCACGGTGACAGAAACCCAAGGTTTTTTTCCTGATCATCCTGCTCAGCGTCCAGATCTTCAGGCCGCCGAAGAACTTTCGTCTGACGATTAATGTTGAAAGCTTCATTGAAATGATCACTAGGTCAATCTTACATGGATACTTTAATCCTTTAGTCTTTTGGTATCTAAGATTGGAATATCTACGTTCACCAGCAAAGAATTTGATTTTTTGCAGGGTATCTAAGATTGGCAATGTGAGGAAGAAAATGGACAGGGCAGATGTTTTGGGCCAGGATGCTGTTGGAAGGTTGGAGGTCTCCTTGCATATTTTTGTCCCCCAAAGATCACTTGAGCGCGACAAGGCAGTCTCCAGTCGACTGAAAATGATTGGAACTTTGCGGAAACGTCGGTTACTGTACTTCAGTAGAACAAACTCTGCCAACGTTTGATGGTGACATATTACTGATCGGCTATATTTGATGGTCATGAATAATTCTTGAATTCCACAGCAGAGGTCTGATCTGAAGCCGCACCCTGCTGGCCCGGTGGGCGCCTTGAAACAGACTTTGCTGACGCCCACGCCGAGTCATGTCGGGGTGGCTGGGCTGTTTTCAGTGGCCACGGTTGCCTTGCAACGACGGAAAGTTGTGCCAAGTTCGGGGAACTACAGATATAAAATGATATAAAGTCACCGGGACCTCTATGGACAGAGTGTGATAGATCCTCAATACAAGCCTTGGGTGACTTTCGAATTTGAGTCTGTCTAACTTCATACATGTTTTAACATATTTTATCTAATTCTATCTATGTCATGTCTACACGCAGAGATGTGATTTTCCTGATCATTCAAGTCTACGGCGAGCCGCAAGAGCCTGGCCTTGGCAACTCAAAACATTAGCGGAGCTTTCATGATGACTTGGGGTAACCCCAAGTCATCACCCAAGTCATGAAAAGCTATTAAACCATGATAAACCATGTATCTTTAAACCCATGGTGAATTGGTGAATTGGGGATCCCGTACATGTAACCACGACAAAGATCCTATGGATCATGATATTGTGTACAACAAGAGAGACCATTCATGAGACTCGAGTTCTTGGCTCCATGTTGGTAGCCTTGACGCCCGATGACAATTTGACCCCGTGAGATATGGCAATGTTAAATTCCCAAGCCTGTTTGAAGGGAAGCCATGCAGAAAACCCTGACATATCTATCTTATTTATTCTTATTTGGGGCGTAAGGAATATATGGTTTCGGATTTCCGCTCAAACCAATCCGTTGATCAAAGATAATAAAGGGAAAAGTATGGAAAAGTCACTTCCTAACCCATTGCACTTTAGGGATCCTTCCATTTGCAGATAAAGCATGATAAAGCCACATGTCATTTTGTTGGTTAGCTGTCCCATTTTCAATATCCCTATGAAATTGTTGCTGAGTAGATATAGCCCATAAATCTCATGTTGCATATTATATCCCACAAATATCTCAGGATATGTTCCATAAATGTTCCATAAATGTCCCATATGCCGCATTTAAACAGAAAATACCCTCGCAGACCTAGCAAAAAGGTGCAAATTGCCGCGAGTCCGGGTACTCCCTCCTTAGTGGCCTTGGTCAAACTTACCGCCTGGGATGGTGGCCAACCGCTTTTTTCGCGGTAACGATCTGGGTATCTCAACTGGATAGGAAGTTCAGCATCAAACATGTCGTAAATATTGTTGAATGATTGTGTTTTTTTGGAGAAAGACGAAGAAAGACCATGATATCTCCCATTTTTAGTCACCAATACCTACCATACCTACCATACCTACCATACCCATCCATATTCTGACCAAACCGGTATCAAGTACCAGCTGGACCAACATTTTAGGCCCCGGACACGAGCGAATTCATTCAAAGTCTCTATGTACTGTATCAATGAAAGATCCTAAAGGTAACCAATCCACACTCTTAGACGCTAGACAGTCCACTCTTGAAAAAAAGCTCATTGTGAAGTACCCTCTGGTTATGACTAACATAGCGAACTGGAAAGATCCACCATTTTTAAGAACGGTAAACCATCTATAAATGGTGATTTTCCATGGCTATGTTAAATAACCAGATGGTATATGTTCATGATTGTTAATCCAATTTGCATTAATATTTATCCAAACAACATCTAAAAAGATCTAGAATGCAGAATCCCAAGGTTTTTCCTTTTTGTCTTTCCCTCTCCCAAGGTGAGAGAAGGCATCAGCGGTCTCGAGGAAGTCTTTGGTCGATCCAAGAGCTTTATTGACCTCGATGCTTGAAGATACGGATGCTGATGATATCGGTTGTTTCTGTTGATGTTCTGAAAATGGACAAGTGTGTGTTTGTTTTCGGATATATCATATGATATATCCACTTAGTTCTATCTATATATTATATGTATGTATATATATAATATATATGTATATATTATGCATATCGGATATCCCCTCCCTAACATGAATGTTCTGTATGTTTGCTCCTCCCCGGTTTCCAGCCTGTACAGCTCTGGAAGAGCCTGGCCACTGTACAGTGATGCGTCAGACACCATGGGCCGGGCACAGCCAACGCGTTGAATGTCTCCCGCCATGGGCTGGGACGATCCCAGGAGTTTTACATTTGTTCATGTTCAGTGGTTACTATAATTGGTATATATTCTCCAATGATCTCCAATGTATGTATATATGATTATGTGTATATATATATATAATTATATATATATATACAAATCTGAGTTATTGTTTGATTTTTGAAGATTTGCGGTATCTATTTCCACAAAAATTCAGGGATCATCCCTGGCCCTGGTTCGCAGATGCCAGATCTCGGCTTTCCCTCCGGCAAGGTTTCGTGTTCTCGTTTGCTTGTAAAGCTGCAAACGGGTGCGGGAAGTTGGAAGGACATGGAAGGATCATGATCCGAAATCACAGAGGAAAAAAGAGGAGATTTCGGAGAGAGAGAAGGAGGGTACATAGCTCTTTTTCGAACATCATCTGTTTGGTTCCTTTTTTTTTCATATTGAGATATCACGACACCATAAGACACCAATCATAGAGTTCAGGGGCAGACAGGAGATCTATGCTTGGTATCCCATCCAGCATCACATGACTGACGCCGCAGTCGGATGATCTCTATGGAGGGCATGTTTTTGTTGCGCAGCCCGTTGGCTTGCAAGTCTGAGGATATATATATATGATTAAATAATATTAAATATATATTACATATGTAATATATATATATATATACGTATATATATTTATTATATATTTATTATATATTATATTATATATAGTGTTTTGATTTCATTATAAGCTGACATATAGGTATGATACTCGTATGACTCAAAAGAACCCAAAAAAGTGGGTCACCGAGTTGACTCTCGGCTGTTCACAAAAGTTGCAGGTTAAAACACGCACAGCGACTCAGCTGTTACTCTTCCCTTTTCATCCCTTTTCGAGGGCTTCCTCTAATATACTTTTGGGTGCAAAATTTGATCAGGTTGACTCTCAGAATTCCCTTGGGATCCTAATTTTGACTGCTATATAGCCTAGTCATCCTCACTCATGTATGGTCCCAGAACAATTTAGAGATGGTCAAACAAACAAACTAACTAACTACCTAACTAATAAGTAACTAACTAACTAATTAACTAACTAACTAATTTGGTAAATTATCCTGGTTTTGCTACTATGTTTTGTTGATATGCTGTTTTTACTTAACATAAAATTCTTCCAGAATTGGTTCCAGTTTATACAGCAAAATCTACAGGGAAACCCTTGTAACTGATGACAACGACAAAGAAATACAAAGAACAAATATTTAGACGTCTTCCCGTAATCTGGGTTTCACCAGTCCAATTAAAGTGGTCTTTAAATCCACTGACCTCCAGGTTTCCAAATTGTTTGTCTACTCGCCAAAGTCGTGGCGCCATGCTCGCAGCCTTCCGTCTCCGCCATGTCCGTCGACTCGGTGTGTCCCTGCGGCGACATCAACGGCGTGAGTTGCGTTCGGGCGAAACGGGCGCCATGACCTTTGAGAATGTGGTGAAGGATGGAGTTCGTTGTGTTAAAGATGGTGACTTAACATGACTGGACCAAGAAAAATAGTGAGTGTTTTTTGCAGATAAGATTGGGAGAATCTATGATAATCATGCTAATCTAATGATCTGAAGAATGACGGAGGGTTAGGGAGGTTAGGATTGGGCAGGCGGCTTAGCCGCTTAGCCTATCCCAAGTTCGGCCTCTCTGGATACGGATACTTGGACCATCACGAAGTGGAGCTGGTGAATTTTCGTTTCACCAGCAATCCTAGCCTCATTCAACAGGGTGAATTAACCACTGACGAGTTGTGTTGTGGTTCTTCAACTAGGTGTGAAGAATTTGTACTATCCTTATCTATCGGATATATCCATCACATTTGCATGGGATAATAATCATATTAACCTATCTTCAGAAACGGTGACTTTTTCAGGGAGGAGGGCCTTCTTCGTGCCCAGAAATCTGGGTCTTGTGAGGAGGCTACTCATCCCCAAAACCCTTGACGATGGATGACTCTGGATTTGTAGCGATATCACCAAGAAATAAAGCTTAACCCATGACGGATCCATGGTGCTGGTATATATATGCTAACATAAAGGGGGTATATTGATGGGATCCATGTTACCATATATAGCATACATGGATCCAAATAGAACTGGGATTTATATTCTATAATCCATTCTCAATTTGTATAGATCTGTTCATTTTGGTGGTTGATGTAGCTGGGATCTCACCTTTCGGGGGATTTTTCTTCGTTGTCAGCGCTTCGCGCTTCGGCAGGATCTCCGTAGAAAAGGCCAGATGCCCCGAAGAGGCGACGCCGTGCCAGAATTCAGTGCCAAGCCTGGAACGGATGGCGGTCCCGCAGGTGGATTTGTAGATATCGATGAAGCCTTAATGGAAGATGTGGAGGATCTCGAGGAGCCTCTGGGGGGAAACACGGAGGTGCCATGGCGCTTCCAGGCTTCCAGAAGCATCTGATATTCATGGATGTTCATGGTATGGAAATGATATTTATGACTGTACTTTGAATCTTCTGTCAAGTGCGGAGAGTGTGCTCACCAGTGAAGCTTGTGACGAACATTCCTCTGGTGATTTACCTCTGCAAGCTGGAGATTTGCCATAGCAACATGATGCAAAATGTCGCAAATTACCAGAGGGTGGCGAGTGACTAGTACCCTCTAGTAAACTAACGTAACTATGGGGAATCACCATATTCTTAATGGGTAAATCCACTATAAATGGCAATGTTCAATAGCTATTTGTATGTTTACCAGAGGGTAACTCTTTTTTGACCTAGACTGATATACCACCAGGGAGTTTTTTTCAACTTCGTGTGTCAGTGTCAGCCCTCTTCAGGATGATATCAACGAAGATGGCACGACCTCTGAGAACCAACTTGTTGAGTTGCAGGACTTCCAGGCCTGGATTTGTTGGGGAACAATCTGCAGATATCGTGGCTTTGTCCAATGTTTGGTCATGACTGTTCACCAACAAACAACTCCAGTTCTTGGTTATTTTTTACCGGAAAATACTCAATTTTGGACTCCAACCCATTACACAAATTCTTGCCTTAGTATTCATTTGTACCATGAATCTACATTATATGTGTATAATATACTTATATATCAATTAGATTCCCCTACAATGGTTGGTTAAATCCCAGTTGTTGCTGGAATAAATCCCATTTACATTGATATTCCTACCCGGAGCCCGGCGCGAGGATGCTGCCGATGCATTCGACGACAGTCAGCGGCAAGCAGTGGCTGCGGCGCGACTGGCCCGGCAGAAGGTGTCGCTGGGGGTGGAGATTAGGGTTGTCAGTATGCATTCTACATATATATATACATATATGTATATATATGTATATATATATACACATATATATATATATGTATATTTGTATCTATATATATATATGTCTCTATTTCTCTATTTATCTATATCTCTATCTATATATCTATCTATCTGTCTATCTATCAATCTATCTATCTATCTATTTATCTATTTATCTATTTATTTATCTATCCATCTATTTGTCAATCTATCTATCCATCCATCTATCTATCTACCTACCTACCCTATCTAATCCATCTATCCATCCATCCATCTATCTATCGCTCTTTCTATACGCCTTTCTTATCTATCCTACCTACCCTACCTATGCTATCTATCCTATCTATCCTATCTATCCTATCTATCCTATCTGTCCTGTTTGTCCTATCTGTCCTATCTGCCCTATCTGTCCTATCTATCCTATCTATCCTATCTATCCTATCTCTCCTATCTACCCTATCTATCTTATCTATCCTATCTACCCTATCTATCTTATCTATCCTATCTATCCTACCTGTCCTTTCTTTCTATCTACCTACTCATATCTACCTATATCTACCTATATCTACCTATATCTACCTATATCTACCTATATCTACCTATGTCTACCTATATCTACCTATATCTACCTATATCTACCTATATCTACCTATGTCTACCTATACCTATCTACCTACCTATCTACCTACCTATCTACCTACCCACCTACCTACCTACCTATCTGTTTGTCTGTCTGTCTGTCTATCTATCTACCTATCTATCTACCTATCTATCTATCTATCTACCTATCTATCTACCTATCTATCTATCTATCTATCTATCTACATCTACACATAGATATTTGTATTTGATTTGGTCTTTAAACCTGTCTAAGTATACGACATATATCTCCACCATGCATGCAATCGTTGGCATACCCCGATTCTTGGGATGATTTATTTCATAGCCCCCAAAGGTCAAATGCTTGAGATTTGACATTGTCACAATGTTATAATCAATGGAGATTGGTTTAAGGGAAAATTTACAGGAAAGCCCCATATTTAATGGGAAAATCTATGGTTTCCTGTAAATTTTCCCTTAAACCAATCCATTGATATAATCATTGGCATTAGATTGCAATTTTGAAATACCCAGTCAATTGTGACATTGTGACAGGGATGACATTGTCATCCCAGTCACGCCAGTCACTATTTAGACATAATAGATCCACAATATCAGACATAATAGATCCAACATGGTTTAATAATTGATTGTGACAATTACCCTCTGGTTATTTAACATAGCCATGGAAAATCCCTCATAAATGGAGGTTTATAGCTGGGAAAATCATCTATTTCTATGGGCTATGTTCCATGGCTATGTTAAATAACCAGAGGGTAACTATATTATTGTTAGAACATTTGGATCTTCTCATCCCAGTCACACTTGTTGTCATGATCATTTCCGTAAAAGAACATCCCCCCACATCCCAGTAGGAAACACATGCCCCATGTGATCCCATGTGTATACTATATATATAGTACCCCCATGAAGTTTATTCCATGCGATGTTTGGTGTTTTTTTTGCATTTTGGATCCAGCATGTCTCCTATCTTATTGGGATAGTTGGATACAGGGAAGTTGGGTGGGATGATCATTAAACTTTGTGAAAAACAACGCCACTCTCCGATGGAAACAACTGCCGTATTCCTGACAAGAAAATACGAGACAAGTCTTGATGCTTGTCGATTTCAATTTGACATAATTTGACTATTGTTCTTTTTTAGAATATTTCTGTATATCATTGACAGTACTATTATATATAGTAACCCCAAGCAAAACAAAACAAATCATGGCGGGCTATTTTTGAACCAATTTTAACCAAATGTTCTCTTTGCGGGGGTTGAACGGTTGCTATAACAATCATATGATATATAATCATACTATGGACATGGGTTAAACCCTGGTACAGTACCGTGGTGAACAAGAAATTGCTGGCAAATGTGTTGTTTATTATTTTGGCCTTATGTTGCTCAGTAGTGATTGATTATATGTTTACGTTTTTGCATTACTTGTCAAATGCTATTACCAACTGTTATTGTCAATGGAATGACTATTCCTAACGGCGATTAATGACTAATAGCAATAGCATTGATACTAGTGGTTAGTAGCGACACATAATATATTAATATACTGTAGCCAAGAAAAACATTGATAGTACCATCATTTACCCTGTTCATTCTCCAGCCGGTGAAAATCTTGCTGACATGCTCGCCTGTAGCAAAATCAATTACTATATGTAGTTTCTCTATTTACTTTAGTTTTATTGTAGTAAACAAGTGTTGGCCCTTGAAACAAAGTAATAGTTACTTGTATCAATACTTGATTAATTAACCATGCTGTCCGAGAAAGTCTAGTTGTTAAAAAGCAGGCAGCCTGACTATTTTAGTTATTTTGCAGACTAGTACCGGCTATTAATAGTTCATTGTCAATGGTTGCTCATGGTCAATAATAATTCGAACAATAGATTAAGTACTTAGTACCCCGGTTAGTGGTTTGGAACATTTTTTATTGTTCCATATATTGGGAATAATCGACCCAACTAACTAATATTTTTCAGAGGGGTTGAAACCACCAACCAGTTATTGTTAATGAGCCTCTGCTAGTCAAACATGGCTTGCTGGAAAATCCACCATCTATAGATAATGCTCCCTATAAACATCCATCGCGTTTTTAGGGATTCTCCAGCTAGCCATTTTGGAGGACACCGCATGGTATATCCTATAAGATCCCATGTTTATTGGTATAATTATCCTATAGTATTGGTATATTATCCTGTGTTTAACCTATAATTTCCCATAGATATCCCAAAAACATTAGTCACCATCAATCACCATAAAAATAAACTATATCTACTATATATATATGGGTATAAGCCAATTATTTCCAATATTAACCAATATTGGTACAAGTATTGCTAAATCGCTATTATTACCAATATTAACCAACATTATTCACCATTATTAAACACTATTATCACCCATATCAGCCAATATTATTTGCCATTATTAGCCACTACTATCACCATTAAGAATCATTGCTAAACCATTCATCACCACGAATATACTAGTCACCATGAATCACCACTATTTCAATCGTTATCAGCCAATATTAGCCACATATAACCATTGTAGTTAGCAATATTACAATGATTACCAATTATTTAACCACTATTGGATAACCATATATAACCCTTATTCACCAGATATAACCAACATATGTTTATTTTAGATTAATGGCTTAATATTGATCATTCTTAATCCTATTTTCGTATGTCCAGAGTTGGTAATATAAACAATGTTCTTGGACATGTAAACCATCATTGGTTAATGTTGCTAATATTGGGAGATAATAGTGGTTAATCATGGTAAATCATATCATATATATAAATACATATAACTTATCACCACTATTAACTATTAACCAGTTTTAACCAATAATATGGGTTGAACATGATTAACCACTATAATATGATTTAGATATTTACAATAGTTAATATTGGTTAATAGTTGTAAACCATTCTATATTCACCACCAGACCCTGCGAAATCGCCAGGCTTTTGAAGAGGCGGCCCAGCTGAGTGAGGAGGAGCTGCGGCAGCGGGTCAAGAAGTCCATTGAAGATCTGGTGCCCAGCCACTTGGAAAACATCTGGACGTTTGCGTGGGAAAACATGTGGAAAGATATGTGGAAAAAATATGTGGCACAAATATGTGAGAAAATCTGAGGTTTCAGTTTGTTGAATTGTTGAAGGAAGAAACATATGGAGAGAAAGGATGATTTCAATTTTAAACACGTCACCAGAGATGAAATTTTCAAAGCCACTTGGATTTTTGTGACAAAAACATGGATTTGTGCAACAAATGATTCGATGAACCAGCTGAAATGGTGGTTTATCAAACTTGGAGGTGAAAAAGGTAGAATGCAACCAACCAATGTAGACACGCCTTTTGATCTAGTAATCAATCAAAAATGGTGGATGTAGCATGACTTGAATTAAATTCTGGATTCAGCCCACCGAATTAATTGCCCAGAATCAAGACTCACTCAACAAACATGAGGGTCCTGTCAAGACTGAGCCATCCCTGAATTCACCAGAATGGGTTGGATTCAATCCCTCTAAAGTAGAGGTGTATTGTTGAGGGACTACGACGGCATGAGTCATACCCTCTGGTAATTTAGCATAGCTATTGAAAATCACCATTTTTAGTGGGAAAAGCACTATTAATGGTCATTTTCCATAGCTATGTTAAATTACCAGAGGGTAAGCGGTTGTGATTTGCAATTTTGGGTGATGAAAGTAGAGACGCTCATGAATTATGAATATATGAGTTTTATCTCCAAAATACGCCAAACTAATCCAAATTACATAGTGTTGAACATGTTGGTAAAGCAATAGGATCCACCATCCTCAATTTTACCATAATTGGATGGTATAAACCCTCAACATATGCGTGGTTTACTATTGTTTTACGTACATTAATCTTTCCGAAGTAGATACAATATGATTGGTTTTCAGTGTTCAGGTGAGTTTCATCTAGACGTTTTCACGTGCCACTCATTGATGAGACATTCACGAACCATTCAGATGCGCATCAGACAGTTCAGCGCAATGCCCACATTTCCCCCAACAGGTGATGATCAACACCTTTCAAACCATATATATATACACATACATATACAGTTATATATATATGTATGTGTGTCTGATTAGTATCATAATTATGACGATGGTAGCTCGGCCCCACCTGGGGCTGCACTGCGGCTCTTTTCCTCATCTATGGGCACTTCAGCCACAAAAGGTCCGCTGCAGAGGACACACCGATGGTTGGTATGTTGCTGATGCA
>Ga0126342_10000380_pt1 | contig 46213 bp, 53 predicted proteins | sample Cyp1metagenome_FD_92528 | JGI IMG/M metagenome (GOLD analysis project Ga0126342, IMG submission 92528) | Coral microbial communities from Lord Howe Island, Old Settlement Bay, Australia - Cyphastrea 1 metagenome | ecosystem: Host-associated > Invertebrates > Cnidaria > Coral ...
GTGATGTGTGTGAGTGAGTGAGTGAGTGGGTGAGTGAGTGAGTGAGTGAGTGAGAGTGAGTGAGAGTGAGTGAGTGAGAGTGAGTGAGAGTGAGTGAGTGAGAGTGAGTGAGTGAGTGAGTGAGTTGAGTGAATGAGGGTGAGTGAATGAGGGAGGAGGGACGGGAGGCGGACGGAGCGGATACAGAACTAAAAACAAAAACCCCACACGTCAATGTGGGGAAAAAACGTTTATCATAACAAATCTTGGGCGGGGCCTGCCACAAACAAAGTCTTGGACGCCCTGCAATAAAACCTTTAGCTTCTTACTGTATGTCCATATGCATGGCACTTAAAATTCAAAATCCACCTTAATCTTTAACACATTTACCAAAGTGCACCCAGTTATGGTGATTAACCCCTGGTATAGCTATAAATCAAGAGCTTTTTCCCCCCACTCGTTGGGATTGCCACCGCTGCCTCCTCAACACTGTTTAAGCGTAGGTAGCAAACCTCAAGGCCAGGATAAGCCAGGGCTGAATCTGAAGTTAGGTCTTGTGGCGGGATGGATAAAGGTAGCGCGGGACAATGTTTTCTGGAAAGTTGACTAGGTGCTCGGACGGAATAAACAAATCCCTGAGGGTGGACAATCCAAAGAAACTGGGGGAAGCCATTCTGAATCGGGGGTCTGCTTGGAATGCAGGTGGCGCTTTTCCTGCTCTATTTAAAGGACTGGCAAACATCAAAGGCGACTCGTGCAATCGGGTCGGAGAAACCCTGGCTATGTATTGGAATGCCAAATGCCCAAATACCTGCAGACCTAAAAGGGCTTGGTAGGTCCTGAGCACCTTTAATAAAAGCAAGGCTGATCCCCTATTACTGGGTCAAAATCCCATCTGCCTATGAACAAACGCCCGCCCCAGCCAGTTTGGCAGAATCTGCTCATTTGGGGTGGCCGTTTCCTGCGGCCGTTCCAGTTTTCCTATGAATCACTGGGTCTTAGCCATCCTTCTTGCACCTTATGATCTTCGAAGAAACCGCCGCACCCCTAGAACATGTGGGCCAAGCCACGCCGCGGTGCCAGTAGAAGCGCACAGCCTGGCGAGTCACTGCAGTGAGCATCGGCAACCTTTGTTTTCTAGCCATGTTTCCCCATAACCATCACCTTTCGGATGGCTAACCACTATTTACCCGCAAAAAGCAAACGTGTCCAAAGCTAAAATTCCAATATCTAAGCACAACAAAAAGATGCTTGAATTGAACATCGTGAATCATCTTGAGCCACCTAGATCACAGCTGACTACTCACCAACATGACATTCCAACCATAATTCCTGTTGAAACCTCACAAGCTGGAGCAGTTGACATCTGCCAGCTGCCATTTCAAGTGAGTTTGAACCAACACAAACAAGAACTACAGATTGGTGGTTCAGCTGCCCGCGTGGGCCGTCATCAAAAACAGGACTGCAAGCTTTTTAAATCTATCATTCACATCATTGCCAATCTTGGGCGCCATGAATTTTGTTTGCCTGTTTAGTAAATCTTCTGGTACTGGGTTTGTCCACTTGCCTTTAAAGGGTAAGCCAGAAGCAAAGCCACAACTGCACCCTGCGACAGAAGTGCGCCTGCATGTTTTGGGCTGTCAAGGCAACTTGAAGAGCCTGTAGACTAAGAAGCAAAGTGAAATGAAGAAAGAGGAGGTACATACCTAAACCATTCCTCGAGTACTGAATAGAAGAAATCAATCACGCACCCGAAGTGGAATGCACCAGCGGCTTTGGGATGCGCATATAAAAACTTACCGTGAATAACCAATACCGGAATTTCCAGATTACCATACACATAGAAAACGCATGAATGTGACTGTCCAGCCACATGTCATCTTCGCTTTCTTCTTGACAGAACACTTTGAAGATGGCAAAGGGTCCCCTGCGAGCGGCCAAAGTCAAATTAACCATTGTATTTTACAAGCCAGCCTTGTCCATCGATATTCTATGCATGTATTGCTGCAGCTGGTGCGTGATGATGGCCACAAAACAAACTAAGAAAGAGAAAGAAAAGGAGGAGAAGAGAAAACAATGGAGGCGGCCACCCCCAAAAGACAATGTGAGCAACTTTTCGCTTAGAAACTCCAAACCCAATTTTTTTCGTTTAGAAAATCAGAAAACGGGCCCAAAGCATCTCGAAGGTCACAAAGGGCCCTGACAGGAGGCAAATTCTCATTGTGGCGCGGCGATCGCCTCATGCGCCTCTTCTGCCTTCTCTTCGTGGACGGACTTGCTGCCGCCTCCCCACCTGGGAGAATCCCGTATGACTGTGGCAGGGGATTCTCATGTGATGGGGTTGTGAAAGAATTGGGGGTTGCAACAGAAATGGGAAATAAAGATGTCACACCAACAAAAGTCGGAATATTGGTTGACGCTGGGTATGCAACTAATGATGCACGCTGATGGGAATAGCCGCGAGGCAAATACCCATAGCGGGGTTGGCGAAAAATGAGGTATTCCGATCCCCGCAAGGTCGGTATATATATATATATTGATTGAGGAAATTGATCAAATAACAAGAACCAGCGGGCATACACAATAGGACATTGTGGATTCGCCCCACAAAAGCGGGAGCAAACCCAGGTGAAGGTCTTGGAAGCTTATTCCATGTTGTCAACTTCGACTTTGGCCCCCGCTCGCGACACACCAGCACACACTCGTGCCGAGAAGGACCTGGGTAGAAACGGGCAGCAAACCAAGTGTGCAACTGGTTGGTGGTTCAGCAACTTTTGCTGAACAATATTATATAGTCAATATATCAAAGGAACTTTAGTAACACCACTGGAACATGCATTCTTCACAGCAGGGCTATCTTAGATGATCCGATGCTCTCCTCTGACCACCCTGCCCTGTCCTTTGAAAACTTCTGGTTTTCTTGTGTTCTCTTCTGTTTTCTCTTTTCCCCTATTAGTACAAATGTGTTTTCTGTGGCAGGTGATCGGCATTTCCACCAAGGTATGGACCAAAAGCTAGCAGTGTCAACCTTTCCAATGCATGGGTTGCACCAAAATACGGCTTTTAATTGTGGGAGGAAGCCAAAAGAAATCATAAGAAACACAAAGGCACTAAATCAGTTAGATTATCTCATTGTTCCTTTGGTATCCTTTGGTGTCCTTTGATTTCCTTTGGTTTGGGCTGGGTGGATTCTATGGTTTTCCTTTGGTTTCCTTCGGATTTCTTCGGTTTCCTTTGGTTTGGATTCTATGGTTTTCGTTTGATTCCCTTCGGTTTTCTTCGGTTTCCTTTGGTTTGGATTCTATGGTTTTCCTTTGGTTTCCTTTGGTTTCCTTTGGTTTCCAAGGAAAAGACAAACCAACCAAGGAAAGTCCAAGGAGGCTATAAGCCCATAGAATGCATCAATCATGCCTGTAACTCGCCGTCCTTTTGGGGCCGGAACCCGCCCATGCTGTGTGGACAGTTGCAGGAGGCAAACCTCTTGAAAAGCAACTTTTTCGGGAGCTTGTCTCTTAGAAACTTCAAAGACGCGTTTGAGCTTTTCCCGGAGTCCCGGAGAAAAATACGATCTAAAATAGAGTACGGAGGTGCAAACTATCGACAGCCAACCCTGGGATGACCTGCATCTGCAAAATCTCAAGGACCAAAGATTGTTGGACAATTCCAACCCTCAACTCCTTCACAGAACACACCTCTCAAAAGGGATTCGCTTGGGTCCCCGGGCAAGTGGGCAATTCATGGTCAGGATCTCCACATAAAAAGCAAGCCTGTGCTTAGCGTGTCTTCTTGCTGCTGTTGGTGGAGCACATGTAAGGGGTGTGCAAGTATGTACGTTTGTATGGCCAGATATTCAGAAGGAATGCAGAACAAACCTAGTGAAAATGACTACAATAGGCAATCAAATAAAACCGAGCACTCCAACAACCAATGCCGAATGCAACCGCCACATGTAGAAAACATGCCCATTCGTGGTCCAGCCCATGCCTAAGATATTTGAAATACGACTTGTAGGCAGAACAGGTGAAACCATCCCCAGACATTGGGCGGTCTTTGATGGCAGGATACACCATTTATATCCCTTTATATCTTTAGTTAAAGGCGGGCTTGGGCATGCAGCCGCTCACCAAAAACATTTAGAACATGGCGTTAGCAAGCCTGGGATGCCCCAGAGAAGGCATATACGAGTATATATACCCCAGCAAACCTGGAGATGCGCCATGAAAGAACAAATAAACAATTTTTAATTCCAACCTATATCGCGAAAAACACGGTTGGTATCCAACAAATGAACTGACAACCTGACGTGCAATGACTTCTTACTGAAAATTGAAGTACTGACTAACTAGTGGTTCCGCGCAGCCCCTTATTTTGACAGCGAGCTAGCCCACGCCTTGCGGGCCTGCTTGGGCCTTGCATGTGAAACAAAGCGGTGGGAAGTTTGGCCTCCACAATTTACCAACGAAAAAAGGGAGCCTTGACAACTACGGCAACTACGGAGATGTATGTAACCAACAAACATGTGAGTTCAAGCGGCGAAATGGCGGTGTGAGCCAAGCAAAATACGGGTTCGCTCTGTAACGAAATGGTGCTAATCGGTGATGGAGGTTTACTCTTGGACAATCTCGTGCGCCAACTTGAAGCCCCCGTTTCCAATAGGTAAATCATCCACTGAGGTGCTATTTTCCATTGCCAGCTTGCCTGCTATGGGGCAGAGGCTGCAGTTATACGGTGCCGTCCCATGTTCCTTTTTGACTAAGCTTGCCGGTGACATTAAATGCTACCATGATGCTATCCTACTCCACTTGATTCCATTTCTACAATCAAAGGCGTGGAAGAAGTTTTCCAATAATAAAAAACCCGGCCTGCTGAATGAATACCAAGGCTACGGGTGCCCATGGGTGTTCATGCACCCAAAATAGGCCCATAGGTCTTGATGCATCAAGTATACTCAGTGGAACGGCAACTGTTCGAATTTGTTCAACGGCATGACTGTGTCGACTGTGTAATGCTGCTACAGCTGCGCATAGTCTAGTCATGATACCGCCCAAAATTTCACAATCTTGTGACACTTTTTGCAGCGTTCCCGATTGCTCCGGTCTTCCCGGGACCCGTGACCTTGAAGGAGCCGAGCCTGGAGCAAGCTTGAATGATACAGAAAAGACAGACGGGGGAATGGTTCATGTGGCTCAACCATTATGACTTTGGCGGAAATACCGCACTAAAGCGCCAAGTTGGAATGTAGTAGATCAGCATAGGGTCTGTGTCGAACAGCTATAGCTAAGCCAAACCAAACAAAATTGTCAATTGTCAAGTGGGATCCAGATTCTGCAACCAACTAGTTTTCCGAACAATGTCCCAATCTGATTTCTGCTGAATTCGCCCATTGACTCACCGTTTTAGGCTACTCCAAGGCAACCCAAGTGGATGTGAAGCGCCTTATCCATCAACCAAAAAAAGGGGAGTGGAACAACCCATCGGCCTGCAGTCGACAGACCTTCTGCAGCCTCCTGCGGGTGCTTGCTGTGTTCTGGACTGGTTCCTAAAGGCCAATAGGGACGGTGGAAGGTCTATGAACCATGGAGTTCCATTTCTTTCCTGAAAACCAACTTCTAGGTCAGGGGAATCCGACTTTGAAGGGCGTGGACTTCTGTGCTTCTTGAAGCGGACCCTCTTTGGAACAAACATGAAAAAAGACTTCAATGGGTACACATCGAAGCAAAACGAATCCAAACCCATGGTGATTCACAAGCAAAAGCCCCTTCCCAACAGAAACATAAATGGCACGCCTCATCCCTCCCTTCAAAACCAATCTACTTGGTGGATCGAGCAGTATTGCTTCACGTGCGTCAACATTAACAAAATCCCACGAAATTCGCAGAAACCATCTTAACCAAACCAATGTTGGTTGCCCAGCGCACATCCCCTTACCATTGTTGGTTTCTTTCCCAGATGGTTGACAATCAGCCATATCGTCAACCAGCTGCTGGTTTACTGACCACTCACCAGCCTCCACATCAGCTCGTCTGCGCCTCAGCTGTGGAAAGCATGCCCCTCAAGTGGCCATGGCAGTGGCTCTAAGCCTTCAACTGGGCACCCCATTGGGGCATCCATCTGTCTCACCATGCATCGGCCACCCATCTATCAAGCGGGAATGCTGTAGTGTATTCTGCACACCTGTCACAAGTATGCAAGGCATCCACATCTATGAAAATCTTGGAAATGGCCGTTGGGATGGTGACTTGAAAGTTAAGTGATGAAATTGCCGCCCAGTCTGTCAACATCAGTTGCATCCCGATTTTTTGGTGGTTGCATTGAGTTCCATACCGTTAAGGCTGGAACAGTCCCTAAATCCACTCGTCTTTTGTTCAAGCCCCAACCGGTTTTATTTTCGCAGTGAAAAGCTCGTGTTCCAGATGCGTGTCCATGCTTTGTAGGTAGCGGTGTGTGCGTGGGTGTTCATACATATATCTGCATGTTTCATGTATATGTTACGCTGTTAAGCGCACAGGAATGCGTGACCTGCGTACATACATGTCATCGGCATCGCATGCATACAAAGATCCACGCATGTGATATACAAACATACACCCCTGACACGCTGCAAAAATGGCTCTGGAAGATTCTGGAAGATGATGTTCGAAAAGTTCTCTGGGGATGTGAGCAAACCCAAGAATATCAATTGGGACTGGCCAATAATGACCCAAACGAACCAACCATTCACTCAACCGCCAGACTGAAACTTCATGAGATAGCATCCGCAAAGTTCACCGGGTGCGGCCGGGCCATACCCAACGAACAAACAATCGGCCAACAACTAATCAAACATTCATTCAGCCAAGCATGGAACAACCGTCCCTCAATCATCAAGCAACCGCCAAAGAACAGCCAATGCTCCACCGGTTGCACATCCTGGAAACTATCACCCTTTTGGCCGGTTAAAGTTAAAGCTTTCATTGTCATACCCCTGGCCGCGTGTCGTTGAGGCAATTCACCCATCCTATCCCCCACGTAGAACGTATTTTGCAGGTTCAACCCCCGGTTTCATGGGTAAACCTTTTCTATTTCCTTGGTTTACCAACTTCAGGGATATATAGCTCAGTGCAAATCATCAATCCGATTCTTGATGGTAACACCCAATGTTTTGTTGGTTAAGCCCTCCCAGCAAATACCACGTCCAGCATCCGTTGGCCAGTCTGTTTAGCTGAAGTTTGTTGTCTTCTGGTTACATCCCCTACAATCTCATGGTGAACCAACTTTCTTTTTATGGTGATCTTTTACATTTTTTCCGAGGGGCTTGCTCAGAACATCGCCTTTTTTCTATTCTGGAATCTCGTTTTCGCCTGGTGCAAACTCACTATTTGAGATGGTTCCAGTGTTGTGATGGCAAAAAGGTACCCGCCTCATCTTGGGAAACAACAGGCTAAATTCCCCGAATCACCGCCCCAGCGCTGGGCTCTCCCAACTTCCGCAGCGTCTTGGGCTGGGACGGTGCTGGAGCTGCCTCAGGGCCCAGTAATCGATGAAACCAACAGCCCGGCTGTTTATTGATGGATTTGTGGATGGGGCTGATTCTTGATGTTCTTCGCATGATTGGCCTGAGCAGGATGGAAGATTGATGTTCTTGTTGGTGCTGGGGATGATGGATAATCCCTGTGCTTGGGTGAAATGAAGATGGGCTGTTGGTGAATGGCTGCCTCGTGTTGAGCCCTGTTTATGGATGCTTCCTGCATCTCTCCTTTTGTTATTCCGGCTATGCTCCCAGGCTTCTTGGTTACCTCCCATGTTCGTTGGTGATGTCTCAGCAGCACCCCCAGGATGTCCTCACCGCTGTCGAGCCACCGGTTCGGCTCCCGCAATGGACCTCAGAATTGGCTAATTGACTTGGAGGCGGCCCCCTAAAGAAGTGATAAGTTCCTACAGAAGCAGGACAGCAAATCAAATAGCCAAGGACTCCAATTTACCCATTGTCCGAAGATATTGGGTGGCTTTAATGGCTTGGAGCCCAATTTCTGATCAACTACCAAACCAGCCCAAACAACATGCAGCTTAACCGCTGCTGGGTCTCCAGGCTTGTCACCATGAAACGGGTAGACCCGAAGAATGGTATTGTGCAGCCTGCAGGGATAAATGCTCTACTCAGGTGATGGTTCAAAGCTGGTTGGGTCTGCTTGGATAAATTGTTAAGCAAGATCTTCGCATGACAAATTTAGGATCTCAACAGCCAGCCCTTTCCATGGATCTTGGCACCAGCTGGCCTGAAGTCTCCGCGGTGCCCCAAGCTGCAGAGAGTTCGCGCCTGCCTGGGTTGATCTGGTTGAGCTGGTTGAGCAGATATGTCTTGGGGAACATATCCCCTCAAATGCAATCAGAATCTGAAAGAGCGGGCCAAACAAATTTTGATATATCAACCGAGTAGGCTGGATGTCCTTAAACTCCGTTGACATACTGAACTTGTCAGCTTTTCTTAGTTCGGTGAAGTGGGAATTACTTGAGCGGTGACAGATTTGTTGCCTCACCTTTAGCATTTTAGTTGGTTAGTAGATGGTTCATTTTACAGTCTCAAATGAGCAGCCCAATGTGCACATCTATCGCGGAACAAAGAAACATATCTCAAAGAAATATCGTCATCCAGGCCTTTTGGTCCCATCCCCTGACCCGGCCCCGCCTCACACTGCCCACGCGTGCCATGAAGAGCTGAGAGGCCTTTGAGAAGTTCAGCGTCAACGGTTCCGCGTTGCGCTGTTGCAACATCCTCGGGATCAGGGTTGTCGCTGAGCAAAGTGCCAACTTCAGGACAAGTTAACTGGAAACACGAGGATGCACATAGAGCTGAAAATTGGCTATGCAATGATCGAAGCGTGATAGTTTCAGACATTTTGAAGGGTGGATCATGTGATTTGCCATTGGCGAACCGGCCAGATTTGCAGAAATGGCTTTAGAACCATACATCAGACAGCTTCATGCTCTGACTGCAACAAGATGTGGAGAAATACGCTGAGTATCGAATGATGCAATCTTCTTGGTAGATCATGGTGGGCCGTTGCGCCCTCGTAATTTTTTGGTTACACCATTACATATCACTGCAGCGGCGTCGTTTTGAATATCCCCCAACTGGTATTGTTTATAAAGTAGCCATAGACAGCCGTCAGGAGTGGGTCTGAGGCAATCTTGTTTTAGCTTCTTTACACCCACCAACATTTGCTGCTTTGACTTATTGACTTTCCGTACTTGTGTTTTTGTGCATTGCTGTAGTTACAGGTTTGGTAAAGGCCGAGGCAGCAAGGATGCATTTCGATGGATCTCAGTTTCACGATAGCAAATCTAAGCGCTTGGATGTGCATCTCACAGTTGGTCATGCCAAAACACTTATGCATGAGAGGGAATGTCCTAAATCTCTAGTCGGATTCAAGCCATGGCTCAAAAGCTGGTAATTAAGTACGGATTCTAAATCATCCCAGGGGGCCCAATTTTGTATCCCATGTGGGGATGGCTTGTTGGCGCCAAGGGTCGCCCAAATCTCATCACGATCCTCTTCTGCTGCGCCCTTGACCTGAACACACCTTGGCCGGGGTATAAAACCACCGTTGGGGTCGGGGAAACCACCTGGGATATGTTCAAAGTAAAAATGAAACCGGAGAAATTATCAACTGCTGCTTCCATCATCAAGTTGCTACTATTTATCAAGATGAATGGATAGCATGTGGCTAGTAATGCCTGGGGAAGTCTGGGTTTATTGGATGGTGAATACCTCGGGAAACATGGATTGCACCATCAATGGGAATGGGATGGTAAATGAAACCAACACGCTTTTCCGACGCTTTTCGAACAATTCGCCTGCTCAGTAAATGAAACCAACAAGTTGAGGACGAGGGTATCTGCTGGGAAATTGTTGGCCCGATTTGCCACCTACAGCAGCCCCAATACGATGGCAAAGAGAAAGAGGCACCGACCACATCATAAAGCATTCCAGCACAAGTTCATCCTGGAGAAATGCGTATCACTACTGGTCTCACACAATCAGATGTTGCTGGGCTAACGCAAACACCAAGTAACCACACATCATCAAGTTTAGCTTTTACCAGCCACTTGTTGGGTACCCGCCTGTCCTCACCTGAACCGGCCCCATGCAACTTAGAAACTGCCGCCAAAATGGGCATTGAAACGCTTGATGTGCACCAGCCGTGCCATCACACAGAAAGCATGGCCTCAGCAGCGGCGCCCGTTATTCCTGTGTTGGCACCTGGCACCATTTGGCACCGCGCCCTTGGTCACTTTTCACTTCCCGTTCGCGGGACTTTCCCTGGCGACAGGTTAGAATGGCAAACGGAACGGAAATTCGTTGCCTTTCGGCCAGGGTGGGGTCCATCTTTGGAGACAAGGCAAAACAGCCTTGACCGTTGGTGGGGGACCCTGGTGGTGCAGGGCTGTATGGTGAAGACATCAGGTTTCAGACCTTTTGTGGGAATTGAATATGCTAGATGTGTCCACCTTCATGATCCCTCATCGAATAAAACCCAAGGGTTGGAACATAGAGGAAAACGCTGAGGTACGCCGTCCAATCTGCATAATAAACTGAAACCCGCCCATCCCAACCGGCATCAAAACCCACCTTTGCATCTCCCTTCCCTTTGGCAACTTTGGCCGCGGGCTGTCCCTGGTGACGGCGGGATGGATCTCACGGGCACGGTGTGAATCCCGATCTTGAAACCTGCCAAAAAAACTGATAACGGATTTGGGGCTTACTTTGACTGTTTGATATTTGTTTGTGCACTCATTTCTGGCACGTTGAATGCTGTTGAACGTTTAAACGTTTACATTCTCCAATTATCATCTTGCATTTTGTTGGCAGTATTTTGCGATGCTCCTGAAAAAACATACGGGAAATAGTCCCCACAGCAAGAGAAGCATATGGCCCTGTGGATCCCAGTGGAATATATACATGTATGGCGGGACACCTACTGCAAGTGGGTATGGGTGACAGCGGGTACCAAGTGAAACAAACAGTAAACACTCCATCTGTAGGGGGTCAAGCACCAAACTTTCGATTGATCAATGAATGGCTGCCACCTTTAGATGCTGGATTTCAATTGCACGTGCGTCCATTGCTCACTTCCTTGTTTGCTCTTGCATCAACATTTTGCACCCATGTACTCCCACCTTCCATCATTTTCGCTACAGAAAAATCTATTTTTGATGGGCACAAAAATCTGATTGGACCGTTTATTGGTGAACAGCACATTTGCACCCTCTGCACCGGGCAAAATCTTCCACCAGCTCCATCAATCCATCGCCGTTTTCCCCACCTTTGAGATGCCATAGACTTTCGCTTTCTCGCCATCAATCTCCAAGGCCTGATCTGATGCAACAGGAATCTGCAGATGGTCAGATAGATAGATGACACAATCAGATACGAAAAGATAAGACAAGATAAGATAAGATAAGGTAGAAATATAAATGGATCAGATCAGATAAGAAACATAAGATAAGATAAATTAAGACAAGATTAGACAAATAGAAAGAAGCAAAGACAGATAAGATGTAATGAGTTAAAATAAGACAAGATAACATGAGATAAGAAAAGACGCGATAAAATAGATAGAGAGAAGCATGGATAAATAAGAAACAGGGAAACACTATCAACAGAAAAGACTAGGTAAGCAAAGATAAGAAAAGAAAACGACAAATAAGGTCAGACAAGACAAGATAAGATAAGATAAGATACGATGATAGATGGATGGATGGCTGGATAGATAAATGGATGTAGATCGATAGATAGATGCAGATAGAAAGATAAAAAGATGTCCATGTAGATAGATAGATAGGCAGGTAGATAGATAGTTAGATTAGATAAGATAAGAAAGACAAGATTAGATAGATAGATTAGGCAAAGAGGTAGATAGATAGGCAAAGAGATAGATAGATAGATAGGTAGATAGATAGATAGATAGACAGACAGATAGATAAATAAGATAGATAAGATAAGAAAGACAAGATAAGATAGATAAGATAAGATAGATAAGATAGATTAGATAGATAGATAGATAGATAGATAGAAAGATACATAGATAGATAGATAGGCAAAGAGATAGATAGGCAAAGAGATAGATAGATAGATAGATAGATAGAAAGAAAGAAAGAAAGAAAGAAAGATAGATAGATAGGTAGGTAGGTAGGTAGATAGTTAGATAGATAGATAGATAGGCAAAGAGATAGATAGATAGGCAAAGAGATAGATAGATAGATAGATAGATAGATGGATAGATAGATAGATAGATAGATAGATTAGATAAATTAGATAGACGAGATAGAAAAGATAGACAAGATAGAAAAGATAGAAAAGATAGACAAGATAGATAAGATAGATAAGATAGATAAGATAGATTAGATAGATAAGATAGATAAAAAAGATAAGATAGATAAAAAAGATAAGATAGATAAGACACACTTGCTCACACAGCTTGTCCTCACACAACTTGCACACACACACAACTTGTCCCCACATAACTTGTCCACACATAACTTGTCCTCACACAACTTGTCCACACATAATTTGCTATCACACAACATGTCCAACTTGTTCTCACACAACTTGTTCTCACACAACTTGCTCACACACAACTTGTCCACACACAGCGATATTGACACTTTGCGTGGCAGACGTGCCCACACACACAATGTCATCACACAACTTGTCCTCACACAACTTGTCAACACATCTACGGGTTCCCGTGGTCGCCGCGGCGTCTCGCGTGGCAGGCATGGCACTAGGTGACATCGATCGTCACTTTGCGTGGCAGGCGTGGCGCTTACGGCACTAGGCGGGCTACAACTTGCTCACGCACAACGTGCCCACACACACACAACTTGTCCTCACACAACTTGTCCTCACACAACTTGTCCTCACACAACTTGTCAACACATCCACCTGCGTGGCAGGCGTGGCGCTTGGCGACATCCACCTGCGCTTTGCGTGGCAGACGTGTCCACACACACCTTGTCATCACACAACTTGTCCTCACACAACTTGTCCTCACACAACTTGTCAACACACAACTTGTCCTCACACAACTTGCTCACACACAACTTCCTCACACACAACGTGCCCACACACAACTTGTCCTCACACAACTTGTCAACACATCCACCTGCGCTTTGCGTTTCAGGCGTGGCACTTACGGCACTGGGCGGGCTCTGGTGGCGCAGCGGGTTCCCGTGGTCGCCGCGGCGTCTCGCGTGGCAGGCGTGGCACTTGGCAACATCCACCTGCGGTTTGCGTGGCACTTTGCTAATGTCGCCATTTCTTGACAGGAATGACAGCCTGTTGTTTTGTTTTGTTCTGCCAGGTACCGACTTCATCGCGCAGATGCTGTGCCCCTCACCTGTCCCTTCTGCTCCTATGTTTGGTGTTTTTCCCCACATCTTTGTGTGGGGTTCTTGTGTGGACGCGGTGGCCGTCACGGCTGTTGGTGTGGCAGGCGTGGCCCATTACGACACCCACCTTTGTTTCACGTGGCAGGCGTGGTACTTGGTGACGTACACACATACGTATGCATAACTTTTCCCGCACAACTGTTTTTACTTCTCGATCCTTGTCACCACCTCCTTTGTCTTTCCTTCCTTCCTTCCCCGTCACAACTTCTGCACGCACACACACACACACACGCACACACACACATACACACACATGCACACACACACACACCTCACACACAACTTATCACCACACAACTTATCACCACACAACTTATCACCACACAACTTACTCACACTTACTCTTCCACACACAACTTACTCCACACCAATCCTTCACCATCTCTTTTCTCTTTCTTGCTCTCCCCATGCCATCTTTACGTTTCTTTTGCTGCTTGTTGGAAGAAGTTGACATGTGGGGTTGTCCGGTCCCTTAATTTAAGAATATGGGCTTTTAGCCGCAGAAACGGGTCCACAAAGGTGGGTGTGTCTGGGACACTTCGGATGCCCGCCCCTGACGTCACTTGAGTTGTGGGTAGCCCGCCCCTGCAAATTCATGTAGGAATCGCATCCCCTGTGGTAGACAACCTGGCCATGTAAAACTCCTCATTGATGGATGCCTTTTCTAAGGAGTGAGGTGTTTCGCCAAGCTTGCTTGGCAAAGAGCATAGCATCCCAGAAAATTCAACCATCTTCTACAGGACCCCCACAGTACCTATCATGTGGTTTTGGCCTTAGCTTCTGGTAATCCAACCTGCTAGAAACACCCAATTTCCTTATATTAACATTGGTGTTCTCAGGCAGCCAGTTTAGATTGCCAAAGAGCGCAGCCAGTCGAATCCAGTTGTGTTGGTTAAAAGAACCCAAGTAGTGGTGGGATCACTTTGGCAGCTGACATCTCAATGTTCTTGAAACCAATAAGCATTTTTGCGGAGAAACACTTGGCTGGTAAGACAGTATCTTCCTTGTATATAACTTAGTGTCGTTCAAGATATGAGTGGTTTAAAACTTTGCCTAACATCAACTTCCAAGAATCTGATGATCGGCACCTCCATGGCGATAAGCTCCTGCGCAGCCTGAGGGTGGTTCAGACGCACGTAGAGCAGGCCACCGCCCGAGGTCTCCTCGCATGCCCCGGAAATATGGCTGTGGAAGCTGTGGAAAGAGGTAAAAGTTTTCAAAGATTCTTATGTTGATATTGGGGATGTGTATAAATGCACGCATGAAAAATCACTATATCTATAAATAGATATAGCTTGGGGTATCGTTAATCGTGAATTGGAAACACAAGGAATTGGATTGTGTAAAAAAATGCTTCTGACATGGTATGAATGGGGATAATTTGTTATAATGAACGCTCGCTAGCCATAGCCATGATACATCAGTTTACAAAGGCCATGCATATTTCTTGCTAAGCTAATACCTGATGACATCTGGTTGCAGATGATTATCAGGGGTAAAAAGTCTATAGCAGGTTTGAAAGGGCCCAACAAATTATTAGAAAGGAATGAGCAAATTGGCCAAAAATAGCACGCAGTTGTGCAGATTTGTCTGTTCCAAAGTGTGCCAAGAATATCTTCAGGAATCGAGGTGTGTACCTTTCAATTTAAGTCATAAAAATGTTCATCTGATAGCTGGCCCACCTACAACAAAATGGAGGGCCAAAACGAGCAATGATGCGCACTTTGTCCTAAGTCTGCCCTCTTTGGCTCAAAAACAACATGATTGGGAGGGCCAGTGAACAGCACTAGGCCCCCCCAACCAAAACACGCGCGCGCAAATCATACTTGTCTTACACAGTTGATCAGGAGCCAATTGATCAGGGTCAAGAAACCGAATTGAATCCCATGAAGGCCCCATATGAAATATAGGGTGCCCCATTTTAAACCTCTTTGCCCAACACAGCTTCTCAATGCCCAACATAGGCACAGCATAGGCTCAAGGCAGGCTCGATTTGGCTCAACATGGGCTCACCATGTATTCAGCATCCACCAAAAGCATCAAAATGAGCGTGTTCATCTGGCACCCTGTGCCGGTTGCCCGATGAACGCGTGTTTTGTGATTTCTGAATGGACCAGAAAAGGCTCCGCATCCCCCGTTTGAACACAGATAAATCTATTAAAACTTAAACATTTGATTGATGGATATGTATGCAGATAACAACCTTGCTATCTGTCTGTCTGTCTGTCTATCTATCTATCTGCCTCTCTCTTTGCCTATCTATCTCTTTGCCTATCTATCTCTTTGCCTATCTATCTCTTTGCCTATCTATCTCTTTGCCTATCTATCTCTTTGCCTATCTATCTCTTTGCCTATCTACCACTTTGCCTATCTATCACTTTGCCTATCTATCGCTTTGCCTATCTATCCCTTTGTCTATCTATCTCTTTGCCTATCTATCGCTTTGCATATCTATCTCTTTGCCTATCTATCTCTTTGCCTATCTATCTCTTTGCCTATCTCTCTCTTTGCCTATCTATCTCTTTGCCTATCTATCTCTTTGCCTATCTATCTATCTACCTAACTATCTAAATATCTACCTATCTACCTATCTACCTATCTACCTATCTACCTATCTATCTATCTATCTACCTATCTATCTATCTACCTATCTATCTATCTGTCTATCTATCTGTCTATCTATCTACCTACCTATCTATCTATCTATCTGTCTCTCTCTTTGCCTATCTACCTCTTTGCCTATCTATCTCTTTGCCTATCTATCTCTTTGCCTATCTATCTCTTTGCCTATCTATCTCTTTGCCTATCTATCTCTTTGCCTATCTATTTCTTTGCTTGTCGATCTCTTTGCCTATCTATCTCTTTGCCTATCTATCTCTTTGCCTATCTATCGCTTTGGCTATCTATCTCTTTGGCTATCTATCTCTTTGCCTATCTATCTCTTTGCCTATCTATCTCTTTGCCTATCTATCTCTTTGCCTATCTATCTCTTTGCCTATCTATCCCTTTGCCTATCTATCTCTTTGCCTATCTATCTCTTTGCCTATCTATCTGTTGGCCTATCTATCTGTTGGCCTATCTATCTCTTTGCCTATCTATCTCTTTGCCTATCTATCTCTTTGCCTATCTATCTCTTTGCCTATCTATCTCACTATCTACCTACCTACCTACCTATCTATCTATCTATCTCTTTGCCTATCTATCTAATTATCTAACTAACCATCCATCCATCCATCCCTCCCTCCATCCATCCATCCATCCATCCATCTCTTTGCCTATCTATCTATCTATCTAACTATCTAACTATCTATCTATCTATCTATCTATCTCTTTGCCTATCTATCTATCTCTTTGCCTATCTATCTATCTCTTTGCCTATCTATCTATCTATCAATCGATCTATCTATCAATCGATCGATCGATCTATCTATCTATCTATCTCTTTGCCTATCTATCTATCTCTTTCCCTATCTATCTATCTATCTATCTCTCTATCTATCTATCTCTTTGCCTATCTATCTATCTATCTATCTATCTCTCTATCTCCATCCATCCATCCATCCATCCATCCATCCATTCACCTATCCATCTACTTAACCATCGACCCATATCTAGATTTCATCACATCTAATCGGCAATCCCCTTGGTTTAATTTTTGTCTTCTGAATAAAGTTACATGGTTTTACGGATTCGCCGGAACGTGGGGTAGACCCAACATGTCAATCTGAATACAATCGGCTGATAAAGCTACGTACTAAGCCTCCAATTAACCCCCTTGATGGGTAAGCTAGGCGGCTGACTAACGAGTTACAATCCGTTGGGTGATCCTCGAATAGCCTCCGTAGTCCACTATCCCATTAATCCTTCTTGGTATCCCATAGATTACAATCTGCCTCCCCCTAAGTGGGAATCCCAACATCTTGGATTGTATGGGGTTTATCCACATCCCGTGTATGCCAAAAAAAAACCGAACGAATTTTGTGCCCATAGTAATCCATCAGCTTCTAGCTAAACATGGACCAATAGGAAGTATCCCATTGTTACTCAGCTATCAAGATCCCTTTACTGGATTCCCACATGTTGGGTTGTAATTCAAACCAGTTCCTAAATGGGGTGATTCGGGCTTTAGATCCCTTGAAATATCCCTGGACTACAGTTTTGCCCTTGTGGGCTACACTCCGTCGGGTGGCCCATCCAAGTTTATTTCATACCCGATAACCAGGGCATAGCCGGCTTTCAAAATGATGCCCATGTCAATCAGCCCGTTCCTATGGTAACCCCACAAAAGATAGAACGCTTGGACACCTATCAGTTATGGGGAGAACATCATCTATACCATCCTGGGGCACTATGAATAGATATCAATGGGGGTTTCTCAAATGGGGACCCCCAAGTCCCCATAGGTTTCAGTGCCAGAATGGTCATCCATGACTTGGATGATTTTGGGGTACCCCCACAAATTCGGAAACCTCCATATCTCATCCAATGATCATGGTAATCCATATATTCACCAAGGTTGACCATTCTAGTAACTACTATAAACCATTATTCCACCAAAGTCTTGATTATACCAGTCATACCCATATGATTTTTGATGGTCTATACCCATATATAATTAACCATTATTCCCCATGGTGTCCATATAATCCCAACATGGCTTTACTCCCACTATATCCCCATTAAGTCTTGGTTCTACCCTATTAAAGATTGTGATTTTCCATAGTTATCTTATTTTACAAAAGGGTACCCCCATGACTTACAGGGTGGTGTCACAGTTCGTTAGCTAAGTTGGTGCAAATAAGTCCAATAATTATGGTTTATAGGTGATATATCTCTAGTTAATATTAGACTATAGTTATAAATAATGATAAATGGGTGATATATCTATAAACCATAGTTATAAATCACTATGTAAAGGTGATATATCTATAGATAATCCCATCAACTATGATTCTAACCCATTTATCACTGGGGGGGCACCTTGTAGGAAAACCCCCATGGTACCTCTCCCTTCCGCGCCCGTCCTTCTTGTACCATCTCACCGCTTCAGGCGCTGCAAGACCTTTGGCTTCCAAGGCCTTCTCGACCAAGCTGCGACGCTGCGCCCTGGTCCAAGAAAAAATACCAAGGGGTAACAAAGGAGACTGAAAACACTGGAGTTCACACAGACCGCATCAGAAAACATCAGAAAACATCAGTTCACACAGATCTTAAGTATTTTGAATTTAACAGTCCTGATTTAAGCAAATAAAAGGCAGGTGCGCCGAACAGGAAAATCAACCAACGTGTGGATGCAATCAAGCGCCATGGTGCAGTATGTGCGAAGACTGAGGGTATAAGGGACTCATTTGTACATACGGCCCAAGAGAGGAACTGCTTGACGCAGAAAAACTGGGGGAATACAGGCCCTGTCCCGATACATTTGTGACATCAAGAAAAGCGACGATCAAAAGAACCCTGTCCCAAACACACTGTGTCAATTCAATCCTTCGCCAAGCCGCAATGGAAAAAACATACATAGCCCTCCCCGACGGCACCAGGGGCACCTGTCCAGATTTTCCAATTTGTTACTTCGAATCACCACGCCCTGTGGCAAGTACTTGCACTCCAAGACGGCGTGGTCCTAGCGTTTCCGGCTGGGGACAGATGGTATGGGGGCTCAAGTCATTAGGTATTCGAATTAGGGTGATTTGTTGGGCTTTCCCTTTTTCTCCGCAATCAGAACGTTCCCTTAGCAACAAAGGTTTCTTGGATGAACGGGTGAGCAAGGCGCAACTTGCAGGCCCCAAGCCAAGAGTTTAAAGGGAACCCTGAGCTACGCATTCCGGAAAACTGAGTGATTAAAACACAAAGTGAACATGTGACCTGGGGGATTACTTGAACTAGGTTTCCTGTTCATCAGCTCGACTGCCAAAACAAGGCAAACATAAGATACACTGTGCAGGAGAAAGTTGTTCCTTCCGTGATTTGATCTGCTTTGGCAATGCCTCTGACATATCGTGTCCAAATTGACCCCCAACCCTCACGAGCTGCCCTTAATGAGTCGCACAAAAAAACCTGAATCACCGGCCCAAATCAGCCACTAAAGTGGATGAACGATTATGGGGTTATATGCGCGAAGGCTCAAACACAATTGAAACAATCATCAAAATCACAGAGACACAATGATTCAATCGTGAGCCCTCATTCTTTATTTCAACATCTTTCAGTCCTGTTAGCAAACAATGTTCTTCACATTTTTGCTTTCGTTTACGTATCGATATTTTTTTTGCAAACATGGAAAAACGCATGCGCATGTGAGGGTATATGCGCCCCTTGGCCAGTTTCACTTCTTGAACGTATATGTCAAAGCTCTCAGGGGCTAAAGCGTTTCTGATAAGAACCATGCCCACTGTCTTCCGGCATGCTCCTGACCCCCCCAAAACTGAGAAACACAATCAGATTACTGTGCCTATGCTCTACTCCCCCAAGAACGAGAGCTGGTTCAAGACAGCCGCCCTTTCTCATCAAAAACATCCGATGCCAAAGCAATGCCGCGAGGAGCAAACATATGAAACCGCGCATATCGAAGGAAAAACTAACGCAATGCTTGAGAGAATCTCTGCGTAGAAGCATTGAAGTAAACCCTACTGATCTAGTCAGCGATTTTGGGTAATGGATGCAGCCATCCAATAGTATTGGATATGGGCACATCATGCTAGTTCCTAAAATCAAAACATATCGGGACATGGAAAGCGTTTTGGGATGTGAAGTGGTTGAAAAGCCTCAAGTATTCGCCCGGGCAACATCCCCCAGTCTGCCAGTCCTCTGCCCCGCAGAGAAAGCATCGATGTCCTGCGGCTGTGGAGTGTATCCAAATGGCTCTGGTACCCTGGCTCGCCATACATAGTATGAAAAAAATAACCGTATTGAGCCAGGCACGAACCCTCCAATCCGTAGCTAAAAAAATTGGCATATGAACTTGCCCACCTGAGGTTTATCTAGTCCTTCATGAGAAAACAATACAGTACAGATGTACAGGTACTACAGAACTCATCCTTGCTCAAGGCGGTGCTGTGTGCTTCAAGATGCTTCTTCACACGAAGTTGGTTGCGTGCTTGGAATCGTGTTCTGCAGGATCTCGGGTTGCAACCTGTGTCCCTTTGCGGCCCACCATCTATCGGCGTTAACACTCATCAACAGCCCAGCCATCTAGACAAACCATGTTTTCTCAATCATCTAAACGGGATTGTCCAAAAATGCCGCATACCCTCCATAATAATCATATTCGATCATGAAGATCATGGTTCCCCATTAAGATCACTGAACTTATCATGTCTACTGTTGAGGAATATTTTGCCATCTGCTCCCTTATCTGGCCCCGTTCCTGCCGGCACCGGTGCTTGTGCCGCTAGTGCTTCCCAATTGATGCTGAGATTAGGCGTCTCCTGCAATGAGGCGGCAGGTCAAATGCATCAACTTCTTGGGATTTCAACGGGTTGCTGTAAACTTATGACTTGTGTTGGTTTGTTATCTTTCTGGCTTACCAACTTATCTGGTCTATAGAATATCTTTATTGTCCTTCTGGAAACTGTCATGCTTGGGCTCCACGTTACTGTTCAAACAAGTAGGTCGGATGTGCGAAATCAGCATGTTGTGGCAAAACTGCCATTTTTGGTTGCTTTTACCCATCTTTGGATGGCGTAAACCTTGAAGAGCAAAGTGAGAAAGCCATCGCGTTGCAACTGGCCGTGTCCTGGCCCAGCAAGCAGACAAGCACACTCGGGGAGGTGGAAAAGCATCTGGGGTGAATAACCATTTTTGTATGTATGCATGCATGTATGTATATGAACATAAAATGGGAATATAAGAGGGTATTTATGGGTACGAGGTAAAGATTGGAGATTTTGCACCATCCCCCAACCATGAGTGTCATGAGATATCGACGCAAACATGGGGAGTATATGGGATTACTGCGGGTTGGGGATACATACATATATATATATATATTTACACACAGCGTGTGTGTATATATATATATATATACACACACATATGTATACATAAATTTGTGTATGTATGATCTACATACTCCCATCCCATCATCAGCCCTAGATCCGTTTACTGTTCCAATCGAATCCGCAGGGACCGTCCCAGTGGAGACAGGGGCCTAAAAAACCCAAGGTTTTGCAATCGTGGGTTAGCATTATCTTAAAGGTGGGTTTGTCCAAAAATTGGAGCCCCCTTAAATATTTAAACCATCTGTTTCATCATTTCACAGGGTCCCCTGCTTCCTTTGGGAAATCGCTTGGTGAAAACATCTCCGGCTCCAGCCTATTCGCAGGAAGAGTCTAGAATCGTCCTGCGGTCCATCCCAGTCCAACCCCAATCGTGTGAACACTGGGGCAAACACTTGGGCTGTTGGGAATGAATCCACAGTGTTGCACATGCCAACTAAGGGAAGCGCCTCCGTCTTCAAATTTTAGTGCCAATAGATTCATTTTTTGTACATGTCTTTTGTCCCCGAATTTTCACATGATCATTTCAAATGATTTCAAATCATTTTATATAATTTCATTCTCATGACGCCATCGTGCCGCCCCGCACCAAACTGCCGACATGGTATGGGTAGGAAAAGGATAATACCTAAAGCTTGAAATGGTTACTGGTTGGTTGAGGATCTGCAATGTTTGACAGCCCAACAAACCAAGGCAGAAACAACAAATAAAAGGACCGGACAACCCCACAAGTCAACTTCTTCCAATAATGAGCAAGAAATGTTGTAGCGGGGACGGGGAAGGAAGGAAAGACAAAGGAGGAGGTGGAGGAAAGATGATGTGTGACAAAGTTGTGTGTGTGAAAGATGGTGTGGTGAAAGATGGTGTGTGACAAAGATGGTGTGGTGAAAGATGGTGTGGGACAAAGTTGTGTGTGAAAGATGGTGTGCAAAAGATGGTGTGTCAAAGATGGTGTGTGAAAGATGGTGTGTAAAAGACTCAAAGATGGTGTGTCAAAGATGGTGTGTGACAAAGTGGTGTGTCAAAGATGGTGTGTGACAAAGTTGTGTGTGAAATTCCTGAAAGATAGTGTGTGAAAGAGAGGGTGTGACAAAGTTGTGTGTGTGAAAGATGGTGTGTGAAAGATGGTGTGTGACAAAGTTGTGTGTGAAAGAAAGTGTGTGACAAAGTGGTGTGAAAGATGGTGTGTGACAAAGTGGTGTGAGAGATGGTGTGTCAAAGATGGTGTGAGAGCCAGCCCAGAACTCCTCCAGGAGGCTCTGTGTACTGCGCCTTTCCCACGAAAGCCCGTCTGCCACACAAAAGCCAGCCGCCTGCTACACGAAAGCCAGCCGCGGCCCAGCGGCGTCCACGCGCACACCAGCTCCTCCAGAAGGCTCTGTGTCCTGCGCCTGCCACACGAAAGCCATGAGTTGTGCTGTGATGAGTGCTGTGTGATGAGGTGGCGGCTGTGACTGTGTGATCGGATTGCTGTGTGAGGAGTTGGATGTGAGAGGCTGTCTGATAACTAGTGTGAGAGGCTGTGCGGTGAGAAGTTTGTGCGATGAAGTGGTGTGATGAGGCGTGCTGTGATGAGGTGTGAGGTGGCTCAGGTGGTGTGAGAGCAGGCGGCGTGGCGGGATGAGGAGGCGCGGCGGGATGCGGAAGGAGCGGCGGGTGCAAAGCGAAAAACAAGAACCCCACAGAGTGATGTGGGGAACAAGTGGAGGAACCACTGAGAAACTAGTATGACCGTATGACCCGACAAGCAAAAGAGGAGGCTCACCAGCTTACTTATGAATTGGCCCTCCCCTCCCCACAATGAAATACATATGGATAGACCCATACATATATCCATAAATATATGTAAAGCACCATTACCATCAAAACAAAGCGCCATGACATTTCCAACCGCCAGGCCAAGCGATGTCCTGCAGCACTTCGCCCTTCTGCAATTTGAGGAGGTCGCCTGAGCTTCCAAGGGAGCGTGCCCTAGCGGCCCTAGCGGGTTCCGGAATCCGAATGGATTGAAGCCCCAGTACCTTACTTATCAGTGCTTTACTGGGTGATCCTCCATGGATTTTGTGCCGGGGACCATGGTGGAATTGATGGGGGGATGGTGGTAGCTTCATAGCTTCAAACACTCAGATGTGCAGTAAAACATGCTCTTTCGGCGGGCTGACATTGGAGGATTGTCGAATTAATGTAGCCCTGCCAATCGTAAGGTGGTTGAACAATGCACCTAGCCACAGATTTAACTACCGTAAAAACCAATATAGTTAGCCTATAGATATTTCACGCTTTAGCTCTCTCTCTCTCTCTCTCTCTCTCTCTGAGCATTTCCGTTGGCATCGGGTCATGGACCATGGTGCCATGATCTTGATCTTGTGAAAACCCATCAGTTGTCACTCAGAAACGGTTAAGCCTGTTGAAATGAACGAAACAGCAGAAACGGATCGTGAAAACTTTCTGGTAGACGCACGGGAAAATCAATCCGCTCCCCACCCCACCTTCTTCTACACCAAGATAGGTGGGGACATCTAGCAGCAGAATGCTGGCAGTCTCGTCCTCGGAGAAATCTTTCGCCCATCCGAACAAGCTGCAGTGGATGAGCAACAAGGTGTAGAACCACATGGAGGAAACTAGGCTTCAAAAGTATCAGTCTTGACCCTTTTGGGGTTCATCCAAATCCAATTTGAGTCTACGGTTGATGTCCGATCATCAACAAATAGCGTACCACTGAGAAAATCAAGGTCCACCTTCGCAATGGCAGCGCTACCCTCCACCAGCCGCTTAGCTTCTTCAATTTAAGATGGAACCCAGAGAGGGCCAGTAGTAAAACCCATCTTTGAGACCACATTTTTAAAGGATGAAGTGTCTGGGGTGTAGCCCTTTCAGCCAAGCATCTGCGACCCAAAGGTCTTCGTTCTCTTTCTCTTGGGATTGACGCTTCTCGAGGACCATGAAGCGGCACTGAGGAATGGGTCCTACCAAGTGCAGTTGGTTCACACACCGACAATGCCCCGGCCTACCCAACAAATCATGGGGAAAATGAGGACGTGGTTATCTAGGAAATATAGGTTATACACATGGGGCATCATGAGATGCAATGCGACCCTTGGTATCCTGTCCTGTTCCGAGGTGGTATCTATTCTGGCTCCCAATTTCATCCCAAGTGTCCATGGTGAAATCCCCATACTTTCAGCGAGCTTGCGGTTTCTGTTCGTGAATCCACGATTTTGCTGGTGTCAGCCTCAGTCTTGTGAAACTCTCTGAAAAAATACCTACACCCCCTTCCTGTAAAATGGCATAGACGTGGAAAACACAGGATTTCTACATTGATTCCCAAGGAAACCATGGGCTTTTGACATCTTTTTGGGGAACACATTTACCCAAGGTAACGAACTTCCCGTTCCCATCTCCTGGTTGGAGCTGCCGTAGTGGTGTCATCGACACACCTATCAACTTTACCAAAGTTCTACACCAATCCAGGCATGTTTTGACCGATGGATATACAAACAAACTTGTAGCTGGGACCTACTAACCAGAAGCAGTGTAACAAACAGAAGCTTTACCAAGAGTGGGTTTACCAAGAAGGACGGCATGAGGGGGCCAAAAGCCAAAAGGCACTATGATAAGCCAGGTCGAAATTATAACAAATTATGATAAATCAGGATGGCCAAAAGGCATTATGATAACCAGGTCGAAACTATGATGAATTATGATAAATCAGGATGGCCACAAGGCAGTATGATAACCCAGGTCGAGACTATGATGAGTTATGATAAATCAGGATGGCCAAAAGGCAGTATGATAACCCAGGTCGAAACTATGATGAATTATCATAAATCACGATGGCCACAGGGCACTATGATAACCCAGGTCCAAACTATGATGAATGATGATAAATCAGGATGGCCAAACGGCAGTATGATAACCCAGGTCGAGACTATGATGAATTATGATAAACCAGGATGGCCACAAGGCACTATGATAACTCAGGTCGAAACTATGATAAATTACTATTCAGGATGGCCCAAAAGGCAGTATGATAACCCAGGTCGAAACTATGATAAATCAGGGTGGCCCAAAAGGCACTATGATAACCCAGGTCGAAACTATGATAAACTATGATAAACCACGATGGCCAAGAGGCACTTTGGCAACCCAGGCCAAAACTATGATGAATTATGATAATAAGGATGGCCATACGGCAGTACCAATTGGGATCATGGTGATATACCTTATATACGGGTTTATTGCGATGAGCATTCCATATGAATGGGTGCATGATTATTCATCAACTTCAATTTTGATTTGAAAACTCGGGCGCCGGGGTTTTACCCTGAACACTCACCCACTGAGGAAACACCTTTTTCAGGTGCATCCGTCGAAAAAAACATCTCACAGGGGGAGATTATGTCAAATCATGGTGCGCTTTGTATCTGCGCCTTTTTTGTTGAATGCCCCAGCACCGGAAAGGAAATCGGAAATCAGTCACACCTCGGCCATGGAGGCCATGGGATAGTCATTCCAAATGACAAGCCGCGCTAGGACGCTGTATGGTTTGGACGTCGAAAATGGGCAACCTTTGTATCCAAGAGAATGTTGTTTCACAAACAAAATAAATGTGTTTCCGTTTGCATGCTGTCTTCAGTCCTCATCATGATGTATGGTGAGGTCGGCTAGTGAGAACTCCGGCAATGGTGGCGAAGCTGGTGACTTGAAGATGTCAGCGAGTAGCTATGCGTTGAAGATTTTGGGGTCCCAAGATTTTGATCAAGTTGAAGATCTTGAGAGGCATGTGTACAACACGTAAACATCAACAGGTCATTTGCGGAAATTCATTGAAACCACCTGTTTCCCCGTGTCAGCGGCTGCCTTGAAGCCAAAAAGCGTTGACACCCTTGACTTGGAATGACGGTGAGTTCACTGATATTTTGTCAAGGAATCTTCCCTCGAAGTTCCTTCATGACAAACAATGACCAGAAACACTGAAAAATGCAGCTATTTCTTGCAAAGAAATCAAGAAAAACCTCAACCAGTTGGTTTACCCTGCTACCTTTCACCAACCGCAGGGGAAGTGCCCGACGGGAAATTGAGTTCAGCCTCTCGTTTCAAGGTTAGATCGTTTTGGATGATAGCGATGCTGAATGATAATTCCAGCATGTAAACGTCATGTTGCATTGCCCTTTTGGTTATATGACCGAACCGAAAGGCCATATAAAAACTCGGCGGCACATCGATTTAGATGGTGATCCTCCAAGTACCGGTCAAACTTGCCATGTTACCCAGAAAACTAACCAGCCAGCATTGCTGGCATAGAAATCTGGCACCGAAATAATCCATATTAGCGCTATGCCGTACTTCTTCACAACTTGATGCCCCACTAGACCTCTGCATTATTCACTGTCATTGAACCTGTGATATCGAGTCTTTTTTTCCTGACCATTCTCAGCAGTCCCTTTGTCATGTGGCGCTGGCGTCCAACAACTGCAGCGCTTTGAAGTGACGCAGCAATGACTTGCGGTCCATGCCCCGTAGTTCCTGGGACGGAGAGGACACTTGGAGGATCCTACTTAGAGGGGTTCACCAATTTTACATGGGATAATCGGATAAGCCTGAAGGACTCACATTTGGGTTTCCAACCAGTTACTAGGTGGGATGATGTACGCGTAAGGCTTCAAGCATCAAAGGATTGGGCTAAACGATATAACGACCAGGTAAAAACGGGATATACAATGTTCAGGTTTGCGGAAAAACCGGGGATGCCCCAAATGATCTGAAATGAAAATTTCGATAAGGAACATTATGATCAACTGTAAGCAGTCCTCAGATTTCAGCCGCTAATCTGAGGCCGTTCCTTCTCAGTTGCATATGGAGGCCCGTCGTGGACAAGGGTGATGCATATGTTTCTGGTGTTCACCTACTGGTATGTCACTCTTTTCTCGGGCTTGTTGCTTCTTGAAGCAGCAGCATATGTTCTACCTGTTGGAATGGGGTCATGTTATGCTCCATACCTGCTGGGTGTTGTGATTTACATCTTCCTTTAGCAATGGCTCCCCCAACTGTCAACCTTTTCCCTGGCCGAAAGTCGTTCTTCCAACAGCGCACGGCTTCGCCGCTCTTGTCTGTGGATGGCTCCATGGGCCAGTCCTGGCCAACTACTTTGTCCATCTTGGGGCAGCGCTGACGTCCTACGAATTTCCTAAAGGCGCTCACTATATGCTAACTGTTGCTAATTATTCATTTGCTGTTAAAGGCGATGATAAGTCCTGCTTCCATCTATGGTGTTTCTTTTTTACCCGACTTGACCCATTACTCAACAGGGCACTTGAAATCCAAATCCCAATTCGAGGCAAAGAAAACCTGACCAAAAAAGATTGCTAGTCTAAAAACCTTCACGAAGGAAATGCTACTGAACAAATGCTAACAGCCCCCAGCCCCAGGGATCTTGATCCCACCCTTCCCATTCCGCCTCACCATACATGAAACCCAATTCCTCGATGCCAGACTGTTCATTTTCCTTGGAGCCAGGGTTGGATCACCGACCTTCACCTCTTGCCAGGTGAGCCTAGATGGTTCACAGTAAAAACTATCAGCCGAGATGGTTCCAGGCGCCTATTTTTGAAAACCTGAAATCATCTGCATCCTGATGTTGGATAGGGATTTGAAAGAAGAGTTCTTGCAGTGAGGAAACTGGACAGGCCTTTATACCTGTCACGACATCTATCCGTCCATCTATCTTATCTTATCTTAGCTTAACAGATTCTATCTAATTATCCATCTCTATGCTTATCTATTCATGAATCTATTGGTTAGCTCTTTCTTCAAAACCCTCCGAGCCGCTCGGGGGTGCATCATCAAATGACGACATGTTCAAGATACCACAAGAGTGGCTTAAGCCAAATCTCACCTCTTGGGACCTCGAAATTGCTACCCAGTTGGAACCCAGGGAAAGACATCCCCAAGCTTTCGACTAACTGTGGGGGGAGGGGATTGGAGGCCCATGTTCATTACTTCGTTGCACATGAACCAAACATTCACCGGGGGATACCACCATTTCAGACATGCTTCGCGCCCAAATTTTCAAAGAGCAATCTTTCATCATCAAGAAAACATCTACACTCAATTACACCAAAAAGAACTGTCAAACATGAACCATTGATCCCATTCAAATCCTATCCCTATTGGAATCTTCCACCCATTCAGATTCCCCGGTTCCACAGACCTCCAAGTTTCAGCCCGATCCAACGCCTTCACCGTTGGAAGCACATGGCGGTGCACCAAGGCCTGACAAAAAAACGAGCACCCGAGCATCGCCATGGTGGAACTTCATGGGAATGTCATGGGGGTTTCATGGGAATTCATAGGTTTTCATGGCAATGTGTGGGATTTCCATGGGGGTTTCATGGGTATTATGGGGCCTATCATACCGAATCATGGGCTATTAACTAGCAACAATAGGGATAGCCGGAAAAATGGGGATGGAGGGGGACCTATAGCCAACCATAATATGATTTTGCATCTGCCTGAGAATGGGGGATCATGGTGGGTTGATGGGTACTTGGAGGAACCATTGAGAAGGTGAGTGCTTGTGGGCCTGAAGCTTATGTTTCATTTTTAAAGGGAAGAATCCCATCACTGCAACAAGCCGCGAAGAACCATATACAATCTGGGCATATCCCGTTTAGAAATACGTTGTAGCCAATTTGTTATCGCATGATTGTGAATCACTTGCCGGCCGCGTTCGACTCAAAATGTTTCACATCATTTATTCCAGGTCATCAACCTTGAAAAACGCTCCAACGTTCATGATTTCATGTGAGCATGGCTCCAAAATTCATGACCAGGAGGCCGCAGATGAAAGGTCCAATCCCAAGATAAGAACTGACCTTTTTGGGCGCTACCGCTACTCACCAGCTTCGGCCCGCGATAAATCCCACTATATTTCATGACATTTTCATGATTGCTGGCAAGCTCATTTTCTTGGTTGAAGCGCCCATAAAAGATAATGAAACCCACTGATTCATATCCCTGTAAATTATAACCCTAGACAAAATTCATGTAGCTACATGCGCACATTCTTATCATTCCAACATAAAGATGGTAACGGTCCCACTTCTTCAGGCTTCAGCTGTCTGTTGGTGCCTGCATTTCAGCAGTGAACTCGGGCATGGGAGGCCAGCTGAAATCGTCCTGGACGCCATTGCCGGGTTCTTCAATTCTTCATGGATAGCTAAGCAAAAATATCTGGATATAACGAGACTTGTATCATATTTACAAATGGGTGACATTTACCAAGGTAACATCTTAAGGCGCATGTGACTGCTGATCATCTGACCCCAAGGGTCGTCCAGTATTCCAGCAATGGATGGCGTCGTTTGTATCATGCTGCTTTTTTCGTGGGGATATCACCCACCAAACAAGAATCCTTTGGTCGTCCCAGTCTTGTTGATGCTAGAAAAACGGCCTGCTATTGTCCCTATAGTAATCAATCCATGCTTGATTCGGCCCTGTCCTCGATCTCTCCGGGCATCAGTGCCTTGAACTCATCCTGGATGCTGGGTGCCGGCCAAAAACACCAGTCTGAACCGGGGAATGACTTGATGTAAAATTTGGAGACTCATCCCATCAATGATCATTAATGTACTGTAAATCTGGGAGTGGACTTTAAGGTTTCAACTGCTTAGAGCATCATTTTATTGAAAAAAACCTGGCTGTAACCATGCCAAGAAAATGCCATTGATACAGCAGAGAATCCGCTGACCTGACAGTCAGGCCTTTCAACCAAATACTAAATGTGATGATCCTCTGCAAGCTGGGGGATGAAGCCAATGACATCAAACAACAAGCCGGGTGAGTAAAATGGAAAAGAGGGATGCAAGCCAGTTGGATGATAACAGCTCAGTTCGTACTTCGGGGATTTTTCATTAACATACTTTTAAAATTGGTACAAAAAAGAAGATGAACAAATACACAGGGAATTTTACCAGTTGATGCATAGATTGATGCGTAGATTGTGCATCAAATTCCTGGATGACATTGATGACCGCTAGCGGCAAAAGGTGTCCCTTTTGTTATCCCTTGGACAATAGGTTAACATCCATGCATATGTAATGATACATCCCTTATGGGAAAAATCGGGGTTCATCAAACTCTAGTTTGTGTGAAATGTCTCATTCATCCATCAAAACAGTTGACCACGAGTCCAAACAAACCCCATCAGCAGTCGGTGTACCCATTATTCCATGGCAATATCCCAGGTTGCTGATTGTCCATCCGCCAATGCTGGTTGGTTGAGGGAGGGGCTCTCATATAAAAACGATCATGACAAGCCACAACTTACCATCTAAGTATCATGACCCCACTGTAAAGTCATGACCCAGCCATAACATATGATTCATAATCGGTTTTTGGTAGTTAAAACCCACATGAATCCCTAAATCAACATGACCAGAAATAATGGGGATGGATGACTATACTATGGAACTTTGGGGTTTTAAGTACAACAAAAAATGATGCTTTAACCATGTTTAACCATGTTTAACCCCCCAGTTTGATCCTCAGCATCTGGATCAATGGTATCGAGAAGGCCATTCACTTGGGCGTCTTCGTCCCAAAAAGTGGTGCTTTCATCATCCCATTGGTTCCTGGCACGGCTGGCACGGCTGAAATTCCTGGTTTAGTAAGGCAAACCGTCCTGGTTTAGGCATCAATAAAGGTAACATGGAATATGTACCGAATAGAAACAGGAATTCGAGTTCCAAAGATAGTGTCTGAAAAATCAATTGGATACTGAACTGACATCGGACAATGGTCATACTTCAAGATGGCGGAGGGAATTGTTCACGTATCAAAGCATTCGGTTTCTCAAATCAGGGCAAGTCACAACACTTCAACAAACTTTTCAAAAACTTCAGCAAACTTTTTGATCTCGAGGGCAATCTTTGGCTGATTTGGTGGGATTTGCAAACAATCTACCGCTGTTCTCGCCGTGCTTTTCCTTTTAATTTCCAGTGCGGCCGAGGTTCTGATTGTGCGTACACGGGGGTGCCATCTATTTAGATTTTAATCAGTTCTTAAGGCCCATGACATCCATGTAGTAGATAAGCAAAAGCCCGTCACGTCCCTCACAACCCCCATCCCAAATTTTCGTCTCAATTCACAAGAAGTGAAAAGCCCCCAGTACACCAATTCTTTCACAACTCTATACCATTCTTTTGCGCCTCCTATTGAAGATCCTGATACACTCTTCATACCGCCAAAAAAACTGGTTCCACCTGAGGCGAAAGATCTGCTTGCCGTAGATGTAGCTGGGCTTCTCATCATCACCAGCAGTGAAGACAAGGACAGGGTAATCTCCCTGGCTGTGATAGATCCTCAGCTGGTTGAGGTACCCCGTGATGGGTTTCTAGATGAATATGGATGTTTCAGTGGGGGTTTCAGTGTTTCGGGGTTTCGTATGTGCTTTCTAAAAGATGGGGAATAGACATCCCCTATGGCAACTTTTCAGAGAAAGCGATGGTGAACCAATGGGTTTCGGATTGGATCAATGCGGGGCCCGATACATTCGCAGTTTCAATGTGGGATGAAATTACATGTAATGTACTGTGGTGGAACGGAATGAAATGACATGTAATGAAACTGCATCTAATGAATTGGAATGGGACGGAATGGAACTCAACGCAATGTGATTGAATGGAGCGGAATGTAATGTCATGTTATGTACATGTCATGTCACGCAATGCGATGTACTGTCATATCCTGTCACGCAATGTTTGACATGCAATGTAGCGCCAGGTAATGTAATGTCACGTACTGTCATCTCATGAAATGCAATGTAAAGTCGTCTAATGCAATGTCATTTTATGTCAGGAGATATAATGTTTTTTAGCGTGATGTGATGTACTGTCATAAGATTCAATGGTAGGTAATGCACTGTAATGTAATGCAATGCAATGTAATGTCATGTCATTTAGATATTTAGTGTCATGTAATGTCATGATACATGTTATTTAGTGTCATGGCAGGTAATATCATGGAATATCATGTCATGTAATGTCGTTTCATGAATGTAAACTAAAGCAAAAGCCAATATAATGTTGTGGATTTTTGTCATGTAATGTAATGTAGTGTCACGTGATGTTGTGTCATCTCATGACATGTAATCGATTGTCAATCTCATGTAATGTCATGTAATGTCTTTTAATAAAATGTGATGTCTTGTCATTTAAGGCCATGAAAGGCAATGTCATGAAATGTCATATCGTTCAATGGAATGTAATGGCATGTCATGTCATGTCATGCATCGTAACGTCATGTATTTTCATGTAATGTCATGTTAGTTGGTGTCATTTAAGGTAATGTCACGCAATGCCCTGTAATGTCATGTCGTAATGACATGCTCTCTAATGTTTCATCATTTAATGTCATGTCATGTCATGCAATGTAACGTTATGTAATTTCATGTAACGTCTTGTCATTTAAGGTAATGTAATGTCATGCTATTTGGTGTCATGCAAGGTAATGTCAAGTAATGCCCTGTAATGTCATGTCGTAGTGACATGCTCTCTAATGTTATATCATTTAATGTCATGTCATGTCAAGTATTGACATGTAATCTAATGTAATATCATGGAATGTCATGTATGTATGTCATGTAATGTAATGTAATGTCATGTCATGTCATGCATCGTAACGTCATGTATTTTCATGTAAGGTCTTGTCAATTTAGGTAATGTAATGTCATGCTATTTGGTGTAATGTAAGGTAATGTCACGCAATGCCCTGACATGTCATGTCGTAATGACATGCTATCTAATGCTAAATCATTTAATGTCATGTCATGTATTGACATGTAGCCTAATGTAATATCAATGTCATGTCATGTCATGCATCGTAACGTCATGTATTTTCATGTAATGTCATGTTAGTTGGTGTCATGTAAGGTAATGTCACGCAATGCCCTGTAATGTCATGTCGTAACGACATGCTCTCTAATGCTATATCATTTAATGTCATGTCATGTCATGTATTGACATGTAATCTAATGTAATATCATGGAATGTCATGTATGTCATGTAATGTAATGCAATGTCATGTCATGCATCGTAACGTCATGTATTTTCATGTAATGTCTTGTCATTTAAGGTAATGTAGTGTCATGCTATTTGGTGTCATGTACGGTAATGTCACGCAATGTCCTGTAATGTCATGTCGCAATGACATGTACTCTAATATTTCATCATTTCATTTCATGTCATGTCATGTATTGACATGTAGTCTAATGTAATATCATGGAATGTAATGTATGTCATGTAATGTATTGACATGTCATGTCATGTCATGCATCGTAACGTAATGTATGTTCATGTAATGTCTTGTCATGTAAGGTAATGTAATGTCATGCTATTTGGTGTCATGTAAGGTAATGTCACGCAATGTCCTGTAATGTCATGTCGTAATGACATGTACTCTAATATTTTATCATTTTATGTAATATCATGTCATGTATAGACATGTAGTCTAATGAAATATCATGGAATGTCATGTATTTTCATGCAAATGTCATGTAATGTAATGTCCTGTATCTATTTAGTGGGCTTCATCTGCATGTCTGTTGGCAACTGGTTCCCACAACAGGTTGCTGCATCCGAAGCACCAAATCTTGCACTCCTCCAAAGTCCTGGGACCAGCTGAAGGACTGTTCGATACCTTGGAAAAATGCCAATAGTATATACCAATATATCACTACTTGTTATAGTATATACCAATAGTTTGTTTATTTGCATCACTACTGGTGTGCGATACCCAGGTTTGTATCCCGACTTACCCATCCAAAGTTTCTAAACTTGGTATCCTCAGAAAATGCCGGGGCACTTGGCGCGCCGGGGGAACTTCTGCACGAATTTCCCCCACCAGGACTTCTCCAACAACTTGTCCTCCAAGTCGTTGCGCTCCTTCTGTACCCTGGCCTTGAAACGCAGCAGTTTGAAGAGACGAGTTTTGGGGATGGTCGGATGGTCAAACCAAACAGGTACACATTGAAACCATCATATAATCTTGCAACATATGTCAAACATATGTCAAATATATGTCTATATGTTTATGTAAAAACATATATTGACAATACTTGTGTTAAGAATCGCTGATCCTTCATGTTTCATTGGCGCAAAACTAGTTGCTGCATGGAATGGACTTAGCACAGACCCGCGTATCATCTAGAAACGGTATCTGTTTCAGTTGGCAAGTTTCCAAGCTTTTTTGAACAACCCCCAATTTGGGTTGGTCAACTGTCTTTGGTTTGCCATTTTTTGTTGGCCTTTGGCTAGACAATTTTGGGCGAGGTTACCAACAAACATTTTAGGTGTTTCTAATTCAACCCCTGTTCCACCAACATCATTGGCTACTCGAGAATTCAGCATGGGGATTGGACCACCAAAGTCAAAGATCTTGGCAGCAATGGGAAATCAAAACATGAACCGCCAATCAACCAAAGACTTTGGAATCGGTTGCCCATCAGTATCTGTGTATAGTTTTACCACCTTCCATTTTTCTTGCAAGATCCAATTCACATTCCACCTTTTGATATGGTAAATTCCATAATGTGTATCCATGTGCATCCGTTTTTTACATGGCAAAACCGTGGGGTTTTGCTGACCAAAGTTTGGGCCTGCTGATTTTCCCCAAACGCGCTGCATGGGCCAAGGATCCAGGGCGGAATCCACCTGCCCGCAGGCAACATTGGGAAAGGCCGGGGAACATGATGGATTTGGGCATGTTTATAGCCATAGGCCATAGGCAATGAGATGGAGAGAGAGAGAGAGAGAGAGAGAGAGAGGGAGAGATAGAGAGAGAGAGAGAGAGCTAGATGGATGGATGGATAGATGGATAGATACATAGAAAGATGGATAAGATAAGATAAGATTAGATTGCATTAGATTAGATGCGATAGGTAGATAGGTAGATAGATAAGAAAGACAAGAAAGACAAACAAAGATAAGATAGATGAGATAGAAAGGAAAAACAACATATATATAATAATTAGGATAAATAAGAAAGAAAAATATAGACACGATCAATACGATAGAAAACAGAAGATAGATAAGATAGATAAGATAGATACGAAAGATAAGATATATTAGAGAGATAGATAAGAGAGAAAGAAAGGTAGATAGATAGACAGATAGCCAGATTTCAAGCATAGAAAGATAGATAGGTAGATAGATAGAAAGATCGCAAGATAGAAAGATAGAAAGATAGATAGATAGACAGATCGATAGATAGATAAATAGATAGATAGAGAGATAGATCGATAGATAGATAGATAGATAGATCGATAGATAGAAATATAGACTGATAGAAAGAAATATAGATAGATAGAAAGGTAGATAGATAGATAGATAGGTAGATAGATAGATAGATAGACAGATAGATAGACAGATAGATAGATAGGTAGATAGATAGATAGATAGATCGAAAGATAGATAGATAAGATAGATTAGAAAGATAGATAGTTAGATAGATAGATAGATAGATCGAAAGATAGATAGATAGATAAGATAGATTAGAAAGAAAGAAAGATAGATAGATAGATAGAAAGAAAGATAGAAAGAAAGTAAGATAGATAGATAAATAGATAGACAGATAGATAGAAAGAAAGATAGATAGATAGACCGACATATAGATAGAATAGAAAGAATAGAATGGAATAGAATAGAATAGCATAGAAAAGAACAGAATAGAATAGAAAAGAATAAAATAGAACAGAATAGAAAAGAGTAGACTAGAATAGAACAGAATAGAAAAGAATAGAACAGAGCAGAACAGAATAGAATAGAAAAAACTAGAATAGAACAGAATAGAACAGACATATAGATAAGATGGATAAGAAAGATAAGAAAAAGATAGATAAGATATAGATAAGATAGATACGATAGATAAGGTAGACAAGATAGATGGGAAGATAGGGTAGATAGACAGATACAAAGTAAGATAGGTAGATAGATAGAAAGATAGAAAAGAAATATCGATAAGATAAATAGATAGCTAGCTAGCTAGCTGGCTAGCTAGCTAGATAGATAGATAGGCAAACCGATACAAAGATAGACAGACAGACAGACAGACAGATAGATGAGAAAAAGTAGACAGGTTAGACGGATAGATAGTTTAGAGAGATTAGATAGGCAGATAGATTGGAACGATTAGATAGATTAGATAGGCAGATAAATTAAATAGACAGATGGCATGGATAAGACAGATTAGATAGATAAGAAGGAAACATAGATAAGATAGATACGGTAGATAAGATAGATAAGATAGGAGATAGAAAAGATAGATGAAAAAACATAGAGAACAGACGCATAGAATAGATAAGGTAGATAAGATAGATAAGAAAGATAATATGGATAAGAAAGAAAAGCAATAACAGATAGATAAGATGGGTGAGGCAGACAAGAAAGACACGATAGACAAGATAGAAAAGATAGATAAGATAGATCAGATAGATAGGATAGATAGGATAGAAAAGATAAAAAAGATAAACACGATAGACAAGATAGATAAAATAGATAAAATAGAAAAGACATGTAGAATAGATAAGATAGATAAGATAGATAACATAGATAATATAGAAAAGACAGATTAGGAATATAAGAGAGATAAGATGGATAAGGTAGACACGGTAGAGATAAGGTAGATAAGATAGAAAAGAAAGATACGAAAGATACGATAGAAAAGATAGAAACAATGGAAAGTATAGAAAAATAGGTAAACTAGATAAGACCAAAAATGGATAAGATATAAAAGGTAGAAAAGAAAGAATAGCAACATAAGATAGATGAGATGGAAAAGATAGACGAGATAGATAAACCGAAAAAAGATAAGACAAATATAATAGATAAGATAGATAAGATAGATAGGATAGAACAGATAGACACGATAGGCACCATAGATCAAATAGATAAAATAGATAAGACATAAATAATAGATACGATAGATAAGATAAGATAGAAAAGATATAAAGGATAAATAGGATAAATAGGATTGGAAAGGTAGATAAGATAGACAAGATAGATAAAATAGGAAAATAGAGAAAACATAGAGAATAGATACGATAGATAAAAAAAGGTAGATAGATAAAAAGGACAGAAAGGATAGATAAGACATATAGAATAGATAAGACAGATAAGATGGATTAAATAGATAAGAAAGAACCGCAATAAAAGGTGGATAAGATGGATAAGAAAGGCAAGATAGACAAGATAGACAGGACAGAAACGATAGATCAGGTAGATGAGATAGAAAAGATAGATAGGACAGATAGATAAGAAAGAAAAAGATAGACAAGATAGAAAAAAAGAAAATAGAAAAGACATAAAGAATAGATAAGATAGACAAGAAAGATAAGATAGATAGGAAAGATAAGATAGAAAAGAAAGAAAAGATAGACAAAATAGAAAAAACGATAAAATAGATAAGACAGATAAGAAAGGCAAGATAGATAAGACAGAAAAGATAGAAACAATAGATACGATAGGTAAAATAGATAAGACATATAGAACAGATAAGATAGATAAGGAAGATCATAGAGATAAGAAAGAAACATAATGTAAGAGAGATAAGATGGATAAGAAAGGCAAGGTAGACAATATAGATAAGGTAGAAAGCGTAGATAAGAGAGATAAGATAGATAAAATAGAAAAGACAGATAAGATCGATAGGATAGATAGGATAGAAAAGATAGAAACGACCGGCAAAATAGATAAAATAGATAAAATAGATAAGACACGAATAATAGATAAGATAGATAAGATAGATAAGAAAGATAAGATAGACAGGAAAATTGGGATACAATAGATCAGACATAAAGAATAGATGAGACAGATAAGATAGATAGGATAGATGGGTAGATAGAAAGAAGTCAACTCACTGGACCATCGATTTCAAATGTTGTTGGATTTGACAAGCGTCGCATGTCCAAAATGATTGGGATGTAAAGCAATGGCAATCAATGAGGATATATCCCCAACATTTGGTTTACCGCTTATTCGTTTAACCCACTGGCCGCATGGCCTTGGTTGGCTATCGCCCATCATATCGATGTTCTTCTTGGAACATATCCACCATTACATATGTAAATAGCATCATACATTATATATATAATATATATATATATATATTATATACCCCCGGCACTGGTCGTATCACCGTTGTTAGTCAAACCAATCAGTTTAGTCATTGATTTCCCGACTCTTTAGTTGACCCCCTACAACTTGTAAGGTTTATCCACTGATTTCCCAGGCTTTTGGGGTTCACCACTGGCACCTCGGCTTCCACCAAGGCTTTGACTCGCAGCAACTTCTCGGCCGGGAGCTCCTGGGAGATCCGGCGGAGTTGGAAATTTAAGTGACAACAATTGGAGCTTCACCACCTGGGGTTTTCATGGACCCTTGGGAGCTTTGATGGGCTATCGGGAAGGTACATGGAACCTTCATGAACAAACCGTGGGGATCAAAGCTGCCTACATTCACACACCAAGAATCTACTCCTGATTCTTCTTCGCTTCAAGCACTATTGGCAAGTTGGAAGATGTTGGAAGGTTCCCCCGAGCATGGATACCAAAATGGGAGCATTTCAAAATTGGCGGACACCCCAAACATGGTTATTGGATGTGGGGAAGATTGTGCTTCATGACTGGGTATATCAATGGATTTGTGGTATACCCCATTCATGGACAAACCCATATCTAGTATTTACTGGTGGAGCCCGCGTTTTTGAGGTTTGAATCCCCAGCTGCTTAGAAGTTGATGCTTAAATCCCAATTTTGAATGGGTAAATGATGTTAATTTTTTTTTTAAAATATGTTAAATCCAAATTTTCCATGGTTATTTCTGGCTTTTCAATCAAGTTTGTTCTGGTTATATCCCAGCAATCCAGGGTCCCTCGGAGTCCCTCCTTCAGAGCGCCGGCGATCTCCGCAGATGTTCTGCTGGAGATTTCCTGCTTGAAATCCACCGATCCGCCAGACCTCGGGTCGCTGCTGGGTGTTGCCAACGAATGATCTGGTGCATTTTTGCGCAAGAGCACATGGACTTTAGTGGATTGATTTTCTTGACTGGACGTACCGCCGCAGGAAAAGACATGGCGACAATAGATTCACGTAATTAGCTGCAATCACACTTCAAACAAATAGACTGCATACTGGTCCCTTCAACAAGATATTCATACCTCCATCTGCACCTACAGGTTGAAATACCCTCTGGTAAACTAACATAACTATTGAAAATGGCAATTTAAAGTGGATTTTCCCATTACAAATGGTGATCTTCCATAGTTATGTAAACGCTTCCCAGAGGGTACCTGGTAAACATCAAACGACATTCCAAATGATCATTGTGTGCAAGGACTGGGCGGGATCCAACCCCATGGGCTGCATTCAAGGCTCCCCATGGGCGCGGCTCTGGCGGTGTTGGTGACAGGGTTTTTCCCGTTGCTGAAAGAGTCACGGCCACGGGGTGCATATATGTGTATATATGTATATATGTATATTGCATGCATTTCAGTAGATATATTTCATTTTTCCCAGTGTAAAGCGTAAAGCGATATTCTCAGATGGGACTGCACTGGTATAGCTGATTTGTGCCTTCCCAGTCTACAACACCATAGATTTGTAGCCCTTGCGCTCTTCCTGCTGGAAAAAACATGACGGCCCACAAAAAAAGTAGGAACACCAGGGCTGCAATTACTCAGACTGTCGTGCTGATAACAAAGAACAAGCTTTCAAAGGCTGCTTCTTCACTAAACATTAAGCGACCGGGGTTCATGGATTTAGTGAGTTGCTACCACTCCGAAGATACCACGGATCTTCAGCCTCAGGCAAGCTCAGGCCAACTCCACAAATTGCTTTGGAAGGTGGGCCCTCCAAAAGTGAACGGTTAACAAACTACTACTAGTAACTGGTGGTGGTTAGTACGACCGTACTGAACACTTGGTCATTGGTATGTCACCTTTCAAGGTTGCGTTGAATCATCACCCTGTTCCAGGGACCTTTTCTTGCGACTGCAGACAGTCTTTTGCTGCACCAACTGTCGACTGACCTATGACTCAAAGCAATAATCTCCGCTTCATCATGACGTAGGAAGGCGTATTTGTATGTATACATGTAAAAACACCACACACACGTATATATATATATAAACATAATTAGTATTATGCATACCATAAATTTGTATGCTACAATAAATATGTATATTATACATCATTATCATAATGTTGGTGGTCTGAAGCCATCCCAAATGTGGCCAGTGTGGGATCACCATGGCAGGGGGCTCACCTGTGGAGGGTTGAATCCCTATGGAACTTGCCTGGCGCTTGACTCCTCAAATCAAAGCAAGGCAAATCCCGGGTCTAGACCCATCTATATTGGGTTAGAAAACGTGCAAAAACCCTAGGGCTGACATGGTGCCATAGGTTTCGATCCAGCCCCCCCCAAAACTCTGATATATGGTGATATATGAGGTATGTATTATGGACATGGGTTTGGACCGGCCCAGCCCTCTGCACGGATTTGAGACAATCATCGCCACTGTGAACTAATCGGTGGTTTTGTCGGGGCCCAAAAAATGTGTGTCAGTTGAGATCATTGCCGCAGTTAGTGGAATGAAAACAACACATGATAAACCACCAGCCAAATATTGCTTGTCCATCTGTATGTTTGAACGCTCTACCCTCATTCTGGTTGAGTAGACCTCTACGTTGAGATATCATTTATGCTTAGACCAGTTCACTTCTATAAACCCATCTAGATCATTTATCTTAGACTACAAGGACGCTGGTACACACACGCATATATAAGTATATCTACATAGTGAAATTTCTATATCTTGATATGCTTTATGTAACACATAAAGGAGTGCATCATACTGCGAACGGAAGGGGTTTCATGTTGGATCTGGATCTTCACCCGCGGAGCGAAAATCGGTTCACTCAGCGCAAGCGCCACCTGTTTCACAGGGACTCTCGGGAGGTCATCCCCAATGGAGGTCATCCCCAATCTGGCAGGTGTGGTTCACCGGCAATTGGTCATTCCAATAAGAAAATTGGAATCTATGGAATATTTAGATATAAAAAACTATTGAAAAACGGAGGGTTCATTTTAAGTTCGAGTGAAAGTGACAGAAAGGTAATTTTGGGCAACGTGAATTTTTCTTAGGTGAGTAGCTTTAAATCTGGTGATGTCAGGTGGAGAATCCCAGCCAGGCACACGGTCTAAGGTAGGGAAACTCTCAAGAAGTGTTGTTCCATCTTGAACTTCAGGCGTGTTGTCATAGGCTGAGAGATGGGTAACGGGATGGCGTGCCATCACCATTTATGGTCTTGAAGGGCTTTACCATCTATCGGCCAGCAGGTGTGGAATTTCTTTGTACCCCAAACATGGGTTGGTTTACCTATCAAAACAGCCGACATGTCTGTGCATCGCAGGGTCTCAAATTCTCACCCTGGCCCTGGCAACCAGAATGCGACCACACTGTGGCAGTCCATTCGCCCAAAGATTACCAATCTGGACCCATGACCAAAACACAGGGTTCAAGATTGGAACCAATAAAACCCTGCCTCCAACGAACCTTTTATGGATACGCACTGGTCATTGTTAGACAAGCCAAGCTATGGCTCTCGGGGCTTTGAGGTGGAATCATTTTTGGGCGACCCTGAACTCCTCTTTCCTAACCGTCACGCTTCCTGACTTGATACCAGTATAGTAACCCTTCTACAACGATAGAACCTGTAGTTGGATGATCTTTTCCTCATGACTCTCAAGTTTCCCCAACTTTCCAGCATCTATTTGGGGGTTGCTATCAGCCCTCATGCTTGGGTTTGTCTGAGAATAGGGTGTCCCAAAAATCCCATGGTGTAAGAGACATTATTTTCCCTATTAACACATCTTTCTGGGGGTATCACTGTTTTCAGACGAACCCACTTCATCGCAAAAAACCATGTGTTGCTACAAGCCCTCCAGCAAACTAACATATGGAAAATCACCATATCTGACAGCCATGTTAGTTTATCAGAGGGTATGCCCTCATCTTCTTCGTAAAAACCATGTGTTTCAAATTTTCCCTTCGCCACCCGCCTCAGCCAGAGTACTCTGCATGGTAGGACTGGGCCTGAGAGGCGAGAGGTCGCCGTGAAAGCGTTTTCGCCGTCAGAAACATACCTATCGTATCAAATAAGGTTTTCTTTTAGGGCGAATGATGATGATGATGCTGCTGCTGATGATGATGATGATGATTAAAAACACTTGTTATTAGTAGTATTGTTCTTGGTATAAATGTGTGATTGTGATTCTCATTGCGTTGGCGTTCTTCATTCTCAATTGTCATAACCATCCTTTCTCTAATAAGCACGATCACGTGGAGAGAAATGTGGGTTCCCTCATCCCCCTGATACCAAATAACTTCACAATGGTCAGATGTGTTGGATCTATTCTTATCCTGGGGATGCTGGGCCTAGCAGCCAATGGGGCCAGTATTACCAGTATTTAAATGCATATGAGATGACTTTGATTGCATTACCCATTGGCCGCCTAGCACCTCTCATGTTTGTAATTAAGTCATGTCATGATACTGATCTATGAATCATAACAGCCAGTAGCCGGTGACTGTGCATCGATGATAAATATCAGTACGAAGTCGTTGGAATTCACGCTTCACCCAAGTATGACATGTTGCATGGTATATGATTTAATCCCCTTCCGGGCCTCGTTGGTCTCCCAATACAAGGCCGCTTTGGATGCTTTGTTGCGCAGGTACTTCTTGATGCCATTGTACCCGTGGTTGCCCCGCAGATACTGTGATTTCTCACAGTCATAGGCATAGATCAAGGAGTGGTCTGGAATCCAATCCTCACTGATCAAAGCACCGGCCAAGGTAATCCCGTAGTGCAGGGCACAGTCCGCATCAATGGCGACGCAGAGCGGCCTGTTTGTACGGGCCCCGGGGTCCTTTCCCTCAATCTCTCATGGGTTCTTGCTCAGCTAAACTCACTGAGGTATAGATCATAGGCAGATGATATCCCATTTGCTAAAGATCCTAAGCACAGGTTACATTTATACACCCAATTGGATAAATTCCCCTTGCAATCAGAATGAATGGAGAGCGTGCCATCCCTTTCGCCAGCTTTTCGGTCGGTTTAAGGCCCAAATGCATCTGGCTAAATTGGTTTCGAATTCACCAACTGGAACTGTTAGGTGATCTTTCGATGGTTTACCACAAGCAGTCTCTACTTCTCAAACTAAATGATTCAAAAAACCAAAATTCGTGCATCAACCATGCTATACTTACAAAGGTTAATTATAATACGCCCCAAAAAATACATGGTGTTTTATCATTCACACAAGTTATTTCCACAGAAAACTTCCCGGTGAACCATTCGCCATCTGGTCATTTAACACAAGCTATGGAGAATTACCCATTTCGATGATCAAAATCAGGGTTCACCTTTAAAAAAATGGTGATTTTTTCGAGAACGTGAGCCAACCATAGGGCATGGTTCAGTTTCACTATATCTATCATCAGACCCCATGACATTAATGTTTCCTAAATATGATAGCTATATCCCCATCACCCACTGGTAATTTGACATAGCTATTGAAAATGATCTCTATAGTTTAAATACGTTTAAAATGGTGATTTACCTATGAAAAATGGTGGTTTACCTATTAAAAAAGGTGGTTTTTCAGTTTGCAAACAGTTGGCGCCGGCACCTTGTGACCCACCAGGGAGATACGATTCACGAAGGAGCGGGTGGCCTCCATGGAGCTTTTCGTCCACTGAAAAATGTTGGTGGCATCAAAAACAAATATCACTAGAGCACCAATGGATGATCCAATATCATATGATATATATATATTGTCTATAACTTGGGTGAATGTGGAATACTTCACATGACTTCACTAGATGATGAAATATTATATGCCTATGAGTTGTCACATGATCTCCGTATCATTTATGGCTACAGGATAGAGAGCTGAATGAAAACTCACGAGGACATATGCGTGCTCTTAGGGATTAGCATCCATGAAGATCTGAATTGGGATAAGTGCTAAGGTCTATCAAGGCTATACATGTATATCAACATTATACTGTTATACTTATACATTCTCTGTATACCAACATCCCTTTTTTGTGCTCAGCACTCACACCCCCATACTATATATGATATTTAGAGTCATGATTATGATTGTAAAAGTCTATCGTCCCCCAATATCATGATACACCGCCAATCATCCCATTGCGGGAGCGAACGTCCACTGGGAGTTGATCGTGATCCCGCATATTCACCCATTTGTTTTCCGTTCCGGAATTTGTTGGATTTGTCTATGAGAAACAAACAAATTAAAACATCACCGATCATTCACAAGCACCCCCAACCGGCCAGCAGCAAATCATTTCTGGATTTTCTCGGTTTTGCTTGGATTACGTTGTTTCTGAATGAAATTGTCTCCGGATTCACCCATTCAACATGTTTCACCAGGTTTAACACCAACACCGCAGAAAGACACTGGTGATATTATCGTATAAGTTACTTCACCCCATGCATCCAACGAATTAACAACATATCCTTGTTAAGTGATGTTCTCTTGCCCATTCTTAAGGGTCGCACGCGTCCCACGCCGGTTTTCTGTAGTTGGAATTTGCAATTTTGGGTTGTAAACCATCCATTTTTTGCTGGTTGAATCTTTATCATATTTGAAGCTTAGATCTCAATTTTGCGTAGGCGAAATCACCCAAAAACTTCCCCGTAGCACCTCCGGATCCATGGATTCCTCCACTAGGAGCTGAAGGCTCGACAACCTGGTGAAATCATGGTTAAACAGTGATGGGATATTATGGTGATGCATTTTTTCGAGAGCTTGGGAAATCATGGGATTGTATACGAATAATATGGTGTAGTATGGATAAATAATAATGTCATATAGATGGGGTAAAGCTACCTCCATCGGTCCTTGGATTTCCTGGTAGCTTTGGCCAAGCTGTGTGCTCTTCTGGCTGGTAGCACGATTTTCGACCGCGAAAAGTCGAAAAGTCGAAAAGTTCCCATTCCAGGAGATTTCTGCTCGAAAAGTCGAAAAAAACGGAAAATTCGAAAAGTCGAAAACTTTTTGACTTTTTGAATTTTTGACTTTTTGCGAAAATTTTCCCTGTAAGAGTGATAAAAAGCGTGGGTTTTTGGAGGCAAAACTCTTCATTGTGGATGGTAAAACCCTTGATTTTGGAGGGTAAAACCTTTCATTTTGGATGGTAAAACCCTTCATTTTGGATGGTAAAACCCTTCATTTTGGATTGTAAAACCCTTCATTTTGGACGGTGAAACCTGGTAAAATCCTCCATTTTGGATGGTTTAACTCTTCCTGCTGATGGTAAAACTCTTCGATTTGGACGATAAAACTCTTCATTTTGGACGATAAAACTCTTCATTTTGGACGGTAAAACCCTTCAGTTTGGATGGTAAAACCCTTCACTTGAGCACAGGCAGTATCCACGCATATGCCTTTGCATTGTTGTTTTGTTGCTCTTTCCTGGTCGAGTTTATGTTCACTTTCCAGGGGGCAGGAAACCTGCAACCAATGTATAAGGATTAGATTCTGGTGTCGTCCATGTACTGGGTTTCTTTATTTTTCCCCACATTGACGTGTGGGGTTTTTGTTCCCCACATCTTTGTGTGGGGTTCTTGTTTTTGATTCTGTATCCCGGGCTTCTCCTCCTCCTCCCGCCGCCTCCGTAACACAACACACACAAACTTAACATACAATAATTTCACACACA
>Ga0126342_10000381_pt1 | contig 46188 bp, 39 predicted proteins | sample Cyp1metagenome_FD_92528 | JGI IMG/M metagenome (GOLD analysis project Ga0126342, IMG submission 92528) | Coral microbial communities from Lord Howe Island, Old Settlement Bay, Australia - Cyphastrea 1 metagenome | ecosystem: Host-associated > Invertebrates > Cnidaria > Coral ...
CAGTCGAAATAGTTGATTTACCCATTGAACATAGCTATTGAAAATGACCCAGTCGAAATAGTTGATTTACCCATTGAACATAGCTATTGAAAATGGCCCAGTCGAAATAGTTGATTTACCCATGAAAAATGCATGGTGGTTTTCCATAGTTATTCTATAGCTTACCAGAGGGTAGAAAAATCCAGGGTTGACATCATCAGAGATATTTTTTGGTTCTGCTACCAGCTGGGATGGTCAGGAGCTGGCTCCTGAAGCACAAGCCATGGAAACGGAGGACAGTAGCCTTCCCATTCCGCCTTGAGATGCGAGCTGTGCGAGCTGCGAGAAATTCATGGATTGACACTTTAGGAAAAACTGTGGAAAAAACGCTGGATTTCATTGGTGTTAATTTTCATGGGAATTATAGAAATGCCTTGGTTGGTTGAATCTGTTTTCTCAAATGTTCAACCATTGCCAGCTAGGATTGAACGTGTCTCAAGTGGTTTGAAATATGCATCTGATATCATCTGATTGTCCAATCCTAGCTGGGATGACGATGTCATTTCATGTGCAAAGTCTAAGGGATGAAAAAACCATGCTGCATCAAAGCGATTGGTTTAGCCAGATATGGATGGATGGTCGTCTTATGATAAGTGTAACTTATGTGTAATAGTAATGGTGACTTAGGACGATGCATGAACACCGTAGAAGTCGCGAGTCATTCATTAACAATTAATACCCAATGATGATAGAAAGACTAATTAGTGACAATGATGATGATAGCAACACTGGTAGTATAATGACTATTTCAAGAAAGAACATACAATAATTACTAGACTATCACCAATCAGTCAAAGTGATAATGTTATTGTAGCATTGCCAATCACCAGCCGAGAGAACTTGATTTGCTTCGCATCACGGGCCCTGTAGAGATGAGAAAAAGCCGCACTGGTGAAGGAGTTCGATAGCCATGGCTAATTCATAGAGGATTTATGTTGACTTAGCGTTTTTGAAAATGGTGATTTTCCACAGCTACGTTAAATTACCACAGGGTATATCCCCACATCGCAATTTTCATGTGGAAAAACGATGATCTGGGCCGCTTTATTTTCCAGATGAAACCCTGAGATTCATATTACCCATATTGACAGGATTTTTTTGACGATTATGACATGATTAATGACATTGATTTGAAAATGTTACTTTTTGGAATTTTTGAATTGGGATTTTGGTGTCCCATATCTATCATATCTTCATTTTTTATGTACCTTGGCATCCGAACCTCGCCCCGATGTCTGTGGGATTGTCATTGAACCAATGACCCGGGACCCGGGGGGACCGCGGGACCGCGCCGCGCTTCGTTCGAGCGCGTGGAAAAGCTTGGAAGATGGCGCCAAGGGGATGAATTAGTACTGCTTGGTGGTGACTGGAACATGAAATGAGGAGAAATGATGAACCAACCAGATATGGTTTATTGATGCTTATTGGTTATATATCTATAGATACTATAGTTGATGGGATTTTAATATATGATAGTACATGTTTACATCATTTTTACATCACTGGTTGGTGGTGACTGGAACCATGGAATTTGATGACTTTCCATATACTGGGAATAGTAACCCCAACTGACGAACTCATATTTTTCAGAGGGGTAGGTATACCACCAACCAGATATTTTATAGGGGTATAAAAAAAAAAACTATGATTGGTTTGCTCAAAAATCTACTCCGATTTAGTCCGATGATTTTCATATCTGTGAATGCCCAAGCTTTGGAAATCGGGGATTTCCGAGCCATGTTGGATTAGTTTCGAGGGTGCCCCATCGTGCGAAACCATAGATGTCCTTTTCCCATTGGTTGGTTGATTAATAGAGGGGTTTGTTTGGAAACCCCTTTAACAGGTAAATGATGATAGATGGTATACCAGCTCCCAGCCCAAACCTATTTTTACCAAAAGGACATTATTGCCCGAAACAAATGTTGTGGTTAATGCTAAACATGACCAACATCTGTGCTTTATGGGCTTGAAATTTGACCCTGTTGATGAAAGAGGGACTGGTGCCATTCACAGAAACCTACATCTTTACGATATTTACCATGATTTACCCATGAATTTGTCATGGGACAAAAGCAAATTCCCCACAAATCATACGAAATACGTGTTTATATATATATATATGGTGTGTGTGTGTAATTATATATTTTGTATATATATATGTACATATATGTGTGTATTTTATTTATTTATTTGCAGATATAGATGACCATACGAAAACATATTATTTTTGATGTTATTATATGTGTGCTACTTTTTAACTGAATTTTCCCACCAAGCTTCACACCCTGCCTGAAAGTCGCTTACTCCGGGCCCTTGGAGAGGCCTTGCGCGACTCCAACAAGGCAGACTTAGAGAAGCGGCTGCTGGAAGAACGGGTGAACGACTCGAAGGTGAGCGGCTTTGTGCCAAAATGCTGAGCTATGGAAGATGGGGCGTAGGGCTTTGTATTTACACATGTATACTTATATTATATATATACACATATATACATATACATATATACATATACATATATACATATACATATACATACACATACACATACACATATACATACACATACACATACACATATACATACATACATACATACATATATATATATATACATATACATACACATACATATACACATACACATATACATATACATATATACATATACATATACATATACATATACATATACATACACATATACATACATACATACATACATTAATTACATACATTAATTACATACATACATACATACATTAATTACATACATACATACATTAATTACATACATACATACATATATATATATATATGTATATACACATATTTATTCATTCATTCATTCATTCATTTATTTATTTATATGTGTATATATATATGTGTGTATATGTATGATGTATTTGCAGGTTCCTAAAATCGGGGTACCCCGAAATCATCCCAATCAGACCCTTTTAGTATTGGGGATCCATGACTTGAGAAGAGCAGGATGAGAATCCCAGATGGGTTGAAGCCACAAAGTCACAGAGATGGGACAAAAATCACCACATCTCGTTCCCCATATTAGCCCATATTATTAGCCATACTATTCTACTATGGATTTTACTCTGGATTTCATATGATTTTACTATGGAACCGCCCTGGATTGGATGAAGATCTGGTTATAAGCCACAAAAATGGACCGTATGGATACCCTCTGGTAAACAGCCACATAACTATGGAAAGATCCACCATTTTCAATGGGTAAATCCACTATAGATGGGCCATTTTCAATAGCATCGCAAGCTTCCCCGAAACACCACCGTGACGAGGCTGAAATGGATCAGACGCGGAGTATCCTGGAGATCCAACAGGAGGAGAAAATCCCCATGGGTTTCCGTTGGTGTCAAAAAACAAATGTGGTAAAACGTGGTAAAGCATTCGAAAATAGTGATTTATGGGAAACTATGGGAAACTGTGGGTTTATGATAGATATAACTGATATAACATGATATAACTGTAGTTACCATCTGCTTATTTAACATAGCCATGGAAAATCACTATTTTTTATAGGTAAACCGCGGTAAACCATCTATAAATGGGCCATTTCCCATGGCTACGTTAAATAACCAGAGGGTAGTTAAATAATGGTGATATAATGGATACAATAGGAATATAACTGAATATTGGATTTCTCAGCCACATGGTAGAAGTTACGGAATAGTCACCCTATGGCCCAAAAATCATGGTAATTATTCACCTTTTGTTAAAGCGTGTTTTCAGAAGCATTGCCAGCGACGTCAGCCAAAGCCCCCTTCGATTCAGGAGTTGAAACGTGTCCATCAAATCCAGGCGGAGTTTCGAATCGGCCATGGATCACATCAGGATATGATACCCTAAAGCGACATAGCGAAAACCACCATGTTCAATAGGGAAATCATATATACAAGGACCATAGCATCCATAGTTGTGTTAAGTTACCGGTGTGAGATTTTATTCCATGACTGGGCCCCAACTCATGAATAGATCTAATACTAAACCAAGGGTTTTCTTGGGGATTTAATAGTGATGGGGTGGGATTACATATGTACCCTCTGACAATGAAGCATGGATTGCTGGAAAATCCATAAATTCCTTCGATGATACTCATATTTAAATGCCCATTTAGTCATTTAGTTTGTGGATTTCCCAGTTTGCCATGTTTAATTCCCGGGGATGCATGTTTTCACTCCGTTTGTCGAGTTCAGACAGTGAATTTCCTCACGGCTTTGCGGAGTTGGTTTCCCAGAAATCTGGATTGACCTTGGTGCGGTCACCCGTCAGTTTCAGCCACAAAAAATGCCCATGTTTTGATTTTAAACATAATATATTGATGGGATTTTAATATATTGCAATACATGTTTACATCACTGGTTGGTGGTTTGGAACTTGTTTATTATTTTTCCATTCAGTTGGGAATGTCATCATCCCAACTGACGAACTCATATTTTTCAGAGGGGTGGCTCAACCACCAACCAGATATACTATATTTTATTATTGTGATAATAGTAATACCACGTGATTTTGATATAATAGTACATGTTTACATCATGTTTACATCATGTTTACGATGTTTTTGTTTGGATGATGGCCGCTTGACAAAAATCTCCCACCGGCTTCGCCCCGCGTCTGTGGGCTCCAGTGGGTGCGGGCGGTCCCGGTGTTTTTTCTCGGGGCGGCCGGCACACAGACAGGTGGGATCTCCTGAGGGGCGAAAATCTGATGGAGTAGGGCTCAAAATCCCAAAAAAAATAATGGATTATCATGGGTTATCATGGATTATCATTGAAAATATCATGGATTATCATGGATGGGGGTTGGTTGCAATGATTTTTCCAAAAATGATGGGAATGGGATTCAGCAAAACTGGTACCAAGCGTTATCCCCTCTCTGGAAATCACCAGAAATCGCAATGATCATCAGACATGTACGTCCCTATTTGCCATCTGTAATCAAAAAAAGAGATAGCAGGTATAGCTACAACTTTTTCCAAGCATGGTAGTGGTCATACTGTTAAACATCAATCTGGATGATGGCCGTAATCATCATTAATCATCCCAATGCAAAAGGGATCATCTATTTATTGCCAACTAGTACACCTTGGACCTACGCTGAAATCGTCCCATTTCTTGTAGGAAAAAAACTCATCAGAACTGACTGGGGTTGTCACCATGTGTCATCAGAATCATCCCATATTTTCGCAGTTTCATCGTCAATAGGTTAGCAGTAACCATCTGAAATTCCTCAGATAGAGTGGATGATTCCAGATTCATGGATGGTTTCTATGGATTTCTATGGCCTATAAACCACCTTAAGTGGTGATATTCCACAAAAAAACCTCCCGCATCTCCCGCAGCCCCAGGCTCCAGCGCTCCGCGATGGGCAACGCCTCCCAGCGCCCCGAAGGTGATGATAAGGCTGCGGTCCTGGAAAAGGCCAATACCGAAGGGGCCAAGCCCGAGAAGAGCCGGGAGGACACCTGACTGGGCGACAGATGGATGGAATGCAGAGATGGATACTTGGATACATGGACGCATAGATGGATAGAAGATACTGTCAAATATGTTTTATGTGAATACACGCACACATCTGTGTTTCTTTTTCTCTGTGTGTGTGTATTTGTTTGTTTGTCCAATGAAAATCCGTTGGCCAGAGCTGCCTTGCGCAGGATATTCGCGACAAATACGAGCTGGGCAAAGTTTTAGGCAGTGGATCCTTTGGCCAGGCGCCACCTTTTTCAGTGGTCCAAGCTATTTGGGGCTCTGCTGCTTGGATAAGCCATGGAATTGAGGAACTGCCTCTGACTGGCTCAGCATGTCGTGGAACTGAAGGTTTTCAGGAGTTTGCTGGTGATTTTTAGTAACTGGCCATATGTGTCCCAAATTTCTTCCATATTTTCCATCTATTTACACACTGGTAATTTAACATAGCTATGGAAAATCACCATTTTCAATGGGAAAATCCACTATAAATGGCCATTTTCCATTGCTATGTTAGTTCACCAGAGGGTAACCATCGTTACCCAAAAGCCTAATCCCACTGAGTCATCTCATGGGATGGCGCTGAAATTTCACGTTCACAGGTGCGAGAAGCGTCGCTGAAAGAGTTTCCCGCTGCTTGGAATTTTCCACCGATCCCAAAGTGTCACTTTTGGATCCTTTCAACAGCGATGGTGCCACCATTGTCAAAATGGCCAATGATTTGAAACCCATGTCATGTTACCCTCTGGTTATGTCAAAATAGCTATTGAAAATGGTGATAGAAATAGTGGATTTTCCCATTAAAAATGGTGATTTTCCATAGTCATGTTAGTTTACCAGAGGGTAAAATTTAGGGAATGAATTTGCCTAAGCTAACTCTTTGTATATCGGTATATCGGTGTTTGTTGCTCATAGACTCATAGATCATCTGGTTTTTTTGAAGCCCAGCCTCTTGATGGACCAAAGCCCATGGGCTGATGCTTGAACCTCATTCAAGACGGTGAAAAGATATGTGTCCGTGGTTGCAAATCTGATTCACTGTGAGCTAAAACCCAACTTTCAGTTGTAATGTTTCTGTGAACGCCCCATTTGTTCTCGCTTAAAACCCAATGTTTGATGGTTAAAAAGTGCATATAATGTCGTCTAATTGATTATAAATGGTTGTGGGTGGTAACCTAACTGTACGAGTAGAAAAATAATATATTATTGGAGGATAAGACCTAATTCTTACTGGTTGGCACCCCATTTTCTGTTGAAAAGTTGTAGTTGTTTGTCCTTCAGCTCTTGTTGCTTGGTACTTCAAAACCCAATCTTCAACTCAAGCCCAACTTTTCCTTGTTTAACGATAACAAATCTGGACTGGTGTTTACCGTCTTCAAGAAACTTAAAGGTAAAATGACAAAATAGCTGGCATTGAATGGATACTCACACGTGGACATTCAGCTACCTTTAGCCGCAAATCATCCGGTTTTGTAGGTAAATGAGTCTTAAATAAAAAAAATTGGACTGGTTGGTGGTTTGGAATATTTTTTCCATTCAGTTGGGAATGTCATCATCCAAACTGACTTTAACTCCATCAGTTTTCAGAGGGGTAGGTGGCTCAACCACCAACCAGATTATTATTAATCATCATTAACCATGTATTAACCAATTGGTGTACATTCATCCCCAAGCCTGGTCCCTCAACCCCTCCGAGGACAAGGTGCGCGCGGTGAAAATCATCGAGCGCGACGACGATGCGGAGCACGGGGGCGAGTGGAGTAGCGCGACATGGGGAAACACACCGCGAATGATGGATGGTTTGGAATCCAAATCCCTTGGAAAACCTGGTGAATATATACAGTGTGAGGCCCCCGTTCGATAGCTAAGTTGGTTTATAACTCCAATAACTATGTTTTATGGTACTTATAACTATAGTTACTGGGGCTTATAAACCAACTTATAACTGGGGGGGGCCACATTGTATATATATATATATATATATTACATAAATCCCTTGGAAAGCCTGGTGTTTAGCATTTGATCTAGTCATATTGGGGGGATGGTTGATCCAACAGTTTTAGGTCAAGACTTTTGAGCCACAGCCGGGTTTGTCTAATTTATATGTTGGGGTGACCCCCCCGTGTCGACGTGTCGAAACAAACATTATATGTTTAGTGGTTGGTGAGTTCAACGGTCCAACGAAACTGTTGGTTTTTTTTGCAACCAAAGAAGAATGAGACTGAAAGTAACCATGACTGGGTGCTGTGATTTGGTACTGGATGGCTTCAGAGATGTTGATGTTTATTGTCCATTCATGTCCATAGTCGGGATGATGCTCCCAATTCCACTTACAAGACCACAGGAAACCGTTTTTTTTTTAATGGTTGGAAAACACATAGAACTTGAAAATTCCATATGGTTCTCCCAATGGGATCTTCAACCCGATCTGCCGTTGTCCTTAAGGCAATAGCGCCATGTTTCGACAAGAGGTGGCGCTGCTGCAAAATCTGAAACATGACAACATTGCCGCTCGGCAAAGGCATGGCGCAAAAGCTACGTGGAGCTTAAAAAAAAAGCCAAGGTGTGGGAAGCAGCACGTGAAAAATGGTGGAAACCAATGCATTTTGAAAAGGAAGAGACGTGGTTTTGATCGGGTCATTTCCTGAACCCTGGTTGGTTCAGGTGGTCAAATGATGTCAAATGGTTTGACCCGCCCACCCTGATGGACCAGTGATTTCCTGAGATTGTTGTTGACCTCTGCATTTGCCAGGTGTTTAAACGATCTATTCATCGGATCTCATGTGTTGTTGGCGAGATTTTGTTGGGTACGGCCTCAACCTTTGTATAAACCCAATTTATCACGATATGTCAACACTTGATTTGTTGAAACGGTCATTGGTTGCATCCCACCTCTATTGGTGTCCCAGTTCCAACACCGGCGGTGCTGAGGTCCGTTTCTGGGACGTGTACGAGGATGTTCACTTTCTCTATGTTGTCCCTGGGCTGGAAGCTATGGAGGATAAGCCCACGTCCAGATAGTCCCTGTATGATGGGTACGTATTGTTTGCAGATGCTTGTTTTACCCAATAGTTCAAGTTACCTTAAAACAGGACAGAATTCCGTCTTCGCCAAGTAATTCTTCTCCCAGACCTGTGATTTTTTTTTCAGGTCATGGACCTTTGCCGTGGAGGGGAAGTCTTCTCGAATCTTCGGCGGCCAACTCGAGGTGTTTTTGGGGTTCGTTCCACCGGTTCCACTTCCAACTTTTGGGCAACCGGCTGGTTAAAAAAAAAGACTAAATCACTAGCCGCAAGTTGACGATATGCATAACCAAGTGACGATCTTCCAGAAATCTTAGCCACATCAGGCAAAATCGAAGTCCGAAGAATTTATAGAATGAGCTCCAATCTTCTCAAAATGGTCGCGCATAGGAATTCAGCTTGGCAAAATCGTCGTGAAATACAGCAACATATAGAAATCCCGTTCCCCCAATATCAAATAGCCACCATAACAACTATGTTTTTTTTTTGGCATTGGATCTATATTCATTACCAGGTTCCTGTTGGTTATGTATCCCTCGGGAATCCCATACTCAGAAGGGAAATCCCACTAAGTAATACACACGGATATTCACAGTATAAGGGGATCCAATATCAATCACCAACTAATCACCAATGATTACATGATGATAATTCATGGGAGAGCCCCACTTTGAGGTGATCAATTAGCCTCCCAGCACTGCGAACTTTTTCCCAGGAAGATTTTGGAACTTCGACGTTTCACCGAAGCGAATGCAGCGACGTTGGGATCGCAGATGTTAGTTGCTGGGCTGAAGAAATGATGCGATTACAAGTTGATGCAAAGAGACTACAATGGTGGATTACCCACCTAACAAATCCTAACAATATATAATTAGAATATGTAATAGTACCAATAAATATCACTTAACAACCTACGTAGTTACAAACCAACTTCGCCAACAAAGTGGAACCAGCTTGTATAGCATGTTCTCAGCCTTGCTCCGTCAACAAGAGGGCAGGAATTCCTAGAATACGCAACTTCCGGTCGTCAAGTCATCAAACTGCTGAAGCCATTTTCCAGATTATATTGGAAAAACATGACTTGTGGATGAAACATACTGGTGCAGTGGAATAGCTTGAGGAGGCTTGGTTTGCAACTTCCAAATTGTCCGATTTTTTGCATGTCCCACGGATATGTCAGCCGCCATAGCCATAGAGATAGGTCAGTCTGATCAGCCTGTGAATGGACACAGTACATGATGCCCATCGCGGGTGATTGCTGTGTCTGAAAATGTAGTGATTCCAAATCCACTGGAGAATGAAGAGTTTCCCAAATAAAATCTCCTTTTCACTGGTGGTTCACCCTTTTTTCGGACATATGCTGTGCAAAATCTGCAAAGTCTGCCTGATGGGGAGGCTGCAATCGCGTACATCCATTCCAAGAGCATCATGCATAGAGACATCAAGGCTCAGGATTTCATCCCCAATGGAGCGACCACTAGCAGAGGTAGAGGCAGTAAAGCCTCCTTCACGATAGTGGGGATTTTTTTGGGGGGCAAATCCTCAAAGAAATCTTTCAGAACCCCAAAAAAAGGCCCTACCAGCTACTTTCATCGAAGTTCCAGCATGTTTCGGTGTTCCATACCGGATCATGCTGCAGGGTATGATGCCACACATTTTTTCCCAAGCCAGGCGGAGAACTTCTTACTCTCCGACAAGTCTCCCACATCTGTAGCGACTGGGTTCAGCAAATCTGTGGTGCTCTAAGGAATCCTTGGTGACGTGAAGATAGGTGAAGCATCCTCGAATTGTCGATGGAATCCTGGATAGTCCTGGAAGGTTTTTGACAATTATAAATCTGGTTGGTGGTTTGGAACATTTTTTATTTTCCATATGTTGGGAATTTCATCATCCCAACTGACGAACTCCATCATTTTTCAGAGGGGTAGGTTGAAACCACCAACCAGAAACATATGAAACCGATTGCAATCCAGAAAATGGCGAAGAAGTCAGCTGGCTGGAGGTTTCAAACATTTTTTATTTTCCAAAATATATGGGATAATCCTTCCCCTTGACTTTCATATTTTTCAAGATGTTTAAAACCACCAATCAGTAAGTTTTGATATTGATCCAACTTCCAGTTTTCCCGCTGACATTGTTGGTGGAAGCTTCAGCTGCCGAGGTGAAGATGATCGATTTTGGCATGGCTGTGAAGTACGACCATGGCGTGTGGTTCAAGGCCAGCCAGGGAAGATAACAAGGGAGCAAGGTGGGGCTCAAGCTGAACCAGCAGAATTTTAGAGATGCTGAGTGGATCGAACATTCATTTGGAACATTTTTCGACTCACAATTCAGAAACTTCAGTCCAAAGACTTTTTTGTTTCTCTTCCAAAGTGGGAAAATCCATCTACATCAAACACGCCAGGAGATTTGTGGCTCGCCCCACTACTTAGCTCCAGAATTGATTGGCCCCTTGGCGGCTGAGATCTTCGCAAAAAAAAAAGGGTACGGTGAGCCATTGCTGGCTCCAGGAAAAGCCATGTAGCGTAGAACCATTGGATACTTTGAGATTTAGATGATTTTAGATGATTTAGTTGCGGGCCTGTAACAATAGAGCCATAAACATCATTCAAACTGATGATGTTTTTTCGCTGGCCGTGGAGAACAAGCGGTATCTGCAAGGGGGAGTCAGAAGATCACAGGCTGTAAGTTGGAAATGTTTACCCTCTGGTAAACGTTTACAGTTTGCTATTGAAAATGGCCATAGAAATAGTGGATTTTCCCATTCAAAAATGGTGGATCTTTCCACAGTTATGTGGCTGTTTACCAGAGGGTATTGCTTCCACGCTGATGGATCCAAGTTGAGTTTCTCTTTTGAGCCAATGATGGATCCAAGTTCCAGTTTTGCCCACACTCCACACACCAATCATCGAAAAACCCAGCTACGGTCGCCAGATGTCGCCAGCAGTCGCCCTCAGCCAAGGTCAGAAGTACAATCACATGGTAGACATGTGGGCCTTTGGCGTCCTCATGTACCTTCTGATGTACGGCCACTATCCGTCGCTCGTCGATCAAAACCCAGATTTCGAGCCGCTCATCCAAGAACCATTTGAGATAACGGGAATCTACGGGAGTTCCTTCCACCCTTAGGTATCCAACCCTCCAATCTTCGGTGGCTATTGCAGCATCGGCAATCAAACCATCTCAACCGCTTGAAGAAAATGCCATTTGCACTTAGCTTTCCATAAACAAACTATATCATGAGTGATGCTCCAGTAAAAATCCCAGTGTTTTTTGTCGGTGATTTCCAATTGTTTTTTTCGATAGCAGTGCTTTTTGTCCAACCTCCTGAGGTATGACTCCAAGAACACCCGAGACATCATGATGAAGGCCTGGTTGCTGCTGATTCGTCCATGAAATCCTCCATAGATTGGTGATATTTCATATGATATTTCGGTGTTGTGTGGGAGATTTGCATGTGGATTTATGGTGATCTGAACTTTTTGGAGATGTGTAAATATTGATTTCTCATGATTTCTAGTTCTCAACATCCACAAAAACCTCGCCTGATTTTTCATCCATATTTCTCACGATTTTCGGTGGTGCTCCACATGTTGATTCTTGGAACACATCCACTTGACCGAAAATCAGAGCGTAGCAGCGTAGCCCACGATGGATCCAGGTGTTGACTGAACCCATCCGATGGCAGACGAAAGCCAAGTTGTCTCAACAGACGTGGCTCACCCTGGTATGCCAACCCCTGGTGATGTGGGATGGCTCATCTAGGGGCGAGTTTTTTCCAGAGATGTACCCTTTGGTGATTTTTTACGGTTTAATAATGTTTAAATGTGTTTAATATATAGGTTTGATCACCATCGGTAAATGATCGAACGAAATCCACCATGGCTTCATGTGCAAAGTCTTAAATTATCGGAGACATCGGGAGAGAATCTTCAAATGAGCCTCCCTCGGTTGTTGTTTTTTTGTGTGGACCACGAAGCTGTACTGGTAACCTGGAACCGTTCGAAAGCCACAGTTGAAACGATCAGCCCAGTGCCCATGGAACTTGTCCTTTTTCATAGGCCAAAGCGATCGACTATTTCTGGTTGGTGGTTTGGAACATGAATGGATTATTTTCCATTTCATATATGGGATGTCATCCTTCCCATTGACGAACTTATATTTTTCAGAGGGGTAGGTATACCACCAACCAGATTTCAATCTATTTCAAGCCAGAGTTTTGGGATTGTACCATAGTCAGCCATAGTCTACCCCAAAGCAGTTTGAATCACCGCGGGGCTGCGAGCATTCGGACAGAGTACACCGCCTGAAATCATCAATGTCCCATTCCCGGAATCGTTGAAGCACCAACGATCTATAACATCGCTGGGAATGATTGGTGGTGAATAAGGTTGATGTATGCGCATGTCCAACATGTTTCTTGACCGTATCAAGCCACAAAAACATCCATATACCCTTTATGGTAATCAAACATGGCAATGGAAAATCCTCTATTTATATAGCATCATTTATCTATAAAACCTATAAAACCTCCATGGCAATCATTTAGCTATAAAACCTATAAAACCTCCATGGCAATGGAAAATCCTCCATTTAGCTATAAAAGCTCCAGCTCGTTGCTGGGAGGATTACCCAGCTAACACGCTGGTTTTTTTTTGGATTTTCCATTACCACCAGCATTTACCCAGCGATTCCCCTCACCAAGGCTGGGTTTCTTGAAGCGTTGCTTAGAGCCATCGGTGCGGAAGCGCATCACGGCCGAGGTGCGGAGTAGTTTCTCTGATTGGGGATTTGTTTTTTTCGGAAAATGTCCCAGTTATCATAAATAAGATGCCTTAAGTACAGGTAGTTATCTTAAGTACAGGTAGTTATCTTATCATCAGTAGGTATTCAATAGAAATTGCCTATCATATTAACTATCATAACTATAGTAATTGGAATAGGTATATTATAGCCATTGTTACTATTCTCCAGCACAAGTGGATAGATACTTGTTGTGGTGGTAGTGGTAGTGGTAGTGGTAGTGGTAGTGGTAGTGGTAGTGGTAGTAGTAGCAGTAGCAGTAGCAGTAGCAGTAGGAGTAGTAATGGTAGTGGTAGTGGTAATAGTGGTAGTACTGGTAGTACTGGTAGTACTAGTAGTACTAGTAGTGGTAGTAGTGGTAGTTGTCGTCGTCGTCGTAGTAGTGCCTAAAGAGGGTAATATCCAATTATAATTATAATAGGATATGAGTATTCACAGTTATTATACTGGTTATCACTGGGTTACGTGGGTTATACCCTCCAAGCCATGGCCAAATTGAATAGATGATTTACCTATTAAAAAAAACGTGACTTTCCACTGCAAACTCTTAATTTTCCAGATGATATAGTTATGACAATTGAGCAACTTAGATATAATTGGACCATAATTGAAGGCTATGATTCTACTGGATACTTGGGTACTCCACCTATAAATTGGGATGACATAGCTTATCACCCAGTCTACTGACCAATCTACTGACAGCATGGAAACTAGCAATCGCCAGATTATGTATCCACTGGTATCCAGCAGTAAAATCATGAAACACGGATCCAATGGAATCCGAGTTTTATATAGTTTTATCACTTTCGATCCTTTTTTTCAATCTCCAGAAATTTCTTCATGTTCTTTCCACTTTCCATATCTTTCCATCGAAAAAAACATGGGATTTTCCCATCGCCAGCAGCAACCGTGAGGACGGCTTAAAGCATCCCTGGATCGTGACCGCTGCGGCACCAGACCCCGAAACCGGTCGGGAGAAGACCATCGAAGTCGAGGAGGAGATGGAAGCGGAGTGATGGGTGTCTCTATGGGAAACCCATGGGTTTTTGGGATATGGGATATATAGAATATTTAGGAGGATATTATCCAATAGTATCCAATAGTAGTGATAATAGGATATATGATGTATATATATATATGCATTTATTTATTATTATTTGTTATATTTATACATAGAATCCCCGATTCTAGTACTTGAATATTATAGTTGGGGATAAGTATGACAATAGGATAGCAGTAAAATTAACCCAATAATAGGAAAATAGATAGGGGATTGATAAATATCCACTTCCCTAATCTTTATCCTTTTGTGTTTTTTCCACTCCTGCTTTACATCGTGGTTTCTGAGTGGTATTTAAGATAAAAGGTGGGATGGGATTATATATTTAAAAGGGGACAATTTGATGGCAGAAATTGCATCACAGAAAGGAATATCTGGAGAACTGATTAGCAGAGATTAGATTCAGTTGCATGGAAAATCTGGAGATGTAGTCAATAAATGGGCAACGGAGAGAAAGAGAGCAGTCAATCGATATTGTGACCTCAAACCCGTTTGGGTGGCAGGATTTCCCAACAGAAATTTACTCTACCGGTAATCAAACACCTCAACATCCCGTCCAGCCTGCGAGGACCTCAATGAATTTGTTCGCACCTGGGGCAGAGAGCTGGTGCCAGAGGGGTCAAAGAACTTGGACATGTCCGAAATTAATTTAATATGTTTGCTATATATATATGCCTGGCTGGTGGTTTGTAACCTTTTTTATTTTTCCATGTATTGGGAATAATATTCCCAACTGACGAACTCATATTTTTCAGAGGGGTAGGTATACCACCAACCAGATATACTACATTTTATTTTTGTGATAATAGTAATACCACGTAATACAATCAATATCCATGGATGACGTATTTACAATATTTTCTATGATTAAAATAGTAATGCTATGGCATAATCGTGTTGTATGGTTACTAGGTTGTAATGGTTACTCTTGTTACCACGGATTCATCACACTTCCCCCTTTACCATGGTAAAGAAAAAGTAGGGGAAATTGGCAACACATCTTTGGGACCATTGGGTTTAAGGGTGTAACATGGTGTCACTAATATGAACGGTGGACGGGATTTATTTTGCTTATTCATACTAATGGGTACTAATGGATTAATGGGTATCAATGAATGTTAAACTCTGGTAAACATACAAAAAACTATGGAAAGATCCACCATTTTTAGTGGCTACCCTCTGGTAAACTAACATAGCTATTAAAAATGGCCCAGTCGAAATAGTGGAATTACCCATTAAAATGGTGGATCTTTCCATAGTTTTTCTATAGTTTACCAGTGGCTAAACCAACTATTTTCGAGCTGGCGAGCTGTTCCAGTTCGCTATGATTCCACATCTCCAAGGTCCAGATTTAAAGCAACTGACCATTGGAAGTTTTTCCAACGGGGGGGGCTTAGGTTCCAATCTCGGTGGGTTTATTTTCCGATCCTGGTGGTTATATTTTTTTTCGATATATATATATATATATATATTATATTAACATTAATATTAATATTTACTGCCATACCCTATTTTTCTATAGAAAACGCATCAAAAAACCGTCATTGTTCAGTGGATTTTCCCATGGCAGCCCAGGTAATGCCCACCGAAAGGTGACCGCCACACGAAAACAGGTGGACCAGGAGGCGACGGTGCATGTTGCTTTGTGGGAATCCATGTGGGTGATATAAAAGGATACAGATATATTTTATACATATATGTATATATGTATATATGTGAATGATCTATAGATTATACTACCTGATATATGCGGGATTGTACTCATCCATGATGGGAGTCCTTATGAAAACCAGTGTTTTCATGGAATGTTTTCAAGGATTCCAAGATGCAGATGGTGGATAACTTTGGTCCAACGCTCAATGGATTGGTTTAAGGAAAAAGTTACAGGAAAACACCATATTTAATGGGAAAATCATGGAAAATCCATGGTTTCCTGTGGATTTTCCCTTAAACTCAGGCAGAGAATCGTCGCACCGACTTGCTCGAAAAGATCAACAAAGACTTCGAGAAGGGCATCCGTCACTTGGAAATTGTGTTTCATCATATGTAAACAAGACCATCCACAATTCTTGATTAGGTTTATACAATTACGGATGTTTTTTTGTTTCAACTTATATGGATTCGGATACATAGACAAATATCAGTTAATCATAGTCAATCCATAACTGATATCATCCATGTCTTATCCATATACAATCCCTAATTGGCCATGCTGTGCTCGGTGAACTGCCCGTGAGGTTTGGGCAACCGCTTGGGTGAAACACCTCAAGAGGAGACGGGCGGATTGGGCATTGGAAGGCCAAGGGAGACAGGTTGGGGCCGGAGATAGAGATACTATAAAGATACCCTCTGGTTATTTAACATAGCCATGGAAAATGGCCCATTTATAGATGGTTTACCTATTTAAAATGGTGATTTTCCATGGCTATGTTAAATAACCAGATGGTAGATAACATGATAATCTATACATAAAATGATAATCCATGTTACCGTCGTATTAACCTTGGGATTGCGAAACATTCTACATTCCCTGTCTTTTTGTGCTTTGATCATTTTTGATCATCGATGATCAATGATCTTTCATAGGGAAACCACTTCACTCTTGTCCCCCCGTGAGTTGTTTAGCAGTTGCTCACGGCCAGCATTCGGGTAAACCTTGGTCTGATAGATTGGTAAACCTGTGACAGGCATGTCAACTGTTTCAACCTGCATATCCAAGGGTGTCCCCACCGTTTTGAGGTTGCTATCACCATTTTTGTCGCGGTTGTTAAAACCTGAATTTCCCTAGTTATACTCCCATGCTGAACTTGTTCCACCCAAGGGGTATCCCTGCATGATTTATACGATCACCATCTTTGTTAGTTAAATGCTCCTTTCTTGCTAGCATGTTTGATTACACACTCATTTTGTGAGTTTTTGTTGTAAGGATACCATCTGGTAATCTAACATAGCTATCTTACCACATATTTATAGGCAGTTTTAAATCATCGAACTAAATGGTTGTTTTTTCCATAGCTCTGCCAGAGGGTCACGACTCATGGTCAGCCGATTAGCCACCAATGTCTACAAGGTGGTGCCCCAAGTTACTGCCCATGAACTAAGATATAATTCGGTATAATCCCTAAAAACCCTATCTGGTTGGTGGTTTGGAACATGGCTTTTATTTTTCCATATATTGGGAATGTCATAATCCCAGCTGACTAATATTTTTTAGAGGGGTAGGCTCAACCACCAACCAGCTATAGCTATTGGAGCAAGAAAAACTCACGGAGTGCGATTCCGGGCCGCGATTTCCAGGATTTTATGTCCAAACCGGAGTTTGTTCGGCGCGACAACCGCCTCACCACCGCACCATCGCAAGCAGTTGCTGAGCTCCAAAAAAAACGGGGGGGGAAGGTATTGGAATTGGTGACCTGGCATGTTTTTAGGGGATATTACTCATACAGGATGGGTCGAAACCTATGAAATTACATGAAATGAACAGCTCTTTTCGGTTACCAGGGTCGGGTTTTGACTCCTCATCCAAGGGGAGCATAGCTATGGGATGGATGACCTGGATCGTAGTGAAATATGCACAAAAATTATCATCCCAAATAGATCCAAATAGCCCTATGGGTAAAAACACTCATGTATTACATCATTTTGCATCATCCTAGGGGCCTAATATATCATAATATGGTGTTTCATTTTTTTTCATAAGCCTCTATTGGGAACGCTTCATTCTTCGGTTTACCACATGAATGTGGTAAGCTAGCTGCACTTCCAGCAGCTGAGGTTGGCTCAGGCCCTAGTGCGAGTAAGGCGGTGGTGGAAGAAAAGTGAGGGGCCCTGGACGTCTGGGAGAATCCATGGCATTGGTCTACCCCATCTGAATGAAGCTATTTCACCTGGGAGAATCCATGGCATTGGTCTACCCCATCTGAATGAAGCTATTTCACCTGGGAGAATCCATGGCATTGGTCTACCCCATCTGAATGAAGCTATTTCACCACCATAACCACACTTCATCACGCATTTTAGATGGAGAAACGACCATAACCAAGCTAAGTTTACCACCATAACCACACAAAAAATCCAGATTTAGAGTAACTTAGCAAACTGGAACGCCACCTTGACTCTATATATATATATATATAATATACATATATCAGGAAATAGGCCTAAATTTGAGACCTATTTCAGGACACAATGGTATTTTGCTTCGATGGGGAACAGCGAAGAACTTCCAGTTATGGAGTTGCTTTTCATTTGGCGAAGTTCCGCTGGCACAGATTTATGGTATTCAACCCGATATGCACGGCGGAAAGAAATACAACGTCCCAGTGGCTGGATTTTGAAGTAGAAATGACAGCAAAATGGATGGGATGTTTTTGTGAATGTCAGCGACTAATCGGATACATTCGAAATTGTGTCTATTTCTGGAGTTTAGGACTTATAGAAATAGGGTAATGTGCTTAGATTGGGATAGAACCATCAAAACTGGGAAAAGTCAACCCAGGATTGACCTCCGCCAGGGGGTGATTAATCCAGGGCTAGAATTAAGTATCAATTGAGTCTAATATATATCCAACAATAAGTGGGTAGATAGATTATGGCAGTTCAAACAACCTGGTGATAGACAGTGTGGCGGGGCCGAACTTTTTTCCCCACCACTGCCACTCCCAGGAAAGTGGAAGGGAAGAAAGTGGTCATCGCTGAGGACCCGGGGTCTACTAGAAGGGGTAGATTGGGGCTTGACGGAGGATCTAACCTATAAAATCATGTAAAAATCTCCCATGATCAATGTTGATCATCATTTTCATGAAAATTATTCCACCATTTTTGGCCGATTTCTTCAATTTCTTCCCATTTTCAGAGACCCAGATGGTCACTGCTGGGATGCCAGGAAACGAAGCGTGAGGAACTTGCTCCAGCGAACAGAAGGAAGAAAGCCCATGCGCAGACTGTCCGGGGCACCCAAAGATATCGTCAGATTGGCGAATTCCTTGGTGAATGGCTTGATCTTTGGCCCCAAAAATGGCCAATTTCAGAATTCGTTATGTCAAATTTCATGCCAAAGAATGGGTGCTGTTTTTAGATCCTGTCTTTCGTGACATCATTCCAGGCACGATTGATGTACATGGGAGACCTGCAAGAGAAGGATGAGGATGAGATGAGGCGCGGTGGCCATGTGATTTCACGTTCCACAGTGATTTTCATCTGGCTGGTGGCTTTGAAATATCGTGGTTGTCTCATCTAACTGAACTGGGACGAGGTTGCCGACGATATGTTGTTTTTAAGGATGGGTGGCACCAATCCAACCAATACAGTGTTTCTGGGTTCTTATACATAGCGACATAGCCATCATTCTAACCAAACAAGGATTCACAATCCTGGATTGCGAAGCATTCAGCTACCCATTCATCGAGGAAGATGTGGAGTGAGTGGAAGACCAAAGAGAAGGCTCGCCCTCTGGTCAGATGGCCATGGGAATTCGATGGAATTCGCCAGAAGCAACACCTTTGATGAATTCCATGTTGGGCGGACATATGTTTCTGGGTAAATTATAACGACCTCACTGTTCTCCCTCACTGGAATCATGGTTTATTTTTGGGGGGAATCATCCCCATTCATGGCCGAACTATTCAGGTTAGTGAAATATTATGGCCTTTACCCAGATGTTTGCAAATCTTCAACAGCAACCAACTTGGTGTCCCTGGCAGGATGAGGCGGGGATGTCAAGTATGTCACCTACAGCTGAAGTCTCAGAGGAGCCGAAACGGAACCGCCGGGTAACCATCCTCAATGGATTGGTTGTGAATGGAAAATTTACCAAAAAAAAACATGGTTTTGACAATTTTTTATATGGTTTTTTCCGGTAAAAACATGTTCCCCTAAACCAATCCATTGACATCCCAAATAGGATAAACAGGGGTATACCCAATCATACCCAATGATAAACCTTCAGTGGGGATGGTTTATTGCTTTGAGATGTGCCCTCCCGTAATTTCTATCATTGGCTACGTGGCGAATCGGCATGTATCATCTGCTTTTAACCAAGGTAAGTAATACCATGTAATACTGTAAATCAACGCACTCATCGTACTAAATGGGCCATGGCGTCGCCATAGCGAACTTTAAATAATCACAAATATATTGATACCACATTATGCAGCTGTATATTCCATTAATATTCCAATGAAATTGCTGGCCGATGTCAGACGTTTTTTTTCAATCAGCTTGAGTCGACGGTTTCATTTCTAACTGATTGATGCCAATTTACCCAATTTATGGCGTCAAATTGATGTGACGAAAACGGGCAAATGATTGATAAACTGATAAACCAATGGGTGGAATGGGATTTGGAGGGTGGAACCCCTGATTTCTCAGACGGAGCCAAATGGAGTCCTGTGGGTAAAGAAACTTGAACTGGCGTGACGACCCCGATACTCTTCAGGGATTTCTGAAAGCATCAGCAATGTACGCACAGAGTACATAATGCACATATCACATTCGTTTGAAAACATATGTAGTTATGTATATATATATGTGTGTGTGTGGAGCATATATATATACATATGTGTGTGTGTATTTTATATATACACATATCATGAATCTATTTTTGGACTTATTCAGCATCCTGCTACAGATTGACCTTTGCAAAGCAACCACTTCAAGTGTGGTACAGCCTGAATTGCCAGCTCCCAGCGTTTCAGGACCGTCAGGATACCCGAAACAACCTCACAGATGCAGCCGGAGTCCGAGCTTGAAAGTCATAGCTCCAAAAAAATGTGCAAACTATGTAAGTTGTTGCTTAAGATGTGGCAAGTTGATGCTTGCCAGTTATATGCCAGTTATATATATATACATACTGTATACTGTATGTATATGTGCATATATTATCTTATATTGCTGAACTATCTCCAAGAAATTTCGCCGCCAGATCAACTAGAAGAGCGTGCTGAGCCTTGAAGGGTGTTGGATGACAGGAATGTCTCAGTTTATATATGTTTATATGCCATAGATTCTACCCAGTTCAACAAAACAGTTACCCTCTGGTAAACTAACATAGCTATGGAAAATCACCATTTTCAATGGGAAAAAACACTATTTCTATGACCATTTTCAATGGCTATTTTGACATAACCAGAGGGTAATTAATATGTTTGTCCCCATGACTATCCATATGTATCCGATTTCTGTGGCTGGTCCCATGGTCCCATTGCTGAGATCCAAAAGCTTCGTTCGGAAAAGGCGCAGAAAGAAGCCGAGGCCGAGATTTCCGGCATGGAACAGTCACGGACTTCGAAATTTTTTTTATTGAATTCCCATGGAGAATTTGATGGGATGAGAATGATGAGAATCAAAAATGTGGATTCAATATTCAATCTGGATTTGTTACCCTCCAGTAATCAAACGTGGCTGGTTGGAAAATCCCTTTGTTTATGAATGATTTTCCCAGCGAAAAAGACCTCTATTGATCTGGGATTTCCCTGGCCACGATTGATTGCCGGAGGGTTTTATTGGAATTCATTGGGATAGATAGAGAATTTTTCAGATTCAACGTGGATTTAATATGATTTAATATGATTTAATGAGGACTCAATGGGGATATAATGTGGAGACAGGAGAGGCGATTGGATTGGGATAACTGTGTTGCTATCCTAAAGTGGCTGACAATATAATATTACCACAGAGAGATTATGTATGCAGCCTTTAAAACCATTAAAATGATTGGAGATGTATGCCTTACAACATATGGGTGGTGGCAACCATAAATATCCAATCAACATTGGGAGTCGTGTGGATATAAGCCGCAAGAGTGGCCCACAAAAGAAGAATCGCCCAAGTAAAAACAAGAAAAAAGAACCACACGTACACCCTCGAAAAGAATTTTCCTATTGAAACTATAGGGTTTTCCAGGGTTTCCATGGAAAACATCTGCAGAGTTCAAGAGATTTCCCATTGTTCCGCAGGAAGAAGCTGGTTTCATCTCGGCCCGGGGCCCAATTGGTGTAGCCCAACGATCGGCCCACTTTGCCACTTCGAAATCTCCAAAAATTGGAAGCCCAAAATCAGGAGAAGCAGAAGAGATCATGATCATTCCGGAGTTTCATCTTTTTTCCCATAGATTTATAAAATTTTATGAATGATTGATTTTATATTCTATGATTTTCTGGGGTTTCCATAGTCATGGAGGTGTTACCATGTGTTACCCAGATATCATCCATGTGATTTTCGGATTTTCCGTGAAATAAACCATCCAGCGAGCTTGGGGTACCTATGGGTACCTGTTATCTTCCGGATCCCAAGGATAACTCCCCAGAGGTCCCAAAGACCAAAGATGCAGCACCTTGGCGCAGCGGGGTTAGTTGGTTAGTTCATCAAGTATACCACCACCAAGCTACTAACCTGGCTTATTGGTGAATTAATGTGAATTACTAACTTCAGTACATTATGAACTATCAATGAATAATGTCAATTATGGATTGGAATTCATTATATCACCACTAACCTACTAACTTGGGTTGTTGGTGAATTACTAACTCAACTACATTATGAACTACTGGCATAATTATAGTATCATGTTCCCAAGTAATATCAATGACCTGTGTCAGTTCTGAAGTAGCTTATCCTTTGGTAAACTAACATGGCCATGGAAAATCACCATTTGGAATAGGTAAATCAACGACCCAAATGAGCCATGTTCAATCGGTATGTAAGAAATTACCAGAGGGTAGTGGGTTAAATGGGTTAAATGCCAACATCTACCAACAAATGGAAATCTAATGAAGATATATGAAGACATGATAGGGATTTATTGGAGATATAACTGATATAACCAACACTATGATTTGTAGTGTTTGAACATGGAATTAAACCCCAAATGGCATGGATTTTACCATTGGTGTTTGGGCCCCAACTACACGGTTCCGTGGCAGTGGAAACGGGTCGAACACTACCTTGAACATGTTTGAACCGTGGGATAGGTGATGATAGTAGTTTAAACTCAGTTTCGAAGCTTCATTGTCGCATGTGCCTCATGTTTACACTGCTTTGAGGCTGGCAGGCAGGATTTTGGGCAGTGCCAGTGGTGGCGGATCTGGTGTTTGTTGTCTTTGTTGCCCAACTTAGGGGAAATCATGGAACTCACATGATTTCTAGCCATGATTTCTAGCCATGATTTCTAGCCATTTCGATCCATTCGGCTTGTGTCAGTGTTTAACTAAGCCGATGTCCATTCTTTGCAACGCGCGTTTTGTTGCCAGGAAAAACGATCGATTCTCAGGGGTCATGCCTGGTGGCGAGGTGCCGGGGAAGTCCATGGTGGGATGATGGGGATTTTACCTGGTGCGAACTAAGGAAAAGCCTATAAATGATCCTATATTTGATGGTAAAAACAATGGAAAAACCGGTGTAAACTAACATCCAATTTATCATTATAGCCTTTGGTAAACTAACAGTTTGCGAACTGGAAAATGGCCAGAAATAGTTGATTTGGCCGTTAGAAATGGTGGTTGGGACCAAGTACCCCACCAATTGAATCTGGGTGGTGGTTTGGAACAGTTGGATTATGTTTCCATATATATATATTGGGAATTTCATCATCCCAACTGACTATTTTTTTCAGAGGTGTAGGTTGAAACCACCAACCAGTTTTCACATTCATACCGTTATACCCGTTTATATATTTGGATGTGGTTGGTGGGTTGTCAAACTGATTACATTGATGTGGGATGTGGGGGGTTTCATGCAGGGTTTTCCCTGAAACTGAATGAAGACCTGTCCATATGAATCCAGACATATAGCCCATGGCAGGGCTGCACATATTGATTCCAATGGATGGGCATATGTTGAAATCTTGAAATCCGCAAGAGAAGATGCAAAAAGATGATGAATTGGGGATGGGTCAAAACCCTGGTACCTAGTGAACCCCAAAATAGCTGGTAAATGGATGTTCATTCCCCTAAAAATGGTATTAATAGGTATTGATCCATACCCAATTCACTATTGGCAAGGGATCAAAACGATGATCAAAACGATGATCAAGCCATGGGTGAAAACCCATGGGTTTTCCATCCATTTTAAGCGAGCGGCGAGCGTGTCACCTTCTTCAGGTCAAACTGCCGGGCACAGTGCCTTGAGGAGCGACTGGATTTGGACTGGGAGGAGATTCCTGAAGAAATCCAGCTGAAATCGGAAAAAGATACTTGAATTTGACATGAATCTTAGATGAATCTTAGGTCTCAGATAAAAACCTTGGAGAAATCTTAGATTGGAGTTCCACCAATTTTCCAATTGAAAGCTGACACACTCCTTAGCGTTTTTGGTGGAGTCACACCATGTTCCTGCAATGCCGTGTCAGGACAGCTCCTTGAAGCTCTTGAGGGGCGCAAACAAAAAGGTGCTAGGCCCATCTAGGCCAACAGCAAGTGGAAACCGGCAGGCGAAGCCTTTTCAACATGATGTTGGTTGATGGTTGATGACTGAGGTAGAATTCTAGGGCCTAGGGGGTTCTTCCATGTTCTTCCCACATCTGGGGACTGGGGATTCTCTGATTCTCTGGTCATAGGTGAGGACTTCAGACTCCTCAGCCGTGCCGTGCGTTTCAAGTTTCGCCCCGAAAAAACGTGGTGCCCATCAGCCGGTGCCCCGGGATTTTTTCAAATTTCAAGCACTCCGCCTGGATGGTGGACACCCTCCACAGGATCCACTGGTTAGGCTGAGGCTGCCATGTCAATGCCATATTGGGCGCTGGTTGGTAAAGGTTTCCATTCCACTTGGGATTCTGCACAGAAAACCCCAAGGTGCTGAAAACATGATGTAACATGATGTAACATCTTGCCACCATCCAGGCATGTTTCCTCCGAGCCGGAAAATGGCCGCATTTCACCAAAGTCACCGTCCATCCCCACGACTTTTGATGCGCCCGCCGGAACCAGAAGCGGCATACCGCGGCGTAGCTGTCAGCAACTGGGATGAACATGAAAACCCCAGCAGCAAAGTGGTACTTCTTGGGGAAATCCAAGGCTCTGGAATTTCCATTTAGCACATCTTAGAACCCCAAACAAGATGGATGTTTTTTCCCCAAGTCTTTTCTGACCATCAAATAAAACCCCATCACTATAGGAATGAACATCTATCAACGAAGTCTAAAATGAATAGATTCAGTAGCAAAGCAAGGTTTCTGCGGGGTGTTTAATGGTGTTTATCATGATTTAAGTCAGAGTAATTTAGTTATTCGGTTCTTCCTGGCAATTTTTCACATCCAAATTACCCCAGATTCTATGGTTAACCAACACCTCGGCATAAAAAAAATTGATCTGGTTCCAGCGGTGTAAGTGCTAAACCACAAGTTGTGGCAATCATGATTCCTACTTCTCGTCCTACTCGTCACGTGCTAGGAGCTCAGAACGTATCAAGGGATGCCCAGATGTCGCCAAGGGCACGCATTTCCAAGTACAAGTAACCCCGTTGGAAAATCACATGGAACCCCCACAAAAAAAAAGGGTTTAGAAGATGTTCTGTTTTTGGGAGTTGCGTTTTTTTGGAGGTGCCTTTTTCAGCTTCAAGTGTGCCACATCTCAAGTTCAAAAACTGAGGACCTTCTCAATGTCTAGTGGGGTACCCTCTGGTCAACATACCAAAAACATCAAAAAACGATGATAAATCATCATGTTTAATGGGTAAATTCACTATTTCTATGGGCCATTTTCAGTAACTATGGTACCCTCTGGTAATTTGTTACAGTTCGCGAACTTGAAAATGTCCCAGTCGAAATAGTGGATTTACCCCTTAAACATGGTGGATCTGTCCATAGCTATGTTAAATAAGCAGATGGTATAGTTTACCAGATATACCAGATAGTAGACATTAGTAAACTAACATAACTATGGTGGATCTACCCACAAAATGGTGGATTTTTCCATATCTTTCCATCGTTTTTTTCACGGGGAGAATTTCGAGCTCCGGCACTGCGAAACCCAGGGCACACAAATGGGAGGATCACCACAACATTCGAGCGACCTGAACGACCTAAACGTCATCCCATCAGGTGATTACTATCCCTGTTTGTTGATACTTGGAATAGTCACCTATCATCATCATCATCATGGTATGATTATATAATTAATATGATAAAATATAATATAATATAATATAGTATAATGCAATATATATATACATTTATTTATTTACATGCTTTATTATACATGTGTGTGTGCGCCTTTCTGTTTGAACTTGTATGGCACCAGATCAGTTTCACTCTTAGGATATGTGTTTCTTCCAAAGAGGGACTCTATACCTAGACCGCTAGACCTGACCATTGGCGAATGCTTCTCCTTAACTGAAGTACAGACCGAATCCCCTAAGGCCCTAAGTGTCTTTTCTAAGAGGATTTATGATTTGGCCCACTTTGGTTTCCCCAATTCTACATTTCACCCACTGCGAGGACGGATATGCCCATTGCATCCCATTGCTGTTTGTTACCCACGGCATTTTCTCTGGGTGAAGAGGATAATTTGTTGCTGGCGCTGTTCCCTTTCTTTGGTCACGTCAACTGTTGGTTACCCTCTGGTAAACATACAAAAAACTATGGAAAATCACAATTTTTAATGGGTAAATCCACTATAAATGGCTATTTTCAATAGCTATGTTTCGTTTACCAGAGGGTAGTGTCAACCTTGGAGTAACCCGTGGACTTCACTAGGAGTCTCACTTTTCTATCGGATTGCGATCCGAGGTAAAAATCAACCAGGTTTTTTGGCGCAGAGGTTAGCTATGGTCTCCTAAGCGCGGTTGTCCCATCTATTAGGCTATATATAACTGGTTGGTGCTTTGGAACATGAATGGATTATGACTTTCCCATCAAATTGGGAATTTCATCATCCCAACTGACTTTCACTCCATGATTTTTCAGAGGGGTAGGGTCAACCACCAACCAGATTATTAGTAACCATCATTAACCATAGATTAACCATATATTAACCATTATGAACCATATATTAACCATTATTAACCATATACTAACAATTATTAACCATATATTAACCATTATTAACCATATATGAACCATTATTAACCATCTATTAACCATTATTAACCATATACTAACAATTATTAACCATATATTAACCATTATTAACCATCTATTAACCATTATTAACCATCTATTAACCATATATTAATAGTATATTACCAACCAATGGTTATGAATTCTTACCATTACCTACAAACACGATTCGTGGGATGATCCTCCAGACGTCTTCGGTTTCGCCGAACAAATCGCCGTTTGAAAGACCCGGTGGTTCGCCACCGTTGCCACCGTTGACTCAGTCAGGGTGTGCTCACTGCGCCATCGGGGCGCTGAAATCATCACGGGAGTGGGGGCTTCCTCGAGTCAGATCTTTATGGATGACGAATATGACGAATATGACGATAGTGATACAGGTAGCTATCCGTGAATAAAACCATCTAATTAGTAATCAGATAGTAAATCTAAATTGGATTGGATTTAGATTTGGAAACCATTTAGGTAACGTAAAATTTAAATATTAATCGGATAGTGATAATGAATAGTGATAATATGTGAAAATTATAGTATACCATAGCCATAATTGGCATATGATAGTGATAGTGATAATAGTGAATCAGATGCCAATTGTGTTTCACCTGATTATTCCATATTAATCCTTTATGATTAATATAATATTAATATGTTCATCTTATGGGGAGGGGATGATAAGAATGATGCTACGGATGATCATCAGCACGGTGAATGACGAGCTTTACAAACGCGGTATCAATAGTGGAGAGTGATGACAATGATGCAGTAGTAACATGTAAAAAGAACCCTAATAAAAGTGAATAGTGAGTAGTGATGATGATGATGATGATCATGATCATGATGATGACGATGACGATGACGATGACGATGACGACGACGATGATGCTGCTGCTGATGATGATGACGATGACGAATACGACAATGCAACTTCCAATGAATTCTTAGGACATTTGGGGTTCCCATAATTCCTCATTTCTTTGTGGAAACCTTGGATTCGACTTCCAGAATAAGGGTAGCCAGATCGAAATCGGACCGAGGGAGCCAGCGGGTCCCAGCGGGCAGTCGCGGGTCGCGGGCGGGTCGCGGGTCGTCAGGGGCCTCCACGCTCTGATCGTTGTGCAGTGGAATGTGAAAAGTATCCTCTGGTAAACATACCAAAAGCCATTGAAAATGGCCAAAGAAATCGTTGATTTAGTTGTTTTACCCATAAGAAATGGTGGTTGGAACCAAGTATCCCATCAATTGAATCTGGTTGGTTTGGAACATTTGGATTGTTTTTCCAGATATTGGGAATAGTTTTTTCCCAACTGATTCATATTTTTCAGAGGGCTAGGTATACCACCAACCATGAATCCACTGGATTAAATGTGAACGCCAGATTTGTTGCAAGGGATTAATTGGGGTGAACTAATATGTATATATATATGTATATATTTGAATTAGTTGGCTTCCTGATTTTCATAGATTATCAATTTGAATTATCAAAATCCACTGGATGATTGGCATGAAATCTGATGGGCTGCAGCCCATCCTGTCATCCTCTGAACTGGAAGAATGTTTTTACAGAGACTCTCTGGAACTGGTGCGTGCCGCATTAATGATTTGGAAAAGGGGCATTTGGAAAATACCCTGGATATGATCTGGATATGGACATATAATGAGAATATGATTCTAATGATTCTGGATAATGTTGGAAAGAACTGTGGATATAGCCTCTGGGTTTACCAGCCACGTGTGGAAAGATCCACCATGCTATTAGTGGGTAAATCCACTATTTCGACTGGGCCATTTTCAAGTTCGCGAAGTGTAAGAAATTACCACAGGCTAATCCCCAACAAATATTCGATGTGGGGTTTGTGTCCCATTATCAGAGGCCAGGTCATTGAGGTCCCAAAATTCTTCCAAGATGCCACAATTATCATGTTTTTTGCTCATCATCCCAACAATATCCAACCTGGTTGGTGGTTTCAAACATGACTGGATTATTTTCCATTTCATATATGGGATGTCATCCTTCCCATTTTTCCGAACTCCATGATTTTTCAAGATGGTTATTGCACCACCAACCAGCGCTCATCATCCCAACAATATCCAACTATTGGATTAAAATTTGATTGGAATCTCCCATTGTGGATAGTGAAATATAGTGAAATACGTTCTCCCAACAACATCCAAGAATTTGATAAAATTGATAAGTGATAATTTGCTGATCCCTTTGGCATCATTGATGAGTGATAGTTTTAATATCCATCTGGTTATTTAACATAGCCATGGTATAGATGACCCATTGAAATAGATGGTTTACCTATTAAAAATGGGTGGATCTTTCCATGGCAAACTGTTAGTCATAACCAGATGGTATCCATCCCAATATCCATCCCATCATGAAATCCAACATCCCAAATCATCCGACTTGAATTCTCAGAGAGTTTTACCCATTAAAAAACCATATAGCAATTCCCACATGGTAAAAACATGCTAATCCATGGTTAATCTATGGTTAGCAATGGTTAATCTATGGTTAATAATGGTTACTAATTGGAATAACAATATATCTGCTTGGTGGTTTGGAACATGTTGTTTCCATATTTTTGGAATTTCATCATCCCAACTGACGAACTCCATCATTTTTCAGATGAGTAGGCTCAACCACCAACCAGATATATAATATTATAATAACAATCCATTAACCATCCATTAACCACCATTAACCAATGTAAACAATTATAAACCATATTTTTCAGAGGGGTTGGTAGGTATACCACCAACCAGAATACCAATTGCATCACATTTGGATTGATCAAACCCAACATCATTATCCTCCAACATCATTATCCAACCCATTGGATTGGTAAAACCCAACATTTGGATTGGTAATATCCATGGTAAACCCAACATCATTATCTAAATACTGGTAAAACCTTGGGCTCTTGTGATGAGGGCCCCAAGGCCACGAACCTCCCCCGCGTGGCACCGCGGCGACCCCCAAAAATTCGGATGAAAACTTGGTCGTTTTTGGCCGAAAGAATGGGCGTGGGGAGTTGGGAAGCACCAGAATGGGAGTAGAATGGGATAGCACTGGGATACAATATATGGGTATGGGTCAATACCTATAGATGCCTATTAATACCATTTTTAGTGGGATGAAAATCCATAAATCCCAGCTATTTTGATGAGAACTACAGGGGTACAAGGTTTTGACACACTGCCATAGATATATATATTATATATATATATTATACATATATGATTATATATGAAAATATCACTTAATTATATATGATAATAGGGGATAGTTTTATAAGATTATACAAGATATGGTTGGTCATGGAAAATATAAGGGCTCCAATCAAGTGTCAACATGGTTGAAAGCCCCGAGCCTATGGAAATTGATTCACCACGATGACCTCATGGATCAGTGATAGAAAATTGAGAGAAAGATTAATCCAGATCCATGCGCCAATAGGATCACTAATACTATTATACAATCATTTATAATCATGAATAATAGTTCCATTTCAATCCATTGCAACTTTGCAATCCTGTGGTACGGTCCGCCATTTCAGGCTAGTTACGGCTAGTTCTTGGGAGAGTGCTTAGCCGAGGATTTCTTATAGGCATGTATCCCCCCATTTGTTGGAGACAACAACACACTCTACCACCTTGTTATTCAACATAGCTATGGACAATCACCATTTTGTTGTAGGTAAATCATCATAAAATATCATAATTCATTCGGACATGGGCTATGCATTTTTATGTTGGAAACCAGAGCGTACACTCTGGCAAACTAACAGTTTGCGACCGAAAAATCACTATAAATCAACGAACTACCCTCTGGTAATTTGTTACAGTTCGCTATTGAAAATGGCCCAGTCGAAACTCAGTGAGTTTTCGCATGAAAATAGCATGGTGGATCTGTGCATAGTTTTTTGTATGTTTACCAGGCCGGGTAAATGGGCCATGGTTTCCCTACTATGTTGGTGTATCCCCCAGCCCACTCACCTGGAGGTTGACATGCTGGAGCAACGCTCGGCCGAGAAGGAACGAGCCCTGCAGAACGAGGCGCGCGCGGCTACCCGTTTTGCGGGGAGTAGCCTCTGGTGAACTAACAGCTGGTTGGTGGTTTCAAACATGAATTTTATTTTCCATTTCATATATAGGATAGTCCTTCCCATTGACGAACTCATATTTTTCAAGATGATTAAAACCACCAACCAGGTTTGCCATAGAAAATGGCCCTGTTACAGTTGATTTACCTATTAAATAAAGATGATGATTTTCCATAGTTTTTTCGTATGTTTACCAGAGGGTAAGCTACCTCAGAACTGACATAATTGATTTATATATATATATATATGTGTGTGTGTGTATTACTTGGGAACTTTATACTATAATTAAGCCAGTAGTTCATAATGTACTTAAGTTAGTAATTCACCAATAGCCCAAGTTAGTAGGTTAGTGGTGATATAATGAATTCTAATCCATAATTGACATTATTCATTGATAGTACTGGATTATGAAGATTGTAACCGATTCGTTGGCCTACCTAATAAACTGTGCATTGGAGATTATGAACTGAGCTATAAGTGATGGAACTAGGAGGGATTACGAGTATTGGAACGGTAGCACCTTGTAAATAATTTTGTTGGTAAGCGTCCCAAAAATGACGTGTTGCCAGTTTGAGAGTTATTTTGATTTTCACAAGAAGTAGTGATGGTCAATCGTGAAGGGCATGCCTTGTTCTTGCCTCAGGATTATGGTGAAGGGATGTGTCATGGCCTTTCCTTCTTTTTCTACCATCTGCCGAAAATACCACTGCGTGTGGGATCAATTCAATTATATATATATGTATGCATATTAAATCAAGTAGATGAGGATTAGTTAAAATCTCTGACATGAGATTTTGGGGAAATCAACATCCATAAACTCCAAGAAATCCCAAGATGTTTTGGATATATTAGCAGAAAAGAAACCCGTTTTTTTGATCTCGACCATCCTGCCAGGTAGAGATCCTGCGAAAGCAGAAGGACAGCCAGGTGTGTGTTTTTTTCTCCGGAAAGCGAGGGGGGAAATCACCCTGGGTTTTTTCATGTTTTCATGGAAGATGGGATTTCCTCTGGATTTGTTAGATGAACATGGACAAACTCTTGTTGCTTTAGAATCTTTGGAGTTTGGAGTGTGTGTTGGATGGGTTTTCCTCACAGGAGCTTTTAACGAACAAAAAATGGTTGATTTTTCAGCCATGTTTGATTTCCGGAAGGTAAAAATCCTGGGAACAATGGAATGAATTAAAAGGGGATCAATGTATGATTGAAATATAGTCGATATACCCTCTAGTAAACTAACGTAACTATGGAAAGATCCACCATTTTTAATGGGTAAATCCACTATTTCAATGGCCATTTTCCATAGCTATTTTGACATAACCAGATGGTATATCCCATTAAATCACCATTAAAATCCCATTAAATATCTTATTGATACTATAAATGGCCATTTTCAATAGCTATGTTAAATTACCAGAGGGTAAACCAATTCATTTTCTCACCGCGCTACAGGTGGCCTCGCTTCGTGCGCAGCTGGAATTCCAAACCACCGAGCTGCGACAGACAGCCGAGCAGGAGGCGTCCAGAATATCTGCTGCGACAGACGGCCGTGGGGAAAAAACATGTGGACTATGTGGATGTATGATATTTCTATATATATATATTTTTATACATGATTCACTATCCATATTTTATAAATCATGTATATCATATGCATTTATATATATAATTATGTATCATAGATATCTCATAATTATTTACCTATTGGCCCTCCGGTCATCAAAGGTGGCAGTGAAACAAAGTCCCTCATTTCGTCCGATGTTCCCCCAGACTCCATTGCCACGAGCCTCCCATGGTGGGAGTTAAGCAAGGAAAAACGCCGAGAATTTCATGGGAATTTCATGTGATTTACTGGGATATGATTCATTATCCATATATATATATATACAGTATATATCCAGTAATGTCCAACATATATCCAATATATATATATATCCAACATATATCTAACATATTTTTTATGGGGATTTGTCATGGAGATTTTTTGTGGCCCTAAAATGGAGATTTATGGCTATGGTTGACCACTGGACCACTGGGCTTCAATGGTTCAATCGGTGAAGCTTTGTGCATTTTGCTGGTCATAAATCAAGACGCGAAGATACATAAAGGACATTTACAGATATTCACGTGTCTTTATTTGCCTGTGCGTAGTAAGGTGCATGTTAATTGTATAACTACCCAAAACTAAAGAAAGATATCTGATATCTTTAAATGATCCACCTGCAGGTTGCATTTTTTCATGTGAAATATGAGAGTTTTTCCCACCGGAAGTCGTGCCAGGTATCACTGCTGAAGCAGGACTTCGAACGCCGCGAACGCTCCCTGCAGCAGATGTTGGAACAGGTGGGCGATTGGGATGATCCCTGCCTGGAGGTGTTTGAAAATGTTTGAATCATAGGAAAAAATGGAACAATAGCCCCCCAGCTGTTCCATAGGCGGCAATTAATCCCAAAAAAAAGTGTCATTTCATAGGAAAAGATATGGAACATTGACGATAAACCACTCATTTTTGGTATCTTCCGACAAAGCCAAACGCTTAGTAACAAACTGTAACAAACTGTAGATCATCCGAAAAATATCGAAGACATCGTTGTTGCCTCTCAAGTGGGTGTACAAAATGTTCGACTCCCACGAGACAAGTCATCGTCAAATACTACAGGTTCCAGCTATTTCCAGCTCAAAATCTCGCCAATATTCCTGATGCCAGAAAGTGAATCACTACCCTCTGGTTATTTAACGTAGCCATGGTATAGATGGTCCATAGAAATAGATGGTTTACCCATTAAAAATGGGTGGATCTTTCCATGGCAAACTGTTAGTCATAACCAGATGGTATCCATCCCAATATCCAACATCCCAAATCATCCCATATCATAACCAGGTACTAACTATTTCAGTAGGGTTTTTACGAATTTCCATCTTTGGGGGATCACTTTCCAGCATTTTCCAGCCAGGCCCGACTGGGACAGGAAGAGGAGACGCGCACAGCGGAGATCCAACTGGCACCATGGCAGTTGCACAGGTGAAAGTCTTATTCAACGAACCTGGATATTAGCCTGGATTCTATTTTGATATATGTTTATATATAATATAATTGGTGTTTTATTTATATTATACTATATTATATTTTACATTATAATATATAACTCATATATATATACATATCTATATATATATATACATATCTATATATATATACATATGCATATATATATATATGCATACATATATCTGCATGTGTGTTTTGGTTTTGGAATTTTCTGGGAACTTCCAACTTTGCCCGGAAAACTGCGCTGTCGCCGTTTTTTTTCGGGATCCTCTGAGGCCATGAAACTGAAGCGCCAGGAGGAGTTGTTGAGAGCTTCGGAGGCGACGTTGCGCAAGCGGTGTCAGTGGAGAGTAACTGGGGAAACTGTGGGTTAAAATGGTTCGAAAATTGCAATAATAAGATATAATAACTATAACCTGCCTTATATTGATGGTATCAATATCATATATATATAGTTGTTATCAATAGTTATATTAACTGATATGATTTAATAGCCATATTATCCCATATAAATCAATATAAAGTGATGGTTTATATATATATATGTATGTTTATACCACCCATAAAAATGATCATTTATGGTGATGGTCTACTATTGCTTTACTCACCGTAGTTTCAACTGTCTGTGGTTTCTGTCGGTTTCTAGGCGGCTAGTAGGTTCCCACAACTTTCAAGCTGGACATTCTGCTTCTATTCCAAGCATTTTCCGAAAATTGTTGGTTTTCACGTTTGACTGCGCTAGCTGAAATATCATACACTGAAGACATTCTGAGGAAAAGACCTATAGATATTTGTAGATTCTGCTTGGATTTTCTTGGCTCCACATCAAACCTGGGCTTTTCCAGGCCAAGATCAAGTCCCTGGAGGAGAGCAGTGACCGGCAACAGGTGCCCTGGGCCGCAGTCCCCATAGGAAATCAGCAGGAGGAATGGGGGCAAAATGGGGTACTCACCCAAGAATAGACCTATACAATATATATATATAAATATATAATCCATTTGGGGCTGGTTTATACCACCCATATATATATATATATATATATGTGTGTGTGTGTATAATCACTTAGAATCATTTATCATGATGATTTTGGGGATGCTTTATTATTGGATTCACATTATTCCATCAGGAATATATGGGTGTGTTTGAAAAAAAAAGAGGCCTGCCCCGAAAAATCCCAAAGCGTTGATCCTCGATTTTGACAAAGCCTGATTTGGGTTTGATATCAGTGATATCCACCAATAGGACACTAGGCATATCATTATTCAGGGGTTGGTAAATGTCCTGATTTTTCACATCACCCAAATATTGGGGAAATAATCTCCAACAGATACTTGTTCAAGTGATGTTCAAAACGGTCCCAAAATGGGACGTTTACCCTCTGGTAAACTCACATAGCTATGGAAAATCACCATTTTCAATAGGTAAATCCACTATAAATGGGCCATTTTCAATAGCTATGTTAGTTTACCAGAGGGTACCAAACCCTGTTATCATTTCACATTGACCTTCTCATCCACAACGCCAAAAACGCATGCCGTGGCGCTGCCGGTGCCCCAATGAGTGGCCCTCAAAGGAACTCTATGAGCGTCACGTGGGGCAGTTGTCGCAACAGATCAGGAGCAGCCAGGACCCCTGACAGACAGCCCCTGGAGGGATGCAAATGGTTGGAGTATACCACCCCAAATGGCCATCTTAATAGAGAAAATATCGGGAAAGTATGGGAAAATCATGACTAACCAATGGATTTATGGGCACACTTTAGACAAAGCCAAATAGTGGAGAGTTTCCACTGGAAGACCTGGAAGCAAGAGGTGAAAAGTGTTGCTTGTAGACCAGAAACTAACCAGAGAGAGCTGTGGTCATGTTTATTGGAGCCCTGGACACCTTCAAAATTCAATCCTCCAAGGATGATTGAAAAACTGTATCGCCACTGCAATGTTTAGACCCGAAGACCCTTTCAGAAACCTGAAGCAAATATCTTAGTGAAACATAGTGAAATCAGCGAAGAAGTCCATTTTCAATGGCCATCTCCCACAAGAAGTCCATTTTCAATGGCCATCTCCCACAAAATATGGCCTTATATGGTACAGTACCTCCATTTTAGGATTCCTGAAATGCTTCCAACAAAAATGAATTCCGCGTTTGTTTTTCCAGAGCTTCACAGGAGAACTTCCGAAGTCAATTGGAAGTGGCACAGTCGGAGAATGACGAGCAACTGCAGGTGCCATTGGGACCATGCGCTGCTAGTTCTACTACTTTCACGAGCTCGGAGTTTGGCAACCAGTTAAAAAATGTTAAATTCAAACCTCTAAAACTGGAAGTGTCAAAATGTGTGTCAAATTCCCAAAAAGATCCAAAACAATGGAAGAATCAGATCATCCAAAACTGGCCTGAACCTACCTCACTGGTTCAATTGAAGGAACATCGGAACATCCGCAGCAAATGTTCCCCTGATGGAATTACAGTATGGTTTCCCCATAAATTGCATGGTTATATGGTTCAACTTGTTGAAAACTCCGATGTTTTCCATTGTTTTCATTCATTCTTTTCCATTCACCATAGGTTTCTCCCAGTTTCTCCCATGTTTTCCCCATGAAAATCCACAAAAAAACATCCGGGGTCTTCGCTGCTTCCCCAACCCACCCAGGCGGCCATCGCCAAGTTGTCGGACGTGGAGCGCAACAGCAAATCGGAGCGGGAACGCATGCGCGCCGAGGTGGAACAGGACGAGATTGGGAAAAAAAAGTGGGGAGATGTGCCTCTGGGAAAATGGCCAACTGGTTGGTGGTTGGTGGCTAATGGTTAATGATGGTTAATGATGGTTAATGATGGTGAATAAGGCTTATTGACAGTAGAAATAGTGGATTTTCCCATGAAACATGGTGGATCTTTCCATAGTTATAAATAATGATAATGGTGTAATGATAATGGTGATAATGGTGATTAATGATGGTATAATGATGGTATAATGATGGTGATACCCTTTGGTAAACAGCCACATGACTATGGAAAGATCCACCATTTTTAATGGGAAAACTCACTGTGAAATTGTACTATATGATCACATATCTGTTTTTTTACTAGGTAAATCAACCATAGTTGGGATATTGATATGATCAACTACAACTGGTTGGTGGTTTGGAACATGAATGGATTATGATTTTCCATTCAGTTGGGAATTTCAGATCCCAACTGACTCATATTCTTCAGAGGGGTAGGTATACCACCAACCAGTACAAAAAACAATAGACAATCACCATTTGGAATAGGTAAATCAACGAACTAGTAACTAAATGGTAGATTTTTTCAATAGCTATGTGACAAATAACCAGGGGGGAGGTGGTCATTTGCTGAGGAAATTGAAAATTGGCAATAATTAATGGTAATCACTGACATTCATTGACTCAGAGTGGGGATATGTCATATATGTACAGTAATATGATGATCATTGGATATAATATGATATAATTGGTGATGTTCAACCAACTATTTTAGAAGATCATGAACAGAATGATTCAGCAACTTAGTAGCTGGTTTGGATTCATGTAGATTGACCGCTGTTGGATGCTCACCATGGCTTGCCATTTTGCCAGCCATGAAATTCGAAACTTGATGACCAATTTTTGCTACCCTCTGGTAAACATACAAAAAGCGATTGAAAATGGCCATAGAAATAGTGGATTTAGCCATTAAAAATGGTGGATCTTTCCATAGTTATGTTAGTTTACCAGAGGATCCAGAGGGCATTTTGGGATGTAAACCCAACGCCATGAAACTCCGGGGAATGCTGGTTACTACCTATTTCTGGGGTTGATGGCAGCTTGGGTGTCCAGGACGAGGACGACCCTGATCAACGGGTTGACGTTCACGGCGTTGTTTTTCTTAGCGAAACAGATCGATACGGGATTTCAGTAACAAAAACTTGGAGTTTGACCAACACAAATTGTTTTTTGCGCACAGATTTCTGTGGGTTAAAAAGAAAATAATAAGACCAACAATGACGGGCGACAGTTACAAGAATTGTTGTTGATGGAGTTCTTATGATGGTCTCTGCAGGCTAGCGCGGATCATTTCTCTAGCCGCCGTCAGGAGCGTGAAGAACAAGCTTCGAAGTTGGCACAGGCCGCTTTGGTGCCCCCAAGACGTAATTCTGCTTTGAATGGGGACGCTAATTGGTGTATGGCCTACTTGTGAATGGTAGGTGTAGTAATGGGTACAGGGAATAGTATGGTACAGTATGGTATAGTATGGTGTATCTATAAGTGGGGTCAGTAATAAACTTCTACATTCAATATTGGTTTGCAAACTACTTCTGAATGGTTGGCTGAATCCGTAGTGTTGGGCAGCAGCCATGAGGTGCTCACCCTGCCTAATCCGGATAAACCCTGGGGGTAGCTAACATTCCACTTGTTTTCCATCACGTCCTTTTTTCCAACTCCACTGATTTCAGGATATGCGACCAACATCTAAGCATAATTCATCATACTCCATCTAAATATCGACTCAGCATAATCCATCCCTTTAGAATCCTTCAAATCTATATATATATATATACATGCATCCATCCATCCATCCATCCATACATAGATATATATATATAACATTTATTTATGTAATACTTATCTATATAACATTTCTTTATGTAATATCCACACATTGAAGTTGTTTGGGATTTTGTGGTAATCTCCATCCCCATCTCCTTCGATGTATCACCATTTTGTTTCCAGGCCGAGGAACTGGGGCAGCAGGTCGCAACCCTTCAACGGGAGATCGACGAGCTCCGCCAGCAGCTGCTGCAGGTCCTACGGAAACGTAGGGAAACGTAGGGAAACGTAGGGGAAATGGGAGAAAAACCAAGGGTAAACCCTTGTTTTTGGGGGAAAAACGTTTTTCAGTCCAAATCCTGGAATTCTTGGGAAAACTTGTTTTTTTTTTCAGACTAAATCCTGGATTTCTGTGATATTTTTGTTTATTCCAATGAAGCTGTTCAAGTTAGATGCGATGGATACTGGGAAACGTTGCCAGCAATTTCCTTGGCTTTCCGTGTTCGGCCATTCTATTTGGTCATTATGCGGCGTCCAGGGTTTCTTGGCCGTGTTGCGAGGCACGCATGAAGTTGCTGGACAGGCTCACTGGGTTATGTTAAAACTTCTGATTTTAAAAAGCAACAAGTGCGAATAATGTTTGCGTGTGTTTTCGCTTGCAGCTTATTGTCAAGGTTGAAAATGGTTGAAAACCCAAAACCAAACGAATGCAGCGTGTGTGCCATCATTGATTTGCAAAATAAAACAACATGTTTTATCCTTTTTTATTTTCAACAACATTTGTGATTGACATTCCACATGGAAAAATGATGAAAAATGAGTTTTCGACTTAGTGGACTTGTTTCTCAAATACTGTTTCACTTCTAAGCCATCTAAGCCATTTTTTGCGCCTGGCATTTGGTTCAAGTTGGTTTTTAACGCCTCACCGGGACCGGGGGGGGGGCAGGGCGGCACCAAAAATCGCGCGGCAGGCCCACGCGGGCCGCGGCAGCTACCGATGCACCCAAGACAGCGAAGGCGTGGTGAAATTTGGACAATTTCATAATTTCATAACCCATATGCTCCATGTGTGGTACATTTACCTACCTGGTGGTTTCAAACATGTATTATTTTCCATCATATGGATAATCCTTCCCAGTGACGAACTCATATTTTTCAAGATGGTTGAAGCCACCAACCAGCTACATTTGGGTGATTTTTTTGGCAAGTGTTGGTAAATATTCCAGCACCATGGAGCATATGGGAATGGTGGATGGATTCTGCAAATGTTAGGAAATTGTGATCTTGAGCCATGGGTTTTGCCTCACTGTCCCGGTTTCAGAGTGCAATCAAGGTGGATTGTGAAATCATCCAATATGAGAGGATATTGCAGCATCCAAAATTGGGACAAATTTGAAACCATCAAAAATACTATGTAATTATTGCATCAAACAATTTAAAAAAACGTTTTGCCAAATATATCATTTCCAAACAATGTAACAACGTGGAAAATAGGGACCATGTTGTTTCATTTTTTTTATAGATGCCATGGTTTTCATGTTGGACTGCTCACACACACAAGGTTTTTCTGGAATGCGCCTTTTTTCGAGCTGGTATCAACGATTGTTCCCTCGGATGACAGCATGATCCCAAAACCAATTCACATTGATGAACATGTGCACAGTCTGGGCAAACCGAGGCATCAGAGGCCCTGGCAAAACAATGCTGATGTTTCCGGAAAAATTCTGACTATCCAGACATAACCATCAACAATTTTCCCAAATCATTGGAAACTATGAACAGATATTGAATAGTTAAATATAGAAAACTTGATAACTCAACAGTTTCTATCCATAACAATTAAATATCCATAAAATATTCACAATTAGCTAGTAAATATCCATAAATAACCATGAAATAGCAATAAAAAATAACCATAGATAGCTAGTAAATAACCATAAATAGCTCAATTCTATCCATAAGTAGCTAGTAAATATCCATAAACCATGACGTTGGTAACATCATGTCCTCAGATTTGATGAAAAAATCTGTCACCTCAGGCGGCTCGCCGCATGTCGGAATCACAGATTCCTGAGGCGATTTGGACGGTTGGATGGCTCGATGGTTGGACGGTTTTTTTATGTTTTTTTTCCAACAAATCCCCTGGCAAAAAAGGTTGAAACCACCCAAAAACGAGGATTTAACTGATTTAACCCGGAAAAATGAGGATTTAACCATCAAGATTCTTCGAAATCCATGGGATTGAACTGATTGAACAAACAAGATTGATGATTTAATGTGGATTTACCGAAAACAGATTCCTTGACGTAAAGAAATCCATGGATTTCCCTTTGAACTGATCTACAAATGTTGATGTTTTTTCAACTATGTCAGCTGGAAGGCGGGAAAATCATTCATCACTTGGAGATGTTACCCGTTTTTTTGATTGTTTTAATGTTTTTTTTGAAATTATAGTCATAGTCAATGGGGGGTTGAAGTATTGGTGCTGTTTTTTCTACCTTGAATCATCCAATGACCCAATATTTTTTTTGCATACCCGAGATAGCTATTTGGCATCTCCATGTTTGCAGATCTACTCCTCGTGTTTCAGGTTGAACTCGCAATCACGAGCTGCTTGCAAAAAAAACGCCGTTTGTTTGCGATTTGTAGGGAGTCATACTACCGTTGGTTACCATATACTACCCCAAATATAGGGGATGATCATGGATTTCCAATGGGTTTTAGTTCCACTGCTCGGGGATTTAGTTAGATATCAGGCGATGTTTTTTCCATTCCCGCCGACATGCGAGGTGTCCAACATCCATGCCCGTCGCAAGTCGACACGTATCATGCTGCTGCCAGCCAAACTCCAGGAGGCTCGGGACATGGTGCTGCAAGGTGGACCACTACCACTGGCCGTTTTTGTTGTGCTAACAACGATTGATTTTGGTGTTGTTCCAATTGTCAAGCAGATTATATCCAGGATATTTCATTGTTACGGATATAACTGCTTTATTGTTATGGATATTAATGATCATATATGGATATACATAACATGTTCTATCCATGTTATATTACCCGGATGTTCCTCACTAAATTCATCCCGGGATGATCTTGGATTTTCCAGGCGGCGGCCACTAAAGATACTAAAGCTGAAGCTCCCAAGACCGCTCCCAAGACGACAAGGCCGGCGCTGACGATCCCAAGTCGGGGGAGTTCCAGGGGTTCCAGGAGATGAAATCCAACCGGCCAAGGGTTGGGTTTTTCTCATGGAAGATTCATGAAGATCCTATAGATACTGGATAGATACTGGTTGGTGGTTTCAAACATGAATGGATTATTGTCCATCATATATGGGATGTCATCCATCCCATTTTTCCGAACTCCATGATTTTTCAAGATGGTTAACCAGCACCACCAACCAGTAAAAGATGTGTTTTTTAAATGGATGATTTAGGGCTAGGCCTATGATTCATAGGACAGCTCCAGGCCGAAACAGGCCACTTGGAGCTCACCGAATCCACGTGGCTGTTGACATTCCCAGCCATCGGGATTTCACCAGCCAAACTGGCACAAATGCTCCAATGTGATTGACAACAATCCCATATGCAACCCATGGTGCTGGTATATTTACCTACAAAATTGAGTGATTTTTTAAGGGTAAATGTTGGTAAATATTCCAGCACCATGGAGCATTTGGGAATGCTGTTTGAGTAATGCTGAAATTTTGCACCAAGTATTTTTCGGACTTGGATGGTCGCAGCACTCGTGCTCACTTGGGTATTTCGCGCCAGGTGGCTGTTGTCTTTTAGCATCTAAAGAGGAGCCGGTGACGCAAGTTCACCTTCTCGACCTAGAATGATGGCAAGTTTCAATACCATCGATTACCACCCATTGATTGGGATGTTTGACAAAGCTATCACAGCCCATTTGAATTGGTTCAACCACTTCAATATACTTCAAGCATCTTCAATCCAAAAAACTAGATCCAAAATTTCACCATGTCCAATGCCATTCAAGGTTGCGACTATCAAACCCATATCAAACCATATTAACGCCACATTAAACCATATCAAATCATATCAAATCATATATATAACCATCATTAACCCATCATTAACCATGTTAAACCATCATATATATATATATATATAATTATACATATATATATATATCATATATAACCCATATAATCATCATCATATAACCCACATTAAAGCCTCATCATATAACCCAAATGGTATGACCCCCATGACGATAACCCGCTAGGCCTGCCCTGCGTCGGCGCACCACCTTCGCAGCGCCACGGAGCATGGCGGTGCCTCGGAAGAAAGGAAAAACCCATGGTGCTTCAGATGGGATTTTCAGATGGGATTTTATGGGATTTTTAATGTATTATAATGGGTTTAATGGAATGGGATTATTTACAATATTTTACAATGGGAATTTTACCCTCTGGTAATTTGTAACATAGCTATGGGAATTTTAATGTGTTTCATTAATGGGATTTTTTCTGGAATTGAATGGGATTTCATTATCCCATTTTAATGGGATTTCAATGGGATTAATGGAATGGGATCTATAAATTTCAATGGATTGGGATCTATAATCCACTATAATCCACTTAGTGGGATTTTTACCCTCTGGTTAAATCTATTGAAAATGACCATAGTGGATTTTCCCATTGAAAATGGTGATTTTAATCCACTATAATCCACTCAATGGGATAGACCCTCTGGTAATTTGTAACAAAAAGCTATGGAGAGATCCACCATGTTTAATGGCAAAATCCACTATTTCGACTGGGCCATTTTCAATAGCTATGTTAAATTACCAGAGGGTATTTCAATGGGTTTAATGGAATGGGATTATCTACAATGGATTTTAAATGGGATTTTAAATGGGATTATAATCTACTAGGTTGGGTTACTGGTTGGGTTACTGGAAAAAAAATAATGGAAAATTGGATTTTAATCCACTATAATCCACTTAATGGGATATACCCTCTGGTAATTTGTTACATAGCTATGGAAAATCACCATTTTTTATGGATAATTCAACTATAAATGGACCATTTTCCATAGCTATCTTAGTTTACCAGAGGGTAATGTGGGTTAATGTGGGTTTGATATAGTTGATGATTTGTTTGAGATCGGAATGTGGGGGATACGTCCCTAATTATATTCTTGATATCAGGTGGTCGATGGAAGCCATGCCCAACACATGGAATGCTGGTTGGTTTGGAAGATGAATGGATTACCATCTGGTTATTTAACATAGCTATGGAAAATCATCATTTTTAATAGGTAAAACCGGTAAACCATCTATTTCTATGGGCCATCTATACCATGGCTATGTTAGTCATAACCAGAGGGTATTTTCCCCAATGTCATTGGGATGATGATCCAATCTGACGAACTCACTCCATCATTTTTCAGGGGGGTAGGTGGCTCAACCACCAAGCAGAATGATATTGCCATACGAACGGATTATATCTGGTTGAACGATACAAAAACCTCATCGCCATATTGCTGCTACCACCATTAATGTGAGATTTTTAAGGTGAATCATCCCAATCATATCATCAATTCAACGAGACGATAAATCAAATACTGGGGTCTACATGAGACTATATGATAGACTATATGTATGTAGTTAAAGCAATTTTCCGAACAAGTTCCCCAAAAATCAGTTCCGCCATGAAGTTGTTCAAAACGGATTCACCGAAAAACTCGACAAAAAAAAAATCCGCTGTGAGTGAAGCTGTTTTCGCCGTGAACTTAATCAAAACCAATTCCCAAAAAGCTCCGGAAGCGATACTCTTTAACCGGCATTTCGTTCCACTACTTAGTATACTTGATTTCCTACTTTGCTTTCAGCCGATCAAGACAATCTGCTTTTATCAGGCTTTTATGGCTCTTGCTAGGTGATGCTAAGCATATGTTCTGTGCAACAGCCCAAATTTGGATGATGACTACCTACCAGTTATACAGTATACCCCACATTTGGATAGACTTGGAGGACGCTGACTACTTGACCCATATTTCTGGGACAGGTGGCTTTGACACCCATCACCAGCAGCCCGTGTTAGCTGGGTCTGTGGGAGGTGATGGAATTCCGTCCTGAAGTGCAGAATGATAATCTACTTCCATTTCTCCCCAATATCCATCTATATCAGCAGCTATCATCTATAGCCAATGTTCTTTCGACGGAACAGCGTTCCTGTTTCTTCTTGGAAGGCATGTTAACCGCAGCCGCCCTCCCGCCCAAACCTCCTCGTCGACAAACCCTCCAGCCGACAGCCGACCAAGCAATGGCAGGGCCTGCGCAGAGGACCGTGTTGCGCTTGAAGGTGGTGAAGGGGAGCGAAGCAGTGCGGCGGGCACTGCGAGGAATGGGTTACTCCAGGTCTCGCATCAGTCAACTGATGACTGAGTGCGAGCAGTACCCCCCGAAGAGCGCGGTCCAACGCCGCCGGCAGTCGGCCGAGGACCAACCACGATGCCTCCGAAACACATGATAACAGATAACACTGATAACACAGATGATGCACAACCAATTATATTGATTCTATCATAGATTGCTTGAGCAAGTAGGTTGATCACCGATGACCCGATACATTTCCTCGGACAACGACTTGAGAACAGAGTTTATGAGGTCTAAAAATAACAATATCTAATATATATATATAGACATGATAATGATCGGCCATTCAGGATTGAGACATCTCTTGGTGCAGGAAGATCGATGGATGCAATAAAAAGAAAATGCAAAATAGTTACACCTACAGTAGATATACTGTATGTAAATATAAACATATATACATACATATGTATATATGTATATATATACATATAATATTGATCATGATATATCATGATGCTCACCCATTTTGAAAGGCAGCGGTTGGTATGTCGATCACCGACAATCATGATCATGCCGGGGTCCATATCCTTCCCCGTTTTGCGGGTCAAACGCTACAAAATTGGCTGGGTAATTATACAGATAATGGCTCTACGATGGTTGTGAATATCGCTAAGAG
>Ga0126342_10000382_pt1 | contig 46107 bp, 52 predicted proteins | sample Cyp1metagenome_FD_92528 | JGI IMG/M metagenome (GOLD analysis project Ga0126342, IMG submission 92528) | Coral microbial communities from Lord Howe Island, Old Settlement Bay, Australia - Cyphastrea 1 metagenome | ecosystem: Host-associated > Invertebrates > Cnidaria > Coral ...
CATCATCATCATCATCACAGGGTGTGATCATCATGAATCATGGAACAAACCACAGTTCCGAGGGCGCATGATTTTTTCAGACACACCCAATGCTGGTCTCTCCACAGGCTCGTGTCAGGACGAGGCGATGGCAGCTTCACCTGTAAGTTGTGCTGGGCATGTTTGGCCGGTGCGGCCAGGGCCCACCGTTGGTGAACCTGAAAAACCAATGGGAACAAGGTCATCAACCCACTTATAAATTGGAGAGAGAGAGGGAGCTAGGCAGCTCATGGCCAGGGCTAGTCACCAGTTGCTAAGTGGGATGACTGAAAGCATGCTGTGATGGACCTGGGAATCATGAGACCTACTCTACTTGAATGCTTTCACGAGTCAAACCATTTCTAAAGAGCAATGTTTTTGTGCTTCCATGCTGCACTGCGAGATAACCCGTCTACCATGGGGGGGTCTGGAAGCTGAATAGATCGTGCCATGTGCGGCAAAAAGCCGAAGTTGCGCAAAAACTCCGCCGTGTTTTGTAAGCTTCTGTCCGAGATGCATGGCGTAAGCCCATGTGCAAACCTTCCCCTTACTGTGTTTCAATGGGCTCCGGACGTGCTCCAGTCTGGGAGCACCGTGACCAGAGCACTTGAACTGATCCATAGATGGAAAAGGGACGCAAATCAAGGGCCCAATGTCATGAATCCATGGTTTTTTCTTCCTCTCTTGTGGGCTCACCAGTCAGTATGCTTGTATAATGCCAACATTTATGGCTGATTTTCCATGATTTTCCTATTCAAAGCTCCATTTTTAGAGGATTTCCCAGCAATGTTTGACTACCGAAGTGTCCCAGATTTTTTGTTTCTTCCGATTGGCCGCTGAATCAAAGGATGAAGTTTTCAACAAAGGCACGACCCCTAAGGCTGGCCCGTGGATGGAGTCCCGAAACACCTGAGGATATACAATAGTAAGGCGAAAACTCATAGAATTGGTAGATGGTTCAGTGATGTTCAGTGTATATCCCCATAAGTTCTCGGCACTGAGAGAGGGGGAGAGAGATGGATGGATGGATGGATGGATGGATGGATGGGTGGATGGGTGGATGATAGAAAGATACGGTAGTGAAAGATAGAAAGATAGATCGAAATAGTGAGATATAACATACAATTTTATCTAGAGTCTAGAGTTACATTTGGGGTTTCTTCAGGGTTCACTTAGGGTTTCTTTGGGGTTCATTTAGGTCTTCATTAGGTTCATTAAGTTTTTTTTTTTTTTTAAATGTTTGTCTTAGGGTTTCTAGGGTTTGGTTTCTTAGGGTCGCCAAACATAAGGCTTCCGTCAATCATCCCGCAAGACACGATGGATCACAACATCCCACAACCCGCCGGAGCCCAACTCCAACACTGTGGCGCTTCTCCAAGAGAAATTCAGCGCTGAAACCACCGGCGAGCGGTGCTAGCCTCGATGATGAAAAGCATGGCAAATCCATTGGGTGACTCCCTTGTGGCCTTCTCATACGGGATAACCATGGTTTGCTTAACGTGACTTTTGATTGTTTCCCAGTGGGAAATCCACCACTTTGGGAACCTAGGGGGAATGTTTTGCATTTTTTTGTGCCTTACGCAACCCCAGGATGATGTAGTTTGCATGGATACTTCCCATAATATTTCGTGCCATATCCAGCAATAACGATTAGCAATCTACTATCCATATATTATTTACATGAGTGAGGAAGGGAAGCTGTTGCCAGTGAGGCATGGGCGCAAGATCGCTACTAAGTGGATCCAAATGATAGACATTGGGGCGCAATCAAACCTGGCAATGATCATTTTCAATTTTTAATGGGAAAATCATCCGAATAGATGGACAGCAATGGGGACCTTCCCTTATGTGAGATTGCCAGTGCAAAGCTTGATGGTAGAATTTTGTTGTTTGAGCTCTGTTTGTCCAAAGATCTTGGATTTGCGTCTTGCACACGACGATCCTGCGACTCAGCTGTAATTTCCAGAGAGTTTGCTCTCTGCAAGGCTATGAGCCTCTTGGACGCGTGGGTGGAATTGAATATGAAAAATTATCCAATTCTGCACTATCAACATGGTGAACCCTTGAAAGGACCACAAATTCCAGTTCTTTGCCGGACCAAGGGGCAGAAGCGGTAGCGGTTGAACTGTTGAGGCAACTCCACTGGGGGTATGGCTTCCACTTTGCCTGTCCCTGTCCCTGGCTCAGCACCACGCAATTTTCAGCCCAAAAGGCGTGTGGCTGCGGTCAAGCTCTGTGCTCCAGTCAGTGGTTTGGCGTATTTTGATTCCAGACAGGCTGTAACTGCCTAGGCTGGCTGGGGGATGATATGGAGGTTTCCTAAAATAGGGGTACCCCCAAATCATGCGTTTGAATAGGATTTTCCACTATAAAGCATCCAGCTATTGGGGTACCCCCAGGTCAGAACCATTATATAAGATTATTCGAACACCCCAATGGCAATGTGGTAGCCCCGATTTCTTTTTAAAAATAGGCACCCCTTTTACTGAGCTACTGCCACAGTTGATCAGGTCACCATGAACGACATGAACGACATGAACGACATGAACGACATGAACGACATGAACGACATGAACGACATGAACGCCGTCTCAGTAGAAGTCATGTGCTGCCATGCCAAGAACAAGCACAAGACATTTTTGTGTGACATGTCCACTGTATGTGCATGTATATATATATATACATAATAGTATAACATAGTATAGTGTGTGTATATATATACATATGGGTGTGCATATTTTCATGGTCATATCAGCCATATCAAAAGATCTGACTTTGTTTCGCAGTCGCATCTGCCATGGCGGTGCTGAATGGACCTGCAACGCTGACCTCAGAGGATCAACAAACCTGTGAGGATCTCGCCTTTTGGGCGTTGAGAGGGTGAAGAAATGGGGGAAAAAATGGAGACGACTTTTCCATATTTTCCATTGAACATTTTCCAATTGACAATATTGATTGAACATATGGAAAATTCAATGGAATTTCAACATATTTTTTTCCCAGGATTCTATAGATTTTCCATTGAAAGGGTCACGTTGGCGGGGGACAAATCCCTCCGTGTCTGGATTTGGTCATGTTGTTTTTTTCTTGACAGGACAACGTCTTAGCCTTCTTCAAGCATGTGTGGCTCAGCGGCTCGCAGGACCCCATCGGATCTCAGTTTTTTGTTACATCTGAAGGTAGGTCAAAATTAATTTCTGAAGGGCTTTTTGAATCTCCAATCGCCAGTTATACAATGTTAATGTTGCGCATACACGCATACACACACATATATATATATATACAATATGTATGTATTTATCAACGCACACACTACATGTATCATATATCTGACTGTTAGCCAAAATTACCTCAACCCTTATCGGAGGAATCTACGGGGGTTACCTTTCAAAGGTTGAGTCCCAATGACAGGAGAAGATGGTTGGTTGATAGTTTGTAAACCAAGCCTGCCCTTAAATCCAGCCATGGGCTCACCTATTTAATTTTTTCAGTTGGCTGAACCTCTTCATGTGGCTTTGTCTGAAAATCCAATACCAACCAACGAACCCGAATGCAGTCACGCAAACCACTTTGCGCCTGTCACACAAAAAGATCAAAAAAGGGGTTTCGACACGAAAGAAAACATAATGTTGGAATGTCACAAAGTGCCACGCCTGCCATACGAAATGAGGTTACACGACGTTTGAAACTTCTAAAAGTGACCGCTTTTGCAGTTGTCGCTATAGGCACGGCCACAGCGCCCTCACTGCAAATGGTTGCGGACGGTTTGCGGACGCTTGTGGACGGTTGCGAAAGGCAAAGCAGCGTCGAGCGAACACGTCTCCACCCCCAGACGCCCAAAGTAAAAAGAGAACCCTTCGCCTACGCATTCGGGAAAAAGGCTTATAAACCAAATCTATGGGTTTCTCATCCATGGCCATTTTCTGGTAATATCCATGTGAATCCCTCATATTTTCAGGTACCTATCTATATCCATAGGAATCCATCCAGGAGGAGATGGTCTTGAAGCGCGACCTCCACTTGGCCTGGCTGAAGAAGGGCCTCGTTTCGTTGCCGCCCAACTTCTGCGGTCTCGATGCCTCGCGGCCGTGGTTCGTCTTTTGGATCTCCCACGCCATGGAGGTGCTGGGCGACTTTGAGGAGCAGCACTGGTCGCCGCAGGTGGAAGAAAACATGGAGACACCATGGTATATGATACATCCATACATTACATTACATTACATTACATTGCACTACACTACATTACATGACATTACATGACATTACATTACAATACATACATGTAAAACTATATATATGTATATATATACATATAACATGGTAAGATTATAGGCTGGCAATATATATATATATAGATGCACACACACACATACATGTATATATATAGAGATAGATCGCTTACATTAGTAATATATGTATGTATTATGCCGGTCTAGATTTATGCAGATGTTGATATGTATACCTATGCGTCTTTGGTTCACGAGGATTTTCGTAAGTCATAGAGGATCATGCTCGAAATCCAGTGCAAAACGCCACTATCCCAAGCCTCCTAGATGGTTTCAACATTTTTTCAGTTTCCTGTCCCTGACTCTGGGATAATGCTTCGAATCGTGTGTGAATGTTGTTTTGAGACGGATTGTCCAACCACCAAACGTTTTGGAATGACTGGCCTTTCATTCTTTTGTCCTCTTCATAAACTTCCCACAGTAGTTGCAATTTTGTTGGTGAACAAAAATCCACCCTTAGACTATCCCCAAATGGGACGCTCCTTGTAGCAAGTATTAGTCCATATAATCTTCATCCACATGCATGATCTGTAAAATACGTCTTTCAGGGATTTGTCAACAATGGTGAACAATTTTCCTATCCATTCTTGGGTAGTTATATCCTCGGAGCAATACACAGATGAACTTTCCATCTCAAAAAATTGGCATTTAACCCCTGGTTATCCCCTGCTGATCTGAATGTACATCACAGGTTTTCCTGTGTGAAAAAATGGGGATTCAATGGAGAGAAATTGCAGCCTTTTCTCGTTCAGAAACGAGATTAATCATAGCTTATGACTGTAATTGTTTGTTCATCTCCATTTGCAGCTGATTTCCCCGCAAAAAAGGATTTACATGGATTATCCGCTGCTTTTCCCATTAAACAGCTAGGGATTTTGCATGGATTTACCATGAATTATCTCCATTTGCAGCTGATTTCCCCCAAGAAAGGATTTAGCATGGATTATCCACTGCTTTTCCCATTAAACAGCTAGGGATTTTGCATGGATTTACCATGATTTATCTCCATTTGCAGATGATTTTCCCATCAAACAAATCAGACTTAGCATGACTTAACTTGGATGATCCTGTGATTTCCGAAAAGTACGTTGGATTTTACCTTTACGTATTTTTTCATCGGAAATCACAGTGGATTCCCCAAGAAAATCCCCAGATGTCTGTTGCTTCGCCGCAGGTGGCCTCCTTCCTGTTGCACTGCCAGGACGCCTCCGGCGGCTTCGCAGGGGGCCCCCAGCAGCTTCCGCATCTAGCACCGACCTATGCGGCCGTGTCGGCGCTGATGGTGGCGGGCACCGAGGAGGCTTATAAGGTGCCGCCAGTATACATATATGATCATATATGCATATATGGGTTATGCATCACTTGCTGACTGGGATGCGTTATACATCACTTGCTGACTGGGATGCGCACCCATCCGGTACGTGAATAGATCGGTGAACGGGGCTGTGGTTGTATCCATAGGAAAAGAGGCGGCAGTTGGGAGCTAGGAGTTTGAGTTTCCCAAACATACGATTGCCAGAAAAACGTGAAAGTCTGGTATTCTTTGATGGGACAAGTCTGGAAGAATTATAGAAAATCAATGGAACACCAAGCTTTTTTGATGGGAACATATATGAAACATGGGGATGGAAAATGGTAGAACAGGTATGGAAAATCAGCTAGACACTAGTATTTTTTCCTCGGAAAATCCACCTAAAAGATGTAACATCCACATTTTTTGATGGGAAACCTATGAGACAATGATTTAATTTTTACTTCAATTTTTGCAGTTTTTCTTTTTTTTCCTCCGAAACCTGGCTGTCATCCATTTGTTTTGGGAATTGTAGGAATGTGTTGTGATTGTCCATGGTGTGGTCTTATCATTTTTCGGGGAGGTGTGGTTCCATCGATTTTCCGTGGGATTGATGTTGATGTTTCGTAAAACTTGTCTCAGCGGTTGAGGGTTGGTATGAGAATATTTTGCCAACAATAAATTTCATATGACCAAGGACTATTAAAGGGAATAAAGATTTGGTTTATGTCTTTAAAGCTTTTAAAGGTCTATTCAATGTTAGGTACGCTTCTCTGTTGGCTTTTTTATAGGAGGGTGATGGGATCAAATCGAGCCTCGAGACTTAGTGACCTATCAAGACCTGCAGGTGGTGGACCGCGCTGCCATGTATGGCTTCCTGATGCGCATGAAGAGCCCTCAGGGCGGCTTCAAGATGCATGATGAAGGCCGGGAAGCGCTGGGTGAAGGGTTGGTAACCGCATCCCATTGCCCCACTGGGAATCATTCTCATTCACTACACTCCTTCCATGTTTTTTTAGGGGAAGATCTACAGGGCTCCAGTTTTCATGGTAAAAACCATGGTAATTCCTGTAGATTTTCCAACCAATCGCCATTTCAATCTCGGGCTACTGTCCGCAGGAGAGACGGACATGCGTGGCTGCTACTGTGCCATCGCCACTGCCTCTATGCTGCACATCTTAACGGATGAGTTGCTGGAAGGGGTGCCTGAGTACATCAGCAGATGCCAAACCTGGGAGGGTGGCATAGCTGGAGAAGAGGGCCTTGAGGTCGACCTGTTGGGTTGGCAGCATGGGTTGGCCTGTGGTCCAAACTTGGGGATGCGGAAAGATGATGGGGATATGTTTCATGATGTTTCATCATTCCGGGAATGCGGATTGGACCAAACATGAGATATAATATGATATAATGATAGTTCCATATGGGAGATTGAGCGAAATTGAAGGTCTAGGGACCACTGACGGACTGGTGATTTTTCATTAATTGTCCCATTTTCGAGCTACCCAACTTTGATCCACAGCCAATATTTTTTACACGGACGAGACATGATCATTCATCACGTTTTTTTCCCTTTCCAAGGGCTGATTAGCTATGCAATCAGACTAAATATAGTATAGACACATACACACAGACACCCACACACACACACATATATATTTAGACGTTCTTTTCAATTATGGACTTATGTTCTTTACATAGATGTGTGCATAAAAACGCGCACAGCTATCCACGGGTTCGGACCTCACGTTGCAGGCCCATGGTGGCTATTCATACTGTGGCCTTGCTGCCCTCTGCATCGCCGGCCGGGCGGAGTCCTTGGACTTGCACAGCCTCTTGGAGATGGAGCGGATGGAGCGGTGAAACAATGCCATTTTTACTGCCATAAACAGCCATTAATAATTTATTCAGGGGTTGGTAAATGTCCCATTTTGGGAATATTGGACATCACCTTATAGTAGCCATTATAGACCATATACCTAATGGTTGGGTGATGTTCAATGGGGACATTTAATGACCCATTAATATCATTATCATTATCGGTGGTATCTAGACCATACATTACATTATATAAATTACCATGTGTAAAAATCATTACTATTTGATGTTAATACCAAAATCACCGTTTTTATAGGTGGTATGGTTACATGGTTACCATTCCCAGTCATGGGTGGTTTATGGCACTGTTTTACCCACATTCTGTCGATTTAGATTCTGCTTCAGCTATAATAACCAATGGTATCCAATGGTTATATCAATTATATCTCCCAAAGTTCAATGGGAATTCCAGGATCCTAAAATGGAGGTACTGTATCATATAAGGCCATATTTTGTGGGGATATTCCCTTACATAGGCCTTACATAGGCCTTATATATGGTAGGTACCTCCAATTTAGGTTCCTGAATTGGCCATTGAAAAGTTGGGAACAGTCGCCAGGTTTCCTGAAGTGGGCGGTCAACAAGCAGATGACCCACGAGGGTGGCTTCCAGGGCCGCGCCAATAAACTGGTGGACAGCTGCTACTCCTTCTGGCAGGGCGCCATTTTCCCCCTGCTGCACGAGGCCTTTCGCCAGAGTGGGGCTGACATGAAGCTTCCAGAGGAGCATTGCTGGTTTCTGGATCCATGTTTCAGACATTTTCACGAAAAAATGAATCTTTGGAGAATTCCGCAAATGAACAATAGTTATGAATAACATCGAACTGAATCCTAGTTTGTTTGTCTTTCAGACCCAGGTTCGCGCCCGAGCCCTTGCAGATGTACATCTTGTTGGCGTGTCAGCATCCAAATGGTGGCTTGAGGGATAAACCCACCAAGTCGGCGGATTTTTATCACACCTGCTACGCCTTGAGTGGTATGGCGGTCAGTCAGTATGATGTGGCAGGGCACACGCCTATGGTGGGGCATGTGGCGACGAATCTTCTGGAGCGCACAGATATTTACTACAATGTCTTGTTAGAGAAGGCGGAACGGAAGTGCGGTTATTTTCAGAGTTTCTGGGCAGTGCTTTCAGCAGGTTTTGTATCATTTTATATTCCCCTACCTGATTGTGTCAGTACAGGGCACTGAAGCTCCATGGCCGGAACCTCCCTCATAGTTCGATGATTTTCCAATTAAAATCGGAGTTTCCGATTTTCCCGATTGGTTTTTCCCTACAAATATGCCCATGGTTTCCCCATGAGTTTCCATGGTTGATGATTTCTCCGAAATCTTGGCTACGGGATCGACATGGATCGACTGCCACCAGATTTGCCCCTGGAGATCGACGGCCAGACGGTGGCGACCCGGGAGGGCCCAGGCCTGGATTTTTTTCGCCATTTTCGAGATGGAAAAATGACAAAAAAAAGGGAACAACTCCTAGGGTTTAACAGGGTGTAATATGGTTTAGATATGTTTAGATAAGGAAAAAGATGAGAAACTGGACGTAAACCATGGGATTTTACTATAAAACATAGTGAGCCAACCTCAAATTTACCATTTTGATGGGTGGTATAAACCCTGAAAATATTGCTGGTTTATGACATTGCTTTACTAACGTGACGGTTTTATTTTGGGTAGGAAAAAGGTGATACACCATCGGATTTTCAGGGTCCAAATTGTGAGACCTGATTTGTAAAGGGTTAAACATGACTTTTGGATGCTTAATTCATGTCCTTGAAAGGTGATGATGGCAAAAAATCGCGGACTGTCAAGCAAAGGAGCGGATAGACTGATAGACCACACCAAGGATCGGATGTAAACATAAAACAATCGATTCTTCAACAATCCATTGTCAACATGGATTGAAATCTAATGCTCAGACTTTCGCAACCATGCAATGATGGTGTGTTTTTTTTCCACAACTACCATAGTCTACGACATAGTCTTCGCTTTGCGATTGATCGAATTGACTGATGCTCATCCTTCCCCAGCGGTCCAGAAATTCCTTGAAAATTCGTGGATGTGTCGGATAGTCATCCTGCAGGTGCAGTGGCTTGGAGGAAACATCTGGAAACGAGTAAGAAACTCGTGGAGATGGACCCCTCGCCAGTAGAGAAAGATGAGAAAGGCCCGTCCGGCGGGTACAGCCAGCAAGCCTGAGTGGCACGGGCGCCGAAACGAAAAAGAGGGGGAGATGGCGGGTGGATGACATATGGCCTTGGGGGTAGCTATGGGGTAGCTATGCCAAAAGGAAACTCAGCAATTTGTTGATCATAATTTTTCTTGGTTGCCGCATTGAATGGAGTTGAACGGTCCACATGCAAATTTCTTGGGCAAGAAAGGACGGTGCACTGAGTGCACTGGAAGCATCCCCTCTGCACCTCCAAATCAGGCCTGGATAGTCCCCAAAAGCGGGTCCATGTTTGCCAGAATCCGTCGGAGGGAAAAGATTACGAATCTGTTCATGATTTTGGGTTGGTCCAAAAACAGGGTACCCCCAAAGCCTCTTTTTTTTCGTCAAAAACTCTCCTCTAGCTCGGCACTACTCCATTTTCAATCCCATTTTTCTGAGCCTTTCCCCCTTGCGAGCTCCGGCTTGAAATTCCGAGGATCGTTTGCGCCACCTTCCCTTTGCTGGCGTGCACAGGGCACTGCCTGGCTAAACAGATTGGGAAACAGATCGAAGATCAAACCCGGGATTTTCACAAGGCCAGTACCGTGGCAGAGGAGCGATGAACACCTGGGAGTTCAACTTCCATGATTTTTGAAGCTGCCAAATCCGATGAGTTTTCTTCATCTTTTGGTGAAATAGCTGATACGCTGATCCCGCAATTCGTGCCGTAGCAACTCTAACTTTGCAAAGTATCTGTACCCAAGCACCTACTTCATGTGAGACCAAAACACCGCTGGACACATATGGATGGATCTGAATAATTTGCGCAAACTCATCCCATGGGTTCTCCATGGTATCATGGCACATTCCACCTCCATCCGCTGGAGGAGTCCCTGATGGGCGTTCGCACGGTCTCGGCGTTTGGCACTGAGCGCTTCCAGCAGCAGCGCTTTGAAGAGCAGCTGGGCAGAGCCAGGAAGGGCGGCATCAGGTCTGGCATTAGGCGACTTGGAGGAGATGGGAGATGGGGGATGAACGAGATGGGGCTTCGGATAGATTTTTTTTGGGGATTGGAGTCCACAAAACCAAAGTTTCGGCGACCAAAAGGGGGATGGGGGAATTGTAACCAGGTTAAGTCAGCACAATGACCAAGAAGCTATCATAAAACTCAACATCAATATCGAAAATTGGTTTAAGAAGCAATCGTAGACTAGTATGTTGGGACACCCCAAGTAGTAATTTACAGTCAAAGGTGCCGGGCTATCACTCCCAGGGGGGTCAGCACACATGGCACTCAGCATGCAGGGGATGGCTTTTGATGCTGTGTCAGAAGCCTAGGGGGTTAGATCGCCTACTTGATCATTTTGGTGCTAAGATTGTAAACATTTGAGCGTATTTGTTTTTATTTGGCCTTGTTTACAAACTAGATTACTAGATCTTAGCAATCTCCCAATATGTTGTAGCATTGTAGCATCAATCCCACATTCTTCGTAGTTGAGTCATGTTGACTCGCCATGATGCTGAGGATTGGCTGCTTCTGGGGCCTCCAGAACTTTGCCATGACCTGCCTCTATGCCTTGACCCTGTGGTTCGGTGGCCATGTGCTGATCGCTCGGAGGATGGAAGGCCACACCCATTCCGACGTCAACGGCGGGGATGTGATCGTGGTCCTCGTTGCGCTCATTACTGGCATGACAGGGATCTCTCAGCTGCTCGGAGAGAGATTCTGAAATGGTCATTTTTTCGAAGAGTGATTTTGCTGGTGTGTCGAGGCTAGATGTTTGGCATTTCCACCAACATTTCTTTTTTTTTGGGGGGGGTATAAATAAAAAAGTAAATACATAGATAAATAGATGAACTTGAGAGACTGCGCTGGAGAGAGAGAGAGAGAGAGAGAGAGATAGATAGATAGATAGATAGATAGATAAATAAACAGATAAATAGATAAATAGATAAATAGATACATCAACAAATAAATAGGTATTATATATATATATACATACATATATTTGTGTTTGTTTGGTTTGTCCATCTGTAGATAAAGTTATAGGGACATGTTGGAACCCCTGCAGGTTTGCACCGCTGGCTGAGGTTTAGTGGCTATGCTCCACAGATGGCAAAGGCCATTATTTCGGCCAAGAGTTTGAAGGAGATGATCCGCTGGAAGGATCGAGAGATTGAACCAGACGGTGGCTGGGAGCCAGATGGTTGGACACCTTTTTCTTTGTCTTCGTTAGGATTTGCATTTTTCGATTTTGGGCGTTGGATTCGAATCCTTGGCAAGAGCTAGCGATCCTCCTTATCAATCTTCATTATCCATTGTAGATCCCTCCAGTGTCCTGTGGCCACCACATCCAGCCGTGACACCAGGCTTTGAAGATGACGACCCTCCGAAAAACCTGCTGGATGTGCAGAGTATCGAGTTCCGGGGGGTTGGCTTCAGCTATCCCAGTCGTCCAGAGAAGGTGGTTCTGAATAAACTCAGCTTCTCCATCTCCAAAGGCCCCAATGGCGGCTGGGCAATGGGCAAGATTCCGGCAAGATGGTTGGCGCTTTGGGGTGGGGAACTTTTTGGGGCAAGCGCCCCCCAAAACCATTCAGAACTTTGAAACATATCTTGCACAGAAACCATTTTGCGCCAGAGGGAGCCGCACAGCTTTCGGATTCTTCGTCCGCTTTGCTGCCTTACCCAGAATTCCCTTCAAAAACTTCCCCACCTGCATGATCCTCCCAACCCAAAATCGTTGCAGGCCAGAAAGTGGCGTTTGTTGGTGAGAGCGGCTGTGGCAAGAGTACCACCATCCAACTTCTAGAACGTTCCTTTGGTGTTGGACGGATGCTGGAAAGCTGACATGGCAAGAGGAAAATCCATGAACATCCTTCATGTGTAAAGGATTGACCTTCAACGATATTCCGATTCTTTTCCATGGCTTGCCTTTGCCAGGTTGGATTATCCTCTGCAAGTCACAGATCACCTTTTCCAAGGGGTCGTTAGCCCAAACCGATGCCAAGGGCATCAATGCTTACCCTCACCAACCCTGAATGCCCATCACTGCTCCACATTGCACAGCCTGAACTTCCGCCCAAAATCGGTGCAACCATGAACAGATTCAATAGTCAACCGTGGATTCCAGAGGGGTACAATTACTACAAGGGATTGCTGCACTGGATCTGCCTCGGATGGGTTAGTTTATTCCCTCTTTTCATGCCGCAGATGGGAAGATTATTACTAACCGATTGACCATACCCATGATTCGTTAGTTAAAATCCATAGTATATCTCTTCAAATCCCTATGTTTGATGGTGAAATCCACATTTTCAGTGGTCTTTTCCACCTTGGTCCAGGTTTCTACGACCCAAACTTCGGCGAAGTCCTGGTGAACGGTGTCCCCCTGCGTCACCTGCCGGTGCGCACCTGGCGTCGGATGCTGGGCTACGTGGGGCAGCACCCGGTGCTCTTCGCGACCTCGGCGCTGGAGAACATCAAGGTGGGGGATGGGCTAAAAGATAGCGAAAATGGGGGTAGGGCCTCCCATCCCCCGAAAAAATGATGGTAAATGTTTAAATGATGGTAAATGATGGTAATCTATAGATGGTAATCAACGGATGAAGCTTAGCTAACTATAGATGGTAATAGTATGTAGTAGTAGTTATAATTGATGGTGAACGATGGCAAATGATGGTAATAATTAGTGGTTAATGATTACTAATGTGGGTAGAACAATGTCATAAACCACCCATGACTGGGGATGGTAACCATACCACCTACTGTATAAAAATGGTGATGACTGGGGGGTGGTTTATTATTGTTTTACCACATTATACTTCCATCCACCTAAGATGAAACGCCCCCCAAATGGTCCCAAGATGTCCCAATTATATCACATCCTATTACTAGTATGTGGAAATCCCACTACTAGACCATGGTTTCTGGTGGTTAATTCAATATTAGGGGGATGGGGTTGTCCCCAGTTGTGGCATATATTTGAATGGGGGGAATTGAAGATGAACCCGTGGAATTAAAGGGATACCTCTGTTTTGAACATAATTTCAGGCACAGAAAACAAATAGACACCCAGTTGCGGCAGAAATGCCGAGCAATTACTCGGAGAGATGTGCATTTCTGATTTTATCCCCATCACCATTTCCAGGAGTTTTTGCACCTTGGGTGCTACCCTTTCAACTGATCGCACACTTGCGCGCATTGTCTTTCTCTCACAGCCCCAAAATCGTAAAAACAACTCCACATCCATCAAAAATAGTGATCTTGCTCATAAATGTAATCCATTTATTATGTGGATTCCTTAGGTCCAACCTTAGCCTTCAAGTGGCCATTCCGAAACGCCCCCACCTGCCATGTGTTCCCTCCCCCGGTGGCTCCGTTGGGACCCCCTACGGGGCAAGGCGGGCGACGCCATCAGCGACGAGGAGGCCATCGAGGCTGCGCGCCAGGCGCAGATCTTGGAGACGCTGACGGCGCTGCCCGAGCGCCTGGACACCTTCCTGGGCACCGGAGGTGCCGCAGGGGATGGTGGCTGGGTGGAAGGTGTCACCATGAACCATAGGAGAAGAAAATATCGAAAAAAACTCAAGGGTTCAAGCAGGAAAATAAGGGGTAAAGCAAGTTGTTGATGGGTGGTGGCGGGCAAGTGGGTCAACTAAGGTGATGGCCAGTGGGTAGTAGCTGGGTTATGTAACAAAAAACGGTAACAATGGCACAGTCGCATCCAACTGAGTGGCTAACTCAACGCCTTGCGCTAGGTGGAACCCTGTCGGGTGGTCAGCGGCAGCGGGTGGCCATTGCACGGGCCTTGGCAAAGAAACCCAAGGTCTTGCTGTTGGATGAAGCCACTTCAGCCTTGGACAACGAATCCGAGCGCATGGTGCAGGTTGGGGGACATGGCATGATGGCATGGGCTTGGTGAGAAGTGAATGCGTCTGGACCTCCACCAGATTTGCTACATGTTTCCTATTGTTTCTTGCTTCTGACATCCGTTTTTTGCCACTCCAACCCGGAATGTTTGTTGGTAACACCATCTGATTGGTGGTTTGGAACGAATGTCATCATCCCAACTGACTAAAACTCCATCATTTTTCAGAGCGGTAGGTCAACCACCAACCAGCCATCCACTATCAAATTTGCCTCCAGCAATTCCAGGCCACTTTAGATTCCCTGGATGAGACCCTTGGGCGGGCCTTGACCACCGTGTCCATCGCCCACCGCTTGACGACCATCGTCAACTCGGACGTGTGCCTTGGCGCGTTTGGCACACCATGAAGATCCATGAAGAAACTGGGAGTGGTTTTTTCTGAATCCTGGGTTCACATCAAATAAAGACATGCAGTTTTGTTTCCCCCAAAAGGACCTGAGTTGATGAAAGTACATACCATGAACTAGGTTTTAGCCACTTCTTTTGGTTGATGTGCCATGTTTGATGGGAGATTATCTCCAGTAAGGCCTGGGTTCTGTTTTGGGAAGAACCCAACAGGGTTCAGCCGCAGCAGGATCTACGTGCTGTCGGAGGGCCGCTGTGTGGAACAGGGCTCACATTCGGAGCTCATGGCCCGCCAGGGGCAGTACTACGCAATGGCCTCCATCCAGCCTTTTGACTTGGGAAAATCTGGTGGATCTGGGCGGAAGACCGACCAGTGAAGATTGGCAGGGATGTGAACCACTGGATTGGTTTAAGGGAAAATCTTAACCGGAAACCCATGGGTTTTGACCATCAAATTGGTTGGGATTTCCCGTAATTTTTCCCATAATCCAATTCTATGAGATGTGAACCACTGTTGGGATTCCCTTAAGTTCCAGGTCAATAAGGTTATATCAGTTTATATACATTGGCTAAGTTACAGCTGCTAAATACATCTAAATACCTAGTATTGTGGATGTTGGATATGTTGGTGCGGGGGGGCCAGCTGGAAGTATCGCGGCAACCAGGTGGACCCCCAAAATGCTAGCCAAGTGGTGAAACTGCGTTCTTAGAGCGCGTTCCACGCGCGAGGGGTGTTTTGAAAATGGGGAACCAGCTGCCATAAGGCCAATACTAGTACCAACCGGGTGGGAACCCAACTATCAAGAGGGACTCAGGAACCATGATATCAACACGTGTAAGTAGATTGAGCACATGTGAATAAAATGAGCACATGTGACTAGAATGATTGAAACAAAAACATATGGGCATAGAAATGAGCAACTGGTGAACAAACAATCCTATAGCTGAACTGCCTACAATAACAAACAACGGAGTTTTGCCTTTTGAACTGCCATGAACTGCCACATTTTTGCGTCCTATGGTGCCCGCCATCGTTGCCAAGGCAGGCCGCCACAGCCAAACGCGCGGCGGAGGCCCTTCACCCCCTGTCCCGACAGGCCAGGTTCAGCCCCCTTGAGGTTTTTGGTTCTCTGGGGGACTCCTCCGGCAGGTCACCAGAAAGACCCATGCAGACACCAGATCCAGCCAGCCGGCCTTCAACTCTGGCATTACGAAGCTTGGAAGTTGGACGTGATTGGTAAACGCGTGGGACTTGAGAGAACCCGTGTTTTGAGGGATATGATGGGGATCCTAACCCAGCAGAAAATGATAGAACATTGTAGAGACTGAACAGAACAACCTGAAAAAATGGCTGCACCTTGATCTACAGAACAAGGATGCCCCCTGCTCATTGGCAGGAACCTGTTTCATCATTTTCTTGGTAAAATCAATCTTACAATTTTAATATGACTATAATCCCACCGAGTCGCGGGGATTTTGCCAATTTCGCTGCCTTTGGAAATTCATCCGGCCTCATGTCCTGGAATTGGTCGTCGGGACCCTCTTCTCTACACACTGCTTCACCGCAAGTTGAGCCTCCCGGTATAGTATAGATACCATGGGTTTCAGACAATAGATTTTTCCTTAAAGATCCTTAAAGCGCCTTATATAAACCAATCCATTGCTCATCAGTAAATCCGGAATTCGGTAAAACCACCAAACAACGCTGCACTCCCGATTTCAGTGAACCAAACCCATGGCTTTTCCATTTTCCATAGATCTTCCTTTCAACAACCCCTCCGTTGATGTCTTCCCAGGAGTCTCTCGGGTTCTTGGCTCCAGATCCCCGAGCTGGACACGGGCGACGATGCGGTGACGGATCCCAAACGTCCCAGGACGCTGCGGCGCCTCTTCCGTGCGGCGCGGGAGGATTGGCTGATGATCCCAGCTGCGATGCTGGCCGTGGTGATGGCAGCCGCATGTTCACCGGTGCAGGAGGGATGGAGGGGATGGAGGGGTGTTTTCAGGAGGTTTCTGACGGGTTTCTGTTTGGGGGGGGAGATAGGCAACCAAGATGGAACAGATCATGAGCATGTGCATCTGGAGGCCGTTATGTTTTTTCTTGGAGTTTTGCCGTGGCGAGGCCTATTTCTTCAATCGCGCCTTGATGAGCTTTTATTCCCATTCATTGGAAGACATGTTGCAAGAACTGGATACAGCGTGCCTGGGCCTGGTGGTGGTAGGCATCATCTTTGGCATCAGCGTATTTATCCAGAACAGCTTGTTCACCTTTTTGCAGGAGCAGTTGTGAGCTTTTTTGGACCCAGTGAGAATCCCAAAGCAACGGGCCCCATGGCGAAGCCGATGAGCGTCGCCATTTTCAATGGGCACCCTCTGGGAATCAAAGGTGGCTGGAAAATCACGAACAAATGGAGATTGAAAATGGAAAACCATGGAACTAAATTACCCTCTGGTAATTTAACATAGCTATTGAAAATCACCATTTTCAATGGGTAAATCCACTATAAATAGCCATTTTCAATAGCTATGTTAGTTTACCAGAGGGTAAATGGTGCATTTTTTCAGCTTAGAATGACCAGAGGGGCTTTGGAACACCAGGAGGGCATCAGCTTGCGACTGCGGAAAGCGGCCTTCGGTAGCACCATCCGGATGCACATGGGCTTCTTTGATACACCCGAGATGCTGGGCTTTGAAGCAACCAATGATTTGGGAAGATGTGGTGAAACTAGATGGGCCCTCATCTCTTCGCCTATTGGGAAGCAAGGCGGCTTTTTTTTTTAATTGACCCATGGTATACCGTATATGAACAAAGGGATTCAGGTCCAGTTGAACCCCATTGGAATTGTGGAATCTATTCCTGTTTGCATATTTTTCTAAAAGTTTGGAAGCCATTCTTTGTTGGCTTGTACCCTGAGTGGTGTTCCAAAACCCTCGCGTTCCAAGACGCGTTTTGGCGGGTCGAGGAATCAAACCGCCAGCCTCTTGGTCTCCCTGGAGCGTCACATGACTCGCGTCTCGCAAATCTTTGGTGTGAACCTGGCCAACACACTGGGAGCAGTGCCTGGGAGCAGATCTCTGGAGATTGAAACTTCCTTCGCTAACCATGGCGATACCCATGAATATTAATATGACCATATCAAATCACCATTGGTTCATGGCTGATTTCATCCCAGAAAGGTTGGGATGTGGGGCCCCTAGCACTGAGGTGCTGACATGCCTGGCCTGCATTATCCTGAGTTTTTTCGGGTCCTGGATCCTGGCGCTGGTTCTGCTGGCCGTCCTTCCCATAGGCCTCTCGGTTGCTACGTTGGAAAAGGCCACGGATTTAATCCCATCACTGGAAATTATGGGATTATTGTAGGATTATGATGAGGATATAGTGAGTCGAGATGATAACTGGCAAAATATGACGATGATGAATATATTGATGAATCAGCCCATCGCCCGTTTATATAAAACACCCCCATTGTATGGTCCCAATGCTGTGGTTTAATCCCCTACAAAAAACCATGGTTTCTAGGTGTTTGATATGAACGTCGGATGGACATCTTGGTTTCGGATGGGATCCATTTCGGAGTCCCACCTGGGGAGAATGTCATAACAAGGGCGATGGGATGAATCAAGAGCAACATGTGCCCCAACCCCTCGATAAACACATCAATCACTCCACCAAACATGTTCTGCATGTTGTAACGGCTAACTTGGGCACATCAACCATTTTCCTCATTATTCTTTCGCTTTCCGTATCTCTTTGAAATTGATCCGTGGAGTTGGTGTCGCTGGTCAGGAAATGACACAAACATCCCATCACATCCCAGTTATTATTGGTTCCAAACCACTTACTTACTAATGGATTCTTGGTTGTAAACAGTTGTAGTTGGTTGCAACTGTTTGCAACTGGTTATGGCCCACTTACCAACCAGTCAGTGTGATAAGGCCCCCACCCAAGTTCCTCCTCTTGGAGGGGTGCATTGGGTTGTTCACAATACCGAACTCCAACATACAATAAATTCGGGTTATTTTGTACTAAGGGGATAAGACATTAACGTTGCCAACGAACTGGATGAAGGGAACATTCGCAGGAATTGTTTCTTGTAATTTTCCTTTAAATCAATCCATTGATCATCAATAGTCCCTTTTTTTGCTACACATGTAAACTCGCAATTTCGTTGTGATTCTCATATGAAACATCGGGTTTTTTTCCTTTCAAAACTTCTCCTTTAAAAACGGAGGTTTTCCAATCTCATTAATAAAATCAAATGGGTTTCCCATACCCTCTGGTAATCGAACGTGACCAGCTGGAAATCTGCCATTTAGTATAGTTCGATGAATTTTCCCATCGCAATGCACACATATATAGTTTCCATTCATTTCCCGATATTTTAGCCATGTTTGATGCTATTCCAGAGTTCAGATCCTGCATTTTCCTTAGCTCCTTGGCTCCTCCACCAGCTGCGTTGCTCCGACCCAGGCTTCGGCCTCAGCACCATCTTGACCACGGCGGCGGCCAAGGTGGACTCCCGCGCGGAGCTGGCCTACGCCACGGCCTCGCAGACCACCACCGAGGCGGTCACCAACATCCGCACCGTGCGGGCGCTGCGGGCCGAGGTGGGGATGGATTTCATGGAGTTGAGCAACAAAAGTTGGGGATTTCATGGGATTTCCATGAGTTAGAGTGACTAAGCTGGTTTATGGCTAATATTCCACGAGGCGTTGGTTGTGGATGGTTGTGGAGGGTTATGTTAATACTCAATGGGCCAATGGGAAAAAACTGGAGATATGACCCTGTAGTTGCTGATGTGCGGGGCTCAACATTTTACATCCTGGGATGATTATTTATCGTTTCCGAAACCCAAAAAACAGGGGTTCCCCAAAGTGGCACAAACTACACAGCAGGAGAAACCTGGGAAAATCCTGGCACCAGGAGCACACCTTGAACATCATGACCGACTCCCTGGAGGCCATCAGCTGGGGAAACCATTCAGCTTAAAAGACCATGGGATGGAATGGGGTATCACATGGTATCACATGTTCAACATTTTTAGACATCCACATGAAAATGCAAATGCATTTCATACAGTAAAGGTTTGTCCATTTTCGTGCATCGTTGGTTCGAATGCCAAAACACTAAGAAATCAAGAGTGGTTGGATGAGCTGGCCCCAAGAGAATGGGGTATCATGTCCAGTCGCCATGTTTTTCTGGCAAACCCAGGAAAACCCAGAGGTTTCAGGTTTGTAAGCCATTCAAAAGGGAGGATTAGGAAGGTTCATGATTAGGCTTAGCTTAGCAGATGTTTTGGCATTTAAATCACCATTTGCCTTGGATAAAACCCTAAGTTATAAGCCCATGCCCCATTGAATCTGCAGAACATCATCATGTCCTGCTTGGACCTGCATCCCAGGAACATGTGGTCAATAACCATGCTTCCCATCGCGTTGTAGATTGTAGATGGAATGCCGCCAGTGATATACGGCTTACTAATTCGGAAAGACCATCACAATCCCGGATCTCCATAAGCATCCGCAAGATGAGATGAGGCCCCAAAGCACATACATGATACTTACCTCATAGTTTCCAAGTTTCCAGCTTTTCAAATCCCATCCCCGGCGCGAAGATGAAGCCCTGGCAAACACATGAAATTCACACACCCCAAAAAAGGGGCGCCCCGAAATGAATGGATCCAGTCCTACTTTAGGAGGCATTGAATGGTAGGGGGATGGGCTTGCGGCACACCCATCATAACCCATCACCCCCAATGTTGCCATGGCTTAGGTTGCCATCCCCACATGGTAGGTTGATCGCTTCGGCATGGTAGCCACAGACCTGGGTTTTTCCAGGTGGTAGCCACCTGGAACCGATCCATGGCGGTGAAAAGGGCCTTTGCTTTCGGTTTCACCAGCAGCCTCCCGACTCTGATGGAGCCTTGGGGGAGGGAGATCTAAAGAGATACTTTGATGATTTGGTTGATGACGTTGATGCTTGGCGCCTCAGATTTGGAAAAAGTTGTTTCTGATTCACAAGATGCACATTCTTCTAATTTCTTCTATGTTATTTATTTTCACTAAAAGGTGTAAATGGTCCATAGAAAAAGGGCCTTGAGCCATGCTGCGGATTCAGGGGCGAAAACCATGGTTCATCCACAGCAGTGAGTTCCCAATGGTTTGGCACCCGCGTACAAACATATCATGTCACTACCCAAGTGCTGAGGTCTCAAGAAAAAATGGCAAAAAACCATGGAGAGATAAGATAAGATAGGGTAAGGCAAAAAAATCCATGCCATAAGATGAACTAGTTTTTTCTAGTGAGACGACATAAAAAGGACAAGACAACGATAGGATCAGATAGACTGGGTTTGTCTGAAATTTTGATGCCCCAACTTCCAATGGTTTGGAGATCATCATGTTCAATCTGCTAAATCCTCGGGTAGGTACCTTATGTTAAAGGACAACCCCAGATTCAATTCTCACCGGTGAAATCAATATTTTCAATTTAATCAACTATAATCAGCTAAATCCTGAAATTTCAAAGGGCAAAAAACTGATGACATCCCATGTTGAGAACTCCCATGGATTCATACCAATATTTCACAAACATCCCAATTCAAATCACCAAATAAAAATCCCAAAGCACCATCAATCGCAGAAAAATCAAATAGAAAAAAACTTAATACGATCGGACATCGCATTCGACATCCCATGAAAAGCCACACACGCCATAGATCATAAAAAGTCCCATTTTTAGCACGCCCAAATCAAACTCCCTAGCGGTCGTTGCTGTAGGTATGGTTTCTTTGATCTACTTGATCGGCTTCGGTCTGTCGGGCGTGATGATCAGCAGCCGTTACTTCGACCCGCCCAAAGTGCTGCTGACACTCTTCGCTGTTTCCCGGCGATCCAGGGCCCCGGGGGGAGCGGATTGAGAGCCTAAAATTTAAGAAGTGGTTGGTTTGGATAGGGGTTAATACATGTTTATACTATCCAGTTGATTTGGTGAATATTGGGTTTCTTTTTGGTTTTGAAAATTTAATTGTGACCTATATTATCCTACATTTCATGGCGTACTTTGCCCGAAAAATATTGGGACACCGTCATGATGGTGGCAGATTTTCTGAAGAACTTTTATCTGATGATCCCCGTCCTGGTGGTTGATCATATGAGAACTCTACCAAAGAACAATCAGCCAAGACGCATGAAACAGTGCAGGCTTCCCATCAGATTTCTGGGTAAGCCTCGGTTTGCTTCATGGATTTCCATTTTCCATCGACCAATTGATAGGGAAACTCAGCTAGAAGGTGAGGCGCAAATAGCTAAGTTGGTTAGCTATCAGCTATCGGTGGAGTTTTTTTTTTTTGTTTCTGCCGTTGCTAGGTCGACCTTAGTTCCTGGGGGTTCGCATAAAGCAACAAACATCAGGTGTCGGAAGCCAACCCCCAAACCCGAGCAACACACGTTGTGGCACCTCCATCTCAGGTGGTCTTCGGGGTGATGTTCGTGAGCATCATGGCCATGTACCTCCCGGACAGCGCCTCCGGGGTCGTGGCGGCCAAGGAGGTCTTCCGCTTGATCGACCAGAGCTCCAAGATCGATGCCGTTGAGCCGGACGGGGAAGTTCGAAACCTTGGAGATGGCAGTATCTGCTTGAAGGAGGCCTATCTTTTGGCCGTGGGAGGTCTGATTTTTGGAGATCTGCCCAACTTTTGGGGCAAGTTGAAGTATGATGTCAACCCCCGAATCTTTTGAAGTGGGCTGTTGAATTGGATCTTCATTGTCATTTGAGTAGCAAAGTAGTCCCTTTTTGGGTGGCGATACCCCCATATGCCCCCATTGTTTCGGGCGAAATCTCCAGGGTGTAGCAATCAACCGTGGCAGGTGGGGTTCTACTACCCGCACCGTTCGGAGATCCTGGTCTTGCGCAAGATGAGCTTGAACATCCGCAAGGGGCAGAAGGTGGGGAGTCGTTGGGAGGTTCATCCCAGTGAAAGTTACTTGTGCGATGCATCGTTTTGATATCATCTTGTAGTTTTTTTTCTCCTCTCTCTCTCTCTATAATTATCTATCTATCTAATTATCTATGAAGAATGACTTGCTGTAATGCCTTTATTGAGTTGGGAACTTCAGATCACCAACTTCCGATTCCTCAGATGCTCATCTATGTGCTTAGATACGCGTAGGGGGATGAAATGATGGGAAGGTTTGGGGCATGGCATAGAAAGGAGGGAAGCACATGGATGAGTTCCACTGACCTTTGTCGCCTGCCATACATGCGGGTTAGCATGGAAGGGCAAGTGTACCAACATGTTTTTTTTTTTCTGAATATGGTTTCTGAATGCTAAGCATGGTTTCTGAATATGGTGCCAAGTAAGTATACGGCATTCAGGTTTCTGAATGTTGAATCATTACCGTGGTGAAAACACCAAGCCACAAGCCGCAAGGATGATTAGATGATGTTCGTGTTGAATGGCGCCAGGTGGCATTGGTAGGCTACTCTGGCAGTGGAAAATCCACTGTGATTCAGCTCCTTTTGAGGCCGGATAGGGTGAGTTGGAGGTGTGGTGGCTGCAGGACAGCAACCCCTGTCATTCTTTCCAAGTCCACATGGTGTTCAAAACCGCAAGCATGCAACCAACAACAACGGGGTCGAGGCAAGAAAACGTAGGCCCTAGGGAATCTGAGATAATCAGCCAGACTTTGGGAAACAATCAACTGTTGTGGGGAATGATGGCCAAGAATGGCAGAGAAAAGGGGAGATCGCACCCAGATTTTGGAGGGTGAAACCAATGAGTTGGGGCATACCACTGCGATGATGCAGGCAGTATATATCATTAAATCATCAGTTTATTAAAAATCATCAAAAATCCACATCACATTCAGATCACTTCTGAAAATGATGTGCACTTCTGAAAGTGATGTTGGAAAATGATCATCGGGTTCCCATCCAGCCCGGGGATTCCACCTACCAATGCGCACAAATTCTGCTGAGGTTTTATGATCCTCAGGAGGGTCTCATCACAGTGGGGGGCCGAGACCTGAAGCAGCTGGATGTGAGTTGGTGGAGGAAGCAGATTGGCCTCGTGGGTCAGCAGCCCATGCTGTTCGACCTGACCCTGGAGGATTTGTTTTTGTTGCTGGGTGGAAGATGTGTAGGGATGGGGGCACTGTTTTCGTTGCTGTCAATTAAGAGTCTTTTTGGTTCTTTCTGAACATCGTAACATGTTGTAACTATATAGGAATTTCAGCACATTTGAAGGCAATACTTTCTTGCTGGCGAGAGCAACTGCCAAATTTACAAGTGGAAGCGGAAGGGGTGCATCACTAATTATGGGGGCAAAGTTGTTTGGGTTTTCAACAATCATCCGGAGGTGCACAGGGGGTTGGAAGAGGGGTTTGTATGGTTGTAGGGTTCGATACATCGAGCATCTTTGGCTTGGGTGGTCTTCCGTTTTGATCCACACACATGAACGTTTCCCCGGTTCTCTCATCGGTTTTGTTCCGCAGCTTTGGTGTGAGAGCAGCCAGGAGAACGTGAAATATGGCTGCGAGGAGGTGGAATCTGGGGACGAGTCAAGATAGATCAAGACTACAGTGACTATCCACGTCCCAAAAGTGCGAAAATTGGATGGTACTGTTGATGGAAGAAATCCTGCACCACCTTGGATGGTTGAAACCCTATAAATAATGGAACAAACTACCTATCAACTGGTGCAGGATTTCTTCCATCCACCGTATCACACTAAGAATGGCAAATTCTGTGGGCCCATGCCCGCCTCGCCCCATTGTTTTTTGCTAGACCTATTTGGCTATTTGACGGGCTCCCTCTCCAGCAAAGAAGCATCAAATCTGGGCACAAGAAAAGTGATCCAGAAGTGTCAAAGACTAACACAAGATATCTCAAGTGTTCCAATTTTCTTAACTTAAATCCATTTGTTGAACTATAGTATAACTATCCATCTATCTATATATTATCATATATTCATACTTTACCAATGCATATATCTGTTTTCCATCCTTGCAAGGATCGTCCAGCCAGGCTACCCATGAGCAAGTCGTGCAAGCTGCGCGCGTGGCGAACATGGACTATGTCTTCGATGGCTCAAGGCTGGCTGGATGGGATCCCATCGTTGGCAAGACATTTGAGCAGTGTTCAAAACCCTGTTGGTTGATGATTAGTTTGGGGATTATACTACTCAATATACTGGGGATTATAAGCACCCAATAGGGGAATCCCTATAAACCAACCAGGATTAAATGGACTGACAGAGGGATTTTGGACACTGCTCATTTGAACATGGAAAACCTCAAGAATTACACTTTCCAACCAACACAGTCTCCCTTCAAAGCATGGTTTAATTGGAACGTGTCCATTCAAATGACCAGAATCAGCAATTTCCAGAGTCTTTATCAGAGTTTTCACACCTGGATTTCCGATGAAGTCAACTGAATGACCACAGCACCCGTCCCAAAAAAACCCTAAGCCGTGAGGCACTGGACGGACCGAGTGGGGCTGAGGGGCGAAAAGCTGAGTGGCGGGCAACGGCAGCGCTGCGCCATCGCGCGCGCAGTGCTGAGAAACCCAAAGATCTTGCTGTTGGATGAGGAGCCGGGTGGGTACCCTCTGGTAATTGAACATAGCTATGGAAAATCACAATTTTTAATGGGAAAATCAACTATAAATGACCATTTTCAATAGCTTTTTGTCTGTTTACCGGAGGGTACCCAGATCATGGATCACATGGATCACCCCAACTTGCTGTGGTAACTTCACATCATGTCACCAGTTCGAAAAAGGGATCACCTTGGGATAGCTTTTATCACAACTTTGAGCGCTCAGGGGTTTGTCATGTTTTGTCAGTTGCTACCCTCACACTAAGATAGATCCAGAACATCATTTCCACATTTCTAGATCATTTCCAGACAACACCATCGATTTCCCTTGCTTTTTGCACGGTTTTTGTGCATGTTTGGCTTGTTTTTTAGGATGATCCTCCCGCCCTGGTCCGGCTGCCTTGGCCCCTGCCAGGCCACTTCTGACCTGGACAGCGCCACCGAAGCGCTGGTCCAGGAGGCACTGCAGCGCGCCGCCAAAGGCGTCACCAGCGTCACGGTGGCGCATCGGCTGTCGACGATCCGCGGCGCGGATCAGATCTTTGTGCTGCTGGATGGACAGGTTGCGGATGGGGATGGAATATAGGACTATAGAATCTTTAGGATCTATAGGATCCATAGGATCTACAAATGGGGATGTAAGATGATGTAAGCAAGAATGTGGATTTGATGGCGTAATACGGCATGATTAGCCCGATAGCATTGGGCTTGAATGGGAAAATCATCGAAGAAACTGGTTGGTTTTCCGGCAAAGCATGGGACTAATCGGCGGGATGTTGGGATGATGGGACGGAGGTGGATGGGATGGTCCAAGATGATGCGGGATTTGGTAGAGATCGATGTTGTGATGCAACTTGGGCGAAGTTTTTTTGAGCATGAAACATCATGAGCAGTCAGGATGCCAGGTTGGTGAACTGGTAGAATTTAGCCGCTAGATGATGCTAGATGAATCAACCGTGGCAATGTCAAATCCCCATGAATGGAGGTTTTAATGGGAAAAACATCTATGAATGGTATATTTTATATTGCCCATGTTTGATTACCGGAGGGAAGACCACATGACAAAAAAATCAATTGTTGAACACGGGCCCATGTCTGATTGCCACACAGGTGGTCGAACGTGGAACCTACTCGGAGCTGGTGTCCCTCGGGGGGCACTTTGCCAAGTTGGCTGCCAGAAGTCTGTGAGAGAATTGAAGAGCGGCCGGCCCGGCGCGAAAACAAGCGCTTAGCTGTTGAGCCGTGCCAATGACTCTAGGGAAGTGATCGATTTTGCAGGCAGAAAAGAAAAAAGTCAAGGAATGCGCCTGCGCGCCTTCGATGCCTTTGTGTACTGTACTGTACGTATGTTACTCCAGCGGCATGATGGCTTGCCTGGTGCTTTTTTCAAGTTTGTCAGCTGGATATCCATTTTTAAACTCGAAGAAAGGCATTGCGCGGGGTACAAGGTGGTGCCCCCCAGTTATAAGTTGGTTTATAAGCCCATTAACTATATATAGATATATCACCTATTATAAACCATAGTTATTGGAGTTATAAACCAACTTAGCTATCTTGGGGGCACCACCTTGTAGGTGCAGGTACCAAACGGGAAGGTCTGCTGCCCTTTGGCACCACCGCAGCTTGCGGATCAAATGGTAGCGCGCAGGGCCATGGGAATGGGCAATCGCCTGTAACTGTAGGACGAACCCGGCCTTCGTACTGCGCACAGTTGAGAAGTGATGGAAGAGGAGGTAGCCATGATATCAGACATAGGCAGACAATGATAATTCCATGATAATAACTATATTATTAATATATACCCATATTAAAAAAACAAAAAAACAAAACTCAAGTTTTCAGGCACTGCTGGGGGTTCTTCCCCATTTCCGAGTTTGCAACAGCAACTCCAGCGACAAAAGGCACCGAGCTTCATTAGGCGTTCTGCCCAAGCGATGCACGGCGACCTGCACAACTCATTGAGCAGTCGACATTCGGAGGCGGTGAACGATGAAATCTGATGGAGGATTGATAGCTGTCTGGCACCATGGTCAAGTGTAAGATGGATCCCCAAATGGCATCATTTCCAGTTAGTCATGGCGGGTTTCAGGCGGGAGCCGAGCTCCGTCGCATCTTGAAGGATCGCAGTGAGGCCTACTTTCCGTCCCTTGGATGCTGGTGATCAGCAACCCCATAGTCAGGGTTGCTAGGATTCAAAACCACCAAGAAGAAGGCTAACGGTTAACCACTGTGGATGAAATTGAGCAGAGTTGAAATTTGGCTTTCCGGAAGGGCTCGTTTGTTGCAGTGCTGACCGTGCTTCATGTCAAGAAAACCAGGCGAATGAAATACATGCCCTGCCTATCCCTACCTTATGCTGGCAAGTATTGCCGAATGGATGCCTAGAAAGTCATACCGTATGATACCTGCCGCTTGCAGCCGCCTAGGAACGAGAAGGAAAAGGATGGCAAGGACTCAAAATAGTATGACTCCTGTTTGCAGTAGTCAGCTGTGAGGATTCCAGAGTGCAGGTGCTTCTCAACATTTCCAGCATCAATGCAGGAGTTCCAAGTGCAAGCCTACCAACGTTTGGCCTATGGTGCACTGGACTTCGCCAAGACACCCGTCCAGCTGCTTCTAGTCAGCTGAAAATGATCGATTTCCATGATTTTCCCAAATTCATCGAGTTTCAATGAGCTTTACATATTTTAGTGCCCTAAGAGTTTGTAGATGTGTTGGCTGAAGCTGGGGTCGGCGCAAATGTGGGACATGTGGGACATCTTGAGCCACGGCTTGAGGTTGATCAGTGTGCACTTGCTCACTTTCTACCAACAGGCAGGTGGGTTCTCCAACCTGGAAGCCGTGACCAACAGAGAAACTGGGGCTCAAACCCCAGGTTCTGAAACTCAAAAAGGCACGCGCATAAAAAATGACACGCCATTTTGTCATTTTTCTGGAGGCAGTGGTTCATGGATGACTTCTGGGCTATACATAGTTGAATGTCTAGCCCACCTCAGCTAAAGACTAAAGAGGTAGGAAAAGCTGAACCGCATCATTTCTGTTAGGATGATTTGCAGTACCAGTCAGCACCAAATATTCCAGGGCTAAATCCATAAACACCGTGGGATTCTTGTTGCTTCTACTACCCCCTCCTTTGACGCTTTTTTGGGATCCTACATGCATCCAAATTCGGTGGCTTAGCAATGGATCATGTACCAGATCCACTTATATTTTAGGAAGAAACGTGACTTTTGAAGAAGAATAGAAGCCCACAAATTCGAAAGCAACTCCTTCAAAAAATCCCTCAAACAAATTCAAACATCACATTTGCCATGGGATTTGTTTGATTTCGCCATGAATTTTCGAGATTTTCCCTCAGAATCCCAGAAAAATCACGACAGACCAGGCTGGTGCGGCTCTGGGAGCCGTGGCTTTCTTTACCTCCACAGCCCGGTGCTTCGACGTCTTGTCCGATCCGCTGATGGCGCAGGCGTGGGTGGTTCACGGGGATGATCTCCATATTCTGGTTGGTGGTTTGGAACATGTTTGGTTCATCCCCAATATTACCATAAATGGGTTGGATTCCAACCAGCCCCAAATGCTAGGTTTATCATCATATTATCACACATCAAGATGGTTGGTGGTTTGGAACCATGGAATTTTATTCCATGTATTGGGACTGTCATGATCCCAAGTGACGAACTCCATCATTTTTCAAAAGAGTGGGTTGAAACCACCAAGCAGATATTTCTCTTCCACATTTTCGGCCAATTCTGCCCACATTTTCGAAGATTTTTCCAATATTTTCCGTTTTTTTTTCCCGCCCATGTTTTCCAATTTGTTGAACTATTTCCCCATATTTGTAAAAAAACAATTTGTTTCAAATTTTCCTATACTTCCATATGTTTGTTGGACCGTTGGAGTTTCAATTTTAAAGCGGAACACAAATTTTCCCTATTTTAAGAATACATGGGCCCCCCAACTGACACTAAAATCACTAAAACTCCATAAATGTAACTGTTTTGTCTTCTCCTCCAGTGAGTATTGAATAGCATTGATTGATTATGTCCCCTGGACTTGGAGCAAGGGAAAGTTCAGCCGGGAACGCCGGGAACAATCGGGATTTTCCAAAGCCAATGTTTTCCCGGTATACTCCCATCCCGCTAATGTTAAATACCCTCACTGTATGGTCCCAAACGTGTGGTTTCATCCATTCTAAACCATGCTAAAACTTTGGGGGTGTTGAATAGGTTCTCGGGGGAAGGGATTAATGGTAGAAATTATAGTCGGCTGGCTATGAACCCGCAAAAATCACCATTAATATCCCATGAAATCATCATGTTGGATCATCATATCATCTCCCAATTGTTGGGTGTTAAATCCTTTGTTATTTTTTGGTAAACTTCCTTGTTATTTGATGTTATTTGTAGGTGTATGATCCCATAATCCGTTCAGTTTTTCCATTCATCATCCATTCAGACATATCCGGATGAATTATAATCCGTTAGTTCCAAAGCCGTATATCCCCGTGAAAACTCGCATGAATATCATCCAGTCTATCCCACTATCTCAATCTATCTTCCAATTTTGAGGTGTGAGTTCTCCCACTATCTCCCATGAAATCACCTTTGTTTCATGGTGAAGCAACTTGTTGATACCCTCTGGTAATTTTTAACATAGCTATTGAAAATGGCCATTTAAAAATTTATAGTGGATTTTCCCATGAAACATGGTGGATCTTTCCATAGTTTTTTGTATGTTTCCCAGAGGGTACCCACCCGGCTGACCTGAAAAAACCACAGATCTCGGATGGCTTCACCTCGCGCTTCGGGCGTCGGCGGCCCTTTGTGCTGGTGGGCTGCGGTCTCTACGCGCTGTGTTTGGTGGTCACCCGGTGGATGCCATGGGGGTGGTCCTTAAAGGGTCCGATGAAATCGGGTGAATTCTTGGGAAACGGAGTTATGGTGTAGCTGCGTAGCTTAATACATCTGGATAAATTTAATAACGACCTCACTGCGACCGAAACCTGGAAATCATGGTTAGTAAGGGAAATCATCCCCAAATGGGCCTTAATTCAGGGTAGTGAAATATTATAATTTACCCAGATACATGGGTTTGGTGTATAAAGGTTAGTATAAGTTTAGCAAGTTGCTCCACCCGATGATCCGTTGAAGTTCAGAATTCTTCAGTTGATCCAACTGAGATCATCTCAGCACTGGTAACCAAGGCCTTATGCAGCCCACCATGGTCCATGTCGCCAGGGAATACCGGCGCATGGTTCGGGTGTTTTTACATCCTCTTCTTTCTCACGGACACGTTGGGGCCTCAGGATCACTAATCCGAAAGGGAGATCCACGTCGATTTCATCCATGTCAATTGGATTTTGTTGGACACCCATGAAAACCAAGCCAAGTCCCCCCAACTCAATCCGAATCGTCGGCGGAGACGGAAATTTTAAGTCGATTTTTTCAGGGATAGCCGCTAGAGGAGAACCTCAATAGTTTGGGGATGGTGTTGACACATGCAAATCCACGGGTTTCCCATGGGTTTCATCATGGTTTCCGTGGACTTTGCTAGGGAAATCGATGGAACTTGCTGGCTTTTTGCCCAAGGATCACGTCGATTCCGCACAACGCCCTGGGACAAGAGATCACCTCAGACACCGATCAACGACGCCTGGTCTTCATGGTGGCCAAGATTTACCAGGCTCGAAAAGAAAAAACTGAGATGGTGATGGGACTTTCACTGTCACCATTAGCCACATATTATATATACATATATATATATACACATGTGCGATAATAATAATGCAGTAATACAATGTAATGCATTTGATATGTATATTTTTGTTCTATATCAATATCTAAATCCCTATCTGTATCTATATATAATGGTCTATATATTGGTTAAAAGAAACCAACCAGAGACATTTATCGAACTGAGACGGGCCCAGGGCTCGACCCCAGGTGAAGCAGCTGGCAGCTAAAGATTTTGTTGAACATGGGTTCAGCATAGAACTATATATCAATGTATTGGTTTAAGGGAAATTTTACAGGAAAGCCACAGATTTAATGGGAAATTCTATGGTTTCCTGTAGATTTTCCCTTAAACCAATCCATTGAATATATTCATATGCTTGTTTACATATGATTACACATATGTAAAATTATATATCTCAAAGGTACTTAATAAATCGATTTATAGCGAATAAAGCTTGAATGTATGCATATGTACGTTTGAATATATGCATGCTCATAGAATAGATTCTGTTAAGCAACATTAAACGTTGATGAATGCACACAATCTCCCGCTTCGGATCCCTTCTGCCGAAGCGGAACCTGCAGGCCTTCGGCATGATCGCAGCAGCGGCCCTGCCGGTGCTCATGGGGAATTTGTTGGGCAGCTGCGAGCTGCCGCCGGAGTGCCACGGCACACAGGAGGAGGCCGGCAGCCACAGCAAGATGAGCTGTTCTGGTGTCGGAAAGTCTTGAGATCTTCCTAAATTGAGCGTGATACGCCAACTACTGGCGGATTAGGATGCGTGGAACCTCTCACGCTCCATTGCACCAATCAGCTTGCTGCACCGTGCGAAAGGCAAGGTATGGCAAGGTGCAGCAGGTCGGAACAACGACAAAACCTCTCTTCGGACACCCTGGTTTAGTGGATATCAAATCACTCTTGGGGAACTTCTTGATGGAACCAATGGTTTACTATGGTAAAGCCAAGAGTAAACAAATCCCCAAAAGAGGTTTATTGGGTATGCCCCATTGTCCACCTGGTGGATCGCAGCTGTGCCAGGGCCACTGCGTCGACCTGGAACGCAAGTGCGATGGGATTCAGAGCCGCAGATCCATCTTGGTTCCGCTTCAGCGATGGCGGATGATTTTCATCGCTTCCCGCGAATGTGAAATACACCTGGGGCCTAGAAACTGTTGGTTTAGTAACATCAAGTATTGGCATTGTTCATGCTTTTGGGGCCCATATTGGGGCTATTTGATATGATTGGAAGATGGGCTTACTGGTAGGTGGTAGCCTTCAAGTGGGGCGAGGAGGCGACGCGGAGGGAATCGTCTGCCTGAGGCTACTGGTCTCATCTTTGCTGGCGTGGCAGTCATCTCAGGCGGTTGAAGCTGGTGGGTTTGGTTGCCATGGATCATTTATAACTATATATATATATGTATGTATATATATATATGTATTCATATATATATACATATATATATATATTGTTTAAATAGATGTATATTTGTTATTACAGATAAATAAGTAAGCAAATAAGTAAGTAAATACACACACACACATATATATATATATATATATAACATTTTTTGGGGAATGAAGATGCCTATTATAACGGTAAGTGATCCACTTTGAATATTTTTGCCATCGCAAAATGAGATGTTGGATCCCCATCCCGGCGCCCTCCGGTTTTGGGGGCAGTTGGCCTTGAAGAAACGAAGCACGATGGAAAGTTGTTACCCTCTGGTAAACATACGAAAAACTATGGAAAATCACCATTTTTAATGGGAAAATCCACTATAAATGGTCATTTTCAATAGCTATGTTAAATTACCAGAGGGTACATCATTTAAAATAAGAAAAGAATGATGGTAAAAACTGCAAACTACTCCCATGATTGTAATCATGGATTTTTTCTGAATGATGGTAAATGATGGTAAATGATGGTAACTAGATTTTGTGGAACTGTCCCAGTTGGGTGACCTTTGAACATTTTGTTGTCTCGGATTTGTAGAGCTGAGGTATTTGATGGTGAACAGCCCCATTGTCAATGTTGCAAGTTGATATTCTATTCATTCAACCCAGTTTTTTCTTTGCTAAATCATTCCCATTTTTGCCGGTGAAATGTTCATGTCTGCCACTTCAAGTCCCCGTTCTTGGAGAAGTTCCCACCTTTTGTGATGTCACAAATGATGGGACCTCCATTCCCATAATCTTAGCATACTATTGTAGTTGGAGCCCGACTGATAAATAGCCGTGGCATTTTGTGGCATTGTTCTTGTTTTGTCGTGCTTTGGTGGGATGGGGTGGGTGGGGTGGTTGGGGTGGGGGGCAATAGCGTTCTTGCATCTCCAGTGAGTGCGTTCAACTTGAAATGATAGATCATGTAAGGTTACAGGTATCATGCTGCACCAGCAGAAAAGTTGTGCAGTTCACGCACACGGATTAGGTTACCTCACCAGAAGGGTTCTTATATATATACATTTGTTTATTTATTTACTTATTTATTTTATGGACAGGGTTCATGTTACGTCACCACAAGGGTAAACCCAAGTTGATGAAATGAAATGTAGTTTTGCAATTTTGCCAAGTGCTGTCTTTACAAACAACAAATTGAAAATTGAAGTTTCGCTGTGGCGAAAACGACATTTTGAAGTATGGGTGATAATTGGATACTGTAATTAATTTGATGGTTGATATGAAAGTAGACTAGAATCAACCATCCAATTATTGAACCATATCCACATTATCATCTGAAAATTGATGTGAGGATGGTTCTGCAGGTCTTTACTGCTTGGTGGTTTGGATCATTTTTATATTTCCATAATATATTGGGAATGTCATCATCCCAACTGACTTTCACTCCATCATTTTTCGGAGGGGTAGGTCAACCACCAACCAGTTTTAAACCATCAATATATTGGGATACCATTGGGATATCATTAACTATTCATTCATAGTTCTTTTCCCCCATTAGTTAATAGTTAAGACCATTTGGAATTTCTGGTGAAATCCCATGGTTTTAAATAGTGAAATCCCATAGATTTCCAGCAACATTTCCATGGATATTCCCATGGCTGAGCCATTTTTTCCACATTTTTCCATCACTTTTCCAGCGGCGCGAAAATCGAGACTGAGGCATCGCCTGTGTCTCAGTCATCCGCGAGCGGCGCAGCACTGGCGCGGGGCTCTTGGAGTCGGAGCTGGAGAGGCCGTCGTGCCGTGGCAATTTTTCACCATTTTTCTGGGTGGGAGTCCAACCATCAAACATGGGATCCTGGGATGGTGCAAATGGCATTGTTTTACCATGTTTTACCCAAAAATGGTGACTTGACCAAGAACAATGGTGTAAAAAAGGGGATATAATGGGGATAAATTTGATGATGACTTCACGTTGCGACGTCACTGGAATGATGGGCTGAACATTTTCTAGGTCAACTGTGGTATGGAATCTGCCACGAATCTAGCATGACATGTTCCAGTGGTACAATCCAGCTCCTAACCTGAAGGCTCATCTTAATGCTTGCCTGAGGAAGTTAGATGAGATCTTGCCTGGCTTTCTTGTACCTCGGCCACGCCATTCTGGGGTTGAAGTTGTTTGCTTGGCTCCTCTGCGGAGTGAAGTTTCTCCTCCGAAGTTCAACGGTAAACCGTGACCTTCCTACCCACCCAAAAACATCAAACCACTGATATACAACAACAATGGCGCAATGGCAGCGGAGATTAATTCACCCTGGTTCATGCATTAGTGAATCCCTGGACTGTATCAATCCCTGGTTGCAGTCAACTGCGGCGTCATCTGGTTTTGAAATTTTTGATCTCATCACTATCCAAATTTAGATGAAGATGATGAAGCATATCAAGAGAACCAGGAGATAGATGGAGATGGTAGAACCATGTAGACCATGTAGAACCAATCTTGCGCCGCGGCAGCTCGAATTCAAGGCCATGTTGCAGAACCGCCCCTTTCGAGCCGCATGGCTGTGAAGACTCCTGGGATGCAGGGGGGTTCGAGGTCTAAATCGCGGCTAGGCGTGGTGCCTTAAAAGTTGCAGGTGTGAGCATAATATAGTAGTATGCAACTGAGTGGCTAAGCAGTTGTGTCTTCTTGAAATCTGTTTTTGAACAAGATCTTCAATAGGTCATTTCAGCCGTCTCAGTAGCTTCCCCTACTCCACCTATAAGGTATGGCTTCTGGGGGCCCATATGGGTGTGGGAGAAACATGGACGGTTGAAAGCTGCACCACTAGCCGTCGTTGACGGCAAAACCAGAGTTGATTTTGTGGGTTTGGAGCTTCTTGATTCTCCCACACATCCTTTAGCCAAGCTGCTGGGTGTTAAACATGTGCGGGGTGGGAGCTAGTCGGACGTCAGGAGAGTATTTTACGGAGGGTATTCTCAGAGGTTACATGAGCAGCTGGAGTACGTCCTAGCAGCAGCAGTTCAATGCTTCAGGGGGGCCATGTCAACTGGGGATGAGTTGACCCTGGCACCTGGGATTACTCAGCCATCACTGCGGAGCCGGGTGGGAGAACCCTCAGAGCTGGAATAGTGCACCTTGGGCTCCGCGCATCCTGTAGCAAGTTACTGCATCAAGTTGCCATCAGTGACCCTCACTGCCTCACTGTTCTTGGTGATTGGTTTGGTTCCTGAGCTTTGAAAAGGTCGTTGCGAAACAGTTGCAATCACCAGGAGGCTCACCCAAGTAGACTTTAGTCACTTATATAACTTATATAGTCCTTATAAGATCGTATAAACTGGGCATTTCCATAGAAGGCTGAGCACTGAAATGAGGGGTGATTTTCTTGATGGAGAGAAACGAACTCTCACCCTACAGATCCCCACTATAATGCAATGTACTGAAGGACACCTTCAACATCCCTCAACGATGCACAACAGGCAACCGGTCCAATACGAACGCTTGCCAGCACCATCTTCACGAGCTGCGTCAGGGCAAGCTGATACGCCAAGAATAGGAACCAGGAATTGTCCATGCCCCAGGGGTTCGGTTCAACCCCCCATTATCGAGCAGCCGGCCCTGGGGTTGTTCTGGTTTGGAAGTTTGAGTGTGCGCGCGTGTGTTTCCTCGCGCTGGGACGATTTAGCCATGGTGGTGATAAACTTCAAGAAACGCCTCTTGGGCCATCTAAGGCGCGGAGCGCATGGGTCATTGGATGGGTTTAAGGTGGGTTTAAGGGCAAGGTGTTGGAACCACTCCGAGACTGAGGCAATGGTGATTCCATGGGTCTTGGACCAAACCATCGTGGCCATGTTGTCGTCCTTGCTGCCCTTCTACGTGCAGAGCCTTGCCATACGTCGGATGGGGCCAAGGTGGCCATAGGTTCATGGCAGGCATTTGGGCTACAAGAGGGCGTTCTTGTCTCGAACGCTCTCCACCTCAGAAAATTAGAGCATCCAAATCTATAGTGATTGAACTCTTGGAGAGGGCCATTGGGGGGAGGGAGAGAGAGAGAGAGAGAGGCAGCCTATAGCAGTATGGTTTGTGGATTGTTTCTTGCTAAAACCCTAGTCCCACCCAAGAACTCCGAGCAACTCCAAGCGATGGCACGCCGAGGTACGTGATTTCTCCCGAGGAGATCTGCCAAGATTCGGTTCCGCCCATCCCCATTGGCAGCATGCGATGCAGCTCCAGGATGGTGTGCCTTGGAGATTGGAATAGGAAGCCTCGAAAAGGCCAAGACAACGGGCCGAGAATGGCATGGTAAACCGGTTTATTCTTCTCCAGGGGCATCCTGTGAGGCGCCACAGTTAAATCCTAGCTGCTAGCTTTGGGGTTAATGAATGTGACAGTACTGAGGCTTGGGATTGGCTTGGTGTGCATGTTGCTCGCGGCCATTGGTTCGATGCCTCTTTGGCAGAAAGCGGCAATGGGCTTTGGTGACTACAGGATTTCCAGGGCGGAACATGGCCCGCCGGGAGTGATAACGAGCAAACGAACATCGTTTTTGGATGTTGTTGGATGTTTTTGGAACATGGCCCGTGTATAGATCAGTTACCTATGTAATAAAAGTGGTGGTTTTCCGTAGCTATGTAAGATTACCAGAGGGTAACAACAGTCAACAAGTACGATTCACATTATGATTCACCATGAGATGTTGGTATTTCATCCTTTTTCGAAGAACGCAAGTTTCTTAGCAAGAACTTGCTGAACTATTTCGGGAACCTCTGAGTGGTACAAAGTGGTGGTTTCAAGTTGCCAGGCAAAAAATGGAAAGTAAATGGACCCGAAGCCCGAAGCCCATATTTCTGTCTGGAGAGGACGTGGTTGGCTTTCAACTTCCTGAATGCCATCACCACCATCCTGCAGCTCGGCGATGCCGGCTGCCGGCTCCGGGTATAGGAACATGATTCTCCAGCATGGCAATTTTGAAGAGGAACATGATCTTCCAAAACTCCAAATCATGCCCAAACTCAGTTTTCATGTCGATTTCCATCATGAACATCATCTTCCTCTTCCAAACAGCCCCCAAACTCTGATTTCGGGGTTCCAAGCCAGGTTTATCCTGGGACGATCGAGCACCTTGGCCATCGTCCTGACCATTTGCTTTGCCATTTTGAACGGTGCTCCCATAGGAGCGGTTGAGGGTGGGCATGGCTGGGCCAGTCTGGAATTTCCATGGGTTTCCCATCTGAAAAGCGGACGTGAACATTTGGAATCCTGAAATTTGGACGAAACTGGTGCTGCCACGAGAATTTGGGGCAATGAATGTTACTGTGTCAGCTTCACTGGATTAATAAGGGATTTTAAGGGAACATCTACAGGAAACCAGGGATACCAGCTAGACTATGATGCTTTCCGGTCAATTTTCGTTTCATTTCTGGGACAACCCTTGCTGTGAACACCAGGGCGGATGTTTTAAATGGCCCATGGCGCCTCGCCACAGGGTGGGTCCCCCCCCAGTTCGCACTTGGTTTACAATCCCCTTGAAGTATATGTATCCCTCTAATCAACGCCAGTTATTGGACTTATGTTCACAACTTAGCTATAAATCAAGAATTTAAACATGAAATGAAATCCCCTAATTTTTCTTGGTTAGATCAGCATTTTCATCTATTTTCGGGTGGGCTGCAGGAGCCAGCTTCTTAACGGACAATATCCTGGGATTGGTCATCGACTACGACGAGCTACGGACTGGCACTCGAAGCGAGGCGACCTTCACGATGTTCGCAAGCTTCATTCCCAAGGTGGGAGATGGGGACGTGGGGTGGCAACATATAAATGTATGTTATATTTATGTATTTATCTTTACATTTATCTTTATTAAATTCTATATATAGTATATATATATATATGATGTTTAAAGCATTTAAAAAAAAGCACACCTTAATTGTTGATGATCATTTTCCCAATTATTTGATGGCAATTTTGGGGTACACATGCCGTTTCAAATCCATATGGCAGTGGCCGGTAGGAAGAGGTGGGAGGATGTGCGACGGTGTGGGATGGGTCTGGTGATTGGCCCGATTGCCACGTATTTTTCCGACGGGAATTTGTTGCAAGATGTTGCAAGGGTGGTCCATGCCAGGGATGCTAAAAAGCAGTCCCTCGCTTTGTGCCAAGTGCGGTGCCAGGTGGTAAGTGTCCCCGCCTCTGCCTTCCCCCTGACGTTGCTGGCGCTGATGGGTTTCCGTGACCCCATCGATGGGCAGCTGCAAGTGCAGACAGAAGAAGTGCAGTGGGGAGTACGGAAGCTGCGATGAACAAATGGCGGGGATTGTATGACAAAAAATGGTGGGCCCACCAGAGGTAAGTTGGATTAATTAAGTTGATTGTAACCAATACGATCCAATATGATTGAGTAGTTTATGATGGATATATCTGCAGCATTCTGCAGCTGGATGGATTCACAAACCAAGTACCTCATTGCTAGACAAATGGGGTTGTAACAATGGGATACCATGGGGTTGTATACATGCGGTTCTGTACCGCGGAATTTACCAATAGGGCTGAGCTTGTGCAAATGGGGAGATGACCATCAAACATGAGGCTAATATAGAGACAGCAAAAATATCGAAATCCAGGCTTATTTTTGATAGCAATATCATTTGCAAACCGGGGTCGTTCTCGACTTATTTGTTTCAGGTAGCCCAAACATTGGCCAGTTTCTGCGGACAGAACATATGAGAAACCAATAAATTCCCATGTGAAATCAATCCGTAGAGAGTGTAGGGTGGGTTGCGTGTGGGTTGCGTGGCCGATTCCGCGGCAGTCTGAACATTTCCAATTTGTGGCTGACCTAGTGTGCTTAAGAAGAAATATATATATATATATATACATACACACACATATATATATATACATATGATTATATTTCTATAACTGGTGCCCATGTTGGTGTTGAACACTTCCTCACTGCCATCCCTTTTAAAGGGTTTTCGGCAGGGTCGCCCAAGGATCATGTTCTCAGTGGTTCCAACCTTGCTGGCGCACCTTGGCCGCAGCTGGGATGCTTCCAACTTGAGACATTGCTGCGATCATAGATGTACTTTTCCCATTGGTTGGTTGATGAAAAAAGAGGGGTTTGTTTACCCCTTTATCAACAGGTAAATGATGATAGATGGTATACCAAACCGGGCCCTCTATTTTTTTTACCAAAAGGACATTATTGGCTGCGATGCCCAAGGCTTACCAGCTTTGCGCTGAAAGGCTTGCTCTTTCCATTCAAGGACGCAAAGAGCTGGGGAAGCTACTGGGCTTTAGATACGAAAAAAGAACAGATACCTGGTATACATAAACACCATGATTTCCTGGTATTATACATCAGGATAAATCTAGTAGAATTTTTATTGATATATCATTGTTGTAGGTATTGTTATTATATAGTATGTATTGTTAAACTATGGCGTCTTCCAACTCTGATGCCCACGACATCGCCAGTTCTACCTTTCGAGATTTGCTTCAAGGAAAACCTGGCAGGAAAACCCATGCAATTTTCCTTTTTTGATGATGGAAACATATGGCAGTGTGTCAAAACCTTGTACCCCTGGTGAACATCAAAATAGCTGGTAAATGGATGTTCATTCCCCTAAAAATGGTATTAATAGGTATTGATCCATACCCATATGGAAACCCATGATTTCCTTGAAAGAAAAAAACCTTCAGAGAAATCCATTGACATCGTTTTCTGGTAGGACCTGGCCCGTGCCGATGCGGAGATCAAAGCCGGCTTGGCACTGCGGAAGTTTTGGGCACCCAGATCTGGATTCGGAGAGTGGAAGAACAGAACTGTTTGGTGGTTTGGAACATTTTTTTATTTTTCCATATATTGGGAATAATGCTCCCAACTGACTTTCATATTTTTCAGAGGAGTTGAAACCACCAACCAGAGAATGTCTGTGGTTTTGGTGGTTCCGACCCAAGCAGGTTTCATGTCATCCCAGGCTTGGAGAGCCGTACAGAGATCCCTTGGACTCGAGCTACAGGTGCAGGAACTTGAAGTTTTTTTTTTTTTTTTTTATAATGGGAAAAAACATTAACCATGTAGATCCATATGGTGGATAATAGATCTTGGGCTTATCAGTGACAAAATGACCCATAATATAATATCCAACTCTTAGACATATATCCATTTTAAGAATATTCTGAGAATGTGCTTGGACTCCCAAATCATACCTGCAATACCTGTTTCTCAAGGAACTTGGAACAATACGGTCCGTACATACCACACATGCGAATGACTGTCATTACTGGCTGCACCATATTCAATATGGTTTCATGCTGGCTGCATGAAATCACCTGGCCCAAATCTGCACCCTAAACTCATCCTTAAACTGATTGCTTGGTGGTGATGATGATGATGATGATGATGATGATGTTGATGATGATGATGATGTTGATGATGTTGATGATGATGATGATGATGATGATGATGATGTTGATGATGATGATGATGATGATGACGATGATGATGATGATGATGATGATGATGATGATGATGATGATGATGCGGTTGTTGATGATGATGATGATGTTGATGATGTTGTTGATGATTATGATGTTGTTGATGATGATGATGACGATGATGATGATGTTGATGATGATGTTGCTGATGATGATGATGATGATGATGATGATGTTGATGATGATGATGACGACTGTTATTGTCATTTATCATCATCATCATCATCATCATCATCATCATCATCATCATCATTATTAGGTACTATTAGTATTCTTTTTATTTTTCACAGAGCTGTTCTTCCCTGAAAGTCACTTGACTCATTTTGCCCACCATAGCAGCTGTATTTCCACAAGGCAAAGCCGTTTGTCCAGGCACCCTGATGCTGCGGAGACGAATCACCGCGTAGGAGCGCTACTGGCGCACTTCCCAGGGGTGGCGGTGTGGGGCGGCCCAGGTGGATGGGCGTTTGGGATGGGGCACCCAGGCATGACATATAGCATATCCTCAGGTATGCATGGGAAGCCAATTACTGGGATGCATATCATTTAGGTTGGAGCTAGGAGGTTCACCTCCCACTCTCGTCAAGTACGCCCTGCCTGAGGGTGGAACGGCTGCAATCTGAAGGGATGACCTTCTTGCGGAATCGCTGTGCCATGCAGTTGGCCGGACTGCTGTCGGTGGCGTTCCTTGGCCTCGGAGCCATTGGAAAAAGGCTGCGCTTCGCGGAAGGCGTTGGGTCAAACCATTCCAGGGCTCACCAGCTTTCAAAGTGTTCAGTGTTGGCTGTGGGAGGTATACAGTATACAGGATTGGAAGCAACCTTTTTCCATATCTGAAAAGCCTTGGCCTCACTGGCCAGTTGAGGCCACCTTAGCCTTAGCATTTGAGATCATTTGAGGTTGATCTGTGGCTTGTTCACTGGCATTACCATGGCCTTGGGCTTCTTGAACAACAACAAGCCACTTGGATCCACTTGGCGCAGCTGCCGCTGCCTGCTTGCGAAAAACCTTGGTCATAGGACATCGCCCCAAAAGTAGACCTCCCAACAAAGTTTTGGGAGGGGAGGTGAAGATGAATCATGGTGGCTGATGGTCCAAAAACCACATCGCCTGGATTCCTGCGTTGAACCAGTTGTGAAGTCCGTTCAACCGTTTTGTTGGGATCCCAAGCCTCCCAGGCTCAGTTGGTTGCCCTCCATCCTTGTGCTGATGACCGGCCTAGGCCACGGGACCCATGGGAAGGTATGGGAAGGTATGGTAAATGAAAGTAATGAACGTCTCAACGTGTCCTTTGCTTCGTGTTAATATCCTTTGCATTCATGATTTCTGATGTTTTCTTCATTTTGTTTTGGTTCCATTTTTTCATTTCTTTGCTTCATCTGTTGCCACTTTTTTAATGTTCTGTGGGGTCCCAGGGTCTTGACTAGGTCCAAGCTGTTTAGTTATCTGGATCTTGGCTTTGTACAAGGGCCACCCGCCGAATATATATATATATACATATAAATAGATGTATACACACACACACACGTACACACGTACACGTACATACGTACATACGTACATACGTACATACGTACTACATACGTACATACGTACATACGTACACACGTACATACGTACATACGTATATACCTACATACCTACATACCTATATGCATACCTACATACGTACCTACCTACCTACCTACCGACCTACCTACATACCTACATACGTACATACCTACATGCCTACATACCTACATACCTACCTACATACCTACATACCAACATACCTACATACCTACATACCAACATACCTACATACCTACTTACCTACCTACCTACATACGTACATACCTACATACATACATACCTACATACCAACATACCTACATACATACATACATAACATACATACCTACGTACATACATACCTACGCACATACATACAAACATACAAACATACAAACATACAAACATACAAACATACTTACTTTACTTACTTTACTTTACTTCACTTTACTTCACTTTACTTAACTTTACTTACTTACTTACTTAACTTAACTCAACTTAACTTACCTTAACTTAACTTACTTACTTACTTACTTACCTACCTTATTTACTTACTTTCCTTACTTACTTACTTACTTACTTACTTTACTTTACTTTACTTTACTTTGCTTACTTATTTACTTACATTATCTTACATTACTTACATTACTTACATTACTTACATTACTTACACTACTTAACTTACATTACTTACATTACTTACATTACTTACATTACTTACATTACTTACATTACTTACACTACTTAACTTACATTACTTACATTACTTACATTACTTACATTACTTGCATTACTTACATTACTTACATTGCTTACATTACTTACATTACTTACATTACTTACATTACTTGCATTACTTGCATTACTTACATTACTTACATTACATACATCACAGGCATTACAGGCATTACACACATTTCATACATTACATACACACACAGATATATATATATATATCTACACACACATATATTTATACATACACGACAAAATGTTTGCCCGTCTTTCTCCCTTGCGATTCTTAGTGGCCCTTGGAGTTTTGGTCGTCAAGCAGACATTGCTGCCCACCCTTCGAAAAGGTTTAGGCATCTTCCTCCAAAACGCGCACTTAGTGGCTCAAGAACACTTTACACGTGCGACTACCGTTTCTTCCGGCCCCAACTTTCTCGCCATGGAAGTGGGCCCCTTGTGGCTGTTTCTTTCATATGTGGCAGTTGCAGGCTTTACTCACCTGGTGTCCACCGGCCTCCACTCCAGCCATGACCACAAAAAGCAGGCGCAGCTGCCCCCCAGCACTGAGTTTATGCAGTCCACAGTGGAGACTGCGCCCTGCGGCTTGATGGACTTTTTCAACAAACACAAGGAAGGACCAGGAATAGACAAATGGGCTGCTGGGTGAAGTTTTCAGTCAGTGTTCTTTTGTTGACCATCCATCCATGATTTTTTTGATTTCCAGACATGTTCCTTGAAGTGGTTTCAGAAAAAAACACGACAGAAACCCTGCAAATCGATTGGGACATTCCAAGCTGTGGTTTCATATCACGGGGGTCAAATGGCAAAATCCCGCGACATCAAATCTGAGTCCAAGTCTGCACCAATTTTGCCATCTCGCCCTTAAATCGTATATTAAATTTTTGTTGGTGGAACCTCCGCATGATTAGGCAATTTGCTCTTTTGTTAATATTCTTTCTTGTTGGCATATTCTAATTCATTTTTTGGGTGCTGCACTACTTCTTGAATGGTGATCAGTAAATCCCCATAGCGCTTGGCGCAAGAAAACCCGCTCCTCACCTGCAGCACTGGAAAGTCTCATCCTTCTCAGGTACACTATTTTCCCATCTACGAAGAGCATTTTGGACGTTTTTGCCAAGGCAAGGGCAATCTCAGCATGGCGGAAATCGGCGTCCAATCAGGGGGATCGCTGCTGATGTGGCGGCATGCCTTTGGCAAAAAGTTGAAGCGTCTCGGTCTGATTTCGGAACCCGGAATCCCAAAGAAGATGAGGATTGAACAGGAAAACACCGGGGATTGTGTCAATTAGCCTGGGAGAATCAAAGGTAACGTGGCAAACAAAAATCATCAACAAATCCCCTGTGAATGGAGGTTTTCATGGGAACACTCATCCAGAAATGGAGGCTTTCCCAGTGCCACGTTTGGTGATTACCAGAGGGTAATGTACGCGTTCTCTCTTGAGGTTGATGCTTGGGCTCGACATCGACAACAATACCAAGGCATGGGAAAAGTTGGGCAGCAACATCAAGATCGAGATCGGGAATCAAGGCGGGGAGTTGGCTGGAGGTCTGATTTCAGGGTCCAGCATGAGTCATGCCTGGAAAATCATGGAAGTCTAGCTACATCTCCTTGCACCTCCCAGATTGAATTGCTTCTTGGTGCAGTTTCTAGGGCCAAGATCACAGGAGCCTTCAAGAATCCACCAAGTCGCCGCTGTTGCCGGGGCCAGGCGACGCGGAGTTCCTTAGATCGGTGAAGACGAAGTACCCTGGAGGGTTTGACATCCTCCTGGATGACGGTTCTCATCTTCCAGAGCATCAGTTCACCACCTTCGTTCATCTGTGGTCCGCCATCCGACCCGGTGGCGTGCTGATGATCGAGGACGTCCATGGTATCAACCCCATGTTCAAGTGGCTCATGGAGGGGCACATGAATGAGAATGCCAAGATGCCAGGGTGGCTGGGTGGTTTCAAGATTCAAGAAATTTCAAGGATTCGTTTATCATGTCCCATTCCCACACAAGGCTCTGAAAGATGATCCAGGCGGAAAGTGGGGGGATCCCCACGGGGAGTGCCCATGGCAACCAGGTTGTACTATCCAAGAGGACGCCTGGGACCTACCAATGACGTCAGCAGGGCGGGAGGCGATTTCCTGAACAACTTTGGTGGCAAGTTGGGCGTGGCTTCGAGGATTCAGAATGAAGTAGAGAGCCCTGGCTGCCATCTTGCTGCAATTGCTGGTGCCAGATTATGCCAGAATCCCAAGGGGTGTCAAGTTTGGACATCGTTTTTCCATTGAAAATGGTGATTTTCCATCGTTTTTCCAGTTTTTTGAGGACAGCTTCAGACAGGGGAAGCACTCAGAAATCCAGATGACCTGACCATTTTTATCGCCTTAGGAGCCTCACAAAAACGCCACTTAGGAAGCACTATTTGAGCTGTCCGCTCCCACATGTGGCCCATCTTGTAATTAGTTGAAGACGTCTACTGTCACAAATCCAAATCCCCAAATACCCAAAACTATCCAAAACATACGATTTTAATCAATTTTAATCAATTGTTTGTTTCTTTGCTTGGAACTTGTGGAGAGCAAGTAATGTGTTGACGATATAGTTGCCAAAATGGCAATGCCATTTTGGCTCAAGCTGTTCCCCCTGCGATCCAATACTTTCGAAAAACACGC
>Ga0126342_10000383_pt1 | contig 46095 bp, 43 predicted proteins | sample Cyp1metagenome_FD_92528 | JGI IMG/M metagenome (GOLD analysis project Ga0126342, IMG submission 92528) | Coral microbial communities from Lord Howe Island, Old Settlement Bay, Australia - Cyphastrea 1 metagenome | ecosystem: Host-associated > Invertebrates > Cnidaria > Coral ...
GTGAGTCGGTTAACCAACCAACCAACCAACCAACCAACCAACCAACCAACCAACCAACCAACCAACCAACCAACCAACCAACCAACCAACCAACCAACCAACCAACTTGTTGATTATACATCTAGATACTTATTTGAAGCACATATTTATCAATCAACAATAACTAAGTAATCTATATATTTAAAATTTATGGGTATGGGCACCCCATCATTGGCACGTCCCAACATGATCCAACATGGCAACGCCCGCAGGTTGTGGAGGTCGCGACTCATTGGGCCGAAGATGTGGGAGACTACGAGGTGCAAACCAGTCGCAATGCCGTGGAGTGGACGACCGTGGCACACGGAGCAGGACCGTGGCGCGCGTGGGGTTTGGGTCTGAATTGGAAGCAGTTGTGGCCATTTTACAGAAGAAACATATGATTAATCAATGGATTTAGGCTGGGGGTTCGCTTGGAGTGCTGGAAAGTGGATCGCTTCGAGCGCCGGAAAGTGGATCGCTTGGAACGCGGAAAAGTGACACGCACAGACACATAAGAGATACATAGCGCTACAGCTACATATAGACACAGAGACATAGACACATAAATGGACACATTCATACGTGCCTACACGCTGAAGCACTGAAGCACGCACGTAGTGACATTGATAGATGCACGCAGGTACACATTCCAGGCGGTAGTCCCTCCAAGTAACCGAACCCGTGTCCCAGTCCCGTGTCCCCAAGTTAAGCCCTGAAGGTCTGATTCTCTGATTCTGATCCACCATGCTTGCCCCCTAAACCCACCCCATGTCCCAGCCCTGTGTCCCAACTTGTCCCCTAAACCCGCCCCATGTCCCAGCCCCCTGTCCCCGAGTTAAACCCTAAAGGTCTCATTCTTTGGTGCTCTAAGTGATCCATTTTTTGGTGCTCTAAGTGATCCCATGGTGCTCTAAGTGATCTGGTGCTCTAAGTGATCCACTTTCCGGTGCTCTAAGTGATCCCCTAAGCGTCTATCCTGCAAGGCAAATTTCTGCCACTGTCCTGCCACTGCTCTGCCACTTATCTACAGGGACGATGCGAAATTGGCAAAAGCCAGAGCCAAACAAATGGTTCCGGAGATTATCCACCTCTTCGACCAGATTGATATTGACGCTTGGTAGAAGGATTGTCATTTGATTTAATTGTTTTGGTGTGAGAATCGTGATGTGAGGCCATTGTGCGGAATTTCACAGTGTCACAAATAGCTGATTATAGCTGCATGTTGATTGCTTTGCAGGCCAACAGTCTTGGATTTTCACGCCCCGCATGAATGCATGACTGACATTGACTGCCTATTGTTAGCGTTTCTTTTGTGCAAATCAGACCAGTGCATCAGTCATGCCAATCTTCACTTGTGACATTGCAGTGGTATCGGATGTTTTTGGTCACCGATGGGAAGCCAAAACATGCCAAAATATGCCAGAACCAATCGCTGAAATGTCACCTTTGGCCAGCTGCGTTCCAAATGTTCCAAGGATGGCAGCGGAGAAGTTGACTTAAAGGAGTGTTGAACTTAAGGACCCAAGGACAAAAGGGACATGCAATCGAATGAAATGGTGCAGCTGATATATAGTATTAATTAGTATTAGCATAGTATTAGCTATTCTTGGCTGATGATGGTTACATTTTTTGATTAGATCTGATTAATTACTGTCAGTAGTATAAATCACTATGGGCTCAACATGCTCAACTCATGTCACTGCAACTGCCCAAGGATGGCCAAGTTTGGGGAGGATGGACTCGTTCCAGACCTGTTGTTTGAGAAGGCCTCAGTGGACAGTTCCTTGGATTCCATATGATCTGGTTGGTGGTTTGGAACATTTTTTATTTTTCCATATATTGGGAATAATAACCCCAACTGACTAATATTTTTCAGAGGGGTTGAAACCACCAACCAGTGATTTATAATGATTTATATAATCATGTCTTTGGCTGAAAGAAAGCCACCATCGAATTTGAATGAATTTGAATTTGAATGAATTTGAGGAATCATGCGCCGCAAGTAGGATGCTTGCTGCCAACTCTTGATCCCAACAAAGGCATGGCCGATCTGTTCGAAACCCTCGACGTGGATGGTTCTGGTGTCATCAGTCGCAGCTTGGATTCAGAGCGAGTTGATGAAATGCTCAGTGGACTCATGTGGACTCAAACAGCCCAATGTGGCATGAGGGGTTCTTACATGTTCTTACCATGAACATCCGACATCGGACATGTTTTGAAGCATTATTTCTGGATCTTTCTGGTGGGTTCCGATGTGGCTGAAGGGTTCGAAATCCTTTTTTTTGTGGGGATATGTCATGCACTGGGGGGCCAGTCCCGGTCGTTTCTGGTTATTGCGTTCCACAAGGCTACGAATTTATCGAAGGTCTTTTGCTTCTTGGCTGTACTGATGCGCACAATATGAGTGTTTAAGCTAGTTATAGAAGCGGCATTGCAGTGTTTCCTTTGCTTCAGCTCTGGTTGTTGTTCTCCGGTAAAAGCTGGTTCTTTTGCTCGTGTTGCAATGTCAGCAAACTCTATTTGCTTTGCTTCAGGTGTTGTCGCACACACACACACATGTCATCTCGTGTCAAAGGCCTCCCTTTGCAGTGCAATCAAGGAACCTGTTCCTTCGCGATGTTCCGGTGCCGGCGCAAATGACCATGAAGATGATTCGTCAAGTGAGGTCTGACGTGCCTCAACTTAGTTAGTCGGTATGCGAGAAGGTGTGCAGCTTCTAAAACAGAATGAAGGCGACCACCGCATTGGCTTGACTGAATGCTAGGAGTCATACTTCGTCACTTTATTCATTTTGTATATGCGGGTCCGACACTGGCACTAGCTGCTCTTCCGGTGATTTATTCTGCTGGAAGGATGGTGAACCCGTTGTCGGCCCCTCCGCATATTTGCAGACCTTTCTGTCAAGTCCAACGCTACAGGTATCTCGGCTCCAGACCAATGTGGAGGAACTTGACAAGACGGTGGATGTTCTCCGGCCCTTCCCAACTATTTGAGACGGATCCCACTTGAGTGATACCTAAATCATGTAGATTCAGGGTGATTGAATCAATCACGCTGACTCTGATCCCATGTTTTGCCATGTTTTGCCAGATTTTTCAACTTGTGGCCAGTTGCTCTCAAAATGAAGCATGGGTGCCATGAGCGGCTATTGTTTCACAAAATTGACGGAGGCCTCTGCTCCCACCAGGAGATCCTGTTTAAAACGGGGCCTTTCTACTGGAAGCATGATTTCACAAGGCCTACGCAATCCTACGCACACTAGAATTGGTGGAAAAGACACGCTGGTGCCACTTTCAACGCTTCTGCACTGCAATCGTTGCTAATTACACTGGATTAATCATGATAAATCATTGATGAAATGGTCAAACCGAGTCAAACCCTAAAACAGAGGCACAGTTTCATACAGTTTTAAACTCTGATGGAGTGTGATCTGGGAGACTGGAGGAGACCAAAGTGGCTCTGGACAATCTGCAGGAAATGTTGGTGGAAAACTTAGGAATTTCCAAGGCAAATGTCACTAACTTTGCCCAGCCATTCTCAGCGACAGCAAGCATTCCCACACTTTATTTGAGAGGCTGAGCGCCAACGAGAGCTCGCCAAGGCACTCACACGGACGGCTGTCACTGACAGTTTTGATGACTGTGGAAAGCTGTGGCTGTGGTGTGAGAGTTGTTGAGCGCCACTGGTTTGATCTGGTTTGATCCCTGCAAGGAAACCAATCCTGACCGACGGAAGGACTGACCTGGGGATAAAAGATCCTGAATGACCTGATGATGACTGACGTGAAGAAGATGGTAGTACCTGGCAGAATCCCAAGGGGTGAGCGTCACCCTACTGAAGCACTTGTCTAATGAGACTGCCCAAATTGAAAACCAATAGCATAATAACAATTAAACATACCTAATAGACCAGTTAAGTTAGCAGGGCTTTGGTCTTTCCGCACTGCATTTCCTAGAGTGCACGCACCAGAGAAACTGCTCCAATCCCCAGAAAATGAACTTGTTCCACAATGATGGGCGCAGTGGCCCGAGCCAACACACAGCTTATTTTGCGTTTGATTTCTCCCTTGTTTCTCTTCTGTTGCTGCGTCTTCAAAATAAACGTGACCATTTATACATATTGTGGAGAGAACATGGTGAAATGATAATCAAAGCCTGCAGAATTCCGGTGCCAGTTTGGGTGTTGACCTGTCGGCACGAGCTCGCAGGACATGGAGAAAGACATAGAGATCTTGAAACAGTGGCAGGCAGAAGGGGCATCAAAAGTATCTTCTGCCGTTGATTCCTCAGATTTCCTCAGGTTGCTTCGTTCGTGCCAGAAAAATGAGCGATTCTCGCAGCCAGAACCGGGTAACCTGGGCCAGATCTCTGAGGACAAATCCACGGCGATCAAAGCCGTATCCGGTGGTGAGCATGCAAAGGCAGTCGAACGCTTCGCGTGAATGTTTTTAGAGTCATGAGTCATGAGTCATATTTGTTCTTGGATATCATGATTTTCAGGGGGTATGATCTTGTGGAAGACTCAACTCCAGGAAGGCTTTTGTGCGGAGGTGTGTTATGTTTCCCATTTATCGGGGTTTACCGACATTGAGAAGGCTGAGAAAGCTTCTCCCGCACCGCAGGTCAAAGAAAAAGAGTCAAGACACACTTTGAAGGTCCTGAAGCTAAGCCAGTCAGTCGCATAATGCTGAGTTGCTGAGGATCCACACAAACGGTGTCAGATTTGTTTGCCATCAAAGTCTCTTTACACAAATCAACAAAGGTTCTGTTTCCCCTTGTGCTCCAGCCGCAGGCAGAATCAAAAGGAAAGGCCTCAAAAGAAGAGGCACCTGCGGAATCCTGCAGACATGTTGTCACCACCCAGAAGTCACTCTCAATGCCACATTTCTACATATTTCTACAGCAAGCCGGCCTTTATGATTATTTCAGAGTCTTCGCTTGCAGTTTCGGTACTGCATTTTTCTGCTCAAGGCCAAGATGGTCAAAGAGCCAAAAGAAAAACCAAAGAAGGGCAAGACTTCAACAGAGAAGGAGCACACAGACGGCACTGTGCTCGGGAGAAGTGGTTCTTCGCAGTGACCCTCACACAGGCTCAAGAGAAACAAGCCAAGGAACCCAAGCCTGTCACCAAGGTGCACATGGGCAGATAGGGATGTATGTGCGCTGTGATGTCCAATCATGTCCAATCTATAATCCGCATTTGCATTTCGCTCACGCGTAGATCGTGTGGCATTATCCTGGATGATGCTGGTTCACATCTCTAGGCTGAGAAGGCGTCAAAGAAAGCGCCTTCCAATGAGGAGCAGAAGCCGCCATTTCTCAATATACAGTAAAATCCTAGACAATTTCTAAGACACTGAACATGTGATGCAACTTCAGTGAACAGGCCTTAGCGACTTTTGTTTGGAATGCTCGCGACTGACGCTCTAAAGCAGGTGAAGCAGAAGAGTAAGGGCGACACGGCTAAAGCCGCACCCACGGACAAGCATGAAGCAGCTCAGGGTAGCACAAAACAAAAAGAGGAGAAAAAGAGCCACACTACAGAGGCTTCCGGGAGTGGACACATGGACCTCGTGGCCGGTTGTCGGGTATTTCTTATGAGTTCAGCATAGTTGAGCCATGTTGGGATTGTGCCAAAGCCAGTGGTGATTCGATGATCCAGGAAGCTCCTGCCAAGAAAGCAGACAAATCTGCCGCGCCGGAAAGCACAAAAAGAAAGAAGGACAAGAAGGAGACTGCGGCGAACGTGAAAGAGGCTGATTGACCTTGGCTTTTGTTCGCATCGTGATTGCTTGCCTTCTCTACTCTGTGGTATCCATGCGTTTGTGCATCAGGTTCCAGAACAAGTGGAACCCAAACACGCGGAAGCGAAGGTGTGGCATGAAGAAGTTGTCCATGTTTGACATTTCTGTGAGCATTGTTTCATATTTTTTCCACGGTGAGTTGGTAGGTACAGATGGATTCTGGTTGTGTTCCACACATCTTCTCCACATTCCTATCATTCCTGACCTCTGACTCCAAAGGACAACTTCAGAACCGTGAGATGCGCATGGATTTTCAATAATTTTCACAGGCCGCCATCAGATGGCATCAGCTTTCATGCGTAAGGCTTGCAGGGCTGCGGCACTGATGATAGTTTTGCCTGCTGTTTTTCCATCTTCGGTGCCATGGCCCTTTGGTGGAGCTTGCCACTCCTTTTCGCAGAAGCAACGTTGGGGCCTGGGATGAATCCATTGCCAAAAATTGCAAAGGATGGTGAGCAACACTTCAGCCAGATGGCCGCTGCAAATGAGAACTCTGCACCTTGTTTGCATTGTCTATTTTCAGATGGTGGTCTGGCTTTGCCCTTCAAATGAAGCGTGTTTGTGTGCCTTTGTTTTGACTGACGTACGTGTGTGTATAGTTTTCCACGCTCACTTGAAAGGTTGTGGATATGTCAGCCATCGGCCAGAGGAACCCTTTGCAGTTTGAGTTTTTGACCGATTTTTGGTGTCTCTTGGCCAGCATTGATGTTGCGTGGGGCTGTTCGATTTTACCCATGCTGCAGTCATGTGGAAGACCGACCATAAGAATCACAATTGGGTGGAAGAGATTGAAAGACCCCAATGTTTTTCAATGGCACTCACATTCATCAGGTGCCTATGAGCTGAGTGACCGGAAGCGAACAATGGCTCTTCTCGTCGATGATATGCAGGCTGTACACACGGCGAGAAAGAGTGTCAGAGCAGCTTTTTTGCCCTGCCATAGGTCGGCAAGTAGATGAAACATGATGAAAACATGGAGCACTTGTGATGTTACATGGGACCGCTGCACGTTCTAGACATGCATGCTGTGATGCTGAAAATGGATCTGGAGGTTGAGTACCATGACTACGTGCAGGGGATTGTGCCACCAATCATGCAGCTCGTGGAGGGGTTTCGAAAGGCATCAGTTGTCCAGGAAAAGTGCAAGCAGTGAACTGGCAAAGCAGTCGTACTGGAAGCTGTTGGACTGCTAAGCATCATCTAAGCATCAAAGCAGCTTGCATGGCTGTCCCAATAGTCCCAATGAGAAAGCAATCAGTGTTGTCAGCGCCCCAACACCATCCAACACCCAACCAGTGTGACCTGGAGGCGAAACTTCCAATTTTTTGGAGCACCTGGTGGCAATGGGGTCCAGATGATGGTTTCTTCAATTCCATGGATCGATTTTATGGGCCTATTGGGTGGTGGGCTTAATGGCATGATTTGAAGCTCTGGAGTTGCCCAAACGGCTTCAAACATATTCAGAGATTTTACCAGCTTCACATCTTTCAGAATGAATTAAAACATATTAAAACCATTGAGCATGCCCTGCAACGTCCTGTCAGGTGGAACACTTCATTGAATGCGTTGTACAATCACAAGCCAAATGGTGGTGAAGCTAGACAGCAGAAAGGAAAGTCTTTGCAGGTCTGAAATGGTCTGAAGGTCTCTTAGATGCCCATGACATTCCATGACTCTCAATAACTTGGTGTGATATGGTGTGATCCCGATCCCTGCAGTGCCTGCCAGGATGTGCTTCCCGAAGTCGCTCCGAAGACACCAGAGGAAAGGAAACGTGTGATGCACAAGAGCTATTCTCTGGATATGTTTGACGAGTCGCCGATGGAATGGCTAGTGCCTGATGGCCAAGGCACAGATCAACTCAGAACCAAAGGGATTTAAGGGAAACAAGTGTTGACTATTTATAAATGATTATGAAGGCTAATTATCATATATCAATATATATCATATATCCAAATGATTCCAAATGGATCCAAATGGTATTTCGGCACTAGAAATCACTAGATCCAAAGATTCCAGGATTGTCACGTACTCGTCATAGACCCAGGCACGCTACACACGGAGCTGCAGAAGCTTGGGGTTGACACTGTGGTCCAGGCAAGGATAGGTGCAGACGGGTAGGTCCGGTGCTGTTGCCTGAGCTCTTTTGCTTCGATGATCTTCGATGTCTTGGTTTCCAGTTTTTTTTTAAAACAACTATTTACTTGATCTATCTTGATCTTGATCTTACTTGAAGAAATACCTACTACTGCGATTAACGATATTACCGCAGCTTTACGAGTTTGACCCAAACCAAACCAGAATTTCACCAGCTTGACCTGGTCAGGTAGGAGCCTGGACCGATGATTGCATCATATCCACCGCCTTCCATGCCTTCAGCCTGCAATATGATGTCGTTTTGATCGAGGATGGCGTCTCCACTGCCAGCAAGAACCACTTCAATGCTATCCAGGTACGTCATGGCATGGTACGTTATGTTTGTGCATGCCACTGCCGTTGTTGCCTTTTGCACAGTCGCTGGGTTCTGTGGCCAGTGACATCCAATGGCTTCTGAATTTCTGTCAGGTGATGCGTGGTGCAGCTGCTAAGGTGGTTTTCGCCCGAGAGGTGGTTCAGTACCTCAACGATGGGCAGCCTGTAAAGCAACCAGCGCCCAAGACAAAGCTTGCAGGGTCGCGCCAGAGACTTGCGCTCATTGAGGAGAGATCCAGTGAATCTAGTGACTTGCGCAAGGCCAAGAATGGACATGAACAAAGCGCACAACTCAGTGCTGTGGAATCAGCTGGGCAACAAAGATTTGCAGATCAACTTGTTCTGGTCCTGATCGCAAGCATTGGCCCAGCCTCATTTGCAGCAGGGTGGGTGTTGCGCGGGAGCTTCCATCAATTTGCTATCCGTGACGCGCCACTTCTCTGATGTTGCCTCAGTGGCAGCTATGTGGCTATTTTGGTCTGATTTTGTCCTTCCAGTCTTACATGTATTTGTATATAGCGTTTCATATTCTTGTTCATAGTTACGCATAGTTATGGTGGGACAAAGCGGCTGTCTGAAAAAAATGAAAAAATGTTACTGGATGGCATGCGTTCTTGCACCCGTGCTTTGGCAACCAGAAGTGGCCTTCCCGTTTTTGACTCTTTTGGTGCCTCTGAGACTGGCACAATGTTGTAGACTCTAGACGGCTGACCAGTTCATAGACGAGGAGAACCCAAGAGACAAGCTGCTGCAGAGTGCTGAGATGATTGAGCTGGAACCTCAGAATTTCTTGAGAGGATCTCTGACGTGATTTTCCAGCATACGCATGTCCACAGAGATACCTGTACCCCGAGGCAAGCCAAAGAAGCACTTCGGCACTTGAAGCAAAAAGCTACAGAGGTGGCACATGTTCTAACCCCGTCATAGGCACGTAAGTTCAGACAGTGTATTCTGTTGAGCTTTTTTTCATTGATTGTTTGTGCTTCTAGATGTTTTTTTTTTTTTTTTATGAAGTCTTCACTCCTTTTTTTTTGTTACTTTTTTAAATATACACATGTGTGATGAATGGTTTGGATCTGGAAGGCAGAACCTGTCCCAGCTGTGCCCCAGGCTTAAACTATGTTAAACTCGACCTGGAATGGTGAAAACAAATCCGCACATCTCGAAACCCACCACGTCATGATACTTGATTTGCATATATGTAAGGCCTGAAGAAATGCCTGGTGAGCTTCCAGCCGAGGCAAGCTTCAGCTGGTTTTTGCCAGCAGTTGGGGCTCTATCGTGTGCAATGTTCGTTTATGTTCGTTTTTCAAAAAGGCATTTCTCGGCTTCTCCTGTCAAACAACAAGTTTCCTGTGCTTGAGTGCCCTTCTCTACCTCAGTCTTGGTGGGGTAAGAATACATAGGCCGCGATTATGTAACGCGCACATATGAACAGTGATATTGTGTAGTTCTTGGATGTTCTTGGTGTGCTTGTTTTCGATTATTGTTGACCGGTTCGATGGCGTGATACTCGAGTCAGTCTCTCCTGCTTCGAAACTTCAGTCACGGTCATAGTGCCCCCCAAAAATGTCTTTTGATTCTGTTGACTGTTGGCTGTCTAAAGTCATTCTAAAGCCTAACGCCGTTGAGGATGGTTCTGAGCAACCCCTGATGGAGGACAAGGCCCCGATTTTTTCAGCGCTTCCACACATTGCAACCGGAGCGATCATCCCCAAATTTTAAATGCAGCATGCCTTGCATTTAACAGATGGCATGCGACATGTGAAGAACAGGATGAAGACCCCCTAAGAACTCATCAGGACTCATCAGAACTTATTCAGCTCCATCAGCAAAGCATGGTGCGCAGCTTTTGCTGAGGTTACAGTACTGATGCCCTCCGAGAAGGCCGGATCATGAACATGATGAAATGTTGTTGAAATGAAATTGAAAGACTGAAATGAATTGAACAGGTTTGAAATGCGCATGAACAGGTGTTTGGGGCCGTATTTGCCGGGCCGACCTGTGCAGAAGTTTTGAGTGGAAAGCGAGGTGCCGCCATGTGAGTTGCCACTTTGGTCGCGGCCTCATTGCAATCTTATGGGATCAGTTGCCCACAAAGGCATCACGCACTGCTTTGTTTGGTCTGTTTTGACTTAATCGTCGAGTAGGCATGCTTAGCATGCCTCCTTCCTCATCTAGCAGCATCTAACAGCTCCAGTGCGACAGACCTGGGGCTTCGCTGGTGCGACATTCATGAACTAATCGAGATGTATAGTATAATATATTTATAATATATATTGTATAATTCTCCCTGTGCATCGTTTCTTGCCAAGTATGTGCATTGAGATCAAGTTATCTCTTAAAACTTTAAACCATGTTGGTGGATGTATGTCCCGCTGTACGGCTCGGGTATTGCTTTGCGACTGTTTTGCCCTTGGGCACACATTTCGGGATTGCGCCCAATGCTGCCTGGATGATTTGAGCTAGCATTTGGTTTGAAAAGTGGGTTTCTTTGCAATGTGCCCTTCAGGCTGAGGGCTCTCAGGTATGGGACAGCCTGAAAAGCTATCCGCCAACAACCAGCGAGATTCGTTTTCTTCCAGAGGTTATATCAATGGCATACTGTATGTACTTCCATAGGAGGTAGTGGACACGTGCCGATCTAATGTCAAAAGTATTCCAAATGTTCCATTTCACACACTGCTCTTGCATGCTTTTGCATTCTGGGGGGCTCATGATTGTTCATTTGCACCTGCTTTGTTTACTCAGGCTTGCAGCCCGAAAGTCACCTTATCCGCGACCTTACTACATACCTACTCTGCATCCTTTTGCGAGCCGAGTGTAGCGTATCTACATCTTCCTTTTGCCGTGTTCATGTGCTGGCATTTCTGGCAATGAGCAGGAGAGCAGCAGGATATACTCTCGGCTCTTTTCTATTTACAACCGTCCATCCGAGCCTAGCTAGCACTTCCTGCTCAGACGCAACGTTGCTGGAGAGTTGTGATTTGTCAGCAAGATCCTTACTACAGCGCAATGTGGAGTTCAAGAGTTTGTCTGCCTCCGCCTACCGGAAATTATTTCAGCATTTTTTTGTATTTTGTTTTTGTTCTGTTGGTTGAAATGTTTGCGCATGTTTTCTTAAGAAAGGAAACTCAAGAAACCTACAAAGCGTCCACTGAGGGGATCAAGCAAAAGAACAGCAATAGAAAGGACGCACATGTTTGAACAATGTTTGAACATGTTTGTCAAAGAGGATGCTGATGGATTTTGCATGTCGTGATATCACCCAATTTTCTGCCACATCAACCCCCCACACAGACGAAGTCCGGCGTTGTTCGCATTGCCGTCTTTTCGTTCTTTTGATGGCAAGGTAAACGATTCATTTGACTTGCACAAGGAGCTTTCCTTACTATTCCAGTCAGCTGCACGAGAATCTTGCGGGAGCTATCTGTCGATCGTTCCTGGCTGATGTGTGGAAGGGGCCATATGTGTTTTATTTTGTTTTGGCAATTTGGCAACATTGAAGTCAATTTACTGTCATGAATGCAATGAATTACACATCAGTACAGTCAGCAGAAGTAATTGCAACGACTTGCAACGATTTGCAAAGCGCATGTTGCTGACCTTCGCTGAGGCTAGCTTAGTCACCGTCAGTTGTGGAGCATTGATTCTCGCGATCATAATATATTTGGCGCTTCAATTCCTGACAAAGAAAGGTCGGACCGGTCGGAGCCTAGCTGGGCCTAGCTTTTCTGTTTCCAGACTGATGAAGTGGTGCTATTGTAAAGTGGAGAAGCACCCAGCTCAACCATGCATTGTCGAGCACTGTGGGGCATGTCAATTCGAAAAGAACATGAATCTTTTGTTTATTACTCAACCATTCTGTAATGGTTGTGGCTTGCTGGCAGGAAGTGACCCGGAGGAAATGACAAACATTCTGCGCGGACTTCCAAGCCAAGTTTCTATGATGGCGTTGGATACCTGGAGAAAAAACACGATAGTTTTGCAGGTCCCAGGGGTGGACGTCCGTGGTTTTTTCTTCCGCAGAAGATTGGTTGTTTTCTAAATGGTTTTCCCTTAGATAAGCCGGATAGGCATTATTTTTCATTGTAGTATCCTCATTAGAAGATCGAAGAAGTGTTGATTCACCCAACGTTTGGGCGGCCACGAGAAGTATGGCCAATTGCTCCGGAATGCCGCCCAGGATCACTGCTACTTCACCCCAGACCTGGTTGTACCCGATGGCTGTGAATGCGTCCTCTACCTTCTGGCAAGACCCAAACGGGGGCAGCCGTATGACGTGCTGGACAGCAGCGGAGGCATTTGGCTTCCACACATTTCCACACAAAGTTTAGGTCCTCGATGGTCCTCATGGAAGGATCTGTAGGGCCCTACCGGGGTTGAATCCTGAAGGATTGAAAGGAATCGGTTTCTGTCAAAAGTTGTGCCCTATGTGCACGAACGCGCTAGGACCACCCATGCTTTCGTAGACTTGTGATAGAATCATGGGCACCTTTGGGAGCCTGCATCCATGAGTAGAATGTTAATTCAACATGTTTTTGCAGACTGATTTGTGGAGGTGTGGTGCTTCGAATCGCTGACCCACAGCCAGTGAATCCTGTTCTTCGCCGAGCGCAGCTTAGACGCGAAAGAGAAAGGACAGCTAGGTCCAGCCAGAATCGGAAGGCATACATCCCACATCATCCTTCATCATCCTTCATCATCCTTCATCATCCTTCATCATCCTTCATCATCCTTCATCATCCTTCATCGTCCCAGTCCCAGTCATATCTCGCTTGTGATACAAACACATTCATGATCATTCATGGACAGGTACAATCTAACGAAATGTAGTCGAGTCTAGTCTAGACTCTAGACTAATCTTACCTCGTCTATATACTCTAATCTTATCTCATCCATCTGTCCCTCCATCCGTCTATCTCTCCCTCTCTCCATCTATATAGGTCTGGAGAGGTGTGGAGACAAGTGCGTACCTACGGTGCAGATCTAGTTTTCTAGTTGCAGATCAACAATCTGAATGTTTATGAATGTTGTTGTAACCCCCTGCTACTTGAGGCTTCTGAGCAGTAGCAATATGGAGTTGGCACAGATCATTTGCAGTGAAAGCCTTTCTCCAAAGCCAGAAGTGGTTCGATTTCAGTTGCTGAATGGGAACCAGGCGCGCGAGTGAAATCAGTCAACCATGATTGACTATAGTTGTCTCAAGATTTGTTCAAAAGGGTTTCCTTCGCTCCAATTCAACAGGACTGCTGGGCAACTTTGACGTACGAAGTTGGCCGGGAATCCACAGAGGATAAGTGCATCATTGAGAGGTGCTTTGGCTACTTGTTGTTGCGCTATGTTACGCTTGAAACTTGGTGTCAGCAGCACAGACTTGAGTGCAACTGTGTCACAGAGTGACGGGTTCCTAGCGTGCTTTGGCTGTCAATCTCTGAAAGCTTAAGCACACAGAAGACAGAAATTGACAGATTACATCAAATTATATCAAATTACTCTGCCCACAAGACTGGCAAACAACAGCACTGATGTCAAGAAACAGCAAAATACAAAGGTCATTGCACACCCTGCTGTAATTGCATGAGAACTCCTGGGATTGTTCTTAATTGCAGCCTTTGTTGTGCCGCTCTTTGTTGTTTGTGGATGTTTGTGGCACATCCCATCAGGCCGCGGCAGATGTTCTATTTTTTCGGATCCTTTCAACATGGCTCCCTGATCCTTGGATGAATTTGTGGCTCCAGCAGATCAGGCCATCAGGGACCGATGTCGGTGTCAAATCCAAGGAATATGACCGACTCCTTTGGCCGACTATTGGCCACCACAGCACCCTGTGCACCCATGGTGCGAGGGGAGGCGCTTCGACTGCGTTGTGCACCTGCAACAGATGTGGGTCTGGCAGTATGTGCGCTGTGCCCCGGCTGTATGGATTGTGGGTCATGGTATGTCATAGCATGTCACATATAGTATGTCATGGTCATATTTGATGAAAGGACCAGCCAGGTTTCAAAGAGTGTCAGTTGTTGTAGATTTGGGCTGCGAGGATGTGCATGCAAGCGGTTGCTCAGTGATGCTCAATGACATCTCTTCTGAGACCCTGGCTGAGACAATTGCATAGTTTCCTTTGACAACTTCGGACTTAATACCATTCTTAAACAGGCCTTGAAAGCCGTTGTGCCGTGTAACTAGATTTGCTGGTTTCTGGATGTTTCTGGCACTATGTCACGCCATGTCACGCCGGTGCAGTGCTTCTGTGTTCGGCCTTTATTGCAGAAGGCCGCTCCTGGAGATCTGAGACCTCAGATCCGAGATGATCCGATGAACAGAAAAGATATGTTTACGAAATTTTACGAAAAGAGTGCCGATATGTGCAAGTCCATGCAAGTCCTACTTCCTGTGTATCTCAGATTCGGACATCATAATACTATATAATACTGTATGACTCCTGTACCGGTTCCGAAACTTCTAGACCCTGACAGAGTGGTCGCAGCCACAGCATCTTCAATATCCTCACTTGAAATGGTCCACGAACACCGCAGCCATCATTGGTTGCTCAGAGTAGTTGAGCCTCCAACAGTCAGAGTGCCACTTGGCAAGAGTTTCCTGCTAGAAACACGGGCTTTCTGAAGATATTCTGAAGACATGCACCATGAATCACCATGAGATGCCAGGATTTGAGGCTCTGGGTTCCAGCTTGGTGAGGTGCTCCTTTTTCACTCGACTGAGCACCTTACACAGGACGATACGATCTAATTACGCCCGGTTCTCAGGACCGTTTCTGTGTTCAGAGCTGAAGGCTGTGGCATGAAGGTTGGAGAATTGTTGGTGAGATGGTTGTGACACCCAGGACTTTACCATTCACTACATCAATTCTAGCCTATTTCTCATGATGCTTGGCAGAGGCCTGGAGTTGTAGCATAGTTCTAGCATGTTGTACCCACATATTATAGCCACATCGTTCTCTACTGCCTACCACGTTTGCGCTTGTTCTCATCAGTTGAAGTGGTCCATTTGCTTCAGCTGAAGCGATTTGCTGCTAGTATTTGCAACTGAGTGGACTCTTCATGGTTCTTCCAACTGTGAGCTGGGGTATAAACTTTGTTACTTATCAGTTCCAATTGTATCCAGAAGCGGGAAGGGTTGCAGAGGAACCACATCAGCAATTCATTTGTGCCAGGCCTATTGGGGAGCACTGTAATTCTGGTGACGATTCACAGTGCAAGTTGCTGCCCAGAGCCGTCTGGCTGCCACGATGGTGGTTTAATGTGAATGGTTGCTGAATAGTGGATGTGTTGGTTCAATCAGTGATGACACATGATGCTTGCTGAATGTCAATGGATGTGACTGCATGCTAAGTGATGTCAATGGAGGTATTTGGAGGTCAATTTTTAGGTAATGATCGGCTCATGATTCGTTAATGGATGTAAATGGCATGTTTATGATGCTACTTGCTTTACTCAGGCCTCCCTGCAATGGCATCAATGGCACTATGATACAGGCACCAGGGGAATTTGGGCACAACTCATCAGTGACATCCCACGCGTTATACAGCAATGATTTGTGTGTCCTGGCTTCCTTGCCATGTTGTATCCTCGACTTGCAGAGAAATCATCAGATTCATGGAGCAGTTGTGCCTTGCTGTGACCAAGGCATCTAGTCTAAGTAAAAACCATTTCAGGCAAAAAAAAACGTGCCACAATGACACTGCCACGATGTCTCCTTCCCGCCTATCAAATTTCAAGATTTTCAAACAAGAGCGACAATGATGTACACTGCGGCCTTTGTCTGTATGTTCTTCTTTGATCAATTCGGATATTTCGGCAAGACATGGCAAGACACTGAGCAAACTGCTGGATGAAAGATGCCACTACACTGAAGAGGTCTCTGACAGCCTGACTTCTTAGAGATCAGTGCAAGCACGCAGACTCACAGCGTGTTGAAAGGGCGGCAACAGGGAACCAACAGATGTGACACAGCAACACAGAGCACGTATGAGAATATGACATCGCGGCGTGTGTGAGAGGTCTCTGACATCGACATGCAACTGCTGCTGCATGCGATGATACTGTCCCAGGCAGGGTCAACTGAGCGACAATCAAGTGACCCTGTCCTGGATGGCACTGCTTTTATGTGACCATATCTGACCCTGATCTGTCAATGTAACAGCGCCAGATGCATTCAGCCTCAGGATCCAGTCCGAGGAAATTTCTTTGTGGCGGTGGTCCTCTTCACTCTGATGGTGGCTTGCGCAATGTATGCTGCAATTATGCAGCGCTGGGAGGCTGACCAAGTCATACAAATCATTACAAACCTAATGATGTTTTCTATTTTTTTTCTCTGAGCCAAGTGCAGGAGCGAGGCACCAAAAGCCAGATTCCATCGCAATCAATGCTGAAAGGGATAGTTCCTGGGTAGCAGATTGCAGCATCGCAACTGATGACCTGATCATTGGCCGGTCCTCAATGCGCTTCGCGCATCTCTCCCTTCAAAATGTTACTTGCAGGAAGAGCAGCTTTTGGGCCTTCAGGCAAATTTGTTTCATCATGGCCCTTGCATGCCTTTGCAATGATTCAGCTAAGGATGAAATGCATTTCACCCCAGATCTGGTCGTTCCCGAGGGTTGCGAGTGTGTTCTGCTCGTTTGCTCCAAGCCCAAGCGTGGGATGACCTACGATGTCATTGACTCCGGCGGAGGCATTGTGCTGGGGATGGAGGACTCGTTCGAGGCAACTCCAGTACCACGACGGAAACTGCTGACCCCCAACAAGGTCTTGCTGGGTCAGTGTGTTCGTACCCAACAATCATTCCCATCGCAGACATCCACTGAAATTACGTTTGAGCAGCTTAACTGCATTGGCCAATCATATCTAATCCTATAGGAATTGCTTGAACATTTGAGCATGAAATTTCATAGCCAGCTCTATGGTGGGCCCTTGGGACCTTGATGATGCTGCCAGCTTCCCAAGGATCTTGAACGCCGATCATGCGGTGTTCGCAAAGCTTACATATGAACCGCGACAAGGAAGAGATGACAAGGTCTTCATTGAAACAATCAGCCAGAAGTTTCTCTTTTTCGGATCTATCCAGCACCAGACCTTGAATCTTTCCATGCAGCCAAGAAGAGGTGACAGCATGTGACAGCAGCTTTTCGATGCTTTTCGTATTTTCAGTGCAAGGCACCAAACCCGCAGCTTATCCAAACAATAAGGAATCTCACTGACTTCTGTGGCAAACTACTTGCTACAACGGAGCCGGTCACACAGCAGGACTGCATTGACATGCATTGACTGCATCTGTGAAATACCATGACTATGGAGCATGTGTGCTACTGTTACCCATTGTTACCCTGCAATGAGATCTGGTGTCAGGGCCCGCGTGGTGAACCACCTGGAAGCCTACTGCGTCTCAGGGTTGCACCTTTGGCTGCTCCTTAGCTGTATTTTGTGCTGCAAGTGTCTGGCACCAACAATCGACATCAATATGCAGACTTGGAATCTTTATAGTCTTATGGCTTTTTAATGATTAATGCTTCTTGATTCTTGATTTGATATGATTTGTGTGTTTTCAAGCGTTGCTTCTGGTATTGGTGGCATGGAAGTGTTCATCGTCCTTTTTGCTCAGGATGTTGGACTAGTTCTGTGCAGCTTGCCTCTTGGCAATGGCAGAACTGAATGTATACTACCCAATCGGATGGCTTGTGACGTCCTTGTTCCATCTTGTTCTCCTCACAGCTGGTGTGATCAGACGTTTGATCCTCTGAGGATGTGTATTCAACACATTTCACCAGGATGGTGAGGGTCACAACGTGTGGTTGCAACGCGTCGACAACAAACCACCGGAGCCCTGACCACATCCAACTTTCGGAAATGGCCAGCTAAATCCAAATGGCATAGGAGCGCAGCGAGAAAAGGATATCTTTTATCCCGTTGTTTGCTGTGCCGGCACCGCCTGTTTGCCAACGCGATTGCGAATGGAGGGCAGAAAGAGAGAATAATCGTCAAAGTAGCAAGTACCGAGAATAGCACTGACTTGCACAGGGTTGCTGGGCATGATGTCCGTGATAATCATATTCCCAATCATAGTACTGTCATCTCCAATATCTCCAGTCTCCAGCATACTTTCCTTGTACTTCTCTTGAGTCCAGTTTCCTGTGATCTTGCCTTGGCACATTCAGCTCAAAGGGAAAGCAGTAGACCGGCAGAAGCCATGGCCCGCTGCACAATGAACTCTGGAAACGCTCCAGCAGCCTGCCAGCAGATGGCTGCAAGATGACTAGAAGATCGCTGAAAGATGGCTGGAAGATGGTCGAAGCATGTGAGACCATGTGGGCCCATGTGGGCCCATGTTAAGTTCACACAGTCATGCGAGATATGCTTCCATCTGCAGTCCATACCGATTCCATACGCTTCTAGGTCAAGAACACCTTCATCCACTTCTCTGACTCTGAGGAGGCCAGTGAAGTAACCTATAGACCTAGAGCCTAGAGCCCCTAGACAGATAGTAGAAGCGAGTAGAAGAGTTATGTCGCACAATTGACAACGCAGGAAGCAACTGGAGTCCGGCGACGCAACTCGGAGCCAGCCTTGTGGCCAGTGCCTGGCATGCAAAAACTGTAGACCGATGTCTCAGGAACAAGATGGAAAAGGACCCTAGGATACCCTAGGTATCCCTAGGTACTTTTGATGTTTGAGTCTCTGATAACAAGATATAACAAGATATAACAAGCCTAAATACGAACTTTGTGGGATGACTTGTAAAACACCCGTTGCAGGTGGGCACGCCACTCATCAGGCAATCACATGACATGAACATATTTATTATATATGTGGGCCATTGTGGGCCATTGTGGGCCATATCATACCGTTGTCATGGTGCAGTTGTGATAGCTTCATCCACAAGCTATGATTGCTGTCTGAGGCACCTTGCACCAATGTGCCTTGGCATGACATCTTCATTTGGGCCAATCTGCAACACATCGTTTCGTGACGGCTATAACTTGGTTGATAATGGTTGATAGATTTCAATCATAAACCCAGAAGCGATGGATCCTTTAATGCCAACATGATGCTGGAAAAGCCAGGTGACTTTCTCTGCGAACCTGAAGGGCAAGGGACCTAGTCTGACCTAGTACATCTAGTACTCCAAGAGGTTTGGCCATGTTTGGCCAAGCCAATACTTCCATAATTTTCCACTGGTTCCAGCCGACCCGGCGCCGAGGTATGGGAGAGCAGCTTGTGGCCCATGCCGCCGGCAACTGCAAACCATGTAGCTTCTTCTTTTTCAAGGAACAGTGTCATTCAACCTACGACAAGTGACAAGAGGTTTATGGATGTTTTGGCATTTGTATGCATTTAAACGACTTCGGATGAGGGTGTCGCACTCAAGACTCTACAGGTGGCAGAGTTGGGCGCGGGGGTGAGATCAAAAAAAGATCAGAAGGGCAAAAGTACGCCACTACATTCACTTGCAATACCTGGTGGTGGGCATTGCGAACCTGCCTTACATTAGGATCATCAGGATTCATCAGGTTTGATGCCTCCACCAATGGTTTTTCCTGTGGATCAGGAAGATGGATGCCGACGCGGAAATTCCTGCTCATTCTGTCATTTGTGCAGCTGAGCAACATTGCATGTTTTTTTTTGAGATCCCGAGAGTTTGATTGAAAGGCAGACCGTAGATGATACTCGTACTGGAGGTCGAGGTTAGGGGGAACATTCCTGGATCACAATGCAGCAACCAAGGCTCAGAAGACACAGCCCGGCGGCAGAAGAGGAGTGGTCAACGCAAGGCTCGCCTCACTAGGTTGGATGATGTTGGATGTCAACCGTGCTACTGCCCCTTCGAGCATGACCTTTTCTTGGGAGAGTTGGGCTGTCAAGGCATGTCAGGGCCTAAGGTCGAGAAAGTTGAGACACCTCCTAGTAGCCTAGATCCTGCCAATTTCGACCGCGAATCCGCAGGCACGGGCAGTGAAACGAGCCGTTGCCAACCAGGTCCAAAGGGGAGGCAGGATGAGCAGATGACGCGACCGGAGGGGGAGAGACTGATCAGCTGGGTTGAATGACTGTATGGCATACCGTATGGCTGTAACTATATTAGTAGGGTCAGTAGGGTTCTCAAAGTTGGATTCAAGGGCCATCACCTCTTTTGTGCTTATGTTTTATCTTGTATTTGCTTGGATTTCACGACACCTACAGTAAGTCCTGCTTGGATTTCACAACACCTAGGTATAAGTCTAGAGTCTTAAGTTTATGTATGATACTATTCCATCGGTCGTTTCGAGCACCGGTCAACATGGAGCAGCGTTGTGGACTGCTGGCCCTTCGGTTTGGCGCGAGGTCTTGTTCCCGATGGCTCCGAGAGCTCTCTGATGGATGGAGCTTAGCTTGATAGCCACTGCGGTCGCACACGACCACCACGAAATACTACGAACTCTGACCCAGAATGACCCAGAGCAGATCAGAGTGAAGTTCCAGAGTGAAGTTCCAGAGAGTTTCCTGAGCTTTTGCAAACTGCCCAACTTTGATCAACTTTGTACAGCTGCACCTTGCCACATGCAGGGGCCAATTGATCCAAATTGCTTTGTCACAAGAGTATGGCCAGTACAGCTTAAAAGATTCTAGGTGAGTGTGGCATGAAAGCAACATTCAACGAAGCCAAGATTAATCCTCTCAGGTATAGTCACTAAGTCCAGTTATGCTACTAGAATGTGTTAAATCCTGAAGGCAGATTCTTATCGATGTCAGATTGTCTTGGCCGCTGCAGACTACATAGCTGGTTGATAAAGCATAGAAATAGAAAGCAGTGACGATGCATTGCCTGTCCAGCAGCAGTTCGTGGGGTTTGTATATATATATATATATTTGAGCATGGTTCCATCCTGAAGCTGAGATCTTTAGGTGACCCATGCCCTCGCCCCCGCGAGTGCAAGCTTTGGTAGGAGAATGCCTCGACCTTTCGCTTCAGCATTGTATCAGGGGCAGTTTGGTGAGGATTCTGTGGTTTTTTGTGACCCAATGCCACATTTTGGGTTTGCCCAGCCAGCATTTTTGCATCTCCGAACGTTTCCATTGAGGCTACTCCATGTCATACCTTAGGATCCTTAGGTAAGTAGACTTCTCGACTTCTCCCAGTGTTACTTTGTGGGTGAGTTTCCCTTGAACCTTATTCCGCATATGTCAGATGTGAAGCTGGCAGCCTGTTGCCACTGGTGGCGTGATTTTAATCACACGATTGAGTCAGCACACCCATTGGCTTCCAAGATGGTTGGAATGCGCAGGTTGTGACGCCGAGTGCAAGAACAAAAAGTGGATGTGTGCTAATTGAAGTTGCGTTCATAGGGATTCCATTTGTTGTACAATGCGACGGACATTTCTAATGACTGCATATTGCCTGCATTAATATGTCCATCAGAAATGCAATGCTCATGCATAAAACATTACATAATATGACAAACCAGTACAAAATAACGCTATTTCATTGATTATATATATATTATACCGTATAAATGAATAAAACTTAAAATAATGATAATCATGGTCCTCCGTGTTGTTCTTTTGTTATGCCTGAGGTGCGTCATGCCAAACCCGCGTGATGTGGAGAGCCTGGCGGGATTGGCCGTCAGCTGTTGATATGGCTGTCTTGTTAGTGTGGACTGCCAAGTTGCACTGCCAGGAAACTGTATTTAATATTGCCTTGACCTTACGGGCGCTGGAGCAGGGAAATTTGATGAAATCCAAGGTTGCGTGCATACTTTTTGGTAGAGCTAGCAGCTAGCCCATTTGAATGTAGGACAGGTTCTTTGACCTCATGCCAGCACAGAGTCTTTTTCGGAGGAATTGGGGGCGATGTTTCAGGAGCTTTGTGGCAGCAATTTTCGAGCAGAACAGCAATGAAGAATAAGACGGATCACATTGGATCAGGATTCAGCTAAAACGGTCTTCAAATAATTCCAAATATCTGAAATATATTCGATCCGACTCAAACTCTTCAATATTCTTCAATCATCTTCAATCCCAGGGCACCTGTGTCTTAATTCGGATAGGTTCGCGTTGTGTCCGGTTCAGCTGGACCACCCAAGCGACTACAGCTCGGGCGTTCGAACCTCGTGGGTTTGTGTTGTGATTCCTGTGCAGGTTGGCATTGTGATGTGATTTTGGATGACTTGGGGCTTGGGGTTCAACTAAAGCAATAGTTGCTTTTGTGTTGCTTTTATATATACGTTTACGTAATACGTATATACATACATATATATAATATATATATATATATATTTATATTTATAAATATTATAGCAGAATATACCAATGAGGACAGCCTAAGTAGTGCAAGCATAGGGAGCCAGATCCTGCTGAGGTCGGTCGTGGGCTTTGCTGGGACGAAGGAGCCAATAAAAAAAGACTGTGCCGCCATCAAACCTGGTTGTTGGGGCCTGGAAAGGGGGTTGTGCCTGATGACTAAGAGTACTGAATAGATCTGAATAGTATATACTGAAATATCAGAAATAAAGAGAAATCGAGTCTCACAGTGATTTGCTGATTTCCTATTCTCTGGGTGCTAGGCCAACTTCTTTAGCAAGTGCTGTTGGTGACATCGTGGGACGACCAGGCTGCACGAAGCGCAGGCGGCAGAGGCAAGAAGAGCTGGTGTACCGGAGTCAGATGCTGAGTCATGAGGATATGGTGGATATGTTGTTTCAAAATTGAGAAGCCCAGACGAAAAAACAGCTTTACTATGGTTTACCTCTGTATTTTCCCATTGAAATAGCAACTTTCTAGTACCCCCTATCTTGAGACACACCCATTTTATACATCCCAATGACTCCAGATTGCATTTCAGGACCCGTCACTGACTCCAGTTGCCACAGTTTCGATATTTTGCCATGGAACATGTCCTCCCACCTTGAGTGTCGGGATGTCGTGGGGTCAGGTACGAATTGATTTGTTGGATGGAGTTTGCCAGTTTTCATGGGCACCAATCGTGTTGCTGTTCACTTTGGATTGGCAACACCACTCCCTGCATGTTCTTTGGATAAGGCCAGACATTGGCCTTGCATGCCCTTTGTCGCCCAGCAGACTCGTTTGGATCACGATGGCATTCTGATTGAGCATGGCACTTGCATGCACTTGTCAAAGTTTAGCAAAATTTGTTGAAGAGTTGGATTTCAGTTTGTCAGATTCGGTCAAATTACTTGACTACTTGTGCCAATTGTACACATGCCATACCGAGCCACTTCCCCATGCTATGGCAGGTCGAAAGCACACGCTTTGGTCTTGCAGAACTGGACTGGAAAGATCTTCCTCCAGGACCTCATAAGATCATCGGATATCGGATGTGCCAGATATTGCCCCAAATCAAAAAATGAAACCGTGAGATACCGTGAGAAAATATATGAACATTGCCTTCCAAGCACGAATGATCAAAGTTATTCAAAGTTGCTTTTGTATCGGCTAATATTTACGAGTATTCGTAAAAGACTCATTCTGTTTGCTTGGCAGCAGGATCTTGGCTCAGCGCATGGCACCTTTCTGGGTGGTGTGCGACTGAAACCGCATGAGCAACTTGGCTCCAGGTTGGTGATGCAGCATGTTTTGCCATCTGAAAACCCCTCCATACCCATAAGGCCATAAGATCCCATAAGTCAACAAAGTACTCACCGGGTTTGTAGGACCCTTCTTGGAAACGGTCCTCAGGCCCTGCGAATGGAGACCTGGTGTGCAGGCCTGACCTGAGTGGTCAAATCGATCTGGTGAAGAGTTACTTCGTTTATCTTCGTTTACTTTATTTTGTTATCCATCTAAGCACCGACTGATCTAGCAGAGTTCCAGCTCTCAATTTGGTAGGTATGTTTTGCAGATTCCCAGCTGGAGTTCTTTGAACTACGAGTCGCCGAAAAGTCCCTGGGCGCCTTAAGAACAATAGGTGTGCCAGAGTCCCGAAGCTTGCACCATGACCCTGCACCAGCTGCACAGCATGCAGCATCGTGCTGCATAGCCTGAAACCTACTGCATCCTTCCACCCACCAAGGTAACAAAAATAGACTCAGCGCCCATTGGGGCGGAAAATGTTTGAGCTCTGCCTGCTGACGGGCCAACCATAGCCACACCTGAACTATTTCAGATGAATGCTTTGCATTGGTGGGTTCTCAAATTCATAGCCGTTCATAGACACCCACTTAAACCGCAAATCGTGGGAGAGTCGCCCTCACCAGCGTTTGGTCCTCCATGGTCCTCCCGCTCTGGTCATGATATCTAGGGCTCGAAGCAAGCGGCCCTCAAAGTTCTCAAATGGGAGGACGCACGCAGGCACAAAGCTGCAAAATAATACACACATGGTGAAAAGTTGTCAAACTAGAAAGCTACCAAATCTATCCAAACCTACCAGCAAGATCCAACAAGCAGCTTGCTTAAGGCTTGAGTTCACGACTCCCACGAAGCAACGGCAACAGCTTAGGAAGCTTTAGCAGCTTTGCGGTTTCTGTTGCGTAGAATACCTGTCTCGAATCGAAATTAGGAGCCAACAGCAACAGATACTATTGAAGTTGGAAGTTGAAGCACTCGACAAATGTTTCACTTCATAAGATAAGACAGAGAATACTCCACAGACATGGCCATTGGCAGCCCTGGGGATGCAGAAAACGCTGAAGACCTCGACATTGAAGAACTTGCACTGGAAGGGTTGAAGCTTCTGAGATCAAGTCCTGCCTATGCAGTCGCTCGGTCACTGGAACTTTGGCGACAGCAGGAGGAAGAACGTGCAGTGGTTCGTTTACAGGAAAAAGAGCGAGAGATGAGAGAACGTTTGGAGGAGGAGTACCGACAACGTGAGTTGCAACGAGCTCAAAGCTTTCGACATCAACAGGCCGAGCTGAGAGACTTGGAACAACGTGCCAAACGAAAGTTGCTGGAGATGCAGCAGCGCGAGGCCTCGGTGAAGTCGGAAATGGCCAAGACCAAAAGTCTCAGCGAAGAAGCGCGGAGGTCTGCTGACCTGGCCATCCAGAGCTGTGAGGACTCCATGCGTCGCCAAAAGGCTGAAGCAAAACAGTCGCATGATTTCGAAATGATGCGTCAAACTCAACTTGAAAACCGGATCAAAGAGTTGGAGGCTGAAATTTCCGAGACTCGAGTTCGGTGTTCTGAGCTGCAATCCACCTTGGCAAAACAAGCCGTTGAAGAGGTAGAGTTGCAAGAGAAACGCTTTGCATCAGCCTCAAACCTAGTTCAGGAAGAACTTCAAAAATTGCAGCTGCAGATGTGTGAGGAAAGGGTAAAGTGCGAGACTTTGGCTGCTTCGAGAGATCATTTCCGACGGAAGGTGGAAGAACTTTGCCGAAAATTGTTGGAAAAGGAGGAGCAGATTCAAAAGTCTGAGGTGCAATGTTTCAAGCAAACCGGCGCCTCAAAGGACGCGGCACCTTCAGGAAATTCTGTCGATCGCCAAAGCGATGGGCACTGCAACGCTGCGTCAAATGCGTCACAGCACTTTACCCTTGACTGGCTGCAGAAGCAGAAGGGCGAATTACTTGCGACTGGACTCTACACAGAGGCTGCTCGGCAAATCTTGGTAGTGGATCTGGGCATATCTGGGCTAGGTGGATGTAATTGATGCAAAATGATGCAAACATTATCAAACATACAACCCTGTGAGAACTTGCAGTGACATTGTGACATAGTTTGACATGTTTGACAGTGTTTGCTGTGAAGCCTCTAGCTGAGGAAGATGCCGTGATTCGTGCACTGAATGCTCAAATTGCAGAGCAGGCGCATTAAATTGAATCATCCTCTGACTGACGCAGCCAACTTTTTTTTCACTGAATGTCCTGGTCTGGCAACTGCTTGGGCTGCAGGGGAGCCCGAACAAGAACCGTAGGGGTGCAAAATGTGTGAGCTGCCTTCCCTTGTTCTTATTTTTTTCTATTTTTTCTTATTTTTTTAATTATATTTGTTGATTTCTATGATTTCTTGCAAACTTGGGCAACGGATATCACTGCGTGCTTCGGAAAAGGGTACATGTAGAGCAAAAGAACGGATTATAAGTAATTATATACATTACGGATAAGACATGTGATCAAAGGTGTGATTTGTTGTAAGCGACTCACGGCTTTTGAGAATGAACATGTTGGGGAGGGGGGGCAGGGCGGAACAAAAATCACGAGAGTGTCCGGTGCGTTCCGGTGCCATTTTCAGCATCCGACCAGTTTGAATGGACATTGAACATCAAACAGTTGCTGCTTACACCATGGCAATTTTCCTGATGTTCACATATGACCCAGTAAGCAAACCAATCGACCACAAGTGCAAACTCGATTTGATTTGCTCTTTCCAACAGTGGGTCCGTTCGGTGAGCTTCAGGCGCGCTGTGACACTCAGGGCACGACATAATTTCGAAACCAAACAATTTTGCACGATTGTGTACGATTTTGTCATGTTTTGTCAATCTGTTTTTGCAGGTTCGGCTTCCGCACATAAATTGCAACTCGTGTTCAGGTGAAGGCAATGCCAGAAGTCGTCCAAACCACAGTATTTCGTGTCATTGAAGAATTGACATGTGAAATTTGTTGCATCGATGATGGCAACATGATCATAGCACGTAAGGTGATGAACGCATTGCGAGGAACACTGTCAGAGTTGCACCAGTCTCAGAAGTGTCGAAGTGAGAGATCTGTGCGGTCCATTTGGTACATTTTGGTACCTTAATTATTGCAGGTTGATATAGAAATTTGATGTCATTATATATAATGTCAATTAATTATATTACATATCATTACATTATATAAATTAACATTAATTAACATCAATATGTAATTTTACATAACATATATATATATAACATGTTCTGGTCGGATGGTCAAGACCGAGGGCTTGGCCACTCGCAGCTTTCGAGGCTCGATGTCATGCAGAATTCGACTAGTCCATTGAATGTATCCCATAGGATCCATGTATGGTATATTAATGGTAAATGTTACCATATATGGCATACATGGATCCTATGGGTATTGAATTCCATTGAGTGGCCTGTTTTGATGAATGATACGAATGTCAGCTCCCATTTGGCCAAGATGGCCAAGGATTTTGATAGCGCATCATGGGGAGCATCGATATGAAGTGCACAAAGGGACGATGAGCAAAATGTGAAGTGCAATTGAGGCCACCGCGGCTAAAACAGAAGAGGAAGGAGGTCAGAGATGCTGGAGGAATCTGGAGGATCTGGAGGGTGAGCGAAGCGGAATGATCAATCCGGATGACTTCAATGACTCCTTGATTCTTTGGTCCGTTCTTTCCTTCCAACATGATTTTACTCTTTGGACCTCTTTGGTATGATTCAGTCATTACCACTCAGTCAATATCAGTCAATCAGCTGTCCAGGCGGCGGTGCAACAGTAGCCATCATTTTCCTTCTCCTCTTGGTGGTTATGGGGGTGTGGACGCTGAAATCTGGGATGATCTGGGTTTGCCATGGTTTGCCATCAATTTCCTTAGGTTCCTTAGGTGAAAAGCAGATAAAAGCTGTGTATTCTTGGTGGTTCTTGGTAAGGTCATGGGATGTAATGGATCTACTTGCAGCTCACTATTGTAAGTGGCGCCGTGTTTGGGACCTTGACACAAGATCCAATCCCTTGCAGTTGCCTTTCACATCCATTCACCTTAGAGTAATTGCCCAATGCACTTACTTGCAGAAAGATTCTTGTATATGTTGTATACTATTTTCATTAATTTTGTATAATTATAATTATATGATATTATATGTTCACTTCTTTTGCTCTCTCAATACGTTCATAGTAGTTCGCAGTTGTTCCTCTATGCTATCCACGTCAAAGGTAACACTAATCAGCCTTTCTGTTCAGACATTCATAGTCCGGCGGGGCATGTTCTGTATTGTTTCATGAGGTTGTTGGCTACTTTTGGATGCAACGGCGTGAGAGGATGATTCAGGCGTATGCGGAGGACGGGGTTCAAAGCAAAGTCGCTTGCAGTCAAGGCTATCTTGAACAATCGCACCTTTGAAGCTTCAAACAAAACAGAGTCGGCATCACCTTTTCGCGCCTTTTCGCATGTTCCTTCCAGCTGGGAGATGCTGCAAGGAAGACGCTCGCATGCGCAGCAGTATACCAGAGATGCAGGCACTGGAGTTCCGCATTCCAGAACTGTCATGACTTGAAGCCGCTGCAATCGTTGCAATCGTTGCATCATGAAATCATCATGTTGCAGCTGCTTGTGGCTGCTAATATTTGCTAATCATGTTTGGCACCTTTTCCATCCTTTTTCTTGCATCTCACCTGGCCTATCCTGGTAGCCAGAGGCTCGAATTAAGAACAAACACATGCAGTTCCGGCACAATTGACGAGAAGTGATAAAGTCAAGATTGCTTGGAAAGACCGTGTAGAATGAAGAAAATCAGACAGCAATTTGTCAGAGAAACTCGAATGCACCGCGATGACTTGCTTAAATATAAGAAACATCCAGTCAAGTCATTGGAACATATCGGAACAGCCAATCAGATGGAGAAATCGCACAAGCCATGATATGTTCAAAAGGTGCTTCCATGGTTCGCTGAGAAATGGGGCAGGCCGCGAGTTGCTGCTTCACTTGTTCCCGAGAAGCGGAAAAACTTGAAGATTAAGCAATCGCAGACTGAGAGCACATTGTTCTATGTTTTGCTTATTCATTTTATTCCTTTTTAGACATTTGACTTCTGTTGAATTCTCATGCTTTCGGAACCTAGATGTTTTTCGATGGCGAGGCCGCAGCTTTCGCCCCCTGCGTGACACGGGTGAAGGGTGACAATGGCTCTCAAGATCCACAGCAGCTCGCGGTGTGGCTTAGCAGCAAGGTTACAGATGTTACAGCCCACTGAACGACTCAGAACTTCGACAGAGAGTATTATGTTTTGATATTTGTTTGGTTAGTATTGTCGTCATATTATGTCGTCATATTTTAATCATTATGGCATGGTTATTACTACTAGTAATACTAGTAATGAAACGGTAGTACTTACTTATTATATATTTATTTAATTTATGTTGTGCGTGCTGATTTCTGGCCACATTCAGCAGGTCCCGCACAGATCTTGCAAACAATTTTGTGTCATTGGTGTTTGACGTGACAATTTGCTAGGTCTTTGGCGAAAGTCGAGAAGCTGTTGCTCGATACAGAGACCCTACAGCGGGAGTCTGCACCTGATTTTTGGGGAGCAATGGATATCAATGGATCAGGTGATCTTTACACCTTCAGTCTCCTAGAGTTAGTCGTTTCCACATGTTCCCACAGTGTCACAGGTGTGATGCACACTTTCGCAGAGCTGGGCTGGATGCCCATGGGACAATGAGGTTGGCGCGATTTGTGGATTGTGTTCAGTACATTCATTCTATATAATTATCATTAATTAATTATCTATAGTCTATAGTTTGGAATTCCAACATTGGAGATCATTGGAGTGACATCAAATGATATCAAATGATATCAAAGGCAGTATTTGCCATGGTCTTTCAAGATGTCCCTCGCCATGACTTTGTTGCATTGTTGCCTTTTACGACAGGCGAGTAGAGCTGCGGCGATTGCTGTGGACCTTCGCACATTCTTTGGGCTCAACTGAGCTGCTCGCCAGGGGGTGAAGCCAAAAGATATTGGATAACTACAGAAGAATATATATACAATAGTCAATTTCGGGTTATCCAATATTGGATATAACTATAGTGGATCAAGACTCCGAGATGAAAAATGTGGATGACGAAATCTCCACTGCTTTTTTTTAGCCGCGCATCAGGTTGACATGGGAAGCCATTGAGGTTGGGCCCAGAAACAGCAGGACTTTAAGGAAGAGAAAGAAACTTTGCAGATCTGCCATGGATTTTTTCCAGGACTTTGATAGACTTTTGGGCCGTTTTTAATTGGAGCAGTTGCACAAAGCATGGCCATGTGGCAGTGGAAGCTCCACCTGAAGTCTTGAAAAGGCCTTTGCGGTGACTGGCACCCTGGAAGCAAACGTCCCAGTGGTGACCAAAGAGGAGTTTTTCAGGCTGGATCCAGAGCATCCATTTAAGACCACATACCAGACCATGTCTGTGAATTCACGAGAAGATCAGCTTAACATAAAGGCCCTTCTTTGCTGGTAGTGTTCCATTGCATGTTGAATGCCACGAGTCAAATTCCTGTGTAGAGGGTTGTGCTGGCATTTTGGACGTCAAAGCTCACCAGAGCCAACACTCCAGCAACACGGTCCTCGCGAAGGTGTGTCACCAAGACAGTGCACCTGGTTGCCAGTGAACTGCGCAGAAAGCTGCAGGAGGTCCGCAGATGTGCATTCAGGTCTTTCCAGATGCCATACAAAAAGGGCCCAGTGACTGATGAGACGCGCATGCTACTGTATCACATGGATACAAGTTGATGCACTACAAACTGAGACATCCAAAAGGCATTTGTTTGCAAGGTTTTGCCAAACTGCAACAATATTGGACGATTTGCAGAAGAATTCACGATTCAGGCAAAAACTGCCGATTCAAATTACTCTCTAAAATGTCTCAGGAAAAACAATCTATATCTATTTCCCGCCCTCTCCAAAGATTAAATCCAAAGCTGAAAGACAAGAATCGCGACGAATGCCAGCGAACTTAGTGAATAATTTCTAGATCATAATACAACGCCCATTGCAAATACGTCTTTCTAAATTAGTTTCTCTTTGTCTAAGTATTTGTTTGTCTCAAATGCCACGTGACTGAATAGGGTCATGTGTGTTTCTCTTAGTCATTTGAGGCTTGTAGAAGACACAGTCAAACAAGGAACGCTAAAATCACCCAATGGACGCTAAACATCGCCATTTGGACGGCCAAAATCGCCGTTTCGTTTTCAAAACCTTTGGCTTCACCTTTGCTTGCCTGACACTATGTCTTTAATATCCTTGGTGGCCTTGCAAACTGACTTGTACTGAAGCCCGTGTACTCGGCATTAGCCAATTTTATACAGGGCGATGTATGCCAAAAAAGGATAAAAAAGGAAGGTGACTGACTAGGTCATATGCAAGAAGGGAACTACAGGGAACCATTGAGCAAATCATGGCACCCCTACTTGTTCCAAGATGCACCAAATCCATCCAAATTCGACAAACTCAAAAAGTGACGCTTCGCAATATTTACGCCTGTTTGCCAGAAGACATTGTTTTTTCACAAAAAAATCCGGATGGTGCAGTGGCAGTGAATGATTTCTAGCATCCTTCAGTAAAAATGTGTCATCGGGTTCTCGATAGGTGGAAAACAAGTTGCGACCACTTCCACGAAGACCACCTGAGAGAGCGAACGTCTCAGATTGGGGATTGTGTTGAGTCAATCACAGTTTCTAATAATTAATTACTTGTAGTGTCAGTCTGTGTTTTTTATTTCTACATGTCACAAGAGTTACTGAGCTCAGGGGGTGTAGTTGGGTTCAGTGGGGCATTTGGTTGTCTTGAGAATGTGGCCGAAGATGTAAGTCGCCAACAAGCAGGGCAAAAAGCGTGTCCCGCTGTACTTCGCACACCGGATTGCAGAGGCTCCAGAGCAGAGTGGACCTACCCCAAAGACACCGGGCAGGCGGAAGCCAGAGGAACATACTGTAGCGAAGCATAGCGAAGCCGGGGAGTACTGTAGTTGACGAGTCAGACGAGTCAGACGAGTCAGACGAGTTACTGTATGACTCTGTATGTAATCTCGGACGGTGTGAGGCACTCAAGCCCTTGGGCGGCTATGGCAGAATTGAGCGGTGCTTTGACCAAGAGAAATCGACGGAGATAGGATATGATGTCTCAAGTCATCTCAAGTCATACACAGGGCCAAACCAAAGCGATCACTTGGATCACTCGTGAGGACGCACTAGTGCGCAGAATGTTGAAGAGATACTCATTCAGGAAGCCTTGACTCTGACATACTCTGACGGTAATACACTAGTGACAAGAATCAACTGTTTGAACATGAATGAACATGTTTGAAAATGTTTGAACATGTTTGAACATGTATCCACTGTCACCATTGTCACCACCAGATACCACCAGTAGCTCAGCCCGAAGCTGTCAGCAACTCTCTGCAGTGAGGCAGCGAAGAAGAGTCTCCAATCTCTTCGCACCTTGTTTTCAGAAACAGAGGGATTGCATGAAAGAGCTGTGACAGATTCAAGGAGTCATAATTTCTTGCATGTTGTCCAAAGATGTGCGATGTTTGATCATATCTTGCAGCCAAGGCCCAGATCGTTAAATGGCCCCGAGGCTGTGCTGCAGGATGCCATCTTCAGACCAGCCCCATGTGGCCCATGTGGCCCATGTGCTCCACCGGAGGAAGGGATGCACCGATGCTAGCGTTGATCTGCAGGGCTTCACTGAAGATTGAGCGATAAATTTGGCACATAAGCAGAGAAAGGAAATTCAGTGTGTGTATATATATATATATATATATTATATTATATATACGTAGTAATATACAGATGTATATATAAATTTAAATCGATGTATATAGATCATCCATACCATTCGATACCAAATCCCATGTTCAGGATTCCATTATGGGATGGATGACCATAGCCATACCCCAAATACATCCAATAATACATCCAAAAGAAACATGTTCTGACTATTGGAATCTATTGGACATATAGATAAAGAATGATGAAGATAATATGAACTATAGTTAATGATAGTTAATATAACAATAGATAAGATAATGCATATATAATATGTTAAATTCTGGGAAGCGGAAGCTTTAGAGTCGATGCATCTCAGGAGAAACATCCTGGTCCTGTAGCACATGAAGCCAACAAACGCCCTGTGGAGGCTTCCGATTTGTGCGAAAGCCATGTCCTGCAACGTAATGCGCTAGGGATAAAAGATAGTCTACGAGTCTACAATATCCTGCTGGTAGCTAAGGCTGCAAGCAGCCAGATACCACACAGGGAAATGTCAGTGACAGGCTGATGAAACTGAGCCTGAAGCTGTGGGGATCCAAAGCGCCAGAGACAGAAACCGACCATCCTGTTCCGTGGTTGAGCCTTTACTGTAGCCCTAGTGGCTGGTTGAGCCTTTACTGTAGTGGCTGGAACAACCTGTTTCAAAAGGTTGACTTTGGGCCAGGCCATCATAGCACTCATTCCCAGCCTGCATCGTGGATTTTCTTCAGGAATCCTTCTTTCGGCCAGCTCCAGAGCCACAGGTGCCTGCAGACGACTGGTTTCATTGGTTTCAACTTGATAGGTTCATCAAGGTTCATTGCTGTTTGTGTGCGCGTGGCTAGCGTTGCTTCATCCTGAGCTAACTGTTAGTCATTGCAAGCGCTGGGAATGTCCTCAGCTCTTTTTGGGACCAAGCTGGCATAGCAACTGATTCGTGGATCAGATCATAGCAGGTCCCATGTTGGGACAAGAAGCATTTGTGCATAGTTTCGCTGCCACTGAGCTGGTGGACTTGGAAAATGGCATTCTGAAGCTCCCACCGCTGGCAGTGTGGGGAAACTTGGCCATTTACATCGTGGCCTGGGGCCTTTTGATGTGGCCACAACATCTTCCTTTGGGTCGGCCATGCATTGCGATGGTTTTTGCAGCCATGGCCTGTGGCTTAAGAGAGCTTTGTCACAAGGCATGGCCTGAGGAAAACTATCCAACTGTGGACATCTTTGGGAAGATCAATCCTACACCCATCGCTTTGCTCTTTGGCCTCATGCTGGTGAACGCATACCTGAAGGTGCGGTGAGGCTCAATTGACTCATAATGACATAATATATATTATATACGATAATATACGATAATATACGTATATATATATATGTATATTATATATCTTTGGTATCCACTACAGTAGGTGAAGGGGACAAGGAGGGATTGTTTCAATATTCAGTTTGGGATGTCCACCCAAGATGAAAACTTGTTCTTTGCAGGACACTGGCATTTGGAAGTACGTGGAAGAGCTCTTGGACACTGCCTCCCCGACAAAGATGCTGGTGAACTTGTGCTGCTTGTCGGCTGCCACATCTGCGGTGCTGACCAATGACACCACTTGTTTGATGCTGACACCCTTAGTGATGAATCTCTGCAGGCGCCGAGGTGCACAGAGCACTTTGCCGTTCTTGATGGCAGTTGCCACCAGTTCAAACATTGGGAGCAGCCTTACCATCATTGGCAATCCCCAAAATGCTCTCATCGCATCAATCAGTCCAGGAATGGGTTTCTTGACTTTCATGAAGGATATGCTCTTGCCGGTGCTGTTGGGTCTCTTTCTGAACACGGTGGCCCTTTGGTGCTACTTTCGAAAGTCTCTTGTCTTTGAGAATCCCGAAGTGCCAGAGATTCGTGATGTAGAGGTCGCTCTCCCTGAGACAAATCGTTGCCTTCAAGCAATCTATGTAGTGGCTGTGGGTGGAGTGGTGCTTGCTATGATTGTCGGATGGATGTGGCTTGGCGCCAACGGGTGAGAGAGGTGAGATTTGGCTTTGATGGCATTTGGATTTATAAATATGGAGAACTCCATGATGGAGTACAGCCAAGGTTGCCATTGTGCTTTGTGTACATTTAAAAGTACCCCCCCACGAGTTTGCCCCACAAACTCAGAGAACCTCAACCTCAGAGGTATGTTTAGGCACACACGAACAACAATAAAAGCAAACCACCCAGCATTCTATGCGATAGAAACTGTTCGCTGCAACCCTGAGGTTTGCCCGCCCTGGAATTGTGGAAGGGTTGCCTAGTTCGGAAAGTCTATGCAGGTAAACCTGTAATAACTGTATGTGAGGCTGGAGCCAAAATGCTACACAAAAAATAGGATGGTGAGGCTGGAGCCCAGATTTTGAACTTACATGTGTAAGAGACACCGGTTGTGATTTTTACAATATCTGATATATATATATATATGTATATATATATATATGTGAATAGCAAAACATCAACACCAAGAAATTATAAAGAAAATGGGGTGCCCACCCCAATACCTTCAACGAAAGAAGGAGCACTTGTTGCCTTCAACACTGAAGGCAAAGCCACATACTCTTTTTGGAAAGAATCGGTGCGTGGGATCATTCGAACCAGTTTGTCCGCAATCCGGACGTTCGCCCACCACTTAATTTCATAGGATCAAATCCGCGGCCCTCTCTGAACAGTATATTGAATGGGATATTAACTTTAACTAATCTATCTTCATGTCGTAACGGATCACAAATCTGCCACCCAGTCTGAACAATAATTTGAATGGGATACACATCTATACAATGATATACATAGATCCTATGTTTGTAGCATTTTGTATATAATATGTATATAAATTATAAATATGTGAAATTATATGATATATTATATGTTCATGATTTTACTAGCATCTATCTATTAAATTCTTTAGATATATCCATTATATGATAATTACTGTTGGATCAGACCGTTGCCACGACGAGGTTCAACATGAACACGGATGACGTGGCCCTCGCCGCTGGCTCCACACTGATGTTCATCCGGGCCCTGCGTCGTCGGGCCACAGGGGCCAAGGATGCGGGGGATACAGAAACCCAATTTGCTTTGGGAGCCATTGACTATTCAATCCTGATCCTCTTCATTGGCCAGTTCATTTTGGTGGGTGCCACAGTAGACACTGGCTTGCCACAGAGACTCTTCCACGGGATTTTAGGACCATGTGCAAAGGATTTGGCAGCAGGACCACTTTGTATGCTCTGGTTTTCAGGTGTTGTCCTCCTCCTTTCCAATGTCATCAGCAATGTGCCAGTGATTCTGATGCTCCAACCTTTGTTGGCTACGCAGCCAGCTGAATCAGTCGCCAGCATTTGGACTGTTTGTGCGTGGGTGGCTACCGTCTCGGGGAATCTCACCATGCTTGGAAGTGCTGCAAATCTCATTGTCGCTCACACAGCTGAAAGTGAGGGAGAGACCGGCTTTGTCGCGACCTGCTACAGCAAGTTCTCGTTGATTCCAACGCTTGTGATCACTTGCATTGGAGTTTTATTGCTGCCGCCGATTGGACCAAGCTGGGGATGGATAGTTGGACTTGCTCTGGTGGCTTTGATGTTGATGATGGTGCTCTTCAAAAGCTTCACAACTCGTTTCGGCTGCTGTGCAGTTGCTGCATTCCACCGGGCTTCCTGCCTGGTCTGCGGACTCAGCCGTGAGAGCATCGGCTTGGTGTTGCTGTCGTTCTTCGCTTCGGCTCAACTCCTTGGTCCTTACGAAGGTGCCTGGTTGACAGCCAACTCCATGAGGACTTACAATCCAGGAGAGCTTGGTGCACTGAACGCGATGCAGCAGGTAGTAGTAGCAGTTCTGCAACCTTGCCTTGGTTGCCTGGTGGATGCTTGCCATGCCAAGCGCAGACTGGTTGCTTTGGGGAGTGCATGTGCTTTGCTCAGCGCTGCAATGGGAGTCTTTGTCCCACAGTTCTTCTGGTTGGAGATGGCTTTGCAGATCCCCACAGCAATTTCCATGACCCTGGTGCCTCTGGCGTTGAACTCTCTGACTTTGGGTGCAGCAGAGAATTTCACCCTGCAGGTGGCTCTCAACAATGTGGGCCTTCATTTGGGAACTGTCTTGAGCTCAGGGGCCATGGCCCTCCTGGCCAGCGTGGTCAAAGATCATTCAGGGGGGAAGACCGTGGAGAGTCCATGGTGGAGCTCCGTCCCCATGGCAGCCTGTGGGCTGACCATTGTGGCTCTCCCCATTGTGCGTCACTACAAGGTCGACTACCACCGGGCCTCTGGGATGGAAACCACGGAGTCTCATGAAACGGAAGCGACCAACAAGGGTCCCTCGGGACTATGGACCTCCAAGTTCTTCATTGTGAATGCTCTTTGCTTCCTGTTCAATTTTTCCAACATGGCTCAATTGCAGTTGCTGGTGCAGGAGGCATCAAAACTTATTCCTGGTCAAGCAATCAATTTCACCAGCGCGGCACAAGTCATTGCACACTTGGGGATGTTGGTGGCTTCTGTGGTAGCCGGACGACTGGCAGACTTTGGCCGCAAGCCTCTGGTTCTGATTGCTTGCCTCACCGTCACCATCCGTGCTTTGCTGACAGCTGCCACCGATGTTTGGTGGACCCAGCCAGGTGGCTCTCCTTGGTTGTCCTTGTTGCCCTGCGAGACTCTGGATGGTGTTTGTGCCGGACTTTGGGGTGTGCTAATGGTGCTGATGGCAAAGGACGTTTCGGAGAACACTGGTTGCTTCAGCTTGGCATTGGGCTGCTTGCAGGCAGGGAATGGCTATGCAAGGATTCGCAGAGAGGAAATTTTACTTGTAAATTGTAGTGAAAGGCTGCAGAGGTGTATGGTCGCAACTTGGAACACATTGCGCTAAGTGCCATCTCCGAAATGTTTGTTGTTGTCATCTCGCTATGTTTCGTTCATTTTCGTTCAGCTGCAAAATGTGTTCCTTTTAAAGTTCAATGAGTTCCATATGGTCCATGTTTCTTGTGCTTGGCCATGCTTGGCCACAGGCATCTTTCAGTGTGGGTGCCATCTTTAGCTCAGAGCTGGCTGGCATTTTGGCCAACCGCCTGGGTTTTGCTGTAGCCTTCCTGTCCTTGGCGGTGGTGGGGATGGTGTCCTTCGTATTGTCGCTGTTCATGCCTGAGACCCAAGTGCATCAAGGAGCTGAGTCCAGACATTGCCCATTTCTGATGAGACTCTCCCAAAGCTGCCGCAGCTGGATTGCTTGAAGGCGTACAGGATCTTCCAGTATCTTCCAGTGCTTGGCTGAAGTGGTTGTAGAGGTGTAAAGTCGTATGTGTATTCGCTGTGCCATACTATGCCTTAGACAGCTGTAGCGCTGTAGCCTGCTTGTCCCAAAGTCGTTCATGTGAGCATATAATTTGTTTGATGCAGCTGCGCTTGAGGGCAACATCCAAATTGCTTGCCGGTGCATTTTCTTGCGCGCTGCTGAAGACCGCAGAATTCAACCTGCATGATTTTTGATTTGATTCTCTTCAAGCCTTGTTTAGGCTGTACAGGTGTTTTCCAGACTGCACTGGCAGACTGAGCACATCTCAGCACATCTCAGCACATCTCAGCACATACTGCGATCATTTGTTGTACAGTGCCGACACATTTGTGCGTTTATTGGGCAAGTCCCAGCCTCGTTTCGTGAAAGATGTTGATGCGCAGCCTGCACAGCTGTCGTTGTTTGTCACTATTCACTATGATTCTTGATTATCGTTTCTTTCACATTTAAACTGCTTGATTCGTTACTGACAGGCGCCTCACGTCAAATCGAACAATGACATGATTGTGATTTGGCTGCATCTGGCTGCTGGGTGGGCTTCCGATGATTTTGACAAAGCAGGCCAAATGTATACTCATGTACAGTACTGTACAGTAATTTTATGTAATTTTGCAGTACTGTACAACTTTTTCATGCTTTGATTGCACTGTTTGCACTGTATACTGTATACAGCACTGATTTGGAATACTCGGTTCTAACATGTTCTAACAACAGATTTGGGTTGCTGCAGGCAGCGTTCTGAACAGGTTGCACGCTTTCGATTTTTGCAACCTTTGGTGTCTCAATACGGCAATCGACCTAAAGGTCCATGTAAGAAGTTTTAATTGCGAAAGCCGTGCATGTTATGCTGGAAACCCTCGCGGAAGTTTTTTTTCGAGTTCGCGAAAGGAAAATTTTATAAAAATTCTATTTCGCGAAAGTTGGATATTATGAATCATTATCATTGTATACATTACAGCTTGTTAAGGGCTACCACCTCCTGCCGCCCGGGGTCCGGCAGGAGAATGGCACCGCTTCATAGGTCTTCAAGCACCTCCTTGCACCTGCCGCTGGTACTGCCTAACGTTGCTTTCTGAAGTCTCAAGAAACAAGCTCCAAACGCAGCATCCAAGCTTCCAAAAGTGAGGCTTTGCGAGGGCCAAACGCGAAGGACCCTGGTGTTTGCTTTTCCTTTGATGCGCCCCCTGCTGATGGCTGGGGTCTGCGGATAGGGGTATTTTCGCGAAAGTTCCGCGAAAGTTCTGCGAAAGAGTGGGCGAAAGTCAAAGTGCATTTTGAAGGGAGTGGCCCAGTAAGCTCTGCAAAAAAAACCTAATCAGCAACAACTTGTCCTGAGAAGGGGATTCCGTGATGCTAGCTGCATGCTTACAAGGCTGTGAAGAAGTTATCCGTGACAATTTTGTGTGATTTGGCAGGTGATGAATGAATCGTCTTAAGAGGAGTTGTTGCTCAACATGCGTTCCGCGAAAGACAAACATAGAGTTCGCAAAATATTTTTTATTCGCGAATAGCGGCCGTTCCCGGATAAAGGAACTTTGATCAACAAGCACTGGTGTTGCTGGGGATGAACAGGATTGGTTCTATCACATGTTTATTGAATCTTGAGGTGTTGGTGCTAAGCAGCGAGGGCAATTTTGATCCTCAACGTTTGGCTTTGGAGAGTGGCTCTTTGCTTCTGGGCCCAATGGAGGAGGCTGGTGATATCACGAGCCAAGATTTGAGAAATGTTACATCAAAGTTGAATCAGCCTCCTTGACAATGAAGCTAAGGGCAAACAAGGCGTTTGAAAGCAATGAGACTTTCTTCAAACAAGCAGGAGTTGGGTATGGACATAGATAACTTCATTCCTTTTTGCATTATTGCGCATTATTGTGTGGAGTTCCTTTCTTGAGGCAAAAATCAAACAGCACCGTATACTTCATCTGTTGCAGGCCAATGGCGATTTGTCATCATTTTTTGGGGTTTGGCAGCCCAGACAATCATATCCAGCAAGTCACAGGCTTGACTTGCCCAGAATTCCCCTGATGCACAGGTGAATGGAATCAGAATGTGCATGGACCGCATGGAGATGAGATAAACTCACACACTGACCATTGTCCATGGCACCAGTGCTTGCTCAGAGTTCTATCCATGCTCTTTGGGACTGAGGTCAGCGACAATCGAACTGTCTTCGATTTGTCCTTCCTTGTCCTCCACTTATTCGCGTGACATGCTGTGACCGTGTGGTTTGTTGTGACAAAATACACAGTCAGCAGACTCAGCAAGATGAAGCAAGACATGTCGCTTTGTCGCAACGCTAAGGAAATGCTGCTGAGAGGTTCAGCAATTGCGCGAAGTCCAGCTGCGAGGATGATTCCAGGTGGGATGAATCCTGACCATGTGAACTGCAGTTGTATTGCTCAAATCCAGAGTGAGTTAAGTTATACTGTAGATTATCAGAATCATTATCATCATTATCATTATTGATCATAAAAACTTATCATTTTCACAACCATAGAGTATCATAATTCATCGGAATCATTGTCGATGTTGCTATTTTTTTTGCATCCTTCCAGATCTTCCAGACGCTCAGATAGCCTGCCCCTGAAATTCAGAATAGTCTGCCCTAGTTGGCAGTTTTGTTATTTGAATATACTTCATCGTATTTCAATTGAATCCCCCTTTTAGCGGGTTACATTTTACAATGTGGGTTCCCTCAAAATTGGGTGATCTATACTCACCTTTTTAGAAGGGTGCTGTGCCCAGGGTCGACTCTTTGTCATCAGTACCAGGTGTTGTTTGGAAGACTCCGGAGTCCGTTGCTCGCACTGTGATGCTGTGCTTTCCCGAAGGATCAGCCTCATGCCAGCAGGGCAAGGGATAGAATTTTGAAGGCACAGTGGCTGAGATTGGCAGAGTATAGAATGATAGTGAATGATATAACTTTGTATATCCCCCACTTGCTTGAAGTAGTTGGTAGGAACTAAGATGGGAGGTTGGCAGCCACTGTGATTTGCTTCTGAGTGAGGCTACTTTATTGGTTGGGCCTTCACTTTTCGAAGGGTTTCGGTTCCAATGGTGTATATATATATACGTTATTCTCTTCCAAAAGAATGTCGACCTGCTTCACGGTGCAACAAATTGTCAACCTACAGTTGCATGTATCCCAGGGGGTGTACCACGAGAGTTCGCAACCTTATTTAGGCCATAAAATTGGCTCTGAGTTTTCCATGGTCGACCGAGGCTCTCTGCATGTGGTTTCAGGAGACAGAGCACTGCGCTGCTTGCTGCAAAGCCATACTTGAGGAGGCCACGAAAGTTGGATCAAGTTGGTATCAACAGCTTCTGCAAGAATTGTTTCATGACAAGCAAAGCGCTGTTCTTTGTTCCCAAAGGGGGTTGGGGTGCAAATTTCTTCATACCCTGTGCACGTGCAGAATGTTTTCGAGCATGGTAAGCCGGTTAGGCACTCGCTTCTGGTGCTCAACCTTGCTGCGACGGGCTTGACCTGCCATCGAAGGATCCTGGAGCATAGATCATTTTCCGAGTTCTGCAGGAAGCGCAGGAGGGAAGATACAATGCCGTGGTACAAACAACTCTCAGTATTCTATAGTATTCTCTATGCAGTGCGAGGTTGTGCCTTGTGTTCGTTGAGTTTGCTTCAAATCCAAAGTGGGTTGAAGTTTCTCCTGCCTTCCGGCCAATGAGTGCAATTACGCGAACTTCTTGCCACTCTATGCACCTTGCGCATCCAGAGAAGCAAAAGACTCGTGCATTCTGCAACTTTGGTGCGAGCTGAAACTAAGCATAAACTATCATAAACTGCTAAGCATCCATTACCATGCATTGCAACCCATCGCGCACTAAGCCTGCTTTAAGCAAGCAGAACAGCAGAACCATCAACTGCACTTGGTAGGCCCGCATCGATCAGCAGGTGGACTTGGAAGTGGCTGCAGCTTCAGCTGCTGCAGGTTCCAGGCAGGATCCCAGCGATGTCATGTTCTGACTGTCTCAATGACCAGAATTATACAATCAGTACACGATCAGTACACAATCAGTACACAATATGATGCATCAATATGAATCATATAGATTCATAATCACATTACGCATATGACGTATCCCACTAGACAGATAGAATGATAGATTCACACGCAATACACAATTAATTTGAATTGATGGATAGATGTGACCTCCGGCGCAGCTTCACTGCCACGGCGGCGACCTTGCCTCGAGCCAGCATGCCGGCCCTGGACGAGCCTCCGCCGGCGTTTCTTGGTCGCGATGACCGGTGACCGGCCGTGGTGAGAATTTAGCAGTAATGGTTGGAAAATTGGATACACTTGAGAGAGTTGGACAATGATGGAAAAGAATATGAACAGATAAGAAAGGTTTGATGAGGTCTGTTTGCAGAGTGATGGATGTACATGTTTGATTGGAACAGCTGTGAGATTTGCACTAATTAAAACGTTGCGTGCTTCCCGTATGGTGACCATTTCAGACTGGCCGAAGATTCTTTGAGTGGAATTGGGGTATTCCATCAATGGGGGATCCCCAAAATGGATGGTTTATAATTGAAAATCCATCCAAAATAAGCTTCGGTGGTATCCCCAACAGCCGCAACGTTTTATTTTTACAAATCTTTCTGAAACATGCTGCGAAGCCAAGCGCTGGAAGTTTCCGTGAATGAAATGGCCGCAAATCCTGTTGAACCTGACCTGGCTCTGCACCAAAGCCTCCCAGATCTTCTCCGGAACCTTCTCGGGAACCCTGTTGAACCTGACCTGGCTCTGCACCAAAGCCTCCCAGACCTTCTCCGGAACCTTCTCCGGAACCTGGTTGAACCTGACCCGGCGCCTGCACCAGTGCACACCGGAGCTGTTCTGGGCTGAAGACCCCATTAGCTTACGCTGTTGGGGAAAAATTGATGATTGGGGATATATAGAAGCACCACTGAAAACCCCCTTCTTGGATCTTGCTGGAGTTGAGTGCTCCGAGGCCAAAAATGTCCTTACCTGGCTGCGGTCCAGTTCCTGGCATTCCATCTGCCTGCTGCACAGCAAGGGTCAGGTGCTGCTGCGCAAGCCTTTGGTGTTGCCATTCTTTGCTTGCATTGACTGAACAAGAAATAGGACAAGACATTGGATTCCATGATCTTGGATGATATTTATTTATTGGATGATTTTATTGGATGATATATCATATGATATTTATTCGTGATATTGAATGATGGCATGATATTACTATAGACTGTCAGACTATACTGGATCATACTGGACCAAGGATGATCAAGGTATTTCATCAATTTCATCCAGATTTCGTCAGAAGTTGAGGCCAACACAGGCAGAGCCAGCTTTGCTGCCTCAGCATCCAGGAGGCCAGGGATGCGAACAAACACGATCTACACGGCTTTGTCCAATGGCGGTTTCATGGATACCCAAAATGATCAACGGTGATATATGGTGATAAACCACAATAAGAAACCAGGTTAGTGATTCGAATGATAAGTGGCCGTCAAATGAATGGACAAAATAATGCTAAAGCTTGGGATTGTGATTGGGGGTGCCTCTTTGGTGGTCAAATCCACACTGTGATTTGAGGGCGTGGTCTCCAGAAAGAGTGAAACCCATTGGTTTCTCTCACTGTCAAACTTACCTCTCTGGGGAAACTTGACAGCTGCAAAGACAAAATGCATGATTGAAAGAGGTCGGTGATTTCGTCCACAATCAGCGAGTACGCCCTAGGCACTGGCCTCAAGATCTTACATTTAAAACACTGTACTTCTCATGTGAATCTACGCAAGATAGTCAAGAGTCCATTGCAAAGTTTGTTTTGATCTATAGGTACCCAACTTGTCTTGACTCGGAATGTTGGCGACACATTCTGAAACTTCTGGTTCGTTTGATCGATTGAAGCAGAAAGAAACTTGTTTGACTGGTGTACGTCATATCTAAATATTCGTGACGTTTATCAGCAATGTTCAGATCGAAACCTCGTTCATTGGACGCATTCGCATCACAGTAAACCATTCTTAAACCGGTGAGTGCAGTAATTCATAGTGATTCTAGCACGGCCTGTTTCTCACACAATGCCTTTTACTTTCACCTGCTTGGATTGGCAGGAGATGATCGTCCAAGCGTTGTGGCCAGTGCCACTTCAAGGATATCCATGTTGAAACGGAGAAACAGGGAAGACAAGTTCAACGGAAAAAAAATGTTTGATTTCTTTGCGAAGTCAAGGTAGACGCTTTATTCACAAATTCAGCACTCATTTTGACAAGTTGTAGATATAGATAGTGCTCCACCCGACTGAGTCGGGACAGGACTTCAATATCGACTCCTCAAGTGTGTAGCTCAGTTCTTTTGGTGAAAGGAGTGCTGCACAATGCCCGGTGATTCTGAACATTAAGGTGAGTGAGGCAGCGAAGAGGACCAAAACCTTGCTGCAAATTGACGGAGCATTATGCACTGTGACTGGAGCCGGACGGAACAAAGTATCAGGCTATTATATCAGGTTTCTATCTTCTCAGTGGTCAGCTGGTATTGATGGGGATTTCTTGCGGGAGCATTGCCAAGGCCTTAAATTCTTTTATCAAATTTATCAAGCAACTACTCGTATTTTCCATATCACTCTGATCAAGTTTGATGAGCAGCACAGAAGCAGGGTCAACTTGCTCCATAGAACCCGCGGAAGACTCCCATATTATTGAAGCAGTCCCTCTAGGGAGGAACCAGCCTATGGATTAGTTAGTAATGTTGACAGCTTGTGCGGTCGTTTGGGTACTGCTTCTTGGATTCGAATCCAACAGACGACACTGTTTATTGTGTTATCAGTTATCAGGCAAAGATGCCAGACAGCTGCACATTTGAAGATTCCCCTTCTGATGCCCCGTCTTTACATGTCTCTGCGACAGGACATCTGCAGCCCAACGCAAGTCAATAGCAGACTTGGCAGAGTCTCGAAAGTCCTTGGTGGAGGTACAGCCATCCCCCTTCTTTCAGTATTATCATGTGTAGTATCTCCCTTGAATCATCCAATTTCAGGATCCACAATTCTGACCCAAACCGGTCTGGCGGGGTGTACACCCTTGGCCAGGTGATGAAAATGTATGGTCCAGATGAAGAGACGACGGTTGAAGCAGCCACCAGCCGAACAAGCTTGAGTGGTTGGTGCGCCCACGAACTGATGGAAGTCAGCAGCGCAAGGGTGTTTGCATTTTCTTCAATCACAATCCATCAGTATGCTGGTACATACTGGTAATTACTGGTACAATCTGGTACACAAAGCTCAATGCCGGAGTGGAATACAGCCCGAGAGTTGGTTAAGAATCCGAAAGCTTGAGGCTCAGGGTCCCTCAAATGCTTATTTTTAAATGCGGGCAAATTTCCACCACAATAGGTCGAGGGTCCCTCAAATTCTTAGAGCATTCTTAGTTATGTATTGTATGCATTTGCGCAATTTGGAGCGAGCTAAAGCGAGGTAACGAGGTGGAGTTGGCAGATTTGACAAGAGGCATACGAAAAAACAATTGTTTAGAGTTTAGAGCCTGAAAATTGTTTTTTTTGCAAAGCCGGGCTTGTCTGAGTTTCACAAGAGCAGTGCCGAAAAAACATTTTTTTAGAGCTTGAAAAATTGTTTTTTTTTGCAAAGCCGGGCTTGTCTGAGTTTCACAAGAGCAGTGCCGAAAAAACATTTTTTAGAGCCTGAAAAATTGTTTTTTTGCCACTATGTAGTTTTCTTGGTTTCCTGTAGTCTGCCTTTCACAATCACACCACGCGCACAACTTGTCAGAGTTGTTGCAAGGTCCGATTTCATCCCACAGGGCTAAGGTGTCCAAGCATGCGCGAAAAAACATTTTTTCGGAGCTTGAAAAAAATGTTTTTCTGCAAAGCCCGATTTCATCCCATAAGTTAAGGCCATAAGGGGTCACTCCACAAAAAAAAAGTGAACCGCAAAGGGGAATTGCAAGCCTCACGTATAAGCAGTAATTTACCAGTAGTACCGCACAAGGCGGTGGCGGAAGTTTCAAAAATAGGAAACCTATAGGAGAGCTTGGTTGTTGTGAATCAGGGATGGCAGAGCGAAGCCACTGATGGATTGAAA
>Ga0126342_10000384_pt1 | contig 46091 bp, 33 predicted proteins | sample Cyp1metagenome_FD_92528 | JGI IMG/M metagenome (GOLD analysis project Ga0126342, IMG submission 92528) | Coral microbial communities from Lord Howe Island, Old Settlement Bay, Australia - Cyphastrea 1 metagenome | ecosystem: Host-associated > Invertebrates > Cnidaria > Coral ...
ATTATCATCTATTATCATCTATTATCATCTATTATCATCTATTATCATCTATTATCATCTATTATCATCTATTATCATCTATTATCATCTATTATCATCTATTATCATCTATTATCATCTATTGTCATCTATTATCATCTATTATCATCTATTATCATCTATTATCATCTATTATCATCTATTATCATCTATTATCATCTATTATCATTTATTATCATCTATTATCATCTATTATCATCTATTATCATCTATTATCATCTATTATCATCTATTATCATCTACTATCATCTATTATCATCTATTGTCATCTATTATCCCATGATTGGCTATATCCCATGATTGGCTGTTGTGGCACTACATATTGTGTTTGCCAATTCTTCCTGTGCCATCTTGGCCGTTTTTCGGCCAAGAAGGTCGAAAATCCCTCTGGGAAAATGATCTGCCGGTGGGTGGAAACCATATGTCAATGTACCTTGTGGGATTCTGGAGCGTAAAAGCATGCTATTAACATTGCCAATCTTAGATACCCTGCAAAAAATGACAAATTCTTTGCTGGTGAACGTAGATATTCCCATTAATGCCAAAAGACTAGTTAGGATTAAAGTATCCATGTAAGATTGACCTAGTTAATAGGTTCATCTACTATTTCGACTGGGCCATTTTCAATAGATATGTTAGTCATTACCAGAGGCTATTTCAACCTAAGATGATTCAGCCAAACATCGATCTGTTTTAGGAATTGGTCCGTTATTTGCTAGGAAATGGGGGATGTAGTAGACAATATTAATATAATTTTGTAAGATCTATGATAGATATATGATGTTAACTAGGGGTTATGGTAGATATATCATGATATATCTTGGCTGAATCATGCTAGGTTGAAATAGATACCATCTGATTATTTAACATAGCCATGGAAAATCACCATGTTTAATAGGTAGACCATCTATAAATGGGCCATTTTCCATGGCTATGTTAAATAACCAGAGGGTAGATATATCGTTGGATGTTATAAACCAACTTACTTATCATGCGGGATAGCAAGTCATCACTCTGGATGAATCAACCCTGGCTGATGTTGCTACGAAATCCTCATAGTTTTTTGGCTGTAGAAAAAAAACACACCATGTTTGCTGGTTAAAGCACAAGTTGGGTTGCTCAAGTGGCTTGAGTCTTCATGTTTGTTGCTGAATTTCCGGTATTTTTGGCTTACTGGTGCTAAACGCATGGAATTTTCGGGAATGATCCACTGGCTAACTATCAATAATCATCCCAGCAACCCCCAAGCCATCCATTCCCATCCATTTCCAGGCGCCGTGAACTGTTCTTCGCAGACCTGGATGTGGATCTCATTTCCGGAGATATAGGCGCGGATGCGCTTCTCATCATTCTCCTCAGATGTTCAAATGCGATGCAGAAACCATCAGAAATGCTGGCTTTTGACCAGTAGATCCATCAGAAATGCTGGCTTTTGACCAGTAGATCGAGAAAAATTGCTATTCAGCTATTCAACCAGCGAGATTTATGGAGATTTGCTATGGATTTATGGGATCCATCCAGCATCAAACATGGTCTAATTTTTCCCATGAATTTCTTGTTGGATAAAACTGATCAGGATTCAGCGATAAGTGGAGTTGTCCGTTGGTCATGGTTTCTCCAACAATGGTGATCAACATGACGCATTTTATGGATTTTTATGGCACTTCATTGAAACAATGATCATAAAATATCACCAGTTTTGTTCTTTTGGTGCCATCTCACCAAGCTGAAGCCGGAAGCAGTACATCATTGGTGATGGCACCAGCTTTTTTGGGGGGTTTGATTCTCAGTACATGGATGAAAACCTTTGAAATTGAAACTCAGAATACACATAACTTAGTATCCATCAACTACCCTCCGGTAATTTAACGTAGCTATTGAAAATGGCAATTTATAGTGAGTTTTCCCATTAAAAATGGTGATTTTCTATAGTTATGTTAGTTTACCAGAGGGTATCCACATATCCATCCAATGATATCCAATGTAATTGGGTTCCATAGATATCTGTTGGTGGAGCTTACTGCGGGTTTTGTGACATCTTGGCGAAATCCCTGAAATCCGACCCAGATGTGGCTAAGGGGCCCATTGCCTTGGAAACCTGGCTGTTGTGAGTATGGAATATCCCATACCCATGACGGATCCATGGTGCTATATATGGTGTGCCATGGATCCCATCAATATACCCCCTTTATGTTTGCATATATACCAGCACCATGGATCCGTCATGGGATATACCATCTGGCTAATTAACATAGCGAACTGGAAAATGGATGAAAATGGTCCATGAATATAGAGGCTAAACATGATGATTTACCTATCCAAAATGGGTGGATTTTCCAGTTCGCTACGTTAGTCATAACCAGCTACGGTACCCATTGATGCTGAGGTCAGCTACATCAGCTACATCAGCTTGATGAAATTCAGTGTTCATTGGTAAACTCCTGAGAAACTGACAGGTAAATCCACCGTTTTAACCATAATTCAATTAATTCCCATTTTACTTGTTTCATATAAAATCCGGTAGAATCCCAACGTTTCATGTTTCAGATCATCATAAACCCATCATAAATCATCATAAATATTATGGATGCGATATGATGCGATGATGCAATATATCTGGGCAAATTATAGTAATTCACTGACCTGAAATAAGGCCATTTTGGGATGAGTCCTCTTATTTTTTTCATGATTCCAGGGCTCGGGAGATCAGTGAGGTCGTGATAATTTGGTTAGATATATTGGGGATACAGTGGTATATTCATGAGTTATAACCATTGATCATCCATTATTGTTGGTTCTAGCCCAATTACCCTCTGGTAAACTAACATTGCTATTGAAAGTGGCCATTTATAGTGGATTTACCCATTAATAGCATGGTGATTTTCCATAGTTATGTAAAACATTTGCATGTTTACCTAGAAGCCAACTCACAGCTGTCAAGGTGAACAGTGAACACTGCAACATTCTCAAATGAATGGCTCATGGCATGGCTTGGCATGGCTTGGCGTGGCATGTTGAATAGATTAATTGCACCCGTGCCCTCATGACTCATGATCTCATCAGCGGAGATTAGGAATCAGGACATGTGATGTGACACAGTCACACAGTTCAACTAAATCAGTTTGCACAGCGATAAAGAAATGGCGCAATAATCTTTCATGAGCAAAGACAAAAAATCTTCTCCTTCAAGGACCCCTCCGAGCGCTGCAGGGACCTCGCACCAAACGTGGTCGCGGGTCCCGTTTGGGATCCTGCAAAGCTCGGAGCCAAGCGCCCTTGACCTGTGTGGTGGTCATGCAATCCGCGGTCGCTTGTCGCTTGTCGCATGGCGCAGCCAATGAAGTCGACTGCAACCTTTCCTACTGTTGTCTTCTCTCCACGGGAAGTCTGGGTCCTCTCTTTATACCTAAAGCGGGATGAGAAACATTTGCCAGAGGGTATATTGACCACATCTGGTTAATCCTAAACATATCTTTGCAATGACTGCAAATTTGAGATCTTTTACCAACAATAAGGCTAGAACCAGCAATAATGGATGATCAATGGTTATAAATCATAAATATACCACTGTATCCCCAGTTAATCCTCAACAAAAAACGATGTTCGATCGTCATTCACCAACCTTGCCAAGATGGTGAGCTCGAGCAGTGAGGTCATCACTGTTTTTTTCCCTGATTCACCGAGATTTTCGTTGCTTCATCCCTGATCTTATCCCCACTTTTTAAGGTGAATTTCGGATTTGAGTGAGTCATATGTTTTCGTGAATTTTGTTGTATAAAATTTGGTGAGTCATATTTTCAAGCAGGATTTCGGATGTTTGTCGCTTAACATCTATAAAATGTTACTATATGTTACTATATCCAAATTGGGTTTAAAACATCTATAAATTCCATATTAACTCCATATAAACTATACATCAACATTGCGAATCTTAGATACCTGGCAAAAAAATCTAATTTTTAGCTGGCAAAAGTGGATATTTCCATTGAAATCGCAAAAGATTAAAGGATTAAACTACCCATCCAAGGTTGACCCTCTAGTAATTTAACGTAGCTATTGAAAATGACCATTAATAGTGGATTTTCCCATTAATAGCATGGTGATTTTCAATAGCTATGTTGACATAACCAGAGGGTACCACCCATTTTGCGCATGTTTCAGCCCTGTTCATTTACAAAACGCGTCCGCGCCAAGGCACATCCGAGCAGCTGGCGCCGTGGATCATGGCGGCAATGGTCTCACTGGGCCGAGCCTGCCACCCGAAAAAAGAAACATGTGCAGTGAAGAAAATAGCCTGGTGAATTGATTGCTTTTTGGGGGATTATACTACCTGATTACTACCTGTTTTTAATGGGGTTTTAATGGGATTTTATGGTGATCAATATGGATTCATGGAACTTACCCTCTGGTAATGACTAAACTTGCTATTGAAAGTGGCCATAGAAATAGTGGATTTTCCCATAAATAGCATGGTGATTTTCAATAGCTATTTTGACATAACCAGAGGGTAATTGATTGCTATAGGGGATTATACTACCTGTATTACTGGGGATTATATATATAATATATATATATAATAACTATGGACTATGGATATATATATATATATATGGTTGATGGTTTGAACCATGTTGAACAATGTTAGTCAGTTGGGAAGGATTATCCATTCATACTATGGAAAATAAAATAAAATAAATGAAACCACCAACCAGAAAATACCCTGCTTAATTGATTGCTATAGGGGATTATACTACCTGTTTTACTGGGGATTATGATAGGTTCTGGCTCTACACCTTCCAGTGGTGAACCTGTTACCCACCGATAGTAGAGAGCCCGTGACACCAAATCATGGATGTACTGGTTAGGGGCCTTGCTCCTGGCAGTCAATTCAAGATCGTAGCCTATGTTGAAAGTTCCAGCTTGGGAATTCTCCAGTGCCGTGGGGTGTCCCCAGCCCAGCGTTTCCGGATCACGAATGCCACGGACTTGGAAGAGGGCAAATACACTTTCTACGGACTGGAGAAGTGTGCACGGGACTTGGACTCTTGTCTTTTTGTCAGCTCCACTGAAGCCATCATGCATCATGACAAAGGGCATTTTCAAAACCTTGTGATTTTGGATTTGTGTAGTGGGATAGGAGGATTCTCAATGGGTTCCAAAATTCTTGGTCTCCAAACAGAAGGGTTCGTGGAACGCAATCCTCTGGCCTGCATGGCTCTTCGGGCCAATTTTGAGGGACCAGTTTTCCAGGGTGACTTGGAAGATGACGAGATCCTGAAGCAGCTGCACAAGAAGCGCACTGGATACCACTTGGAGATAACTGGTGGGTTTCCATGCCAAGGTTACTCCCGACAAGGCGATCAGCTTGGCCTTGATGACCATCGAAGCCATGGACTTCACCACATCCTAAGCTATGCCTGGTTTCTCCAAGCCGATGCGGTGATCCTTGAATGCGTGGCTAATGTCACTCATTTCCCCAGGACACAGGAATGCATCGATGACTTTGCGCTTCAGGCAGACATGACTTGCCACAAGCTTGTCTTCGACCTTCAGCACCAGTGGCCGGTTCGACGCAACAGGTTCTGGTGCTACATGCTGGCCAAGACCTTCGCATCTTTTCCAATCCAACCATGGCCGGTTTCCACTGATTGCCAACAGTTGCAGGAGATCATGCCAATGGATGCCATTTGGCCACCTGAAGTTGAACAGCAACTGGAGTGGGATGCCAACGAGCTTGCCATCTACCTGAACCCAGAGTATGGGGCAGATCAACGACTTCTTCTACCTGAAGATAAAGCTCCAACGGTCTTGCATTCCTGGGGCCATGTCCATCGCCCATGCCCCTGCGGATGCCGAGCAGCATTCAGCGATCACCGATTGAGGCAGGGCGGTGCTCGTGGATTTGGACTTTTGTCCGCGTGCACCGGCAAGTATCGACACTTGCATCCAGCTGAAGGAGCACTACTTTGCACCGTTCCACCAGATTTCCAATTTCCCATGCCGCCCAGATCCGCCTTGTGCATGCTTGGACAGATCGATTCAGTCGCATCTTCTTGCCCAAATGCAGTACCAAACTTGGGGGTGGACAGGCATTGACCCTTCACAATGCATCCAGGTCTTCAAGCAGTACCTGATTGCCACCTCCTTTCGCAAATGGATCACTCCAAGGATGTATCAACCCCGAAGCATTCACCTTCACTTTGAGGACGAGCCCAACACCTTCGAAGTGATCATCAATCGACCTACTACGGTCTGCGAACTTGCTCAGGCAGAAAAGGCACTTTGCGGATGGGGCCACTATGCCATTGTCCTCCAGAATGGTCAGCGGGTGCCATTAGATGCACTGCTCCACACGGACATCTTGTACACCATCTCTCTGCGAAAAAGTGCACAAGTGAAGACCTGCTCTGAACCCAGTATCACAGGAGGAGGTCCTGAACACTCCGATGGGCTTGGTGACAAGATCATTTGGCGCTACATGCAGGCCTTGTCAACTTTTGCAGGCACTGTCAGTGGAGAACGGCCCTGGATCATTTACCCCTTCCGGGTTGAGCACTTCCTGTCTCAGCAGCTGCCTGACGAACTATGCTCCTGTTGGAGGCAACAACATCTACAGTCCAATGGCCAAGTTTTCTTGATCTGCGAGCTTGACCACCATTGGCTATTACTGGAAGGACACAAGGATGAGCTTTGCAATGGACTTTCATGGACCCTTCACGATGGACTTCGATTGGGTCAGCAGCTCAAGACACTAGCCCTTGTAGCTCAAAAGATTGGTGTCATCTTGGACTTGGACTTTGTTGACATCAAGATGGGTCATGGACTTCAGCAGACCCACCCAGCAACATGTGGCACAATTGCACTTGTGCAAATGGCCATGGAATTGGACCTTATCCCTCTGGATCCTGGATTTGATCCACGGCAACTCCATGCATGGCTTGTGACAAGGCAACCACCCAGCCTCATCCACGCACATGGGCCTGGTCTCAGCCCGGACATGCACAACAAGCTCACCAATATGCTTCAACAACATGGAGTCCCTGAGGACGCAGTTGATGCTAGGACGAGACTGGTCATTCAGAAATTGGGGGTGTCTGCCATCCAGGAAGCATTTGGAGCAAAAAACTGCTGGGCCTATTTGAAGGCCATTGCTAGCAGACCCTCCATCTCACTGCGACTTGTCTTGCCAGATGAGCTGTCAAAGCACGTGGCAGCAACCTCAGCGACAAGATTTGGAGCAAATGTCAGCAACGCGAAAGGCAAGAAGAAGAAACCAGACTCCAAAGCAAACACTCCGACACTTAGCTTGGACCCGGACCAGCTGATGTTGACACACACACATTTTCGTGATCAAGATGATGATGAGGTGGAGCAAATTCCATTCACAGCAGTTGAAGCAGAAGCCACCGGCATTGCCATCTGCACTCTGGCGCAAGGTTGTCACTTTGTCCAGACCAAGCAGTCCATCAGCACAAAGCCGCTGGCCATACTCCTGACTGAACGACCTCCACTACAATTTCAGGAAGAGCACGAGGTGAGACCTGTGTCATTTGCTGCCAAATACATTGGCACTGGCGAGCCTATCATTGTCTTTGGCGCTCTCAAGAATTTGGGAGATGTTCCGATCACTCAGCACATTCCAGGAGCACATGAACAACCCACACTGGTCTCCACTCAAGTTGTCAAGGTCCAAGTGTTCAGAGATGAGTTCCAAGAATCCTGGCAACAGTTGGCTCAATCGCCAGTGAAAACACTATGTCAAGCAGTGCCTCGACTTCAACTATGCCCAGGCAAAGATTGCGGCCCAGACTGCGCTCGATCACATGCAGCTGTCGATGAAGAACTTGATTCCATCCTGTTGGAGATTTGGTCTCGAACATTCACCAAGTTGGAAGGTGGCAAGGTACCAGCCATGGATGCCCAGATCTTTGGGGTCTTTTTGAGAATCCCAGCCTCCATTCTTGATGCACTGCTCCAATTATCGGTGCCTGGTGTGTACTTTGAGCCCAGATCGGCCAAAACCAAAGGCCACGACGAGCGGTACAGAGTCATTTGGCTCCCAGCCCGCACCTATGAGGAGGCCATACACACCTGTCGTACACACGTACATGCACTTGGCCTGATTCGAATGAAGCGGAAGTATGGCATCAGAGTTTTGGCTGAGCACGAAGAACTCACCTTCAAGCAGATCAAACCCGATGCTACTTGGGTCAATGCTCAAGTTCAGCGCATTTTCCAGCTGTTCCCCTTGCCGCATGGCCTCCAGCGTGGTGGTGTTATCAAGCTCCTCAAGGACCTTGACTGGGCTGTTAAACCCCTACAACCAGGCAAAGGAAGTGCGGAAGCCATGTCATGGCAGGTGGGGGCATCAGCACCACCGCCCCAAGATGTGATCACAGGCTTTGGCCGAGAGATCCTCATCACCGAGATCACCCGTGAAGGGAAGCCAATGCCACAGCCCAAACTGGTGGCTTCAGCCAAGACTCAGCAGTACATGAGGGCCGAAGCTTCATCATCGGCATCATCTCAGGGGGCCACAACAGTTGATCCTTGGACACTACCGGGGAAAGATCCCTGGAAAACAACTTCAGCCCCCAAAGCTGCACCAACTGGCAAGAGCCATCTTCAAGAGGTCACAGGCCATCTGAAAGAAGAGCTCACGGTGGCCATGCGACAAAAATTTGAGGAGCTGAGCCAGAATCACATCGTCACTGAGGATTTTGAAGGCCAACAAGCCAACAACCTCAAGCGCTTCCAGCAGATTGAGAACTCTCTTGGTGAGATGCAGGCACAACAACTCAAGTTCTCAGGATGGTTCACCTCCATTGGACAGCAAGTTCAGGCAACTGAGGCATCCATTCAAGGCATCCAGTACACACTCAGCACCCACCAAGCAGATCTACAAGGACTACACCATGAGGTCAAAGGTGTTTCAGAACAAGTTGGCCAAGCAGTCCACAATGCTCTTCAAAACCATAAGACAGAGGTGGCAAGTGACTTTGATGCTCGTTTTGACAGGCTGGAAGCTCTTTTCAGCAAGAAGCATCGTAGCGAATGACTATGTGGGGCGCGGCCTGCATGTGGGACCAGCAGGCTGAAACGCCCACCAACAATATCAGGCATCTTTTGGCTCTTCTTTGTCTTTTGGCAGATTACCATGGGTGCGGCCATCCAACTGCCCTTTGTTGAGCACACCGTTCCCAGCGCAGCATCTTCGGATGACCGCGAAAGCCAGTCGGGGGCTTTGGATTGGCAAGGCGCCACTTTGTCATTTGAAGTGCATGGCAACCAGATGCATCATAGCATCTGGAGTCTTGGCCATCGATTTGGTGAAGCACAACACCCAGGACCTCACCAAAGCCTCGTTCTTGGATGCACAAACCCTGGTGGATTGCGCAACAAAGAGGCCCTTGCAGTGGCACAAGGACCTGGAATCTGGACGTACTCGGAGACCCATTTGTCTTCCATTACACAAGTCTCATCTGGGAAGGCCTTGAAGCATGCCGCCCGGCAAGAAAACAGACTGCTGAGGCCATTTTTCAGTGCACCAGCTCCATTGCGCAGTCGTTCAGACTGGGCTGGAACCTGGACTGGGGTAGTTTGTACAAGTGATTTTTGCTCTAAGCAGCTTCAAGTTGAATGGCCACCAGATTTGTGGAACTCTGGTCGCGTTTTGGCCACCCAGCATCAAATTGGGACCCACAGTATCACTGTGGTGTCACTTTACGGTTTGCCCCGTGGTCCCACTTGGCCGCGTGCCGCAACGATCATGAATGACATCTTGGCTTTCATCTCCAAGACCTTTGTTTTTGGCCACTCTGGCCTTGTGGCTATATGTGGGGACTTCAACTTTAGTCCTCATGAGCTGGAGCATTTCAACATCTGGCGTTCAGCAGGGTGGTGTTCAGCACAAGAGCTGGCTACGACACGTTGGGACCATGTTTGGACGCCAACATGCAAAGGCGCCACTGAGCGGGACATCATCTGGCTTTCGCCAGCGGCAGCTTCATTGTGCACTGGCCTCCATATCGAGGATGTCTTCTGTGACCACAGCTCTATTTCAGTCACACTGGACCTTGCCGAGGCTCCAACCACGGTCCTCACTTGGCCTCGCCCTCAAGAAATCAATTGGGAGCAGGTTGATGTAGCAGGATGGCATGCACACTGTAGTGACTGCACCATGGAGGTTGACCCTGACTCCACGGTTCATATGACCAATTTTGCGCAGCATTTTGAGAACTCGCTGAACGGCTATGTGGGACAGCCTGGAAGCGACTTGCAGTCTGCTCAGAAGGGCCGTTCCAAGAGACTGAAACCTGCCAAGCAGACACTACAACCAACAACATGCCGTGCCAGCCGACCGGGCGAAGTAGCCTTGACCCAGGATCTGGTGGGAACAGCAGTGCTCCAATGGTTTCGACAGTTACGAAGAATACAGTCATACTGCCATTCGATCAAGGCAGGGCGACTGCACAATGAAGCAGTAGTCTACAGAGCCGAGCTGTGGACTTCAATCAAGCGGGCGTCTGGCTTTCAACATGGCTTTGCCTACTGGTGGGATCAGCAGGAATTTTTCCATGCTGTTGGTCCATTACCATTGCACCCTCCGGGCGCTGCCATTGCCAAGAGGATCTATGAAGCTTTTCACCATGCATTTCGAGCTTTTGAGCGTTGGCACTTAGCGCAGAAGAATCGACTGATCCAGACCAAATATGAAAAGGCAACTCAAGCCATTTTCAAGGACCTGCGCGATCCATCACCAGACCAGATTGACAGCCTGTGGACTTCAAAGGCTTACCAAGTGATCGCAGTGCGAGAAGAATCCAAAGCAGTTCTTCTTGATGATGGCATCCGGCCTCTGCCGGGATCAACATGGTATCACAACGGCTGTGGGCTAACCGTTGATGGATACATTGATGAAATGTTGGTCTTCAAACAGTGGCCTAACCTTGCGGTCGGGGATGTTCTCACACAGGCTTCTCACACCAGCTCAGATGCGCAAGTTCATGAACAACTCATAGATTTATGGAAACCACGTTGGCAACAACTTCATGCAGTTGACCCAGACCATTGGAGCAGAATCACCGGCTTCATTCAGAGCTACATGCCCAGTTTTGATTTTGTTTTACCAGATATCACTCTGGACCAGTGGATGCGGACTGTCAAGCGCTTCAAGCCTAATGCAGCTCGAGGCGCTGACGGCTTTGCCAAAAGGGACCTTCTCAACATGTCCCCCATGCATGTGAACTGGTTACTTCAATTTCTGATGAGGATTGAACTTGAAGATTTGGAATGGCCACAGCAGCTTCAGCAGGGCCTAGTGCTAGCCATAGCCAAGCACAGTGGAGCACATGAGCCTGGGTCTTATCGACCCATTGTTCTCTTTTCCATCATCTACAGATGCTGGGGCTCTTTGCGATCTCGACAGCTGCTACGTGCCATTGAGAACTTCGTCCACTCAGATGCACTAGGCTTCCTACCTGGCCGAGAAGCCATGCAGTCCTGGCTACAGATCCAGGCCAGTGTGGAGCTGGCTCTCAACACGGGCCAGGCCGTTTCAGGCCTAGCTGTAGACTTTGTCAAGGCCTTTAACAACATACGAAGGCCTCAGTGGTTTGAGCTGGCCAAGCATTTAGGCCTACCACAGCGGATCCTGCGGCCATGGCAAAGATTCCTTTCTTCTTTTACCAGACGTTTCCAAGTGCACAACCACCTGAGTTTGCCTCTCACATCGGATGTGGGTTTTGCAGAGGGCGACCCTTTGAGCGTTCCGGCAATGGCCATACTTGATTGGGCACTTCATGTTTATCAGTCTCAGTATGCTCCATTGACAAGGACCATGTCATTTGTTGACAACATTTCTATGCTGTCACGGCAAGTCATGACTTTGGTTTGGGCGTTCTTCTCCTTGCATGCCTTTTTGGAGCTCTGGGGACTGGAGATTGATTTGGACAAATCATACTCATGGAGTACTACCCCACAAACCAGGGCACAACTTGCACCACTGGGTCTGCGAGTTGTAGAGGACGTTTCAGAGCTTGGAGGATCTCTGACTTTTAGCTCTGCCGCAAGGGTCAGGATCTTTTTGAAACGGGGTGCCAAACTTGAACAGAAATGGGCGCGCCTCCGTATTTCGAAGGCGCCCTTGGCTCAAAAGTTGATGGTATTGCCCATGGTTTTTTGGGCATCAGCATTGCATGGAGCTTTGGGCTGTATCTTTGCGGAGAGCCATTTGCACCATTTGAGGGAAAAGGCTGTGGCAGCATTGGGGCTCAAAACAGGTGGATCCAATCCACTCTTGCGGCTCACCCTGGCACAACCCCATACTGCTGATCCAGGTTTTTATCATTTGCGACACTGCATTTTTGATTTCAGACGTATCTGCAGTAAAACTCCAGATCTCACGGTGCAATGGCGTCAGTTCATGCGGCTCTACAGTGGGCGTAAACTACCAGGGCCATTCTACAAGATTGTTGAGCTCTTTAGCCAGATAGGTTGGTCTATAGTGGTTCCTCCATTTTTCACAGATCATGATGGCTTTGTTCACAATTTGTATGATGTGCCAAACTCCACTTTGGATGCACTGCTTTTTGATGCGTGGCTCCAATATGTTGCTGTTCAAGTGCAGCACCGCAGAACCATGCATGACCTTTGCGGCATTGATCCTGAGTTGACACTCTTGGACCGTGCCCATATGACAGCATTGGAACTGGGAAGAACCATGGCATTGCAATGTGGGGCGTTCCTTTCGGATTGGCACCAAGCCAAGTTTGATCCAGCTAAGCAGCAAATCTGCCAGCTATGCCTGGTTCCAAACACACAGCGGCATTGGTTTGTCTGCCCCCATTTTGACAATGTGCGTACCGAGATCATGGAACCCTTCAACTGGATTTCCGAAATCCCAGACTGCACGGTCTCACATTTGTTGGTGCCGCGGAACCCCTATGCGGTGGAGTTCAAATCTTACTTCCTGTCACTGGAGGATGCCACCGGCAGTTTCCATTCGGAACCAGGAGAGGGTTTGCAAAATCTTTTTTCAGATGGTTCCTTTTTCCCAGGAATACCCAAAATAGCAGGGGTTGGGGCTTGGTCGTTAGTCAATGCCACAAGTGGACAAGTGATTGGCGCTGGCCCTCTGCATGGCTTGACGCAAAGCATTGCACGAGCTGAGCTATGCGGCGCCCTTGCGGCCATCAAGTGGGTTGCGCACTTCCAGACGATGGCGTGCCTGTGGTGCGACTCCAAGCATGTTGTTGATGGCCTACAAGCCCTTTTGGATGGACGCTGGACGACTCAGGACTCAATCTGTGAAAACCATGACCTTTGGCAACAAGCTGAAGCAATGCTCGCAGACATCCCTGACGGGCACTTTCAAGTGAATTGGACTCCTTCACACCTGGACTTTGTTCAATGTGAATCCACCTGGGAGGAATGGCTGGCGACTTGGAATGCCATTGCAGATAGTTTGGCTGTTTCCGTCAATGAAGCTCGCTCATATGAGTACAACGACTTGCAGTACAAGGCTCAGCAACGCTTTGCTTTCTGGTCAGAAAGACTGCGCCTTATCCGAAAGTTTTTCTGGACAGTGGCAGACAGTAAAGCACGGGACGAAGAAGTGATCGATTTGACGGCCAGTGAGGCGTTTGAGTGGCCCCAGCTTGGAATTGACCTAGCTGTTTCTGATGCTATGCCAATTAATTGGCAGACTCAGTTGAAATCCCATCTTGTAAAGATGAAGTACCCGATTGAATTCGTTTTTGCCATTTTTGACATTATTTTCAGTTTTGAGTCTCCCGCTGTGGATTTGGCGCCTGTTGGTTTTGTTGAATTGACTATTTGGTGTATCCGGGAGACTCCCATCACCTTCCCCTTTTGGAATCCAAGCACTCATAGTTGGGACTTGAAGCGTTATCATGATGTTTTGTTGAAGCCTACTTTGGCTTCTGTGTGCCAGGTTGTTCGTCATGTTTTGACCAAAAGTCTCCACATCATGGGCTTGGAACATTACCTGTTGAAAGGTTTTCGCAAGCCAGAGGCTGGTTTCACTTTGCCATTGGACGGAATTGCATGCTGTACAAACCACACCGTCTTGAGCAAGCTAGCCTCCTGTAGCATGGCAGCCGCAGGTCAGACAAAGTTTAGGAAATCCTCTGACTTGGCGCGGCCGATCTGAGACCAGAGACATTGGCGGCGACTGCACCGCTTGCACTTGCTTGCTGTGCATGGCCGCCACGCAAAGCAGTCCGTGATATACTGGGGATTATGATGGGCCCCATAGTTGGCAGAATATGCTGGAAATAGCGGAAATGGTGGAAATGGTGAGAATAGTGGAAATGTCATCCCACCCCATTATGGAAGAATGTAAATATCCAGCTATGCAGTACTGGGGATAGTACAGGGATAAATATGGGATCATGAGGGAATAACTTGGCTTATTAAATATGCGGATGTCTCCCAAAAATGATGATAAGATATGATAATAATCATGGATTTTACCAGATTACACAATATGGGGAGAACATGGGATGTAACCAGCATTAACGAAACTATCTAGGTAAATTATAATATTTCACTAACCTGAATTGTTCGGCCATAAAAGGGGATGATTTCGCTTACTAGCCATAGATCCAGGGTTCGGGAGAACAGTGAGGTCGTTATAATTTACCCAGAACTATCATCTATTACTATTATCATCTATTATCATCTATTATCCCATGATTAGCTATATATTCCCATTTATTCCCATATATTGCTGGTATAATTCCCAGTTATAATTTACCCAGAACTATCATTTGCTCTATCGGAGATGATGAGATATGTGGTCCGCTTATCCCCTCCACGATGCCGCATGGCGGGCTTTTCGTGGGTGGACCAGTTTTTGCGGAATGGGAATCAGAGAAGAAGAAAGAATAAGAAAAACACGCTTACCCCCTGGTAACAGTTCGACCCTGAAAATCACCAGTTTTTAGTGGAAACTAGTCTTCCAACCCCTGGCAGGGTCTATGTTAATTTACTGGAGGGTAAAATTTTTGGATGTCTGTATTCAAGAAATGGTGGATGGTTGTTTTGCAGCTCATTTAACTATCAAAAATGTGGATTCATATGGATATCTAATGACGAAAATTGAGAGATTGTGCCCAAACTGTTGACACTCAAATATGCGGATTTCTATTTTTGCAGAGTATCTGGCTTACACTTTTAAATTGACCAAAACATATAGTGCTATATAATCTATATAAGGCTTGGAAACTTTGACCCATGGTTTTGCATTGCTGTTTCACCCTCAATCCCTTTCCGAAGTCAAAGTCCATCTCACCGAAATCTCCACCCGGCACTTTCTCGACCTTGTGCGTGTGCTTCACTGCATCCTGGGCATTGGAAAAGGCCCCTAAGAAGTTTGGGGATTTGTTTACCATCCATGTTCGAATCGGTCGATTTTTTGGGGGGGTGAGCAGGAATGAGCCGTTCCAACATTCGTATTTCAACAGGGGAAGTTGAACAACTGGAGCCAATGTCAAGACCGGAGGGGCATCCCTACTTTTCAAACTTAGTGGGATAATTCCCCTAACCATCATTCCAGTGCGAAGCATATTCATAATTGGGGATATCATGGGAATATCATGGCTGGTTGGTGGTATACCTACCCCTCTGAAAAGAATGAAAGTCAGCTGGGATGATGACTATTCCCATATATTATGGAACATAAAAAATGTTTGAAACCACCAGCCAGTACTGTACCCCCTGGTAAATTAACAGTTCGACCCTGAAAATCACCAATTGATAGTGGTTTCACTAGTCTTCCAACCCCGATGACTGCCAGGGTCTATGTTAATTTACCAGAGGGTAATCATCATTAATCATTATATATATATATATTAAACATTATTAACAATTATTAACCATCATGATTAGTGGGTTACCCTTTGGGAATTAGGGTAATGGGATATGATGGAATATCATGATATGATGGAACCATGTGGCTCCCCAGAAATCATCCATGGGAATCCAGCTACTAAACCAAGGAGAGTCGTCCAGGGATACGTCCACTTCCAAGGATCCAGTACTAAACCAAGGTTACGGTTGGAGGGTGGTATTTGACGGGAAAGGAATATACAGTCCTGGCTCTAGAAAGGCTTGGTGTGAAGCAAGATTCTAAGATGAAGCAAGTATCATCCATCATTCCCCCCAAAAAATGCAATGACTATGTATGACTCAGAGTCAATTCGGAGCCAATGACAGTAGTAATACTACAGTACCTGCACTGTCCTGAACATGTTTCTCCACTCAAGAATCCAATAGTTGTTACAATCGCGAATCAACAAAAGTCTCAAATAATTCTTTGACAATCGACCACCTTGGTCGCTGCTGCAAGGCCGTAACTAACTCCATCGGCTCCATCTGATGGTAGTCATGTCATGCAGTTGCTCTTGGGCTAGATTAGCTGATTTTTTGAAGGAAACAAACAAGTCTTTATTATGATTAAAAAATCCATTGAATTGATGTTTTTGTCGTGGAATAGATTCACAAAATCCCAAGTCAAAGGTTGTACTGATTGAACGATCCATTGAATTGATGTTTTTGTCGTGGAATAGGTTAATAAAATCCCAAGTCAAATGTTATATATCATGTAATCCACTATTCAGCATGTGGTTGTATTCCATTCCATATCCCCATTAGATCCCATGAATATCCCATGAATATCCCATGAAAAATCCGTGAAATCACCCAAAAAACCCAAGGTCTGACTTGGGTATGGATCAATACCTAGTAATACCATTTTTACTGGGATGAACATCCATTTACCAGCTATTTTGATGTTCACCAGGGGTACTATTGGTTTTGACACACTGCCATTTGGTTTCAGAGCCATGAAATCAACCACTCTCGCCTTCGCGACGTGGATCATCTGTTGGCCCCGCATCTTTTGAACCTCCATGGCCTGCAGTGCAACCATAGAAGATCTGTAGAAGTCTTACAAGATATATCCCACATGTATGAAATCCCATATAGTTCCCATAAAAATTGATGTGGGTATGTAGATGCTATGTAGATGCTATGTAGATGCTATGTAGATGCTATGTAGATGCTATCTATGTACTATATATATATTATGCAACGTGCATGAATTATTGACATTGCATTCTGAGTATATGTATATAATTCTATATATATATATATACACTGTGTATATAAATTGAATCCGTTGCATTCAATCCCAAGAGGCCTATATTTACATTTCACATATGGAATACACACATATACTTTTGAATAGTCATATGCTGCACTGTATAGAGGTACGCCCATATATAATGTAAGTGTGTAAACATTAGATCCACATCAGAATGGCAAGACATAAACATACGGTAACCCCCAAGAAAGAGAAAAGTAACTAATAGCCATGTTTGAATGATATGTTGTTTTTCTGCGTCTTTTTGGGATTTGCTATAGATGGAGTTATTTACGGACTGGCATACATACATATGATAGATGCATTATCCAATCTATATGGTATGGTAACCCATCTATACGGTCAGAAATTTCTTATGCAGTCCATAACTTAGCTGGTAAAAGGATGAGTTTCAACTCATCCATGGATGTGTCTCAAAACAAGATACCCCAATACTTTGATGGTTTAAAAACCTCATTTCCCCCAAAATTGCCATAGCTTGGGGGTAAATTTCTCATCAGACAGACACAGAAGATCAATTTGACAATGATTGCCAATGAATTCCTGGTTCAGCATAGTTCTTTTCCTTCATTTACCTCACCCAAAAACATCACAATTTCCCAGCCATGCCCTGGTTTTCACCTTCCAAAGTTCGGCCACACACCAAAGGCGGCAGTAAAGGCTCTCAGTGACCTTGAGCAGATTGAGCAGGGCTGGGGATCCCAGCAGGTCCCAAGAATTCCAAGGGTTTATCATGAAATTTGACCATCAACTGGTGGTTAATAATGGTCAATGGTGGTTAATAATGCTGGTTATGGTTAACCATTGTGGGTTTCTCATGTTTACAATGTCCTATTTGTTGGACAGGAGGGCATCCTCATTATACCAGGTTGATTAGAATTCACATTACATCCCCATCAAAATGGATTACTGGTTGGTGGTTTCAACCCTACCCTCTGAAAAATGATGGACTTCGTCAGTTGGGATGATTATTCACAATATATGGAGAAAAAATGTTCCAAAGCACCAAGCAGATTATTATTGATTCTTATAACTTATACCCAATGTTGATGAAAATGGATGATACTATACCCCTAATAATCTAGATCATTATGATATGGGGTTGAAATTGAGGATGCCAATTCCAATGGATTATTATTAAATTCTCCCCATTGAAATGGTCATTTAGGTATACCGAACATTTCCAGACAAACCCAACATGCAAATATAGAAAATCCAGGTCCAAAATCTTGGTACATTGGATGGGAAAAGATGTGATTTTTTTCAGCAGCATTGCCATGGGGATCGCTACGAAGTTCACCGGTTCCAGGATTTTTTATTATAATGGTTGGATTGGATGGAAAACAAAATATCAGCAAAATCTGAGATTTTATGACCAAGAATGCATAGAATAGATAGTGTATAACTGTATAACCAACCAAAAAAATGCAATTTGATCAGCAAACAAATTGGCCAATTGGCTTTAGGGAACGAACATGTACAATTTATACTGAGGGCGAACATCTTCAAATGGGGAATTTTGCCAATGGCTAAAGTCGGACACGGCCGTTGCAGGGCGATTCGATGTTTTTTTCCGTGGCAGGTCGATCTTCATCGCCAGTAGGGTCGACAGCAAGGATACCCAGCGCCATGATTTTGCGGGGAAGATAATGGTTAATATATGGTTATTATATGGTTAATGATGGTTAATAATAATCTGGTTGCTGTTTTTTCGCCACCTCTCTGAAAAATGATGGAGTGAGTTCGTCAGATGGGATGATTATTCCCTTCCCAACTGAATGGAAAAATCCTCCATTCATGTTCCAGTCACCACCAAGCAGTTCAAAGTCCGGATCCAACTTTCTTTCCATTTGGGTTGCTTTGACCGAAATTGGGGGCCCTCCGATAAATTTTGGGACAAAGCCACGTAAGGTAAAGTCCATCTATTGCTGGATTATATAAATCAGAGGAAATCCAAGTGTCCAAATGAGTCCAAATGTGTTTGATTAATGTCCGATGTTTGATGGTAAAAATCAGCCATTTCCTTCAGCCCAAATTCAACTCCGCATTTTTGCTGGTTAAAATCCCTAAATTCTTCTTGGGTTACTTAGATTGCCACTTACGCCCCCCGGTGTATTGCATCACTTCCTCATTCCACAACCTGCATTTTTTTTATCAGATTTATATATATATATATATATATTTATATATATATAGTTTAAATATGGCTATGGGTCAAAACCCTGGTACCTAGTGAACATCAAAATAGCTGGTAAATGGATGTTCATCCCACTAAAAATGTATCTATAGGTATTGACCCATACCCATATATTGTAGAACCTGAAAAAAGTGATCCCTGTTCTGTGAACTGATAATCTTAGTCTTGCAGTCGTCAGCAGGACAATCAAGTTCTGGATCGGTACAATTGAAACCACCAACTATTGGCTTTATCTCGCTACGCCAAACAAGGCTTGGCATGAGTCCCATTGCTGATTTGGGAGAGGGGATGACTCTCAATTTCGCTGGTCCCTCAAGGATCAACCAATCAATGATGTCAAGTCTCCCAGTACATACCGGTGCTTTCTTAACTCATGCGAGATCTTCAAGTCACCATGGATTTCAGCCCTAAACGGGTGAGCCATCCGAAGCCTGAGTCCAGCAAACTCGTCCGATGAAACGTAAACCTTTCGTTAAGCCTGGTAACCTGACCAGTGAGATGATTTCATTGCTTTATTCGGGGTACAACGCAGTTATCTGATAGCACCCTATTTGGGGTCCATGTGGAGGTTTCCAATCCATGGGGGTTACCGAAAAAATAGACGTACCCCCAAATCATCCATTATAGATGAGCTTTTCCATTATAAACCATCCAGCTATTTGGGTACCCCATTCTAGGAAACCCCCATACATATATATATATATATATATATCATATATATATATAAATATACACATATATAATCATAAATATATATATATATATATCCATATTTGTTTAGAACGGCTAGATATAACTTCGTGGCTACCCACGATCCTCCCCCTGGGTCTTTCGAACGTTGGGGACCACCACAAAGGAATGAAGTCGTTCATCAGCCAGGGCCTGACAGTAAACTCAGTGGATTTTTCGTGGTTATTTAATGGTGATTTAACCGTCATTTAATGGGATTTTAATACGACTTTAATGGGATTAATGGTGATTTAATTGATTTAGTGGGGATTTAACGGTGATTTAATGGGATTCAATGAGATTTAACGGGATTTAAACAACTGTGGGGATATTGGGAGTATACTGGTGACTAACCATCTAAATTAACAGCTTAAGACAAAGCTTTGTGAAAAATGGAGCGTGCACATGTTTGGAAAGCGTCAAAGGATAAGCCAACTTCAAGGGATACAATTGTTCGAGGAAGAGTAGTACTCACGTCGAAAAATTGGAACATCTACACAGGGAAAATCAAGATGTGGAGGTGTTGTTTGTTCACACAGAAATTACGCATGCGAAACAAAGAAACAAAAAACAATGAGTTTCAACCAACCAACATGTGGATCCATCAAAAAAATCGATGTATTGTACCCACGAAAACAATGCACTGAACATCGCAGGATTGTGACCTATATCGAGGATTGGCTCCGCTGGTTGCTAGGGACTGGTTGCCAATGCCCATCAAATTCCTGTCGGACCTGGTTTGTTTGAGGGCTTTATGATTAACAAGACTTGATGGTTGGTTTATCATGAATACATCGATTATATTTGATTATGATGGTTTATGGTTTATGAAGGTTTATGAAGGTTGATGATGATGATGATGATGATGATGATCCAGCCTGCCAACACTGGTGGTCCAATAAATCGAAATGTGGTGTCGATGAGAAAAAGAAGTGGCAAAAGACCAGTATTTCAAAGGGATGTAAGGGACAAGTGATTGGGGAGGCACCTATATATAGATGAGCCAGCAAATTATCAACATGGCTCGCCAAATAGAAATCCAAAAGTATGGAAACCCAATGGTTTTGGAATCCTTAGCCCTTATTAATTATTTAGTCCATATAAAGTCCCTAGTCCCGCAACAAAAGTTGGGGAAACCCTTCGGGAGACAACGGCGTCAACGGCGTCAACGGCACAACCCGCGCGCGACCTGCATGAAGGGAGAGTCCATGAGATCAAATCCTTAGTGTGTTGAGGCACCAGTTGATTTAAGATGTCAACTGAACAAAAATTGAACAAACATTGCCAATCTTAGATACCCTGCAAAAAATTAAATTCTTTGCTGGTTAGTAGATATTCCCATTGATTCCAAAAGACTAAAGGATTAAAGTATCCATGTAAGATTGACCCAGACTTGAACAAATCTCACGAAGATTTACAAAAAAACTGATCTTCACTTAAATGAACATTCAATATGTACATTTACAAAGCACTAAGCCGTTGCAAAAAAAACAACGGAAGATTTAAGCCGACCTTCCGGGATCATCCCCCGATCATGTCACTTGTTTCAGGCTTGAAAAGGGGGGTATAGATTCCTGGTTGGTGGTATACCTACCCTCCTGAAAAATATGAAACAGTTGGGACTATGAAATTTCAATATATGGAAAAAATAATCCGAATGTTCCGAATCACCAACCAGATTCTATCTGGGCAAATTATAACAATTCACGAACCTGAAAAGTTCGGCTGGGATAGTTCCCCTCTACTAACCATGATCGCCCGTCAGACCAGGGTGCCAGAGATCCTCGGTTTCAGTTCGGTGGTGCCGTTGCCGATTTCTGGTGATACTTCCAACATCAACCCCGAATTTCCAGGGAGGTACAGGAAACCTCTTAGTAGACTCATCTGAGCGAACATGTCAAGTTGAAATCCCAAATATGGTGTCCAAAGTCATGATAGCCCCAAATCATCCAATCGTCATGGATGACCATGACCTATATATAGTATTGAAACCACCATGGTGACGACTGGGGATCCCACATGACTTAAGAACCACCATGTTTGTTGGTTTAAACCACCATTAGATCCCAATAAACCACCATTAAATCCCATAAAACCACCAATTTGCAATAAATCCCATAAAAACCACCATTTTCATCATAAAACCATCATTTGTTTCCCATAAACCACCGGTTTTTGTTGTCTAGTCGTCCTATGAAATCCCAATCAATCCCAAACTCGCCATTTTTTTCCCAAGCTTCGTTCGCCTAAGAGCTGGTTCAAGTCCTGGTGGACATGCGCTTTTAATGGGTTTTTAAATGGGATTTGATCAATGGGAATTTCATATTTATAATTTAAATGGATCCCATTTGGTCATAGGCCTTATAATATATATATATATATATATTAGATGTAGATATTCCCACCATAAACCTACCATGACTCAGTGGGAGATCTTCAGGAATCTAAATTGGAGGTACCTACCACATATATTTTTGAGGCCTATTTTTTAGGCCTATTTTTGAGGAAATTATCCCCACAAAATATGACCAAAAATATGGTACACTACCTCCATTTTGGGATCCTGAAATTCCCATTGATTTGATAGGTGAATCTTATCATAGACCATTTGGGGGTAGCAAATGGCCGCTAGGAAACGTCAAGTTCAGAATCTTGGATTTTGATATGTGAATCTTAGATACCTGTCAACAAAACTCATGTTTAGCTGGTGAATGGACTTATTTATTTTACATCATTTTACCATAGCAAAATAATGTTTAGCACTAAAGTATCATGGGATTTATATATATATACATATATATATATATATATATGTATATATAATTAGTGAGATTTAATGGGATTTGATGGGACTTAATGGGACTTAATGGGATATCACGGCATTCAAAAAATGGGTGTCTGAAAATGGGGTTTGTCTGAAAAATGGCAACTCTTCATAGGGAAAATGCTGGTTGACTCGTTAACCAATGGATTTAGAGGTACCCGATTTTCAGACAAACCCTGGGATTTCATAGGTGAAGGGCATTCTAAATGGGATTTAATAGCTGTGAATGATAATGAATATTATAATGTAATGGTGGTTAACAATATTGAATAGTGATTTACAGTGGCTAATAAATATCAACAATATTCAACGATATAAATCTAGTATTGGCTATTGAATAACAACAATGGTGGTTCCAATGCTAATAACAATGGTTATTACCAAAATATTAGTTAGCGATGGCTATTGAATTACAATTGGTCATTGATTGTCAAATATCAACAATCACTGAATGGAACATGGCCAACCTTGGCTGCTCGATGCTTGAGTCACGTGAAAAAGATGCGAACTGTCTGTTGAGGAGCACTATCCCATTTCACAATGATTGAAACCGCATTAATGATAGTATAACAAACAGACATGGGGGTACGAATTGATTGTTGTTGGGGGAATATATATATATAATAAGTGACCTGGGTTTGTACGTGGGGGGATCCCAAATTTCCATAAGTGTCCTTGTAAACCCACATACACACAATAACACCCACCAAAAGTCACGGCTACTCCAGACTGAACCCTGGGTTTGTCTGAAAATATTGCAAAAACGCAACACCCCAGAAGGTAGAAGGGTACTTTCTATCTTTTAGGTGGTTGCCCTCTGGTAAACAAACAGTTTGCTATTGAAAATGGCCCAGTCGAAATAGTTGATTTACCCATCAAAAATGGTGGCTTTCTATAGTTTTTTGTACGTTTACCAGAGGTTACCCTACCCCAATTTTGATGTTTGTAGCACCATTATGAACCATCATTCACCATCATTCACCATCATTAACCATCAAAAAACCACCATTAATAATCACCATTAACCATCATTAACCACCAAATTTCGATGTTTGTAGCACCATTATCCCTATTCAATTGGCTAAACAAAGCTTGTTGCACCGGCCTCAGATGGGTCATAAAAACCATGGGTCAACCAGAGACGCGTCATGTGAAGGGATTACAAGCAACAGGGAGAAATGAACCATCCAAACATATGGCTGTGTCTGAAAATGTGGTATACCACGGTATACCCCCCAACCAGATAGCCATTTATTATGGCAATGAATGTGTTAAATGATCATAAACCGTCATAAATGTATTAGTCATCATGGGGATAATGAGGATTGACCCATCAGCCATGTTGTTATCCCATTTACCACTGATCAGCGCCCCATGGCCATGAATTTCGCCAAACCATCGCCTGTCGCTGCCACGTCTGCGGATTCGCTAAGAAGCAACACCACATGGACAGCGCCTCGTTCTGCCAGTGGTTTAGCACCTGCCATGCTGCGCCAAGTGCCAAAAAAACGTGGTCATCTAGCAGGATTTCAAATCAAGGCCGATTTCAACTGTTCACAAATCGGCAAAGATGTACTTTTTTCACATGTTATAACAGGGCTAGTTACTAGTTCCATAGATAAAAAGAAAATCACCCAACACACCAAACACGAGGAAAATTGATGGAAATGTGGGTAAGGAAGAGGAAAACAAAGGGAACACACCCAGCAATTTCCATCAATTTTATGCTGGTTGGTGCTTTTAACCATCTTGAAAAATGATGGAGTTCGTCAATGGGAAGGATAACATCCCATATATGAAATGGAAAATAAAATTCATGTTTGAAAGCACCAACCAGGTTTTTTTCGTTTTGATCCCTGACCCTCTGGTAATGACTAACATAACTATGGAACATCACCAACCAGATATTTTTGATATTTTTGCGGGATGAAAACTGATGGTGACCCAGCAATGTCCATCCAATTTTATGTAATCTCTTCCATCAATACTATCCAATTTTGGTTCCACCAATTTTGACAGAGTTATGGAAGCTCAGTTGCCTACGGATCCTGTGGAACTTCTCGCGCCTTGCGACTGAACTCGTAGACACCTTCCTTCCACGAGTGGGTCACCTCGGATCTGCCCAAACTGGAAAGGAATCTTCTGTGAACGTTGGGGTTCGTTCACCCCAGTTCTAAACTGGGGTTAGTTAGGGTTAGTTCACCCCAGTTAATAGGGTTAGTTAGGGTTAGTTCGGGTTAGAAAGGGTTAGTTCTAAAACTTGTTCAATCTGAACTAAGCCTACTCTGCTATACTCTGCTTATATTATAAGTGGGCTTATAACTTATAACAATCCCAGAAGCGTTTTTTTCATAGATCTTGGTTTCAAGTCACCACGTTTCACGGGGGCTCCCGGGACCACAAACCAGAATTTGGCTTTGATTTTCCCAGCTAGAAAACCTCCAGTTATAATGGATTTTCCATAGCTATGTTAAATAATCAGACGGTATCTACTTGGAGTTCTTTTTGGCAAACCCAAACCTATACGGGTCGTGAAACCAGAGTTCTTTTGTTGCCGTTTACGGAGATGCAGTGTACCAATACAAGCAAGCCGTGGTCATTCACTAAAATCATGGCCAATCTTAGACTCGTGGGGAAAAAGGATCCACTCAACAAAAGATTCCCCATTACCCAGTGGTGACTAAAGGATAAAGGACTGAAGGACAATAATTGCATCGCATCAACATTGTTTCTTTAGTGGTTTGACATCTCTTCAAGTATAACCTCATCTGGTTGGTGGTTTCAACCCCTCTGAAAAATATTAGTCAGTTCGGATTATTATTCCCAAGATATGGAAAAATAAAATTCATGTTCCAAACCACCAACCAGTAATGTTTGATCACTTTGCACCATCATCCCGGATTTTTGGACGTTGCTCAAAACCGAAAAACTTCTGTTGCTCAACGTTAATTAAACAGGTAGTGTTCAACACCGTCATCCGCTAAAGGAACCAGGCAGTACAACCCCCAATCATCAACAGCCATCATCATTTACCCTCTGGTAGACCAACATAGCTATGGTGAAAATCACCATTGTTCATGGGTAAATTCACTATTTCTACGGGCCATGTTGAATAGCTATGTTAAATTACCAGAGGGTATCAATCATATCGAATTATATCCAGAGTCGGTTGATGGTTAGAACATGTTAGAGCCCATAATTACACATGATGCTTAAAATCACCCTGCCTCCCCCGGTTCAATACATGTACGATATTGTGTGGAACCTAGGGGGACAGTGTCTATGACAAAAATGATTTAAATTGGGGCTGTAACCCATTTGTAAATGGTAAACTAACAGTTTGCTATTGAAAATGGCTATAGAAATAGTTGATTTACCCATCAAAAATGGTGGTTTTCTACAGTTATGTAAACGTTTACCAGAGGGTAAGTAGGCCTATAAGCCATTTATAAATGGTATAATCATGTATAATTCACTTAGGGAACCTATAAAAACCACTGAACCGAACTTTCGATTCGTGGGATGATCGAAGTTGAACCTAACCAGGATCAACTGATCGCTGCGCAGCCATCCCAGTTGCGAAGAAGAAGTCCGAGTGAAGGCCACTGGGGTTCCTGAGATGTGGCTGCAGAAAAGGACGGACTGTAGGGTGATATAATGGGTATTTAAATGTATATATATATAGAATGTGAGGCCCCCCAGTTATAAGTGGGTTTATAAGCCCCAGTAACTATAGTTATAAGTACCATAAACCATAGTTATTGGAGTTATAAACCAACTTAGCTATCTTGGGGGCCTCACATTGTATACATATATATATACTGGTTGGTGGTTTTAACCATCTTGAAAAATATGAGTTCGTCAATGGGCAGGATGACATCCCATATATGAAATGGAAAAATAAAATCCATGTTCCAAACCACCAACCAGAATATATATATATATATACACCATTTGGTTATTTAACGTAGCTATGGAGAATCACCATTTTTAATGGGTAAATCATCAAACAAACATCTATAAATGGGCCATCTATACCATGGCTATGTTAGTCATAACCAGATGGTATAATGGTGGTAAAATATGGTAAAATTTGATGATTTCATGGGATTTCACGCGGATATTTCATGAGTTTGTTTCATGGGATTGAATGATGATCAAACAGGGATTTCTTGGGATTTCATCTATTTATCAAAGATGGCTGGGAAATCCCGGTCTAAATGGAGCTTTCTAGCTGGGAAAATCTGGTATCAACTGATCTTCCATTGTTGTATTACCGGAGGGTACCTCAAAAATTCTCGTTTGAATGAGTAGAATGATGAAAAAATCACCGCTGGATTTGGGGTCCCATTTTTGGAGCTCCTGTAGTCCGCATGTTCATGAGTGACTTCGGACATTTGTTTGAGATATATCAGTACCGTGGATGATCTGGGAGTGGGTTGGAAAAGGTTCAAATATTTGTAAAACTTAAAACTCGACCCGCAGATTGAATTACACCATGACTGGCTGGTTGGGTTTGCCCGCGACAGTACTTGATGACGCTACCTGGAATGGTCATTCCACAGTGTGCACTGGTTCTTCCCCTCCGATTTCATCATGAATCTCTGGTATGCTACCGTCCCTGTGTTGAAGGGTTTTCACATCTGTTGCTAAACACTCTATGTACATATTTCTGTTCATCAAATTCCAAGGCATATGCGTGAAATATTCTTATGCCCATGTTGGTTGGTTAAAATTAGTATTTTGTCGTTGGGCAAAACGTATTTTGGTTGATGGGACCCTTATTTGTGTTGGTAATTTTCCCAATTCTTTGCGTCAAATCCCATATGATACCTTTCTGTAAAAATTAGAGGGGCCGGTTCGCCGCATAGGTATACCTGTTTACCATCCTTTGGATTTAGATAGTCAACCTACCAGCGGGAAATAACATCTCCAATCCCCATTGGCTGTTCGCTTCCATCGCTTAAACCGCCGTTCTTGTGAGTTAAATCAGTTAGATATAGTTAAATCATGATGTTTTGGCTTGTGAATCCCCAGTCAATGGCCTAAGGACATCAATTTTTACAAATGTCCATTATTGTTCGTCAAATACTATTAGTTTGTTGCGCACATTGCAAAATGCCCGCGCAACTATGTTAGATGCTCCTTTGTTCCTGTCAACATTGCCTAAAAACAAAGCAATCAAACCAAGATCTACCCCACGGAAGTGGCGCATGTGTCTGGGTATCTTTTTGATACCACCAGATTCTGTTGGTTGAACCTCCGTTTCTTACTGGTTGCAAGATCAAAAACCCAGCTTCACCCAAGCATACTTGGATTTGCTTGGACCATGTAGTACTGATATGTGGGAACTTCACCTCTTTTGGGACATAGTAACATGCCCCTTCTTTCCATCTCCGGCCATGACATCCACATACTGCTTGTGGCTTGCTGATGTAATTTTGCCCAATATGCTATACGCAAACTCGTGAGACGTGCGCGTTGCAGAACTGAAATTCCCAAGTTGACCTCTCAAATTCCCCAGCTGACGTAGCGGAAGACACCACATTTTCCAACTCTTGTTGCACACATCAAATCTGCTCTTCGTTGAAGCAAGTTGTGAAAAGTCCTTCCAAACGTTCACGATATGGAAAAAATGGTTTGTGCTTCACAGTTACGAAAAGGGCACTGCAAGTAGTTAATATGCTCGTTAGGGATATTCGGAGACTCCACATAAACCTTTTTTTAGGAAATTTGGTTGGCTGGTATTAATATGCACATAGATGTTTATGGTTTCTACCGTCAAGAAGGAGCTAATCATCAACCAGAGTTACTAGCGATGAGGGCAATCAACTATGGTAATTGTAGTTATAATGGTCGTTGAGGTAATTATGGTTAATAATATACACATGTTGGGGCAGTTTTGCCAATGAAGATCACCAATTTAGAGAATTTTCCTGCTAGCCATGTTTGATTCACGGAAGGTATCCAGATATGATCTGACTATAGTTGCATATATATATACACATATACACGTGTATATATATATATCCCAGAAGGCAGTATGTAGATTCCCATGTTTCATGTTTGAATCATGTTAGATCGCGCTCCAAGGTCTACACGAACGTTACTCTCCGGTAATGAAACATGGCCATGGAAAGACCTCCATCTGGTTGGATGAGTTTCCTATAAAAACCTCCATTTATAATGGCTAACTTCCCATATATTCCCTATGAATTTCCCATAGATGTTCATAAGTTCATTGAAACCCTCTGGTTATGACTAACGTAGCTATGGTATAGATGGCCCATAGAACTAGATGATAAAACTGATGATTTACCTATTGCCAATCTTAGATACCCTGCAAAAAAATAAAAATTCTTTGGTGGTGAACGTAGATATTCCCATTAATACCAAAAGACTAAAGTATCATCAAGTATCCATGTAAGATTTACCATGATTTACCTATTGAACATGGTGATTTCCCGATGGCTTTTCCCTCTACCCTGTGGTAAACGTTTATATAACTATATAATTATGGAAAATCACCATTTATTTCGTGAGTTTTTCCATTAATAGCATGGTGATTTTCCCATCAGTTATGTAAACGTTTACCAGGCCGGGTAAACCTTTCGGGAAAATTCGGATTTCGGTTCCGCGTCGAGGTGCAGCATCAAGGCCCAGGACATCCCCCCAGCCAAGGCCGTTCTGCAGCACCGATGCGGAGCATCGGTGGGAGAGAAAAACGATGGCTTTCCATGGGATTTCCATAGGAAAACTATAGGAAAACTATAGGAAAACTATAGGAAAATGCTGACTTGACCCAACAAGAACGGTGATTTAGTGGGATTTCATGGAACAAATCATGGGATAACCAACGATTTCATGGGAGAAAATGATGGGGGTTCCACCATATTTCTGGCTTCACCTCGTAACCCCCGTGAGTTTCACACACAGTTTTTTATTTGTGCCTGGACCGTGCAGATAGGCTGACAGCAACTTTGGGAAAGCCAACAATATGATGTGGTTTACTGCACAAACAATGATCCAGAAAATGTTGTTTATTAGGGATTCCCATGATTATACTATATATTACTATAATATCATATTCACTCAATAAGCCACAATCACAAACCTTTTTTCGTTGGAAAATCGCTGACCCATTTCGGATGGGTCAAATCATGTCCACTGACACCGTACGAATGGACCCACAAAATCAAAAAGCTGCATGTTTATGTATGTTTAGTAATGTGGGTAAAACAATGTCATAAACCATCCCCCAGTCATCACCATTTTTATTTGTGGTATAAACTGACCATTCCCAGTCATGGCTGGTTTATGGTTTGTGGTTTTAACCATATGATATAAACAATCAAATCATCATACACCATCCATAAAATGGTTCATTGATCTCCCCATTGATCATCACATTGATCTCCCCATTTGATTGTTTATATAATGATGATTTAGATCATATATGGCATCATCATACACCACATTATATAGATCAATTTAGATCATCACATTGATCTCCCCATTGATCTCCCCAACAAAAAGACTTCCTGCCTGGGCTTGATCACATCCAGATTCACTGCGTGCATGTTGGGCCCAATGTCCTTGGATCCATCCGAAAGCCACCCGGATGCCACCCGAAGTTCTGGTGTCCCCGGTGTCCAAAAAGAAGATTCAGTGGTTTACAATCCATATATAGCCGATAGGAATCCATATATATATACACATAATAATATATATAATACATATATGTATAGTACATATATATATATATATCATACATATATACATATATATATATACATACATATGTATATATATAAGGGGATATGCCATATATGACTGGGGGTATAACCCATTCTCCAAGTGGTGCCCACACCCCAAAGTGGAGCAGAAACACAGAAGCGAGTGGAAAAAATGTCGCATCAACCCCTAGGATTGAACAGCTTCTTGCTTCAATTTATTCCCGACTCTTGGTACCTTCAGGAAGGGTTGCCCCATTGAGATTCCTCAAGTCGCAAGGTCTTGACTCCAGATCAGTGCGTACCATTCGCCGTGGGAAGTCCCAGAGCAACACATCGCTGCACCGCTTCCAAAGACCTCTCCATGTCGCAGTTTCCCAAGATACCATCTGTGACTCCAGCCGCGCAGTCACCTCCGAAAAAACGTGAATAGAAGATTCCTTTGAGGCTTCAGTGCACAGGGTCAATCAACATCTTAGAGTATGTCTAGAGTACTGTACAATATTTTTGATGATCTCTCATCCGTGACAGAGACCGGTGTTGTTGTCATCATTGAATGCACAAGATCAGTAAAAAGTGTCAGACTATGCACTGGAGAACTCGCATTTAGGTGCACAAAGGTGTTTCAAGATATTGATGCAAAAGGTCTCAGAAATAGCAAATGACACAAACATGTAAAAGCGTTACTTGGATGTGCATCCCTGGAACCCCTCACATCCAAACAGGTCAAGATTTCCACCAACACACCAAAGTTAACTCCGGTCCGTCCTAGGGAAGACCCTCAAGCTATGCCATTTCAAAAGGTAAAACAGTGATCAACACAAGATAACAATGAGATAGAATGGAATATTGGAATAGTGGGAGGGTTTGATAAACCCACAATGGCCTGTAATGTGTTCTATAATTGTTACTGTTATTAATGGAATACCGAACAATTAGTAATGGATAGTAATGGTATTGGTAATAAACCATTGTGGATACTAATTACTGTGTTTAATGGTAATATTACAAGGGAATACCATTACTGGATACTGTGTTATATTAATTGCTATTCCACTATATTCCACTAATTAATACCAATGGATTTAATATAGTTATTTAACATAGCCATGGAAAATCACCATTTTAATAGGTAAATCAACTATTTCTATGGGCCATCTATACCATGGCGAACTGTTGGTCATAACCAGAGGGTAATACCAATGGATTTAATATATCAATGGCCATTTCAGGAAATTGGAGGTACCCACCATATATATAAGGCCTATTTTTTAGGCCTAAATTTCAGGGAATATCCCCACAAAATATAGCCTTAAATATGGTACGAACGTACCTCCATTTTAGGATCCTGGATTTCCCATTGAATCATTTATAAATGAACATTTTCCATAGCTATTTCCATTGGTATTCACTGGTACCATTTTATATATTTAAATATATAGGTTTGTCTGAAAATAGGGTATATTCCCAAACAAATAGCCATTTAAAAACGGGATAATGATCATTAACCATTGGGTTTAGGGGTACACTATTTTCAGACAAACCCATATAAATTATAAACCACTGGATACCATAGTGGAATAGCCTACTCTCATTTTTTTGAACCCGTGGTTCCGAACGAGATCCCGAAGCCTCCATGTTAGCCTCCATTTGTCAAAGGGGATCCCCTTTTTTCGTCACCATGGTTGTTTCAATAGCAGTCGTCATGGTGAGCCATGACTTGGATAATTTGGGTGGGTACCTTTATAGATTGGAACCCCCCGTTTATTTATTTATGTGTTTATTTATATATATACACGAATATAACTATAAATGTTCCCATCCAAATACGTTGTCCCCCATGAAAATGATCTACGGTAATCCCAATGCATTGCCCAATCAAGAATGGTTATACAAGTATATAACATTATATAACCATAAAGGGTCCGAAATATAGGCTCCTTCATTAAAATGATTTTACCCTCCAGTAAATTAACATAGACCCCGGCAGATAGGGTTGGAAGATTAGTTTCCATTCAAACTAGGCTATTTTCAGGGTCTATGTTAATTTACCAGAGGGTAACCCTTGCCTTCTCTCTTCTCCAAGCATCCATGTCATCGTGGAAGGGATTCGGCTCCTGCGAGGAGCCGACTGAGCCGACGCACAGCCGACGCACACTGGAAGCCATGAAAAATATGAAAAGATGTTGCTGCAAAATGTTGTGACTACTGGATTCCTAGCATTTATCTGCAATATGAGGGTTTCCTCAAATGGGGGGTACCCCCAAATCATCCATTTTAATAGGATCTTATAGTTTAAACCATCCAGCTATTGGGGTAACCCCATTTGAGGAAACCCCCATATGATCATACAATTGGTTTCTAATGAGTGGACACCCATGGATACCCTCTGGTAATTTCACAACTTTTCACATAGCTATGGGAAATCAATGGGAAATCCACCCATTTTTAAAAGGTAAATCAACTCTGGTTGGTGGTTTCAACCCCTCTGAAAAATATTGGTCAGTTGGGATTAATCTTCCCAATATATGGAAAAATAAAAACTGTTCCAAACCACCAACCAGAACTATTTCGACTGGGCCATTTTTCAGTAAAAATCAACGGGTTTTTTTTCGATCCGCTCGGGATGGAGAAGGGTCCTGGGTCGGAACCCGGGCATGGCGTCCCTGCCAAGGCTTCATAATTGCTACTTTATGCTTCAAAATGTCAAGGAAAAGTTGTGCTTAGAGGTCTACAAGAATTATGACCCAGAAGTCAGGATGCTATTTCCCCTACAATTCCTACAAACATAGCTTTACTGTGATTCAAGTACAGAATTCAAATGAACTTACGAAAAAGTCAACCATTTACCCGTCATTTTACCACCCCAAACGCTGCTTGAATCCTGAGTTTCGCAAAAAATCACCTGAAAATTTGGAATGGCACCGTCCTCCATTTCTGGGATGATTGATGGTATTTGATGGTTACCCTCTGGTAATGACTGTTACATAGCTATTGAAAATGGCCATAGAAATAGTGGATTTTCCCATGAAAAATGGTGATTTTCCATAGTTATGTTAAATTACCAGAGGGTAAACCAAATCTTGGATGGCTTGCCACCCTCAACTTTTGGTCGCTGGATGGTCCACAATGTTTGATGCTGAAACATGCTAAAACCGTTTTTTGTTGATATCAGAATCCTCCATTGTTTGATATCAAATGTGGATCAAGATTACCATCCAATCACATTAATAAAATCCACATGTGGATAAACATTACCATAATATATTGTACTTGCTAGATGTGGATAAATCATAAACTTACTGGTGCGTTTTACGCAGGGAATTTTCGGGAATGATCCATTTCATCACTATCAATAATCATCCCAGCAACCCCCAGCAACCCATCCATTCCCTACATTTCCCTACTAAGCACCAGTAAGTAAAATGTAAAATACATGAGTATGGGTCAAAATTAGGTACCCCAAAATTATGGATGGTGAATACTAAACTAGACATTTCCATCTGTGGTCCCACATCGGTCTTCCATTTTGACCCACATCCACATGTTTCCAATAAATGGGTTTGTCTGAAAATGGGGTATATTCCCAAACAAATAGCCATTTAAAAACGGGATAATGATCAGCAAAACCATTGGCTTTAGGGGTACACGACATTTTCAGACACACCCCAAAAAAAAAAACTTTACTGCTAAAGCAGCCTCGCCTCGCTCCGTGGGTCGGGACGATTTTGGATCCTGGCGCTGGGATGGTGCGCTTTAAAAGCAATGGATAGATGGGATCTAACCATTAGAAACATGGTTCTATTTAGATGGAATATACTGTTAATAATGGTTAATATATGGTTAATATATGGTTATTATATGGTTGATGATGGCTAATAATACTCTGGTTGGTGGTTTTGAGCAAAACCCCTCTGAAAAATGATGGAGTGAAAGTCAGTTGGGATGATGACATTCCCAAGATATGGAAAGTCATAAAATTCATGTTCCAAACCACCAACCAGTACTCATTTGGTCATTGTGGAATGTACATGAGATCTGGGTAAATTATAATGTTTCACTAACCTGAATTGTTCGGCCATAAAAGGGGATGATTTCCCTCATTAGCCATAGGTCCAGTGAGGGAGAACAGTGAGGTCGTTATTATTTAGCCAGATGAGATATATTTGGCATAATTTGAGAATTGGGTGTATATAACCAACGCACTTGAGGTATTTTTGAGGGTGGTTCTTTAGATGGGACCCCACAAGCACCCAAAATGGATCATTAAACAAATGCGGATACCAGTTGCTTGGGGTGTTCAATTTTCGGGAAACACCCAGGGTGTACCAGAGTTGTGACTACTGAAAAAAGAACTTGATGATTTGGCCAAGAAATTCTGGGATAAATTTGGTGGTAAGCAGGATCAGTCGTGGCAGTTGGGCATAGCTCTTGACTTCCCGAATCAACGTGAAAGTGGAATCCCAGTTTGTAGTAGGGGCCCCAATCGAGCACAGCTCATGGATCAAGCAGAGGCAACGCCGACCAAAGTCTGGGTACAACTTATCTTCAATAGCCTCCCCCCAAAAGAAAATGATTGGAACAGCACTCAGTCGAGACCAGTTCACCCGGCACTGTAAAATCCACGAAAATCATCGAAAATTATTTGATCGTCAGTTGAAACACTATCTATTGGGATGTTTCAGGGGTTTTCTCCCGAAAACAATTCCTTTAAAGAAACCAGCTCAGGCGGATTTTGGAGCGGTTCACTTTGGGGAAACACCAAGTTTTTGGGACTTGCACAGCGTGTGCGTGGGTCATCGCCACATTTATCTGGATATATTGCAATAATTCACCGCACTGAAATGAGGCTATGTTGGGACAGTTATATACCCCCAGAAACCATCATTGCAGTGATGGCCCTGTACCAGTTATAAGTCAGTTATAACCCTATTTATGGAATGATAACCCCGTTATAATAGGTGTCTAGGGCTTTAAGTCTAGAGGTTGTTATACGTCATCCAGATTCAGGCATGTGCGTACCCTCTTGCACCGATAGGCCTTGCCAAAGGTACAGTGTATTGAAATTAGGGTCGCAGACCTATCAGTGACTATGGTCATGCCAATTCATAAACGTGGTTGGATTCCCCAATCAGATGCCAAGATAGACAAAAACAATTTGTCTCAAAGTGTTGCATACCCCAAAAAATAATCTGATTTTACCGGGGTAATTGATGATAAACCAATATAAACCATTGGAAGGAGGTGTTCCCATGCCCAACATTCTCAGACACACCCATGGGCCATTGGGAATATGATTGCCATGGCAAAATGCGACTAGCCATTCCTGGGTCCTCATGTTCGTTTACAGGTTGGGTAGAACCCAATTTTTTCATAAGAAACCCTGCTATCATTCCATGAAATACTGGTTGGTTAGGGATTCCCATACCCTCTGGTAATTTAACATAACTATGGAAAATCACCCTTTTTGATGGGAAAATCCACTAAAATTGCCATTTTCAATAGCTATGTTAGTTTACCAGAAGGTAATGGATGATGACAATCCCAAATATATTGGGTGGTATCACCCACAATCATCAACCAACAGGGATTTAGCAGCCTCTGCGAGGCTAACTGTCAATGGTTATTTCAAGGGGTTGTGATTCATCTGATTGATTGGGATTATATAAATAACTATAACAATATATACTATATACAGTAAATATGATAGTACTATATATAGTTACTTATATTATCATTCACCGTATTTTACCCTTAATTTTCACATACCCGTCCTTTTGACTCAGACGACAAACCGCGCCTTCCATCCTCGTGTCTCCGCATGACCTCCTCCAAAAACTGCCCGAAATCGTCACCTGGGGCGGGGTCTATGCAACGTTTGCGATTTCGCAAACATCCAAAGATTTTGGTTGCATTTCAAGAACATCCCCGAAATGAAAAGAATGGTCAATGCGGGTTTACCCTCAATGACTGTTACATAGCTATTGAAAATGGCCATAGAAATAGTTGATGTACCTATTTAAAATGGTGATTTTCATTGGTTTTCCATAGCTATGTTAGTTTACCAGAGGTGGGGACTTCACCCCATGAAACCACCAAGCCATTTGTCATTCTCTCTGGACTACACCTCCATTTTGATGCATGGATGCCATGGAAAATCACCACTTTAATACATCATGACTGATCAACTGTTTTACTGGTGAATTTGCGTACCCTCTGGTAAACTAACATGGCTATGGAGGATCACCATTTTTAATGGGTAAATCCACTATTTCTATGGCCATGTTCCATAGCAAACTGTTAAATTGCTGGAGGGTGAACCTGTACCCTCTACAAAAACGGCCATGCAGCGAGGAGTTGGTTAGTTGGTTCAGTTTCACCCATCGAACTGACTTTGGAATAGATATATCCACCATAAAACACAGCGGCTAAGTGTGTATAAATCACCAGAAACCTATCATAAATATTCATAAATTGATTTTACCTCACTCGCTTTCGTAGTTATTTTCATCCATTTTCCGTGCTTTTGGACATCCAAATTTTCCTGCTGTGAACCACCCTGTCATAAATTAATTCTAAGTCTTCTTGGTTGAATATCCATTTTTGGTGGAGACAAACCGGTAAATGTGTTTGTTTGAAAAAAGGTATAGCCATGTATAGCCTATTTAATTGGGAAAAGGAATCATCGGCCATCAAGTTTGGGGGTATCCCATTTTTCCAGACATACCTACAGGATGGGGAAAACCAGTGACGTTTGTTGGTTTATAAACCATTATAACCCCCGTTAACTACTGGTTGGTGGTTTCAACCCCTCTGAAAAATATTAGTCAATGGGAAGGATTATCCATTCATATTGTGGAAAATAATCCAAATGTTTGAAACCACCAACCAGAGTAAGTCGTTTTGATCCCTTACCCTTTGGTAATGACTAACATAACTATGGAACATCACCATTAGTTCGATATTTTCCCATGAAAAATGATGATTTTCCATAGTTATGTAAACGTTTACCAGAGTGTACCTATCCTAATTTATGAACAATTTGTCCCTATGTTTCTTGATGATTACATATCCATTTTTGGTGGATAACAATAGTTGTATGATGATGGGTTGATTATATATCCGATATCTCCATTACATCTCCATTACATACCCCTTTGTTGATCGTTCATCATTGTTCAAATCCCATTATATCCCCTTCTTCTCCCCTCCAAAAAAAAAAACATAAAATCCCACGAAACAAAAGAACCATTAAATCCCCATGAAGAATCTCAGTCAAGACCATTCAAATCACACAAATCGTGTTGGTGAAATCACCAGTTTGTTCTTGCAAAGTGGGGAAAACAGTAACAAGTTGGTAAAGCCATCTAACTATAGGTATACCTACTATACCACTATAAACATCAAGTTGGTTTATAAACCCATCTAACTATAGGTATACCTACTATAAACCCCAGTGATCAAAGTTGTAAACCAAGTTAGCTATAGTTAGCAAACTCTGGGGCCCCACCTCGTGGGAAATCCGTCCGAAAAGCTGGGAGAAATTCGCTCATTCTTTTTATATCCGAGCCGCGGGTCACGCACCATCTGGAAGCTGGTACGCCATAGTGCAGACCTAAGCGCCCCGCGCCGCTGGGTGGTTCAAATACCAAGGGATAGGTTGGTGATATACTGGGGATACTAGCTAAATATTGGGATAATGATATCCAACAGGAACATTGACTGACAGGTTTACATTACACATAATCTCCAAATGGATACACCTTGTTGTTTCTTCTCCATGGCCATGTTGAATTGCTGGACATTTGAATTGTAAAGGGAGGCCAACCAACATCTTGATGGACTGAACCCATTTTTAATGTGTGCGTCCCAATTTCTGTTGGCAATCATCTTTTGGTGATGTCAATAATATCATCATCTTCTGACCCTTCGATGCACTCTTAAGCAACCCTTTTATCTAGTCGTTTGGACAGCTACTCATTTATCATGGTCCGGGAATTGACTTCCATCCCGTCTTTTTTTCAGGTGCAACCTCTGTTTCTGATAGCTGGGTTTGTCTGAAAATGGGATACAGGATACCCCAAAACCGCAATATTTGATAAAGACAAGTTTTCCCATCAAATTTGTCGTGCATTTGGGGTATCTCACGGTATCTCCTATTTTCTGGGCAAACCCCATATAAGGCAAATTCAATTTTTGGATTAATCCCTTTTTCCTTGCTTAAAATCCAAATTTCTTGATGATCCTCCTTCATAAAAATCTTCATGTCCATTGCCAATCTTCGATACCTTGCAAAAAATTAAGTTCTTTGCTGGTTAGATATTCCCATTGATACCAAAAGACTAAAGTATCATCAAGTATCCATCTAAGATTGCCCTAGTGTCTGATGAATTTCAACTCTGCTTCCTGAAAATCATCATTTCTGACGGGTGTAAATCCCATTTCTGATGGTGAAATCCCACAGTAAAACTGAGCTCTTTCCACATAGGGATGTACATGATTTAACCCACCACCCTGCAGCTCAGTGACCCCGAACTAAAATAGATCGATGCTTGAGATTCCCCTTACCCTCTGGTAATGACGGACTAACAGTTTGCGAACTGGAAGCCATGGCCCAGTCGAAAGAGTGAGTTTTCCCATTGTTAAAATGGTGGTGTTCCATCGTTATGGTAACGTTTACCAGAGGAAAATCACCATTTAATTGGATAAATCCACTATTTCGACTGGGCCATTTTCAATAGCTATGTTGGTCATTACCAGAGGGTATAAAAAAGAGGTTGTTGGTGGTTCAGATTCGCCGAATTATCCATCAACCCACCATCAGAGATTGGTGCCTCATCCCAACATCCCATGGGTGGCTCATCCCAACATGGGATCCCCAACATATCTCCATGATGCGGTCGGTTAAAAATCGCCTTTTTTTTTGGCTGTAATATCCCCAGTTATGTAACCCTTCAAAATAAAATCATTTATCCCATTTGATTCATGTTTACCCATTTATAATATCCCCATTTATAATATCATGATTTGGTTTACCCATTAAAAATGTATAACCAACAATATCTATAATCCCCATTATGATATTTGTTATAATATCAGGATTTACCCATTAAAAATCATCATTTCTTGGTAATCCTGTAACCCTTCATGTGTTCATGATTCCAAGCCCTTATGGTCCCATTGTATCCACCATGATGTCTCACAAAAACCAGAAAATCTCCATGGTTTCGTGGTTGAATCCCAGAAATTCCCCAGTAAATTCCATGAAATCACCGTTTTTTTGGTAGTTAAATCTGTAAATCCCAGAAAATCCCCACGATTCTTGGTGAAATCCTATCATTTCTTGGTGAAATCTCCATTGCAGCCAGGTGACGTAGACCTTCCTCGTAGTCCACGGCCATGCCGTCGTAGAGCCAGGCAAACCTCGGGACGTTCGGGGCGGCGCACAGGAACGACAGGCAGAAAAGATGGGAACGGGGAGCAAAATGATGGTTGTAGAATGTTGGATATATATATATATATATATATATATTTATATACATATTGTATATTATATATATATATTGTATTTTATATATACATATTGTATTATATGTATATTGTATTATTTTATTTTTTTTTGTGCGGGGGGGCAGGTGACTTGTTAAACACTCAGCTTGCCGAGGTGGCAACCAGAGTTTTCTTTGCAACCTCAGTTTACTTCGCATCAGCTTTTTGGGCAACGCCAGTCGGCACCAGCTTCAGATATGGAGCCTTGAGGCTGGATGGCACCCGAAACGAGTCGAGCGAGTTGAGCCACTTTGAAGTGGCAAGATGAAGCAAAGGCTGACCAGTTCTCGACCGCACATGATGCAATTCTTCAGGGCATGTTTGCAGGGGTGCAGGGGCGAACAGTTGACACCCCTTTGCGAATGAGGTGCCCATGGTCTTTTTCTGGAGGATGATCCACTACTACCCTCTGGTAATTTAACATAGCTATTGAAAATGGCCATAGAAATAGTTGATTTACCCATAAAAAATGGTGATTTTCCATAGCTATGTTAGTTTACCAGAGGGTACTGTCCCATTGCCAGTGCAAAAACCCATGGCGTTTTGGACCTAAGGCGCCTCCGTAGCAAGTCCCTTCCGGCGCCCGGCGGTGTTTTTCTGGGTTACACATGTGACGAAAGGGAAAGTCAAATGGGAATGGGATTATGACATTCCCAATATATGGAAAAATAATCCAAATGTTCCAAACCACCAACCAGGCCTTTTACCAGTTGTCCATTTTGGCTGGGTTATCATGGCTAACTTTAGATGCCCAGCAACAAAAATGTTCCTTTTTAGCTGGTGATCATGTTCCCCCATGTATCGCGAAAAAACGATAAAACTTGTCAGTTTACCAATTAATTATAAAGCATGTCACCATGGTGGTTGGTTAACCCCCCAGTTATCGTAGGTGACATTTCATTGCACTTGTTGTGTATATATATAACCAATGTTTACGCACTGATTACTTGGATGTGCATCACAGATAGTAAGTGGTTTACACACTATATACTGCATATCCCACATATCACTGGAGGTGTCCAGCCTGCAGTCGCACTGCAGAACCTTCCAGTTCAAGGGTGGTGGGTGAGGTCGCACCCCACAACACCAGTTCACGCAACAGCAGACTTCCCCATGACACCGCATGTCAAGGCTGGGCCACTGATGCGCCTGTACGGGTAGAAACAGTCAACTGCTGTAGAAGTTTGATGACACTGTTCTTGTTGGAGTGCCACCAGAAGGAGCCGCCAACACCACCAGCTTGAGAGCAGCCAACCCAGGCTAGCCCTCCACCGTTCCAGTGAAGGTCACTTCTGACGACACAGACATGTACTCTTGGGTCTGCGAAGTCCTTCAGAAGTAGTGCAGTGAAGGCATCCGATGACAAGGAGTAGTCATGCCTGACATCCCACAAAGGATCGTTCAAGATGACGAAGGCAGGTCTCTTCGCCAAGCTACCATCAGGCAGTCTTGGAACAAGCTCATCAAAGGACAATGTCATGACATCTCTCTGAAGCAGAGTTCTTGCTCTGTTCCCGAAGGCTTGCTTCCAGTTGTGTGCTAGCGTTGCCAAGGCTAGCGGATCGGTGTCAACGCCGATGACGCAAGCCTGATCACACCGCAAGGCAGCTTCAAGGCACTCATGTGCCACACCGATTGTCCATATACATCACTAGGCCATAACTGTTCTCGTTCTTAGCTCCTAAAACTATTCCTGGGATGCAGCCCTTACATCCCCAAAAACCGTTGTCGAATGATCAGCCTGGAGACAGCTTGCTGGTGTCTATGATGCCATAGTCATCCACCAGAAACTCACAAACTTTGATGGCCTCAGCCATCGGCAGCCGCTGGGGTTTGTCAATGGGAGATCTCCAGGATCCAACAGATGGAGGTACGTTAGTACCATATTTTTGGTCATATTTTCTAGGGATATTCCCTGAAATTTAGGCCTAAAAAATAGGCCTTATATATGGTAGGTACCTCCAATCAATCGGATCCTGAAATGGCCATTGAATAAATATCTATAAATTAATACAGGTTATTAATTTCTGGGTAATTGTTTTTGGAAACCAAGCTGTGTGTTTGGTTCAAAGAATGCAAAATTTTGCTGCAAAGCCAGACAAATCCTGCAAGGCCAGGATCAGTTCCCAAAGGGTCTATAGCAGTTCTTAGCTCAGTAGAATGATAAGCCCCTATGAAAAACAAACGGGTTGTGACCTCAATCAACTTTAAAATCTTCAAATTACCCAAGTGAAAAATCTGCAAATCTTCCATGTTATTTCCTGGTGTTTCACCAGGCGGCAACCATGTCCATTTTCCCCATGAGAAATCCCCACTACGGTTGGTCTCATAGCACCGTGGTTGGTGGTTTCACCCTACCCCTCTGAAAAATGATGGAGTTCGTCAGTTGGGATTATGAAATTCCCAAGATATGGAAAGTCATAAAATTCCATGGTTCCAGTCACCACCAACCAGCACCATTCTTGCTGATGATACATGCTAAGAGAATCTTGCTGAAACCTCTGTGGTGAAATCCGCAAACCTTGAAACCCAGGACTTGGAGCACCCGCTAATCTAACAGTTTGCGAACTGGAAAATGGTCGGTTTAGTTGGATGATTTACCTACTAAAAATGGTGGTCTTCCAAGGGCAGACTCGAAGAAATTACCTATACCATTTGGCTTGGTTATACAGTATTCCTATTTACTCCTAATATACACCGATAGTTGGTCAAATCCCACTAAATGACCATGAAATCCCACTACATCCTATTAAAATCTATTACCCTCTGGTAAACGTTTACAGAAAACTATGGAAAATCACCATGCTATCAATGGGAAAATCAACTATTTCTATGGGTCATTTTCCAGTTCGCAAACTGTAAACGTCATTACCAGAGGGTATATTGATATTAATCCCACTATCAACCACTATTCACCCATGATCAGCCACTATTAATGGAACTCATTAACTATTTCTATGGCCATTTCAATAGCTATGTAACAGTCATTACCAGAGGGTAAATCACCATGAAACATTGTCAATCTTAGATACCCTGCAAAAAATGACAAATTCTTTGCTGGTGAACGTAGATATTCCCATTAATACCAAAAGACTAGTTAGGATTAAAGTATCCATTAAATATCCAAGTATATACCCATTATATCCCATTAAAATCCATTCAATTCCCATTGAATTCCCATTAAATCATCATTTAATTCCCATCAATAGTAAATATTCCCATTAATACCAAAAGACTAAAGTATCCCACTACATCCTATCAAAATCTATGGTAAATCACCATGAAATCCCATCAAATTCCATGAGATCAACATATCAAAAACGCGACACCGGGACACCTTGGGCTCCACTTCCAGCTTATGGAAGAAGTCTTCCAGTCGACCTGACAAATCGAAATCGGCTCGTGACCTATGAAAACATGTGAAAATGCTGGTTTAATATGGTTTAACATGGTTTAATATGGTTTAACATGGTTTAACATGGTTTAACATGCTTGAATATGGGTCTCAAATGGAAAAAAAAAAAGGAACCGACTGGAGGTTTGGTTCGCTGGGAAAATCATGTAACTGCTGGTGGAGATTCTCCAGCTGTCCGTTTACTGTCCTACCCTGTGGTAATTTACAAAAAACTGATGGGAAAATCACCATTCTATCAATATGTAAATCCACGCAATTTCTATGGGTCATGGCTTCCAGTTCGCAAACTGTTAGTCCGTCATTCCCAGAGGCTATCCATTTGAGGGAACTGTAGGGTCCAACCTTTGAGATCCTGAATTCGCGGTGATTTACCCTCTGGTAATGACTGTTACATAGCTATTGAAATGGCCATAGACATAGTTAATGAGTTCCATTAATAGTGGCTGATCATGGGTGAATAGTGGTTGAGAATGGGATTAATATCAATATATAATATACCCTCTGGTAATGACGTTTACAGTTTGCGAACTGGAAGCCATGACCCATAGAAATAGTGGATTTTCCCATTAAACATGGTGATTTTCCCATCAGTTATGTAAACGTTTACCAGAGGGTATCCAGTCTCAACTCTTTGGTCAATGCAACCTACAACAGCAGTTGCAGCTGAGAAGCAAACGATTTGTTTGTGCTGCTGAAATTGATATCAATTTAGAACCAACTGTAATTTCTTGTTTTTACAGCTACAGTATCGATAGCTTCTATGAACATGTTCCAATGAAATATCCCCCATTTACACAAAAGAATCGAATCTATGATCAAGCACTACGCCGTAGCGACTTCAAGCCAAGAGTGAGCCTTGAACAGCCTACAAAAAGTAAGCTATGTATAAATATGTATATCCTCTGATGGTCAACCATCAGAAAGCTTTGTTTTGGGGCCCGGGGGATCTATTTTCTTCCCTAAAACTCCACCAGATGTGAAAAACCAAGGGATTCCCGGATTCCGCTGGTCAGCTTTCTGCTGGAAAAAGCTGGATGGATTCTCCACCAACGATAGATGGAGGCTAGAAAAATGGAAGCCAAACCATCTAGAAATAGATAAGTTTCCAATTCCTTCCTGATATTTGGAGCTTTCCTAAGTCATGGTACCCCCAAATCCATGCATTTCTGGGATTTTCCCGGATCAACCATCCAGCTATCGTGCTGGTTTCTGCCCTGCCAAACTTGGGGGAACTTGGCATTTTTCAGCGGTGCAATGTCAACCCCGGATTAATAAACTGTAGACTGATGATTAATGATTTATAGATGGTTGTAATACAATAGTAATCACCATAATACCATGTTAATCGTTTACTGGTTGGTGGTATACCTACCCCTCTGAAAAATATTAGTCAGTTGGGATGATTCTTCCCAATATATGGACAAATAAAACATGTTCCAAACCACCAACCACATGTTTATTAGGGGGTATTCCCCAAAGAGTGATAATCTGATACTTAAATGGTACCCCTTCAATTAAACAGCCTCGAGGTTTATTAATCCAAGGTTGACATTAAATGAATCATTCCAGCCACATGAAAAAAAAATGTGAAAGTCATTTTGGATCATATCCTCGAAAAATGTGGAAAACTTAAAACATGCTTGAAACCACTAATCAGTTGTGTAGTGTTCTACAACTTCAGCCGCTTCAGCCGGGGCATTTTTCCCGCATAGTTATTACACCCCATGTACATATATTACATATAAGTATATAGTACTGTAATAGGTAATATAGATAATAATCCATAGAATGATAATGATTGTTATTTCGTAGCCATACATGAATAGTGATAACTCATCAGACTAGAGTAAGAGTACATAACAACAACTCTACATTTCCTCATCTAATTGAACTACCCTCTGGTAAACATACAAAAAACTCTGGAAAATCACCATTCTATCAATGGGTAAATCCACTATTTCTATGGGCCATTTTCAATAGCTATTTTGACATAACCAGAGGGTATTGTATTATTGTCACCCAAGTATAAGTAAAAGAATCTCATGGAATAATATTCACCCCCAAACGCCCACCATGATTTAGTGATACAAAATACATATGACTGGGACCATACAATGATGGTGTTTGATATGAACGGGGAATAAGATTAAGAGTCTAATAACAAGAGTAATGAAATATCACCTGCAGACCATTAAAATACCAGCTATATGATAATATACATATGACCTCTGTATATGATATTAAGATTAACTGTAATATACATATATGAGCCCGGTCCCCACACCCCCCCCCTCCCCCCCTGTGATTTATTTTGTTTTACGTGTCTACACAATGCTTTCATGCATGTTGACATGTACACCTAATTCATATCTTTCATGCGCACTCCGCATGGCTCAAGACTAGCAAAGCCGCGTAGA